>Ga0163209_1000822_pt1 | contig 13636 bp, 9 predicted proteins | sample Kivu_160m_FD_113538 | JGI IMG/M metagenome (GOLD analysis project Ga0163209, IMG submission 113538) | Freshwater microbial communities from Lake Kivu, Western Province, Rwanda to study Microbial Dark Matter (Phase II) - Kivu_160m | ecosystem: Environmental > Aquatic > Freshwater > Lake ...
CGAATCGGAATGACCACAACTGTTCTCAGCCCATACATACCTGGTGTAAAGCCAGTTGCAATTAAGGCCGGACTCGGTATACGTGGACGAAGTTCCCATGCTGACGGAAGCGGAATAATTGGCGGAAGATCCCCACCGGTAACCGGAAGCCCCGGCGGCAGGCTGCCAGTTCCAGGTCACCGAATTGTAGGTGGCCGAGTGGGTGCCAGCATCCGGGATTCCCGGGACCAGGCATGATGATTTCAGGATCTGCCAGGATGAATTGCGGTAGATGACCATCCGGCCGGTGGAAGAGGCGCCGCAGTCAGTGCAGAAAACGATCAGTCCTGCGGCAGGGCTTTGAATGGAATACATTTCTGCCTTGTTCATCCTCGGGGGCAGAAACCCTTTCGCCGTGCTTTTTACCTCAAGCCCGGCCGAAGGGTCGGGTACACTGTTGTCGCCGCTGATACTGACCTGGGCTAATAGGTTGGATACCGCCAGAAATGGGATGAGCCAGCATGCCAGATTCTTTTTCATAGGAAACTTTTTTCTTGAACAGTCGGATGATGGAGATTTCATTTCCAATGCATTTTTCTCAGTCGTTTTTAATACATCTCACCGATGCACCCACGGCCTTCAAATTGAATGTCAGCGAAGCGGTGGTTGACTGGTGAGATAAGAAGACTACCATCGCATGGTCGGTCAGCACAAATTCATCGAGTCCGCGAAAACCCCCGTCGGTCGTTAAAAAGCCGAATCCACCGCCATATAACCTTAAACCCCCGGGCAATCCCGTGAATCCGCTTGAATTCGTAGCGCCGGTGTTTGGATCGGCCCAGTGAGTGAGACCGGCTTCTTTCATTTTGCCGCCCGCATCCGGATCCAATCCGGATACCAGGGCGTACCAATCGCTATAGGCGGGGATATGCCATCCATCCGGGCAGATTCCCTGCACGTTGCCTGTCGGCGCAGGACTCCAGGATGTTGTATTGGTGGCGCCGTTGAGGTACTGCACTGTTTCCGCCCACTGGTAGAGCCCGCCGTAAGTGGTACAATTCGACTCGGTGTTGTTGTAGCAGTACTTTTCGATGGTCGGGTTGTTGCTTTGATCTGTATTGTCTTCGATGCGGGTGCCGGTATTCAGGTTCTGGCTCAGCCAGCACTGATTGCCGATCAGCGCCGTTCCGTAAATCTTTGAATCGCGGTTGTCGGTGACCGGCTGGCCGCAGGTCCAGGCGCAGGAGGGGGTGGTGGCCGACAGGATGGTTGAATCGGATCTTCCGCAACCATTATAGGCCCATATATAACGGGTATAGGCTGTATTGCATTGAAGACCTGATTCGGTTTTGGAGGTGGCCGCGCCCATATCGGTGGCGCTGCCATAAGAACCGGTGGTCCCCCACTTGTAGCCCGTGGCGCCGGCGACCGTGTTCCAGTTCCAGATGATCTCTGTTCCGCTGGTCGAATGAGTTCCCTGGACCGGTGCGGATGGACGGACACACTCCTCTTCCGTGCAGTACCATCCGCCGTTGCGGAAGACTGCCAGGCAGCCGGTTCCGCCCGTGCCGCAATCGGTGCAGTAAACGAGCAGGCCGGTGGCCGGATTTTCGATGGAATCCATGCCGGCGTGCGTCATGCGGGGAGGCAGGAATCCTTTGTCCGCAAATTTGATCTGCAGGGCCGCCGACGGATCAGCCGGTGAATTGTCGGTATTGACCGATACCTGGGCGGAAGCCATCAGGCTGAACCAGATCAGAAAAAATATAGTGAAGATGTGTTTTTCCATGGCATAAGGGTTAATAATTCATCAGGCATCGTACTGAAAAGCCGAAGACTTTTTCGGGAACGATGGTTTGGATCGCCCCGGTGTTGAACAATAGCCTGCGGGCATAGGCCGTCGTGGGAGAGGCCTCGGTGGAACTCCAGAAATTCCCGCTGTAGGTCAGTTCCGCGAACATGCCTCCCGGAATCCTCATACCTCCGGGCAGGCCGGTAAATCCGCTGATGTTGGTGGCATCGGTGTTCGGATCGGCCCAGTGCAGGAGATCCGTTTCTTTCATCTTGCCGCCGGCCACGGCGGCGCCTCCGAGGTAGTTGACAAGGATCTCCCATTCGGCATGGGTTGGTACGTGCCAGCCGGGCGGACAGATGCCCTGGACGTGTCCTGTGGGAGGAGGATTCCAGCTGTTGTAATTGCCGGCCCCGTTGGCATACTGCACCGCCTCCCCCCACTGGTAAAGCCCGCCATATACATCACAATTCGCATCCAGGTCGTCGTAGCAGTATTTTTCTAGGATCATGTTGTTCATCTGTTCCTGGACCCCGGGGATCTTAATACCCACATTCATGTTCGACGACATCCAGCATTGGGTCCCTATGCCCACAACGCCGTATGTTTGTCCATTCCTGGGATCGGTGACCGAGGCGGGGCAGGAGGAGCCGCAGGGGGCGGTGGTAAAAGTCAGGATGGTGACCAGTGAATAACCGCAGGCGTTGTAAGCCCAGACGTACCGGGTGTAGGTCGTGTTGCATGTTAATCCAGTTTGGGTATAGCTGGTGATGTTCCCGATGTTGGTCGCACCCGCATAATTGTTGGTGGAGCTGAAACGGTACCCGGTCGCTCCCGGAACGGGGTTCCAGTTCCAGGTGATCTGGGTTTGCCCTGCGGTGTGGGTTGCGGCCACCGGTGCGGGCGGATTGGATTGGGTGGTCATGGTAAGGGTACGGGGCGTTGAGTTGCCGCAGGCGTTGTACGACCATACGTAGCGCGTGACCAGGGTGTTGCATGGCAGGCCCGTTTCGGTGTAGGACAGGTTCATTCCCACATCGGTGGCCGAGGCATAATTGGTGGTCGTGCCCCATTTGTAGCCGGTGGCGTCAGGAGCGACAAGCCAGTTCCACTGGATCTGCGACGAGGTGGCCACGTGGACGCCGGTAACGGGAGCGGCCGGAGGAGTTGACGAGGTGGTGGCAGTGAGAGTAACCGGGTCAGCGTGACCGCAATTGTTATAGGCCCACAGGAACCGGTTGTACGCGGTGTTGCACACCAGGCCGGCTTCGGTTTTCGATGTGGAGGTTCCCATGTCGGTCGCCGAATTGAAATCGTTCAGCGAACTCCACCGGTAGCCTGTCGCCCACCTGACCGGGTTCCAGTTCCACACGATCGAGGTAGTCCCGGTCGTGTGGGTCGCTGCGGTTGGCGGCCGGGGAGGGATGCATTTCGTATTCGTCAGCTTCCATTCCCCGGATTGGAAAACACACAAGGCGCCTTTCTCCCCGGCGCCGCAGTCGGTGCAGAAAACGACCAGCCCGGCGGCCGGTGAAGGGATAGCCAGCATCTCAGCATGGGTCATACGGGGAGGAAGGAACCCCCGGTTGTTGAATTTCACATCCATGCCGGCGGAGGCGTCGGGCTGACTGTTATCGGCATTGACCGCCACCTGCGCCGTTGCAGCAAATCCCGCCCATAACGCCAGGATCCATGCTAACAAGCATCTTCTCATGTTGATAGGATTGACTGATAAAACCAAAGTAACAGGCAATATTTACCTGTTTTTGATGTCCTTGGGATAAACACCGTAACAAATGTATAAAATCGACCTGAATTCCCGGCGGTCACTGAGAATTTTTTTCATCTGTTACAGCTGATAAATGTCAGCAGCTTGCTTCAGCGTTCCGAAGCGATCTCCTTGCAGCAAGATTTTTATTCACCGTAAATTTCCATAACGACATGGATCATTTTCGCGTTCCTTCCATCTTGAAGCTGTTGCGATGGGATAACTTGTTCTGATAACCCGTATAAACCTTACACCAATGAATGAAAATATCCCATAAACTCCATTAACTTTATGGAGTTGAATTTCATAACACATGGAGAATGTTCCGGGGACGCCATCCCTTCGTTTCACTCAGGGCTTGCGTCCCATGGACGGTGCATCATGCTGGTTGAGCCTGATGCTGATCATTTGTTTGACGATCGCGCTTCTGCCCGATGCGACCCGTGCCCAAACGCCCGATTCCACCAGACAACCTGCAGAATTTTTCCCCGACACCCTGCGAAAGGGGAGACTGAACGGCGTGCTTATCACACAGGCCGCGCTCTATTCCGCCGCGGTGACGGGCTTATCGGTGATGTGGTACAGCGATTATCCGCAATCCTCCTTCCATTTATACAACGACAACCGGTCTTGGCTTCAGATGGACAAGGCGGGGCACCTCTTCTCGGCCTACTACCTGAGCGACGTGATGTACCTCTCGTACCGATGGGCAGGGATGGAGCCGAAGCGGGCCGTTCTTTTCGGGAGCCTGATGGCCTGGACATTTCAGCTCAACCTCGAGATCCTCGACGGGGTGTCGTCGGCATGGGGGTTCAGCTGGGGTGATCTCGTCGCCAACACGGCCGGGTCGCTGCTGTTCGCCGGCCAGCAGCTTGCGTGGAACGAACAGCGGCTGACTGTCAAATACTCCTACCATCCTACCGGGTATGCCAAAGATAACCCTACGATGCTTGGAGAGACCTTTGTACAGAACCTGTGGCAGGACTATAACGGGATGACCTTCTGGTTATCCGGTAACATTTCTTCTTTCCTGCCCTCAAAAGCCAGATTCCCGAAATGGCTGAACGTGGCGTTCGGTTACGGATGCAACGGAGTGGGAGTGCCCCATGGAACGGCGGCCCAATACCGGCAGTTCTATTTCTCGCTCGACGCCGACCTGACGCGGATCCCGGTGCGGTCCAAAACACTGAAATCGCTGCTGTATGTCCTGAACCTGTTCAAAGTCCCCTTCCCGGCGCTGGAGTACAATACGACGGGCCAGCTCAGGATGCATCTGCTTTATTTTTAGCCTGTCCCCATACCCCTGCCCCTGGGTTCCTGAATCGTTGAGGGAATGCTTATCCCCGCTTCACTGTCGAGAGGATGTTCCCCCTGGAATCCCTCACGCAAACGACCATTTTCATTTCTCCCGGCAGGGAGTGGGTCGCGCAGGAGAAGCAGGGATCGTAGGCCCGGAAAGCCATCTCGATCATGTTCAGGGTACCTTCGGTCACCGGGGTGTCCTTTTTGATCAATCCCTGAGCAGCCTTTTTCAGCGACATGCAGATCGCCGCATGATTATTGGTGGTGCCCACGATCAGGTTGACTTTTGTCACGATTCCCTTGTCGTCAGTCCAATAATGGTGGGTGAGCGTTCCCCGCTGCGCCTCCACGACTCCCACTCCTTCGCCGACGATCCCGGTTACAGGCGCCCGTAACTCTTTTCCGGTGATGTCGGGATCCCGCGCCAGTTCCAGGCAGCGTTCGGCCGAATAGATCAGTTCGACCAGCCTTGCCCAGTGCATGACCATGGTTGCATGCACCGGCTTTCCTCCGAGGGTCTTATACATAAACTGGTATTCCTTCTGCGCGGCGGGGGTCGCCATTCCTTCGGCCGCGTTCAGCCGCGACAGGGGCGTGGCCTGGTACACGCCCGAGGACTGGCCGTCGATGAACCCATGCCAGCCGATCTTTTTCAGGTAGGGGAACTTGAGGTAAGACCAGGGTTCAACCCGCTCTTCAACATAATCCCTGTATTCAGGCGCCGGATACTTGTACAGCTCGTTGCCGTTGGTGTCCACCACACGCACCTTCCCGTCGTAAAAGTTTACGTGGTTGTTATCGTCCACCAGCCCCATGGAATGGAGCGCTAGCGAATAGGGCCCGTTCATGATGAGGTCGAGGTATAGCTTGTTGCCCAGGACCACGTCCTTGAAAAGCTGCATGGAATATTTTCCGAATTCAACGAATCCTTCGGCTTTTTTAACGATGTCATCCCGCTCTTCTTCGGTGATCCCCTTTTTTACGCCGCCAGGGGTGTTCATGATGACATGTGTCTGATGCCCGCCGATCAGCGCCTGGATCTCCTGGGCAATGCGGCGCTGTTTGATCACCTCGCTGCCTACTTTCAGGCCGACAGCTTCAATGACACCGAGGATATTGCGTTTGGCAGGATCCGCAGTCGGCCCGACCACGAAATCGGGTGCGGCGAGCGCGTAAAAATGCGCGATGTGGCTGTGCACGAAATGCGCCATGTAAAAAAGTTCGCGGATCTTTTTGGCGGTTGGCGTCGGTTCAATACCAAAGACCGCGTCGATCGCCTTTCCGGAGGCCATGTGATGGCATCCAGGGCAAACGCCGCAGATCTTGGTCACGATGCTCGAAAGTTCCTCAACGGGACGCCCTTCGCAGAATTTCTCGAATCCTCTCAGTTCGGGCACCTGGAAATAGACATTCCCGACCTCTCCTTCGTTGTTGAGGAATATTTCAATTTTTCCGTGTCCTTCCAGACGGGTGATCGGATCGATGGTGATCTTTTTCATGGTTCAGGTATTTCATGGTTTTTCCAGGATGGAGGCCGGAAGTGAAAACCGGTAAAAAAGACCTCCCGGATCGGCAATGGTGCTGACGGCTTCATCAATCGTTTCAGGCTGATCGGAATCGATCATGGAACTGATGGCGGCCATCATCCTGGCTCCCGCGTCATCGGTGGTTGAAGGAGGACCGTAGCATCCGCGGCAGGGCGAGTTCCCCGCGACACACCGGACCCCGCAGCCGCTTCGCGTGGCGGGGCCCATGCAGATGATGCCCTGTTCGAGGAAACAGCTCTTCTTGTCTTCCTGTATTTCCCATGGTCGGTAGAACCGGCTCACTTTTTTATTTTCTGACTTGATCCTCAGGCAATCCTCGCAGTTTGTTTTTTCGCCGGCTCCCACCACCGACCCTTTGGGTGGAAGGTTGGCGCCTGTGACCACCGCCGTAAAGACCTCAATCAGCCGTTCACTCTGCGGCGGACAGCCCGGGATGTAATAATCTACCTCCACCACCTGGTCGAGGGCATAGACCCGGTTGAAAAACCCGGGAATTTCCAGGGTCCCTTCCGGCACTTCGGATACCGGCATCGGCCTGATCCTGTCGGGATTGACGGTGGATTCGGAATCATCATACACCCTCCGGAAAAGATCCTCCTTTGTAAAGAAGTTCGCCAGCCCCGGGATCCCGCCCATGCCGGCGCAGGCGCCATACGCGACGAGGATTTTGGACTTGTCCCTGAGTACCCTGGCCATGTGCCGGTTCTCGCTGTTCCTGACCGCCCCGTTGAACAGGGTCAGATCGATGGATTGGTCTTCCATTGCTTCCACGTCGTGGTATTTGATATCCATGGCGATCGGCCAGAATACCGGGTCGGCGGCGGCTACGATGTCGAGCAGCTTTTCATGGGTGTCGAGCACCGAAACGCAGCACCCTCCGCAGGAGGAGGCCCAGTAAACGGCGAGTTTTAACTTTGGTTTGGCAATTTTTGAATCGGAAGCCATTTCACAGTTATTTATGGTTCAACTTCTTGCAGTATTTTTTGTTTCTTCCGCGGCATCAGGGACAATAGTTCGGTCATCGAGTTGACCAACTCTGCAAATTGCTGCCCTTCGCTGGCGCTGATCCATTCGAGGCGGAGCCGTTCCTTTTCAATTCCGGCCTGCTGGGTGAATTTCTGGAGCAGCTTGAACTGGCGGAGGCATTTGTAGTTCCCTTCCTGGTAGTGACAGTCGCCCGGATGACAACCGCACACAAGGACGCCGTCGGCCCCCTCCCGGAATGCTTTGAGAACAAAGGCCGGTTCTATCCTCCCCGAGCACATGACCCGGATGATGCGGACGTTGGGCGCATAATGCAACCGGGAGGTCCCGGCCAGGTCCGCCCCCGTATAGGCGCACCAGTTGCATAAAAAGGCGATGATGGTTGGAGAATGGTTCATTTCGGATCTTCTTTATATCTCGTACGATGTGGTTAATTTTTCCCGTGATAGCAAATAAGGTATCAGGCTGGACTCATCAGTCCTTCTATCTGAGCAAAAATCTGCCGGCGCGTAAAGTGTCTTCCTTTGATGGCCGAGGCCGGGCAGGTGGCGACACAGACCCCGCAGGCTTTGCAGGCGGCGGTGATGACATGGCTGCAATGCTTTTCCGCGTCGAATTCAATGGCGCTGAACGGGCACAGATTATTGCATATCCTGCATCCGCAGCAGATAGTCTCATCCACCTCCGAGTAAACGGCGTCAACGTCAATCTTGCCTTTCGTGATCCGCCCGAGGATCCGGGCTGCCGCTGCCCGTGCCTGGGCTACGGTATCCGGAATGTCTTTCGGGGCTACGCAGGTACCGGCGATATAGATGCCGTCGGTTGTCGTTGCCACGGGTTCCAGCTTGGGATGGCTTTCGATGAACCAACCCTCCTTGTCCTGGCTGATATTCACCAGCCGGGCAATCTCGCCCGAATCCTCGCGGGCCTCCATCCCGACCATCAGGATGACCAGGTCGGCCGGGATCTCAATGACCTCTCCCGAAAGCTTTTCATTAACCTCGATCAGCATGCCGCAATCATCCTTCGGATCCGCCTTCCGGATGACCGGGTGGTCGTTCTTTTCATACATCAGAAAAAGGGTCTTTACTTCCGAGGTCCGGGTGTAGAAGTCTTCATGTCCCTTCCCGAAGGCATGCATATCGACATAAACATCGGAGACGTAACAGGCCGGATTGGCCGATTTCAGTTCGTGGACATATTTCAGGGCCGTCATGCAGCAAACCCTTGAACAATAGGCATGAAACTCCTGGCTCCGGCTCCCGACGCAATGAAGGATGGCCGCATACTGGGGTGTTTTTCCCTCCCGGGTCATGATACGTCCCCTCTTCAGCATTTGTTCGAATTCAAACGAAGTGATCACGTCCGGCAGTTTGCCATAGCCGTAATGGGTGATTCTGGAGGCGTCGAACTCCTTGTAACCTGTGCAAACCATGATGTTGCCGACCGAAAGTTCCCGGGCCGGATTATCCGATCCGCCGTTGATATTTTTCACCGCGGCGGTGAAGTTTCCCACAAATCCTTTTACCTCCGTAACCCTGGAGTTAAAAAGCGCCTCCACGTTTTTATTGCTCCGGATCCGGGTGATGCGGTCGGTGATCAGGTCTCTGGCGGAATCGAGGTAAGGGGCGGTCAGATCGACCCGGGCCAGGTTTCCTCCCAGATGATCCTGTTTTTCGACAAGGTAAACATGATGGCCCGCTTCTGCTAATTCAAGTGCGGCCGTCATTCCTGCGATCCCCCCCCCGATTATCAGCGTGCGGGGCGACATGTCAACGGTCAGGTTTTCCAGCGGCTCATGCAACGCAACCCTCCTGATCGCCGCCCGGGTGAGCGCTTTGGCTTTGACGGTGGCTGTGACGGGATCTTCGTGTACCCAGCTGCATTGCTCCCTGATGTTGGCCATTTCGAACAGGTATTGATTCAATCCCGCCGACTGCAGCGCCTTCCGGAAGGTCCGTTCATGCATTCTCGGGCTGCAGGCCGCCACGACCACGCGGTCGAGGTTGTTCTCCCGGATATCCTGGACGATCATCTCCTGCCCGGGATTCGAACACATGTACTTGTACGTGCGGGCAAAGACCACATCGGGCTGTTCCTCAGCGTATGTTCTGACCGATTCAACGTCCACTGCCTTTGCGATGTTTGTGCCGCAGCTGCAGATATAAACGCCTATCCTGCAAGATTTCATAAAACGATTGTTAAATAGTTTGTAAAACGGGACGGAATGATACCTCGCTTTTTTGCTCCAGCGCTACGGCGCTTCTTCTCACTTCGGAAAAGTACATGGCCAGGGGCCGGTAGATCAGGTGTGCCCATTTTGTGAACGGCATCCGGATCAGCCAGGGCGTCACCGCCATGAGATGAAGGAGGTAGGTCACATTGGCGGCGACCGGCAGCCCCAACCGGTGGAAAATATGCTGGAAGATCCCGGTCACAGTGATGATCAGCAGGAGGATCACAAAGACCCAATCGGTTGCGTGGGTTTTTTTATATTGAACATAATGCATCCTGATCCTGCTGCGAATGAAATAGACCAGGCCGGTTGCCAGTCCGATGGTAGCCAGATATCCGAATATATGGACTGACCAATCGATCTGCGGACCGCTTTGCAGGAACGGCAGGAACACCATGACCAGGATCAGCATGGTCAGGTAGCTCCACATCAGTCCCAGGTGAACAATCCAGGGCATATACGGCTTCTCCCTGTTGCCGGTATCGCATTTTGCGTAACGGATCTGGGTGAAGAAATGAAGGGGCAGAACAAGGAATTCTTTCAGGTAGAGCCACCAGGGAATGGAGATTTCCTTTCCTTTCAGCATCGTCAGCCTCCACATGTTACCGGCATTGAGGAGAAGGATAACCGCCAGGAAGGCGCCTAAAAACAGGTCGAACAGATGGACCAGCAAACTGGGGAGGAATGCATTTTCCCCGTCATAGACATGGATTGAGCCGCGGAAGAAATGATACGTCAGCGCTGCCATGGCAGTCAGCAGCCCGATGGCCACAATGGTCAGTATCTCCGTTTTCTTAGAGCGGAAGAATTTTCCGGCAATACCCGTAATATCGTACCGGTTGATCAGCCATCGGCGCAGGCTCATCATGGTTTCGCCGGGATTGGCCTCCCGGGGGCACTGATCGGAGCACTGGCCGCAGTAATAGCAAAGCCAGGGTTCCAGCGCAGTGTCGATCTTCTCCCCGAGACCCATTTGCAATTGCCGCATCGATTTCCGCGGAAAGCGGTACAGTTCGTCCGAATGAACGCAAACTGCCGAACAGTCCCCGCAATGATAGCACATGTTGACGTCGGCTGCACCGAAAGAAGTCAGATCCTCGATCAGTTTCGGATTGACACGAATGGCCATAAGTAAGGATTTAATAAGTGTGAATACTTTTTGCACGCGCTTCAATTTCGCTGAGCATGAGGCTGCTCCGGTGCCCGATGCCGCGGCCGCTGGAGATGCTTCTGAGCACTCCTGCCGCCACGGCCGAAGCCTGTGCGACCGTATCGGGAATATCTTTTGGCCCCTGGCACATGCCGGCGACAAAGATTCCTCCCCGCTCTGTTTCCGTCGGATTGCCGTTATAGTCGAGCTCTGAGAACCAACCGTCCGAGTCCCGTTTCAGGCCCAGGAGCTTGCACAGTTCCGCGGTTCCCCTGGCGGGCACCAGCCCTACGGCCAGAATGACCAGGTCCACCGGAAATTCCACGTTCTTATCCTGCACGATGTCTTCTCCCTTCACCACGAGCTGATCCCCGTTCATGGAGACCGTTGCCGATCTTCCACGTACCACGAAGGTTCCTTCCTCCCGGATCCGTTCGGCAAATTCCTCGTACCCCTTACCGAAGGCCCTCATGTCAATATAGAACTCATAACAGTTGGCGCCGGGGATCTTCTCCTTTACCAGGTGCGAGAACTTCAGGGAGTACATGCAGCAGACCCTGGAACAGTAGGCGTTATATTTCTTGTTCCGGGATCCGACGCAATGAATGATCGCCACATTTTTCGGGGGAGGATTACCCGCATCGAAGATCCACTCCTCTTCCCCGGTTCGCTTGCTGGTCTTTTTTGTTTTAACGACGATCCGGCCGCCGGTGGTTCCGGAGGCATTGGTCAGCCGTTCGAACTCGAGCGCCGTGATCACATTCGGGAAAACGCCGTAGCCGTACTGAGGGATAATGGTGGGATCCAGTATGTCATATCCCGTCGCCAGGATGATGTTCCCGATCTCGATATCGGTTACCTGTCCCTTGTCCTGGAAGTTGATGCACTCCTTCGGGCACTTCTTTTCGCATACGCCGCATTTGGTCCCGGCCGTCTGCAGGTAGGTGCAATGATCGCCGTCAATGATATACACGTTGGGAATGGCCTGGGGGAAGGGAATATAGATGGCCTTTCTTTGTGAGATCCCCGCATCGAACTCGCTGGCGACCTTGACCGGGCATACCTCGGAACATATCCCGCAAGACACACATGCCTTGAGGTCAACGTACCGGGGCCGGGTTTTGATCCGGGCCCGGTAGGCTCCGGGCACGCCGTTCACATATTCGACGGTGGAGCCCGTGAAAAGCCTGATCATGTCGTGCTGGGCGACGGCGACCATTTTGGGCGTGAGAATGCATGCCGCGCAGTCAAGCGTCGGAAATGTCTTGTCGAACATGGCCATGTGACCGCCAATGGTGCCGGTCCTTTCCACCAGGTAGACCTGTTTCCCGGCATTGGCCAGCTCGAGGGCTGCCTGGATCCCGGCGATGCCCCCGCCGATGACCAGGGTAGCATGATGGACCGGGCCGCCTTTGGGAACCGCGGCGAGCGAATAAGGCACCCCGAAGACGGCACAGGCAAGGATCGCTTTTGCGCGATCGATCGCATCGGCGCCTTCGGCTCCGTGCTCCCGGAAAGAAGCCAGCCGGATCTCCTCTGTATTCAGGTCCGACATCGCGACCGCCTTTGTAAACAGCGGCTTGAAGTATCCCGGGCTGTCCCCGGCGATGACCACCCGTTCAAAGTCATACGTGCGGATCAGTTCAGCCAGGCTTTCCGGCTCCGGTTTCGGCTTGATGCCCATCTGACGGGTAAGTACGACACCCGGGAGATTATCGGCATATTTGATGACCGGGTCCAGGGCCAGCGACCATTCGGGATTGAACTGACAAAAAAACACACCGACGCGCATATAACACTCCTTTCTGTTCTGTTTATAACAATACGGGTTTTCTTCTTTTAAAAGTAACCTAATAAATATCCATTTCAACGCCGGATTGTAATTAAATAAGAAAAAGATTACATATTATACGTCCAATATTTACTATATTTGTGAAACTTTTAACAGGCATGCTTCTGCTATCCGTTCCGAGAACGCTGGTCTCCGTCAGAAAGGAGATCCGATGCTGCAACCTCAGCGTACATACGGAAAAGGCTTACCTGGATTGGATTTACAGGTTTTTGACCTTCAGCGCTCCGGCGAACCGGACTGAATTGTCGGAAGTTGATATCAGCTCCTTTCTCTCCTTCCTGGCTGTAAGGAAACAGGCTTCGGGTGCAACGCAAAAGCAGGCGTTGCATGCCATCCTGTTCCTGTTCAGAAAGATACTGTGCGTACCGGTAAATCATGTTTCATACATCCGTTTCAGGAAGGAACATGATGTCCCGGACATCTTTACCCGCGACGAGGTAAAAAAGATCATCCAGCTTCTACCGGGAGAGAAAAAGCTGATCGTATCCTTGTTATATGGTTGCGGACTGACCTTGAATGAATGCCTGTCGCTGAGGATCCGGGACATTGATACCGAGTTGAATATCCTCCGTATCCGGAATTTCCGTTGCGGGAAGAACCGTGAGGTTTTTATCCCGTTCCGGCTTCGCGAAGAGCTGAATGCCAGGATCGAAACGCTCCGGTACCGGTTTATGCAACTGTCGCTGAATTCCTGCCACAGGGTCACCCTCCCGGCCGAAATCGCCGCTTATACTCCGGAAGCAGCCAGGCAGTTCGAGTGGTTCTACCTTTTCCCGAACCCCAAACACCCTGAGGGTCCAGGCCGAGACAGGACCGTGTTGCACCACAGGAGTGAGACCTTCATCCAGAAGCCGGTAAGAAAGGTCCTGAAGCAATGCGGGATCAATAAAAAATGTTCCTGCCGGACCTTTCGTCATAGTTTTGCTGCTCACCTTCTGCGGGAGGGGACGGATATTTATGAAATCCAGCGGTTGCTGGGTCATAAAAATATCCGGAATACCATGATCTATAAAAACATCCTGAACG
>Ga0163209_1000823_pt1 | contig 13635 bp, 15 predicted proteins | sample Kivu_160m_FD_113538 | JGI IMG/M metagenome (GOLD analysis project Ga0163209, IMG submission 113538) | Freshwater microbial communities from Lake Kivu, Western Province, Rwanda to study Microbial Dark Matter (Phase II) - Kivu_160m | ecosystem: Environmental > Aquatic > Freshwater > Lake ...
CCTGTTTTCCATAACCTCCAGGCTGTTTTATAGGAAATCCCTTGTTTTTTTGCCCAGGTAGATAGTTTCATATTATCCTTTACAGAGATAAAATAATACACCTGGGTAAATTTGTCAATACAAATCTTAACTGTTTTCAACCCCCCGATACTTTACTCTCCCTCAGATGAGCCGCTTATGACAGAGATAATAAAAGAATATTGCCGTATTTACAGGGAGGAATATAAAAGCCTTTTTGATAAAAAGATAGATTATTCAAAAATATTAAAGATTTTCCGGTAATTATCTACCTGGTTTCAATTCACTATTTTTATCACATAATATCCAGGCTCCTGCCAAAAATGGTCAACAATGATAAGGAAAAGCTTATTATTTCTACAAGCACCTATAAAGTAAGTGACAGGGAAGAAGTAAAGAATAAGCTGATAAGACTAAGTAATATAAGAATTATAGAGGAAACTAAAAAGCAAGCTATTCTTCACTGGTCCAATGAAAAAAATACTATTCTTGGAACAATCATTTTAAAAGAGAAAACACTTAGCTTTGAGACAAATTCACTTGAAAGACTTGAAAGGTTCAAGAAAAAAATTCAGAAATTACCTCTGAAATTTGAGAAAACTGATTATATACATATGGAAGATATAATGGCACAGGCTTCAAAGAATAAGATAAAGATTGCCGGGCAAAAAAAGCGCTAAAAAAGGAAAAGCTGAAAATACCTGAAGATGAACTGGAGAAATTTGCACTTAAGTGGTGGGAAGATTATTACAATGACTGGGTAAAAACAAAGATACCTGCTATAGGAAACATAACTCCATTGGAAGCTATAAGGACAAAAGAGGGAAGAAAAAGAGTTGAAGCATTGATAGATGATTATGAGAATAAATACCTGCACGATGTTAAAAGGCAGGATAATGGAAATAATATCCAGAAGTATTTTAACCCGGATGAATTGCGTAAAAGACTAAAGCTGTATTAATGAGATAATAAAGGGTAATGATACGAAGACGCAAATGCGAGAGTATTCCACAGTTTTTTAGAAATTTCTATGACAATTTAGCTTATTAATTTTAAGAATGAAATCTCGCTATAGTCGATTCTTTATAATTTTTGAGAAAATAAAATGAACCAATTTGAAATTTTAAGTTATGGATTTATATTTCCTATTGACATAAAGATACTGTTATAGTATCATTACAAATAGTCTAGTATAGAAAGTAGAGGAAATAATAAGTGAACTTAATTACAAGAAATACCGACTATGCTATAAGGGCACTTTGTTATATTGTAAAGAGTAATAAGGATATAGTTTCTGTTAAAGAGTTGGTTGAAGGTTTAAAAATGCCAAGACCCTTTTTAAGAAAGGTACTTCAAGAGCTGAATAAAAAAGGAATCCTTAGATCATATAAAGGTAAAAACGGTGGTTTTGTATTGTCAACCAGACCTGAGAAGATATATATAAGCAAATTGGTAGAAATATTTCAAGGCCCAATAAAATTACAGGAACATACCTTTAAGAAGAAAATATGCCCGGAGATAAAAAGTTGTGTTTTAAAGAAAAAAATAGATGCGGTAGAAAAGTATACTATTCTCAGGTTAAATTCTTTATCAATATCATCTCTATTAAAAACAGGGAAGTAGAATAAATGATTTTAAAATGTCCTGGAGCTCAAAATTTCAGACAGCCAAAGCCAGAATATGTGGAATGTCCTTTCTGTTCTTATGAGGTGGAGATATGGTCAGATGAGATTAAGGCAACGTGCCCGAAGTGTAAAAGGACAGTTATGCGAAATAGCGACAAACAAAGTTGCCTTGATTGGTGTAAGTATGCTAAGGAATGTATAGGAATTGTGCAATACAATAAATACAAACAGAATAAAAACAAATATAAACTGGAGAAGAAAATATGAACGTATCTAAAGAGATAGCAGAAGTAGAGGAACAACACGAAATACGATATAGAAAATTATTTAAGAACTTGAAAGAAGGTAAAGTATTCAAAAGGGATACAGAGGTTAGGTGGAAATGCCGCAATTGCGGGTATATTCATGAAGGAAAAGAGGCGCCAAAGGAGTGCCCGGCTTGTGCACATCCTCAAAGTTTTTATGAGCTGTTTTGCGAAAATTATTGATAAGTAATTAAAGATAATGCAATACGATGATGAATTAAATGAGTTATTATCAAGTTACAGGAAAAAAAGATATCAGATTAAAAAAAAGCTCAAAGAATTCAGGGATTTATATAAAAGTAATGATGAGTGCATATTCAAGGAGTTATGCTTCTGTATATTAACACCTCAATCAAAGGCAATTTATTGTGACGAAGCTGTAAAAGAATTGGTAAGATCAGGGTTGCTGTTAAAAGGAGAAAAAAGTGATATAAAAGCTAATTTGAGACGTGTTAGATTTCCTAACAATAAAGCCTCTTATTTAATAGCGGCAAGAAAAGCCTTTAAAAATAGTGGAAGATTTGATATAAAAAGCAAAATAGATGAAGGCAATATATTCAAAACGAGAGAATGGTTCGTAAAGAACATAAAAGGTTTAGGATATAAGGAAGCGAGTCATTTTTTAAGGAATATTGGTTTTGGTAATGATATAGCAATACTCGATATACATATTTTAAGGAGTTTAAAGAGGTACAGAATTATAAAGAAAATCCCATCATTGATTAACAGAAAGATATACTTAAATGTAGAAAATAAAATGAGAGGATTTTCTTTAAAGATAGGTATTCCCCTCCAGGAATTGGATCTTTTATTCTGGTCCGAACAGACTGGTTTTATATTTAAATAGCATTAGGGGATAACAAATAAAGAACATCTAAACCACTGTTTTTATTGATTACTTGAAGTTTTACTACCTATTGTTAAAAGGTTAAGGGAGATGTCACCCATATATAAGGAATAAAAATGTTTTTTCTAAAATTAAAAAAGAGGTTATAAATGGCAGCATATAGTAAAAAAGTAATGGAACATTTTATGAATCCCAGAAATGTTGGTGAAATTAAAGATGCTGATGGAATAGGAGAAGTAGGAAATCCTGTATGTGGAGATATGATGAGTTTCTATATCAAGGTTAAAGATAATAAGCTGGAGGATATTAAATTTAAAACATTTGGTTGTGGGGCTGCAATTGCGGTGTCAAGTATGGTAAGCGAAGCTGCTAAAGGGAAGACACTGGACGAAGCCTTAAGGATAACTAATAAAGATATAGCAAAAAAATTAGGAGGGCTTCCTAAAAACAAACTCCATTGTTCAAATTTAGGCGCTGATGCCCTGCATAAAGCTATCAAGGATTACCTGGACAAAAAAGGAAAATAAATAACCGGGAGATGATATGTCTAAAAATAATATAAGCAATGATATAAAAAATAAAACTAATAGTTGCCCTTATTGTGATATTAAGTTAAATGATACGAAGTTACCCCTTTGTTCTTATTGCAAAATTAAAATAAGTTATTGCAAAAAATGTGGACAAGCTGTCTCCAATAATTTAAAAGTATGTCCTAATTGCGGAGAAAAATTGGGAGAGGATGGGTAACTATGGAAGAAGAACAAGATGTTTTAAAGCCTGATGGACATTTAGACTGTACCGGGCTGTAGATAAAATCATTGAAGAATAGTAATATAACCCAGAAATAAATAATATTATTACCCAGAAAATAGTATAATAATTATGAAGGTATTATTACTTAGCGATCAAGTTCTGGATCATATTTACAACAATTCTCTACAGGAGAGAATGAGCAATATTGATTTTATAATTTCCTGTGGAGATCTCCCAAGTTATTATCTTGAATTTATCGCCACAACTCTTAACAAGCCCCTATTTTACGTAATGGGAAATCACAATAAAACTACCATTTACTCAGAAAAAGGGATTGAAAGCAATCTTCCTGAAGGTTGCATCAACTTAGATCAGAAAATAATAAAATATAAAGGTATAATTCTAATGGGTCTCGAAGGTTCAATAAAGTATGGTGAAGGAAATTATCAATATACAGATACTCAAATGTGCTGGAAAATCAATAAATTAAAACCCAGGCTTATAGTAAATAAGATTTTTAATAAACGGTATCTTGATATTCTTGTAACCCATGCTCCTCCATATAAGATTCATGATAAAGAAGATTTATGCCATAGAGGTTTTAAATGTTTTACCAAGTTCATAAAAGATTTTAGACCCAAATATCTTATCCATGGTCATATCCATATATATGGGACAGAAAAAAATTGGTTAACTGTTGTTAATAGTACAAAAGTCATAAACGCTTATGGGTACAGAATTATAGAGATTTGATTAATTTTTGATAACGAAATTAATTTGCTTTATTTTTAACTAACTTGGTTAAAGCCAAATTTAAATAATTTAATTTAATTATAAGAAATGAGTAGCTACCCAATATCAATTGAAAAGTCAAATCAGGAGTTTGAAGAAGCAAGGTTAAGAGCTTTATTAAACAACCTTAAATATCTACTTATTGGAAGAAATAATGAGCTCTTATCTTTCGAAAAAATAAAAAGGGATCTAGGACTATACAAACAGAATTACCTTGGAATTCAAACAGTAAAGTTAAAAAACATAGTTGGAAGTCTGGAAAGATACAACGATTTTGATAGATACTTTCTTCCCAAAAAAGAACATCTTCAACAGAGATGGGCCAAAATTCATAACTTATTGATTCGAGATGTTATTTTACCACCAGTTAAATTATATAAAGTTGGTGAAATTTATTTTGTTATTGATGGTAACCACAGGGTTAGTGTTTCAAAAAAAATGGGGGTTAAATATATTGATGCTGAAGTTACCGAGTTTATTACAGATATACCTCTAACACCCGATATGGATCCCAAGGAAGTATTTATAACGGCAGAAAGAGAGAAATTTCTAAATATAACTGGTCTTAAGAAAAGCAGACCTGATATAAAGATTAGAATAACTGTCCCTGGACAATATGACTTTCTTTTAGGCCAGATTAACAAGCTAATGGTTCAGTTAAATGAAAATAAAAAAGCTGATGAAAAGATGATTACATTTGAGGAAGCTTCTATTATATGGTATGACAATATTTATCTTCCAGCAATTGAAATTATTAAAAACTTTGGTATATTAGAGAAATTTCCAGAGAGAACAAAAACAGACCTGTTTATTTGGATAAATGAGCATAAAAGATATTTAAGTCTAAAATATGGTAGAGAGATTGTAATAAAATTTGTCGCAAGGGATTTTCTGCTACGATACGGTAAAAATCCATTAAGAAGATTCAAATTAAAACTGATAAATATGAAGTATAAGGTTATTTTCTATTGGAAAAAAAATTTTATTAAAACTACTTAATAATTTTAAGGAAAGAAAATTAGATCTTAAAAATCTAGATTATTTTTTGTGTTATAAAAATTAATATATCATATAAAAGTATTAATTAAAGTTAAAATACTAATATTGATATAAGTTTTATAATATGTAAATTATTTAGAGGCAGGTTAAAGTATGGTAGACTTTATTATAAAGTTCCTGAACAGGCAAAGGAAGCTATACTTAAAGCGATTGAGGTAAGCAAGAGAGGAAGTGAAAGAGCTCTTGAAGATATAGGGAAAAATAGGAGGCTAGGTAAGGAAGGTAAGGAAGAGGAAATTGATGAAAATGATTCTAACGATGATATAGACAATAACGATAAAGCAAAAGGTGCTGGTATAGAAAACAAACCTAAAAAGTAAATGACCCAGAATCAATTATTAGATTGGATTTTCTTTATTTTATTTTAGTGTAAAAATCACCGTAACCGGTATCATTACTTCTTTTTCGATAGTTGATGTATCATAAGTTCCCCAATCTGAGACTTCTGTAGAATTTACGGGCAGAACCTGGACTACTCCAAGATTTGCGGATTTTATTACTCCTATTTTCTTGCCGCTGCCTTCAGCAATCTTCTGAGCTCTTAACTTGGCGTCATTTATTGCATCCGGGATTAATTCAATGCGAAGTTCCGGAAGTTTTGAGTAATAATATTCTAAGGATTGAATAGAAAATACAACCCCCTGGTCTATGAGTTTCTGGGTGTTTTTAGCCATATAGGTAATTTTTTCAACATCATTTGATTGAATTTCTACAGTTTGCCTTAAGACATTTTCTTTTGGAGCATTTGGATCATACATATATAATTGCTCCATAAATACTGGTGAAATTGTTAGGTCTTCTTCGGTAAATCCATTATCTTCAAAGAAGTTCAGTACAAGCTTCTGGTCATTTTTCATCATTTGATATCCTGCCTTTAAATCTTCAGCCGGGATGGTTCTTGAGAAATTGGCAGTCCATTTAGCGAGATCTGAAGTGACCTTTTCTCTTACCGAGCCGGTTACAGAAAGGGTATCCTCAGGTGATCTTACCTTATAGAATGTAAAAGAACCGATTGATGCGCTTATTATCAGGCATATTCCCAGGATAATCGCAAAGTATATGATTTTATTTGAATTTTCTTTACTCATTTTTTTACCTCAGACAAAATTATATTATTAGACTTTAAACTTTTGTGTATATGCGGATTTACATATATAAACTATTTGTATTAATATTATCAACTTTATGTCTTTTGTCAAGGAGGGCGATATACTTTCAGCTATATAAATTTCCGGATTTTCATTAATCTTATGTAGTGTTTGACAGTATTGATATAAGAAATGTTATAATTGATGATATTTATATCCGTCATATCGAAGTCATATTCTAATTTATTATAAGATTACCGTAAAAAAGAGATGAAACGTATATTAATAGTAATAGTTTACATAATTGTTTCAGTCTTTTTAATTGGGACATATATAAGCTGTACCCAGAAGGCAGATAAAGATGTTAATGAAGAAAAAATTAGGGTTGTAGTAAGCATACCGCCGCAGGCTGAATTTGTAGAAAGAGTTGGAGAAGACAGAGTAATAGTTACTGTTATGGTTACTCCGGGAGCCAGCCCCCATACATATGAACCTACTCCAGGTCAGCTGGAGGAGATTAGTAAAGCTAAAATTTATGCCAAAGTTGGTTCCGGGATTGAGTTTGAACTGGCATGGATGGATAAAATAATTAAGATGAATGGGGAAATGCTTGTGGTGGATTGTTCCAGAGGAGTAAAGTTTATTGCAGTAAGCTATAAATATGGTGAAGCTGTGGTATATTATGAGTATGATGAAAGTGATAAAGCCAAAAGCGATCTTAAGGGAATTGACCCTCATATATGGCTTTCACCGGCAAATGCAAAAATAATGGTTGAAAATATTTATGAAGGCCTGGTTCAAATAGATCCTGAGAATCAGAAATATTATAAAAAAAATCTGGATATCTACCTGTTGGAACTGGATAAACTGGATGATGAAATTGTCCAGACATTTTCGGGAAAAGAAAATAAGAAGATAATAGTCTTTCATCCTACATGGGCTTATTTTACAAAAGATTACGGTATTGAACAAATACCTATTGAAGAAGAGGGCAAGGAGCCGACAGCTAAGGGTATTGAAGATTTGATAAGCCAGGCTAAAGAATATAATATTAAGGTGATTTTTGCTTCTCCGGAATTCAGTACCAAAAGTGCTGAAACTGTAGCTAGAGAGATTGGTGGAGAAGTGTTTCTTGTAAGTTCACTTAAGAAAGATTATCTGGAAAATATGAGAAAAGCTGCAGAAGCCTTTGCCGGGGCCATGGAATGAAATTTAAATATTTCGGAGGCTAATTGAAATGAAAAATAATACTATTGTAGATTTTAAAAATATATTCTTTTATTATGGAGAGATACCAGTCCTGGAAGATATAAGCTTTTCAATAAAGCAAAATGATTTTATTGCCATAATAGGTCCCAATGGTGGCGGAAAAACTACATTACTTAAGATTATACTGGGGTTATTGAAGCCTGATAGGGGAACAGTAAAAGTTTTTGGCAAAAATCCTGAAGAAGGCAGAAAATTGGCCGGCTATTTACCGCAAAATATCTATTTTGATCTAAATTTCCCTATTAATGTATTTGATATAGTTATTATGGGAAGGTATAAAGGGCCGGTAAGGAAATATTCAGAAAAAGATAAGAAATCCGCATTAGATGCTCTGGAAACTGTAGGGATGCTTGAATATAGAAACAGGCATATAAGTATGCTATCGGCCGGTCAATTGCAGAGAGTTCTTATAGCGAGGGCTATTGCAAGGGAGCCGGAATTGCTTTTGCTTGATGAGCCAATGGCAAGTGTGGACCCGGAAACGCAGAAATCAATTTATGAATTATTTCTGGAGCTTAATAAGAAAATGGCTATAGCATTTGTAACTCATGATATTGGTGCAATTTCTATCTATATTGATAGCGTTCTCTGCCTTAACCGGAAGTTGTTCTACCATGGTCCAAAAGAAGGCAGTTTAAGCAAACTTGAGGAAGCTTACAGGTGTCCTGTGGAGATATTAGCTCATGGAATACCACATAGAGTACTTGGGAGGCATAAGAAATAATGGGAATTTTTCAGTACGAATTTATTAGGAACGCCGTTATAGCTGCAGTTCTGGTTAATATAGCCTGTGGTATTGTCGGCACTTATGTGGTTATAAAAAAGATAGTATTTATAAGTGGAGGTATTTCGCACGCAGCTTTTGGAGGTATCGGTTTGGGTTACCTTCTGGGGATAAACCCGATTGTTGCCGCAATTCCTTTTAGCCTTTTATCGGCAATCACCATTGGTCTTATCAGTAAGAGAAGCAAATTAAGCGAAGATGCAGCAATAGGTATAATCTGGGCAGTCGGGATGGCGTCAGGTATAATATTTATTAATTTAACCCCCGGCTATGCGCCAGATCTTTTCAGCTATTTATTTGGAAACATCCTGACTATTCCTGTATCTGATTTATATATTATGCTTGTAATGGATTTTATAATCATTTTGATTGTTGTTTTATTTTTAAAGGAATTTAATGCAGCATCCTTTGATGAGGAATTTTCAACAGTAATAGGCATTCCTAACAGGATTTTATATTTAGTGCTTCTTTGCATGGTGGCTTTAAGTGTTGTTGTTCTTATAAGAATTGTGGGTATCATCCTGGTCATCGCATTACTTACCATACCATCATCAATATGCAGACAGTTTACCTATAATATGAAAAAACTAATAATCAGCTCAATTGTTACTGGAATTATTTTAACCATAACCGGTCTCTGGATTTCTTATTTATTGGATCTTGCATCAGGGGCAACTATAATTTTACTTCTGGCGCTAGTATTCCTGCTTTCCTTTTTTATAAAAAAAGCTGTTACAGCAGTAAGGCGGTTAAAAACTAAAAAGTTTGTTTAAGGATAAAATATTAAGATAGCTATGATATCTAAAATTTTTTGTGGAAGCTCATTAGTTGTATGGCTGCTTATCATTTTAATATCTGCAGCATTCTTACTGGCAATAGCAATACTTCTGGTGGGAATATTGCATAAGCCAGCATACAATAATGAAGTGTTAAGATATTTTGATAAAGATTTTTTACTAAAGGCCTCGCAGTATAATAGAATGGCTACCACTATCTCTATTGCCAGGCAACTGGTAACATGGATTTTTTTAATAGGTGTAATAATACTAACCTGGAAGTATTTTTCTATAAGTTCAAGGATATCGATTATTCTTTTAGTTGGTTATACTGCACTTTTTTTTATTTTGCTATATTTGTTGCTAATGCCGCTTGATTATCTTAGAGGTTTTGTAATCGAACACCAATATGGTCTTTCCACTCAAACCATAAATTCATGGCTTGCAGATTTTGCCAAAAACAAGGCAATATCGTTAGTAATTTCAACAGTTTCTATGACAATTCTCTATGTTTTAATGATTTATGTTACTAAATACTGGTGGGTTGTAGCAGGAGCAATACTGATAATTTTTTTAATCATAGCTACATATTTATATCCCTTAATTATTGACCCACTTTTTTATAAGTTTGAACCTTTAGAAGATAAGGTCTTAAAGGCCCAGATTGTTGAAATTTCTGAGCGTGCGGGTATTAATGTTAATGAAGTATTAGTTGCAGATGCCAGCCGGAGAACAAATAAAGCTAATGCTTACTTTACCGGATTAGGAAATTCAAAACGCATTGTTATATTTGATAATTTGCTAAGCAAGTTTTCTGAGAAAGAGGCCTTAGCAGTAATAGTACATGAAGTAAGCCACTGGAGATATTTACATATATTAAAAGGGCTCGCGCTTAGTGGTGTAGGTGGAATTCTGGGAATTTTTTTACTGAAAATAATACTGGGAGAAATGGGACTAGTAGCTGATTCTAGATCGATATTGATTATTATTCTTTTAGTTTCGATTTTTACTTTTATTACCCTTCCAGTCTCAAATGCGATTTCCAGGTTCTATGAAAAACAAGCTGATATAATGACTATTCAACTGACTGGTGATCCAGAAACACAGATTTCACTAATGACTAAATTGGCTGACTCCAATCTTTCCAACGTAGTTCCTCATCCTTTTATAAAAGTGATGCTGTATAGCCATCCGCCCATTATTGAAAGGATAAAAATGGCTAATCAATATATAAAGTAATAAATAAATTTGATAAATAAATTTGATATTGACAGATTTTAACTCTATTGCTTCTGAAATTTTTACTGCCTATAATAAAAATATAGCAAGATAAAAGATAAGTAACTGTAGTTGCTTTTAAAATGTCATAAGTGTTTGCGCAGGCTAAATATTATATTCTAAGGAACGGGTGATATATCTATGAGTTCAGGCTTGCTTGCCTATATTGATGAAAATATCAAATCTAAAGATAAATATTTCTGCCACAGGGGAAAATACAGGACAGTATCCTGGAGTTTTGTAAAAGTATATGATTATGCAAAGAGATTTGCGGCACTGCTCCACCGGCTCAAAGTAAAAAAAGGTGATAAGGTCATAATAAAAGGGCAGAACCGGCCGGAGTGGGTAGTTGCCTATCTGGGATGCTTCCTGTAGGGAGCAGTTGTGGTTCCGCTTGATATAAATTCCAGTACTGATTTTGAGAAAAAAGTGCAGGAGAAGATAAAGGCTAAAGTAAAAGTTCATACCGGCAGTGAAAAGAGTGAAAAGAAATTTCCAGGTCTGATATCAATAATTATAGAAGATATTGAAGAGCGTTTATCATCCATACCACCTTTAGAAAATCCGGATATATCTATCTCTTCAGATAATCTGGCGCAGATTGTTTTTACCTCAGGTACCACGGCTGTCCCCAAAGGGGTAATGATTACATACCGTAATATTGAATCCAATTTAAAATCCATCAAGATGGTTATGGACAGATGGAGGAAATTCTTCCGTCTTATGTGGAACTTGAAAATTTTATCAGTTGTCCCTTTAAGCCATATGTACGGTCAGCTTATTGGAATTTATGTTCCGATGATGATTGGAAGTTCTGTAGTCTTTATGAGTAGTATCAGCCCCAGGGATATTGTAAAAGCGGTAAAAGAAGAAAGAGTCTGGATTCTGGGGACACTTCCAAAGGTAGTGGAACTGCTGAGGGACTATATAACTAAGAACTTCGATCTGGACAACAGGAAATTCGAGAGAAAATATAATATATTTAAGAAAATTAAATGGCCGCTGCGGTTTCTGGCCTTCATGGGTATTCATTTAGAACTTGGCTGGAGATTTATGGTCATAATTGTGGGAGGGGCGGCTTTTGACAGGAATATAGATGAGTTCTGGAGATGCATTGCCTATACTATCTTTCAGGGTTATGGACTTACAGAAACGGCTCCGCTGATAACCCTGGCCGATCCTGCTCAAACCGGAGCAGGCTCAATAGGAAAAGTCCTGGATGGACAGAAGATACGCCTTGTGGACAATGAAATATATGTAAGAGGAAACAACGTATCCCCCGGGTATTATGAGAATCCCCAACTGACAGAAAAAGCTTTTTCAAAAGGCTGGTTTAAAACCGGAGACCTTGCTGAGATGGGCGAAGACGGAAACCTTTATTTTAAGGGAAGAAAGGATTCAGTTATGGTAAGGGCTGACGGCATAAATATCTATCCGGAGGATATTGAATCTGTCATAAATACCTTTAAGGAAGTAAAAGATTGTGTGGTACTGGGGTTAAAACGGGGGAGCGATTTGGAAATACATGCAGTACTGATACTGGATGATGGATACAGAGCCAGTCCGGAGAATATAATAAAAGAAGCCAATAGAAAATTAAATGTATATCAGCATATAAATAGCTGTAGTATATGGGACGGAGTTGATTTTCCCAGGACTTCCACTGAAAAAATAAAAAGAGATGAGGTGGCGGAAGCTGTATTTTCCAGGCGAACAAAGAAGAAGACCCCGGGGCTGAAACCTTACAGGAAATCACAGGAAATACTGGAAGTTATAAAAAACTTCCACAAAATTAAATCAAAGAGTATAAGAAAAGAAGCCAGACTTGAAAAAGACCTGGGTCTGGACTCCATTGATCTGGTGCAGCTTGCTGGCGCTATTGAAGAAAAATATGATATAGAAGTGGATGATTCGCAGATTTTTGCAGGCACAACTGTTGGCGAGCTTGAAACTCTGATTAAATCTTCCAGGAAAACCTCGAAGAAAATACCATTTTACAGTTTGCCGTTCTGGGCCCCTGTCCGTTTTATAAGAGTAATTTTTCAGTACATCCTGTATCCGTTTATGTCAGTGATTTATAGACTAAAAGTTGAAGGAAGGGAAAATTTAAAGAACTTAAAAGAACCTGTTGTTTTTGCCGCAAATCACACAAGCCAACTGGATACTTTTGTAGTGCTATACTCTCTGCCGCTGAAGTTACGGAAGCGGGTGGCAACTCTTATGTCCATAGAGCATCATTTTAACCATTTTTTCTACCGATCCGGTCCATGGTGGAGGCGAGCAGTAGAGGCAATCGGGTTCTATCTTCTGATAAATCTTTTCATTAATGTCTTTCCTCTTTCCAGGACTCATGGATTCAAACAGATTATGGAAAATATCGGCAGGATGTTGAGCGGGGGATGGTCAATGCTGATCTATCCTGAGGGCGGGGTAACCACTGATGGAGATATTAAAGAATTTGAGCCTGGAGTGGGAGTAATTGCATCTGATATGGAAGTTTCTGTAGTTCCGGTTAGAATTAAGGGGATTTTTAATATCCTGAGAAATGGGATACTACCGTGGGGACATATGCCCAGATGGCCACTGGTGACGGTTAGTTTTGGTAAGCTGGTAAGATTTAAAGATAAGGACTATAGGGAAATTGCCGGAATAATTGAAAAAGCGATAAGGTCTCTGTAATTTTTATAGTCTAAATATATTTAATGTTTTTAACCTTGAAAGAATGATTGTATAATAGTATGAAATTTTTACTTAATATAAATATTATTTAATTTTTTAAGGAGCAAGTTATGTTAAGGAAAATACTTTTCAAAACAAAGTACTTTTTAATCGTGGTTTTAGTTGGAGTTTTGGTTTTAACTCTTTTTCCTACAATTCTTGACGGAGGATCGGCAGAGCAGGTGCAAAGCTTTGTAACCCGTTTTTATGTTCAGTGTCTGGGAAGGCAGCCTGATACTGAAGGATTGAATGAATGGGTGGGGCGTCTTTTAAATGGCTCTAAAACCGGGGCAGATGTTGCAGAAGGTTTTGTTTTTAGTGAA
>Ga0163209_1000824_pt1 | contig 13615 bp, 9 predicted proteins | sample Kivu_160m_FD_113538 | JGI IMG/M metagenome (GOLD analysis project Ga0163209, IMG submission 113538) | Freshwater microbial communities from Lake Kivu, Western Province, Rwanda to study Microbial Dark Matter (Phase II) - Kivu_160m | ecosystem: Environmental > Aquatic > Freshwater > Lake ...
CTCCAGGATACGCACCGGGCGTGTCGATCATCGTCAAAACAGGCTTTTTAAAGAGCTCTGCCATTTTCATCAACCTTAACGCCTTTCGATACCCTTCCGGATGGGGCATCCCGAAGTTCCGATAAGCCATTTCCTTAGCGTCCGCACCCTTCTGATGGCCGATGAGGATGACCGATCTCCCACTGAACTTAGAGATTCCTCCAACAATGGCCGGATCGTCTCTATAGTTTCGGTCCCCATGGAGTTCGATGAAATGCTCAAACATCCAATGAACATAATGGGATATCCTGGGCCGATCGATATGCCGGGCCAGTTGTGTAATTTGCCACCCAGTTAAGTTAGAAAAAATGTCTTTTTGTAAACGATGAAGTTTTTCCTCCAAATTTCTCAATTGTTCACTGAAATCGATCTGTTTCCCTCGGGAGAACCTCTTTAAATGTTCAATCTCGCTTTCCAATTCAATGAGGGGTCTTTCAAAATCTAAATAATGTTTTACCATTTCGATGCCTGTTTACCCTGTTAGAAAGCCCGCCACGTATGGCAGGGATGGTATAAATAAAATCTTAATCCCTTATAGAAAGGAGGCGGAAAAGCCCCCGCCCTTTCTAACAGGGTTTATTCGAAAGAGATGAGAGAGGATTCGAATAGACTTCTGATGGAATGTTGAAAATTCTCGGAGGGATCGACCTTGTAATGATCTGACAAAGCAATAACCGTCTCTCGCTGTTCTCCGTTGATGAAATGGAGATGGACTTTATAGAACCCCCTATTCGCTCCGATCCTCTCCTTTAAATCCATTAGATTGGAATTCGTTATGACGGAAAGAGGGATTTTTAAATGAACGACCTTCCCCGAGAGGGATAACGATTCAGAAAGGGAGCGGACTTCTGTGCCTTTGATCTTAATATGATCTTCGTACTGATCAATGGTTCCTCGAACGATCATGGGATCGCCCCCTCTTAAACAAGGCAAGGCAGCTTTATAGACCTCAGGGAAAAGAATGACCTCTACAAATCCTTTCATATCCTCCAGGTTCAAAAAAGCCATGCGATCCCCCTTTTTGGTAACGATTTCTTTAAGTCCGCTGACGAGGCCACAGATCTTTATGTCTGCACCGTTTTGCAGCCTTGAAAGCGTCGAAGTATCTGCATCCGTATATTTCTTGATTTCCTCTTGGTAGCGAGACAAGGGATGTCGGGAGATGTAAAATCCGATCGTCTCCTTCTCAAAAGCAATCAATTGATTTTCCGGAAACTCGTCCATCTCCGGATAGTTTTCTTCCGCCTCTCTCACCTGGGGCACTAACATGCTCAGCTGAGCTTCCCCTTTCTTCCGTTGAGCCGATTGGGAACGGTCGAGGACATCTTCCAGGACAGCCAACATCTGGGATCGAGAAGCCTTTGAGAAGTCGAAGGCGCCACATTTAATCAAACTTTCGACCACTCTTCGATTCACCTTTCTTAAATCAACCCTTTTACAAAAATCGTGTAAAGATTGGAATTTACCCCTTTCCTCTCTTTCCTTCATGATGGCATCGATGGCTGCATCCCCTACGTTTTTTACCGCGGCCAATCCAAATCGAATTTGACTTCCGATCGCTGTAAAATTCCGATCACTTTCATTGATATCCGGAGGCAAAATGTCAATACCCATTTCGCGACACTCTGCAATATATTTCAGAATTTTATCCGCATTTTGAACTTCACTGGTGAGCAGGGCCGCCATAAATTCGATCGGATAATGGACTTTCAAATAAGCAGTTTGATAAGCAATGAGCGCATAAGCAGCGCTATGGGATTTATTGAAACCGTATTCGGCAAATTTCGCCATCAAATCAAACACCTTCTCCGCCTTTTTCAGATGGATTCGATTTTTTCGTGCTCCCTCCAGGAATTTTTCTTTCTGCATCTCCATCTCTTTGGGATCTTTTTTCGACATCGCCCTGCGTAGCACATCTGCATCTTCCAGGCTGAAGTTTGCCAAGGAGCTCGCAATTCTCATCACCTGTTCCTGATAGACGATCACGCCATACGTGTCATTCAATATTTCCTTCAGCTCTGGAAGATCATACCGGATGGACCCTTCTCCGTGTTTTCTCCTAATGAACTCTTCAACCATCCCACTTTTTAAGGGACCCGGGCGGTATAACGCAACCAGGGCGATAATCTCTCTGAAATTTTCCGGCTTTAATTTAATCAGCAAATCCCTCATCCCCGAGCTTTCAAGCTGAAATATTCCGAGGGTGGATCCCAAACCCAGCAGTTCAAAAACTTTCGGATCATCCAACGGGATCTGAGAGAGCTCCATCTTTAATCCGTGGTCCTTTTCGATAAGCTGAATCGCATGGTTGACGACCGTCAGGGTCTTTAATCCCAGGAAATCGAATTTGACCAGCCCGATCGTTTCAACCTCCTTCATAGGGTACTGGGTCATCAGTTCCCCATTCTGTCCGCGATAGAGAGGAAGGTATTCCATGAGGGATTTGTTAGAAATGACAACACCCGCCGCATGAGTAGAGGCATGGCGGGTCAGCCCCTCCAGCGATTTGGCAATACTGAAGAGAGAGTCCACCTTGGAATCCCTCTTGATTAATTCCTTCAATTGTGGCTCCTGGATCAAGGCCTGATCGAGGGTGATATTCAATGGTGTACTCGGGATGAGTTTGGCAATGCGATCCACTTCCGCATAAGGGATATCCATCACGCGACCAACATCCCTGATCACTGCTCTCGCTTGCATTTTGCCAAAGGTGATGATCTGAGCCACATTTTCTTTCCCATATTTATCTGTCACATATTGGATCACTTCATCCCTTCCCTCCATACAAAAATCGACATCCACATCGGGCATGCTGTTTTTTCTCCCGGGGTTCAAAAATCTCTCAAAGATCAAATCATACTCGATGGGGTCCAAGTCCGTGACGTTTAATGCATAAGCCACTAGACTGCCAGCGGCGGATCCCCTTCCTGGACCAACGGGAATACCTCTATCCTTCGCATAACGAATAAAGTCTGCGACGATCAAAAAGTATCCGGAGTATCCCATCGATTTAATAATTTTTAGTTCCTCTTCGAGGCGGGTCGAATAGTGAGTGAATCGCTCTTTAAAATCCTCTCTCTCCTGGTAGGAAACCAGCCTCTTATCCAATCCTTCTCGAGATAGCCTCTCCAAATAGCTATCCAGGCTTTCTCCGGACGGAACGGCAATTCGAGGGATATGCTTCTCCTCAAACCTCAGTTCCAGATTACATTGTTCCGCGATCTCTAACGTATGGCTTAAGGCCTCGGGATGTTCTTTAAAGAGGTCCGCCATTTCCTGGGGAGATTTGAAATAAAATTCTTCCGACGAAAATTTCATTCGGTCGCTATCCTGGAGGGTCTTCCCAGTCTGAATGCAGAGGAGAACTTCATGGGCCTTGGCATCCTTTCGGTGAAGGTAATGGCAGTCGTTGGTCGCAACCATAGGGAGAGAGAGTTGACGCCCAATTTCCAAAAGGCGCTCATTCACAAACAGCTGGTTTTCTACTCCGTTGTTTTGAATTTCAATGAAAAACCGTTGGTGATCAAATATCTTTCCATATTCCTCTGCGGACTGAAGGGCTTTCTTCATCTCTCCTCGACCGGCATGGACTGCGATTTCTCCCTTCAGACAACCGCTGAGAGCAATCAATCCCTCATTATATTTGCTTAAAAGTTCTTTATCCACTTTGGGCTTATAATAAAATCCTTCGAGGTGGGCAAGGCTCACCAGCTTAATAAGATTAAAATAGCCGATCCGATTCTTGACGAGCAAGGTGAGATGATAAGTTCCCTCTGCTCCCTCACCTGCCTTTTTCTCAAATCGGCTTCCTGGGGAAACATAAACCTCACAGCCGACAATGGGTTTGATTCCATGCTGGATGGCCTTCTGATAAAACTCGATCACACCAAACATATTTCCGTGATCGGTCAGAGCCAGGGTATCCATCCGATATTTTTTGGCCAAATCGAAGAGCTCTTCAAAACGAATAGCCCCATCCAATAAACTATATTGGCTATGCACATGAAGATGAACGAAATCAGAATGTTCCATAAACCCCGTCACGTAGTCGAATCGTCAAATCATCCAATAGTCCTTCATGTCCCCTTCGGGGATGGTGGAAACCCCTCGCCTTCAAGGCGAGGGTAGTTTTGTCTCATAGTCGCATGGTCGAAAATAAATGACTACCGGACTATACGACTCTGTGACGATAGGACTATTTACTCCCATTCGATCGTGCTGGGTGGTTTAGAACTGATATCGTAAACCACCCGATTGACCCCTTTCACTTCGTTAATGATCCGATTGGACATATGCTCTAAGATTCGATAGGGAAGTCGGACCCAATCTGCCGTCATGCCATCTTGACTCCCGACCACCCTTAAAGCAATCACATTTTCATAAGTCCTTTCGTCCCCCATCACACCGACGCTCTTCACCGGAAGCAGAACAGCAAAGGACTGCCAGACTTGGTCCCATCGATACCCCTTTTCCATTTCTTCCATCACGATCTCATCTGCGTTTCTCAAGATTTCTAATCTTTCTTGACTGACCTCCCCAATAATTCGGATGGCGAGCCCTGGACCTGGAAAGGGTTGACGTTTGATCATTTCATCCGGCAGTCCCAGCTCCCTCCCTAATTGCCTGACTTCATCCTTAAATAATTCTCGGAGGGGTTCCACCAACTTCAATTTCATCGTTTCGGGTAATCCCCCCACATTGTGATGACTTTTGATCGTTGCCGATGGCCCTTTTGATGAAATGCTTTCGATCACATCTGGATACAGGGTCCCTTGCGCTAAATACTTCACCCCCCCTATTCTCCTTGCTTCCCTTTCAAAAATGGAGATAAATTCCTTTCCAATGATCTTCCTTTTATCTTCTGGATCAGCCACTCCCTTCAATCTTTTAAGAAATTGACCTTCCGCATCCACATAAAAGAATGGAATCTTAAAATGGTGTCGAAACAGATCCACAACCTGAGTGGCTTCGTTTTTCCTTAATAAACCATTATTCACAAAAATGCACTTTAGGCGATTCCTTACCACTTGATGAAGAAGAAGAGCGACAACGGTGGAATCAACTCCTCCGCTTAAAGCGCAAATCACTTTTCCCAATCCAATCCTTTTCTTCAAGTCACTGCTCGTCTGCTCTAGAAAAGACCGCATGGTCCAACGTTTGGAACACTTGCAAATATGAAAGAGGAAATTTCGGATGATCTCAATGCCCTTCTGTGTGTGGACCACCTCCGGATGGAACTGGAGTCCATAAATCTTGTTTCGAATATCTTCCATCGCAGCATAAGGGGTGTTTTTCGAATGGGCCATTGCATAAAATCCAGGGGGCAATCTTCTGACCTGATCTCCATGACTCATCCACACCTGAAACGCACTCCCCTTTTCCCCCAGGTTTTTGAATAATTCCCCACCCTGATCCAGAACCAATTTGGCTTTTCCGTATTCCCTCTTTTCGGAATGGATAACCTTTCCGCCTAATGAATAACCGATGAGTTGCATCCCATAGCAAATCCCTAATATGGGAACGCCGATCTTGAGGAGGGCGGGATCGCACCGAGGTGCGCCTTTTGCATAGACGCTGGCAGGTCCACCTGAAAGAATGATCCCCTTCGGGGATAAGGCTCGCACTTTCTCCACCTGAATATCATAGGAGTGAATCTCGCTATAAATCTGGCATTCCCTCACCCTCCTCGCAATCAGTTGGGTATACTGGGAACCAAAATCGAGGATGAGTATCTTATCGAAGAGGTCCTGTCTCTCCATTCTTCCCGCTTTTCATCAAAGAGCCCCTCCGGATCTTCTCCGTGTGGCTTCAGGCGGAACGGGACTCTTGGGATGTGTTCCGTTCAGTGTTTCAAAAAATACGTTCCATCTTTTAACTCATATTGATAGGAGACTCCCTTACGATAAAATAGGTCACTCCTCCGAAGCAGTTGAGCGGAGATCAACTCTTCGAGTTGAGAGGGATATCTCCCCTTTCCCAGATAATAAATTTCCAAAGCACTTTGGATTCGATCCAATTGAGTTTTGTGAACGAAATGAGTCGGGATTTCAATATCGACTCGTTCTATCTTCGAATCCCAAAAATACTGCAAAAAACTTGGTCTAAAATAGAAGAGGACTAAAATGACAAAAAGGATGAACCCACCATAGTAGCCAAACACCAATGCCCTCCGAAAATTGAGCATACTCACTTTCTTAATGAAGCTTGGGGTTTGCACCCCGACGACTTTAATCAACCCCATTTCCAAAAGGTTGTATAAAATCTCACTTGCATTGAATTTCCCCAATAGGCTCCGGTCAATAATTTCCTGTACTGTCCGGATTCCATCCACCAGTTTGTAGATTAATTCCTGCTCCGAAGTCAGTTTCTCCTTTAAATAATTTTGGAAAGACGAAGCATCGATGGGTTTCTCTTCGGTGACAAGGGTTTTTTGAAACACCAGGTGGGGTGAATAAACTTTCTTTTCGATTTCCGTCCACTCATCCACCATTCGGAGGATATTCAATAAAACCTGTTCCGTGCTGAGGGCGAAGGGAATCTTCTTATAGCTCTCTACTAATTTCAGATCAAAGCTAAAGGTCCCGTCTTCCCACCAAAAAAGGTCGTAGATGGTTTCATAAACCTGTGTTGAAACAACCTTCAGCACATCCTCCTTTGTCAGCAATTGGAGTTCAACCATGATCTCTCCGAGGTACTTGAGTGTTTCTTTTTGGATCCTCAATACGCGATCCAATTGTTCTTCCGTGATCAATTGGGCCTTGACAAATATTTCACCAATCAGATCCTTCTTCCCTCTATAATTCGAATAGATGTGGACGATCATCCCATCGACAAAAGATATCTCCACGATATCCTTTCCTCTTCGAATCTTCAACACCCCTGTTTTGAGCTGTTGACCAATCAGTTGGACGATTTCTGTAATACTGAAATCTTTTAAAGTCCCCTGTAGGGCCATTGATTTCCCCCTTTAACGTTCAATCCCGTTCATTTAAGATGCTCAAACTTTTCTCCCAGAGTAAGCATTCTCCGAAAAAAGGAATGATCAAAGCCATCTCGATCGCTCATCCTCCAATTTCGAATCTCGGTTTGAGTTGAAGCATCTGTCGAAGGATGAGGAAATAGAAAAGGATAAAGAGACCCCCCCAAAAGATGTTTCTCCAATAGGATGGGGAAAGCTGGGCGATGGAAGAAGGAATGACTCCGTTCCAATAAACAAACCGCAAAATAAAGATAAAAAACAAAAATAAGGCCATCAGCCCTTTGAGAGGGTTGTTCTCCCACAGGTAGCCGAATCCGACCAAAAAGAAAGAGATAAACCGGCCGATGAAACAATCCTGTTTTTGAAATTGACGGACCTGAAGAGATTTCCTTTCCGCAATCTTCGGATGAAGCTTTTCCTTCTGAACAAAAATACGATAGCAATTGAAACAAATGAATTCTTGATCCAAGGTTCCCAGATAGAACCGATAGGTCGGACTCCCGCACATTGGACAATGTGTTAAAAAACGTTTGGTCCGACTGTATCTTGACATTCCGATCATGAATCCCAAGAAGAAGATGGGCACCAGAATGCTTGCCCTGGATGGCACGGTTTCAAACCAAGCCTTAAACAATCGGAACAGAAATCCTTCTCTGCCGATGACATTGGCCAGAAACCTTTCCCAGAGTCTGAGCGTGGTCAGCCTCTGATCGATCACTAATCGATTCATATTGGTAGAGTCAATCTTGGAATAGTCATCTACGAGTTTGGGATCCAACTGCCTTGCTCTTTGAAATGCTTTATCGGTTTTCCCAGAAAGAAAAGTCTCTTGAGCATACGCCCGATAGAGATTGTAATAAAAAGCTCCCCGACTCGGATCTAAATCAATGGCTCGCTGTTGAGAGGCAATAGCCAAATCGGTTTGTTTGGTGGCCAAATAGACATTTCCGAGATTCGAAAACGCCTCGCTGAATTGAGGGGTTTGTTGAACCACCCTTTGATAAAACTCTTCTGCCTGTGAATAACGGCCTTGTCTTTTTGACATCAGTCCGAGGGTAAAAAGAACGTCTGGGTCATCTGGATGGGTCGACAACCAAGCCCGCAATTTCCCTTCTGTCCCCCTATCCCACTCCTCATGGTTCGCCTGATACATTTCCAAGATGACCTCTGAAGACTGCCCATTTAAAAAAGAAGAGGAGGAACGAATGAAAGAAGGAAGGTAAACCAAAACGATGAGAAAGGACAGAAGCAACCACCTTTCCTTCTTCGTGACATAACCCCATAATAAGATGGACCAGAACAGAATGGCCCAAAGAATGTCCAAACGTAGAAAGAAAGGAAGGAATAAGAAGAAAATCTTGAGACCATTGATGAGAAGCCTTGAGATCTCCTGTGTTAAATGCTTTTGAATATCGTAGAAATAGAGGGGTATATATTTAATTATAACCACGATTCCAAAAATCATGAAAGTCATGAGTACCGCATTCGAAAGGATATAGAATATATTGTAAAAAAGTCTAAGGGAACTTGGGTAATGGCGCAATTGTGCGATCAATCCCCTGAAGGCCTCGGGAAGGATTTTATGAAGTTGAAAAGGGTTTTGGTGCCAGTAGGCTCGTGACAATTCAAAAAAGGGTTGAGGGAGTTGGGGCGAAAACTTGATGGAATAGGTCGCCATCTCAACGGCCCGATCAGAATCCCCCTTCCGTCTGGCCTGTTCCGCTTCTCGGATCAGAAAAAAAGAGAGGAGGGAGACATTCTGGATCCCCCTATCCAATTTCAATTCGTAGAGTTGATCCAATTCTTTTTTGCTGACGGGATCCCTCGTTTCAAGATCCCATGCCCGATCTGCTGAAAACGGCATCTCTGTTGCAAAGAACTCTTTTGAGAAGGGAACGGTCTCTCGATAGGTTAAGGCACCCATATAATAGAGGAGAGAAAAAATCAAAATGGTCAATATCAATATTGCCTTTCTCATCTATGGAACCGTAACGCCCAACCAACTTCCTTTGGAACAGGCAGTTTTGGGATTCCCCTAACGTCCTCATTCTAATCGATAGTTGGGGGCCTCTTTGGTTATGATCACATCGTGGACATGACTTTCTCTTAATCCCGAGGATGTTATCCGGATGAACTTGGCTTTCTCCCGCAACTCCTCAATATTTTTTGCACCCAGATATCCCATACCGGCCTTAAGCCCTCCGATGAGTTGTTGGATACAGAAGGAAAGAGCTCCGCGGTAAGGAACCCTTCCCTCGATCCCTTCTGGAACCAACTTGGTTTCACTCTCCACTTCCTCTTGGAAGTACCGATCCCGACTCCCCTCTTTCATAGCCTCCAATGACCCCATCCCTCTGTAAACCTTGTAACTTCTCCCTTGATATAATACAATCTCTCCTGGACTCTCATCGGTCCCGGCAAACAAATTCCCGATCATCACCGAAGACGCACCTGCAGCGATCGCCTTTGTAACATCTCCAGAAAATTTGATTCCCCCGTCTGCAATAATAGGCACTTCGTATTGCTTAGATATCTTGGTTGTTTCCACGATCGCGGAGAGCTGTGGAATACCCACCCCTGCAATCACCCGTGTCGTACATATCGATCCGGGTCCGACCCCCACCTTGATCGCATCCGCTCCAGCTTTGATGAGGTCAAGGATCCCCTCTTTCGTTGCCACATTTCCACCGATGACTTGACAATCCGGGAAATTCTCCTTGATCTCACGAATCGCATTGAGGACATCCTGGGAATGGCCATGGGCCGTATCCACAACCAAGACATCCACTCCTGCTTTGATGAGCGCTTCTGTCCTCGCCTCCCTATCCTTGCCCGGGCCGATCGCCGCTCCAACACGAAGTCGGCCATGATGGTCTTTACAGGAATGAGGGTATTTCCTCATCTTCTCAATGTCCTTGATGGTGATCAACCCCTTCAGATTGTTATCGTTATCCACGACCAATAATTTCTCGATCCTATTCTTGTGGAGGATCTCCTTCGATGCTTCAAGCGTTGTCCCGACGGGAACGGTAATGAGACGATCTCTGGTCATGACAGTAGAAATCTTTTCGTCCAATCGCTTCTCAAATCTTAGATCCCGATTGGTCAAAATGCCCACTAATTTCCCGTCCTTCGTGATGGGAACCCCGGAAATTCGGTATTTTTTCATAATCTCCAAGGCCTCAAAAATTTTCTGCTCCGGGTGCATGGTAATGGGATTCAGAATCATCCCACTTTCAGATTTTTTGACTTTATCCACTTCTAAAACTTGGTCTGAGATAGGCAGATTTCGATGGATGATTCCTATCCCTCCTTCTTGCGCCATCGAGATGGCTGTCCTCGACTCTGTCACCGTATCCATGGCTGCGCTGATGAACGGAATATTCAATCCAATCGTCCTCGTCAATTGCGTGCCGATATCCACGTCTTTCGGTAATACTGCAGAAAAAGAAGGGACAAGCAATACATCATCAAAAGTTAGAGATTCTTCAATCTTTTTTGGATCGATCCCCATCCTTTCACCTCACTCTCGCAAAGAAATGTTTATTTCATATAGCAAACGAATCCTCATTTGTCAACTTAACCTTAGACGTATGGTTCGACGCAGAACTCCCTTCCCACAGCTTCCCCTCTAAAGCAACGAAAAACTTCTCGAGGCTATCGGGTCTGAGGGCAGAGATGGAAACACCCTCATATTTTTCGCAGATTGCGTCTGCCTCTTCCTGACTCAATTGATCTTCCTTGTTGAAGACCCGCAATATCGGGATGTGATTCAACTTTAATTCGGAAAGCGTTTTTTCAACCGCTTCAATCTGTTCGTGAAAACGGGGGTTGCTGATATCGATCAGGTGAATCAATAGGTTGGATTCCTGCAACTCGTCAAAGGTTGGGCGGAAGGCCCCCAGCAGGTCTTTGGGTAAGTCCTTAATAAATCCAACCGTATCGGTTATGACGACCTCGTGATTTTTCGGAAATCGTAATCTCCGCGTAGCCGTATCCAAAGTGGAAAATAATTTGTCTTCCACTTGGAATTGGCTTTTCGTAAGAAGGTTAAAAAGGGTCGACTTTCCGGCATTCGTATATCCGACAATAGAAATAATAGGGATTCCCGTTCTTGACCGCCGCCCCCTCCTTTGCTGCCTTCTTTTGCTCAATTTTCCCAACTCTCTTTCTAATAAGTGTATCCGATCTCTTACCCTGCGGCGATCGATCTCCAATTTCGTTTCTCCTGGACCCCTTCCTCCAATCCCGCCGGTCAGCCGCGAAAACGCCAATGTTTTTTTTGCCAACCGAGGCAATAGATATTTAAGTTGGGCCAATTCCACTTGGATCTTTCCATCCAGTGTATGAGCCCGTTGAGCAAATATATCTAAAATGAGCTGGGTCCGGTCAAGGACCCGAAGTTCTGTCCGGTCCGATATCGAGGCGATCTGGCCGGGTGTTAAATTTTGGTCAAAAATAATCAAATCCACTCCCAGTTGCATGCATTTAACAAGCAACTCTTTCAACTTCCCCTCTCCGATTAGGGTGGTGGGAGATATTTGCTGAGGCCGCTGGATAATGGCGTCCACCACGAATACACCGCTCGATTTGGCCAGTTCTTTCAGTTCCTCCATAGAGCTCTCGATGCTCTCCCTGTCTTCTTTGCTTACGCTGAGCAGGATTGCCTTCTCTTCAGAGCCTTTCAGAGCAATTGATCTCTGGCCCCTTTGAAATTCATTCTCGAGGGATTGAATCCATTTTAAGAAATCAATATCTAACTCTCCGATGGAAGACGGGGAATCGATGGCCCACACCTCTTTCCCCGGATTATCTGGAAGAAGGTGGGCTAAGTGGAGCCGGCCTGGGTATCCATTGCCGTCGACAGTAAGGGCGACGATCATATCCAATCTCAGGAGGACAAGATCCGTCAGGTCTTCTTGGGTTAAAGACTCCCCTTGGAGGTGGGTGTGAATGAGCCGAAGGCCTCTCAACCGCAGGATTCCGGTTCTGTACCTTGAAAGATCAGGGACCGTAATGGCCTTCTGGTCTCCTATGATCACAATTTCAATCGATCCCCTTCGCCCAACAAGGATCCCAATCTGGCGTCGTGTCTCGTCCGAAAGTTCTGTCAGTAGGCGGGCAATTTCAGGGGTAATAACCTTTCCAGGAGGGATTCTTCTTCGATAAATTCGTTCAATCTTTTTGATTTGATTGGACTTTAACCCAATAAGGTTACCGTAAACTCTGTTGATTTATTTCTCCTTTTGGAAAAAATTTTACTATGCCAGCGTAATGAAGTCAAGTAATTCTATTCATTGAAAAATTCAACCCTTCCTTCCCTTCCCTTTTCACCCCACACTGAAATTTTAACATTAGAAAAATGCTGGATGACCCATAGATTCGTTAAGAGATGTTCTGTGATTCGGGTTACGGTAAAAGATGAATTGCCTTTGCCCAGAGCCAGGAAGGGTACCAGTTGATCTGCTAAATAAGGATCGATGCAACCATCCGATTCAATATAGTTTTTTAATGCGTCTACGGCTTCATCAGCCACTTTCTCTGCCGGCTTTCCTCTTTCACCCAAAGAAGAAAATCCAGCAAGAGTCTTTTCATACTCAGTGAAAAGAAACAGGAAAGAACCCGGCCCATTCGAAGGGACATCATAAAAAACGTTGATCTCCGCATCCATATTCAGTTCTTCTTGAATCCTTTTTAGAACCCAATCCTTCTGTCTTTCTGCCACATGTTTAGGAAGGTGGGAGATGGCTGAGAGCCCCTGAATCCTTTTCAGCGAACCCCGTCCAACCAAAGAGATCGGTTTCAATTCGTGAACCGGATTGATTTTCAATTGAATCTTTCCTCCTCCTCTCGGATAGAAGCCCCACTTTTCAATAGCGGCCTCAGCGGATACCCCTATCCATTTGAGAGTCGGCAATAGAACTTCAGAGAAATAATGAAAAGCTGGACTCCAAGGGACATGCGTGCCGCCGACCAAGGTCAACATGGAGGTTTCGGAAGCGAGACCAAGGGGGAGGAAGATCGCCTGGAGCAAAAGGGTGATAGAACCTGCTGTCCTGACCTCAAATTGATACTCACCCGGAAGAATCTTCTGGGGAATGAAAGTAATTTTTTGGGACTCAAATTTAACTCCCTCCTTATGGGCCTCTGTGATTCGTGCCAATGCCTCTACGGCCTCCAGGTGTTGAGCTTGAAGACCGGGATGCTTTCGTTTTGATCTGATGTGGTGGATGGTGAAGGGTTTCTTTAGAATCGCAGAGAGCGAAAGAGCGGTTCTTAAGATTTGCCCTCCTCCCTCCCCGTAAGATCCATCCATCTCGATCATCGTCTCTTTCTGATTCGGCATCCTATCATCAGCATAATAAAAATGTCGCACCTTCGCAAGGTTACTGTGACACTGCAGCTGCTGTTTAAATTCCTTTTTCATTAACCTGGAAGGTGGCTGGATTCTAAGAGATGAGCGATGTACCCTTTATGTTCGCACTAATAGAACCTACACTCCGCAAGACTTGATTTCCGATAACTCTTGCCGCCCTTGTATTGGAAAACTTCTCTACATCTCTAACCACTCGCTCAAATAAATCCCTTGCCTTCTGC
>Ga0163209_1000825_pt1 | contig 13611 bp, 13 predicted proteins | sample Kivu_160m_FD_113538 | JGI IMG/M metagenome (GOLD analysis project Ga0163209, IMG submission 113538) | Freshwater microbial communities from Lake Kivu, Western Province, Rwanda to study Microbial Dark Matter (Phase II) - Kivu_160m | ecosystem: Environmental > Aquatic > Freshwater > Lake ...
ATGCTAAAGGATTCATTATCTTTGGTCGGCCATATTCATTTAATCGGATGACTCATGAAGAGCGATCAGCATTCCGCCATCAATTACTACGGCCACGAGCCGGAACCAGGTATCTCCCCCCGCGAAAATAAACGGCAGCCCACACCGCGTGCCAACGCCGCGAGAGAGCTTTACTTTGAGGCCAAATCATCGGTCTCCATGGAATTTCCTTACTGGTACACCCGGCGATGGGAAACGCTTGAGGGTGAAATACCCATTATCCGGAGAGCGGAAGCCCTGAAATCAGGCTTTGAACACCTGACGCCCGTCATCTATCCCGGCGAGCTGCTGGCCATGGGCAAAGCCCCTTTTCTGCGCGGCTCCTTCCCGATGCCCTGGCTGTCGGAAGCCTTCTTCATGGCCTCGGAGGATAAAATGTACAAAGAAGCTCAGGAATCGGGGAAACTGACGGCCGACACCTTTACCACCATGGGCAAGGGCGGCGGGAACGTCACCCGGAGCATCGGGAAAGTGATCTCCATTGCCGGCAAGTTCGGCGTTCGTGTCGAGGAGATGCCGGTCATGCTGGAGGTAGCCCGGAAATGGAAGGACAGGTCGGTGGACGACGTCGGCCATAAATATGAACAGCTGGTTCCCGGTTACCCGGAGAAGGAGGCGATCATGCGCTCGGTGATCTGCATGTTCGACTCCGGCTATACCCTTCCCCAGGGGCGCGAGGTGATGAACTATTACTACCCCCTGCAGTTCGGGATCGACGGCATCATCGCCAACTGCAAGGAAAGCCTGGCCGATGTGGCCGGCTACCCCGAAATGGACCGGCTGTATTTTTACAAAGCCGTCATCGTCATGCTCGAGGGCATAAAAAGCTGGATACAGAACCATGCCGAAGAGGCCCGGTTTATGGCCTCCGTCGAAAAAGAAGAACAACAAAAGGCGGAGTACCTGGAAATGGCCGACCGGCTGGAGTGGATCTCCGGTAAACCGCCCCGCAATTTCCATGAAGCCCTGCAGGTTCTGTGGATCTTCCACGTGGCTGTGCTGAACGAAGACGCCATATCAGGGCTTTCGCCCGGCCGCGTCGGGCAGGTGCTCTTCCCGTTCTGGCAGCGCGACATGAAAAAAGGGGTCATTGACCGGGAGCGGACGATCGAACTGCTTGAATGCATGCGGATCAAGTTTACCGAGATCGACTGCTTCGCCTCGATGGGCGTTGTCGGAGGGGTTCTTTCCGGCAACACCTTCAACAACCTGTGCCTCGGCGGATTGACCAAAGACGGCGCCTCTGCCGCCAATGAGCTGGAGATGCTCATCCTGGAGGCCGGGATCTCGTGCGACACGCCCCAGCCAACCCTCTCGGTCCTGTATGACGAAAAGCTGCCCGAGGAGTTCCTGATGAAGGGCGTTGAATGTACCAAGATCGGCACAGGCTACCCGGCCTGGGTCAACAACCAGGTCGCCATGGAGTTCCTCCTCCGGAACTATGCCCATGAAGGGATGGACCTGGAGGAGGCACGGGCCTGGGCCATCGGGGGCTGCCTCGAAACCTCGCCCGGAAGCTGGATGCCGCTGGAGCTCGACGGCGAGATCCACTGGATCCCCGGCGGCTCTGCGCCTGCGACCAGCGTCGGCGTGCACTTCCTCAGCCTGCCGAAGATCCTGGAAGTAGCCCTGTTCGACGGAATGGACATGCGCACCGGCGAACGGATCTTTCCGTCGCACGGCTTGAAGCTGGAAACATATGAGGATCTCTGGCAGGCCTTCCGGGACTATTTCAGCCGGGCGTGCCATGTCCTCACCCTCACCAACAACATCCAGCACGACGCCTGGAGGAAAATATCACCTTCCCTGGTCAATTCGATGCTGAAACCCGACTGCCTGGCTAATGGCCGGGATATCGGCCAGAAAGGCTGCCGGTATAATTCCACTTTCAACATTGAATCCTGCGGAACGGCCAACCTGGTGAATTCCCTGGCAGCAATGAAGCGGAACATCTATAACGAAAAGAGATACACCCTGGCGGAATACCGCGATGCGATCCTGGCGAACTTCGGATATAAAACAGCCCGGGAAACCGGTTCCTACTCGCTGATCGACCAGGTGCCCAAGGAGGATCACGACCGTTGGAAGAAGATCCACCGCGAAAGCCTTGCCGCACCGAAATTCGGGAACGACGATCCATACGTGGACGCCATCATGAAGGAATGGGAAGAATGGTTCTGTGAGATGACCCACAACTACCGGTCACTTTACGACCAACCGATGTATGCCTGCCAGATCTCGGTCTCCACGCACGGCCCGATGGGAGCCGTCACCCTGGCCTCACCCGACGGCCGGCTCTGCGGAACGACCTTTTCCGACGGTTCCGTCTCCGCTTACCCCGGCACCGACCTTCATGGTCCCTATGCGCTGTTCAACTCAGCCACCTGCTGGAATCACTCCCTTTCACAGAATTCACAGCTCAATATGAAGATCCATCCATCGGTGGTCAAAGGCAGGGAGGGATCGCGAAAATTCCTGGAACTGATCCGCGCCTACCTGCGCAAAGGGGGTTTTCATGTTCAATTCAACATTGTTGACTCCCGGATGCTGAAACAGGCGCAGGCTGAACCGGAAAAATACCGGAGCCTCCTGGTCCGCGTGGCAGGGTTCACCCAGTACTGGGTCGAGCTCGGAAAACAGATCCAGGATGAGGTGATCGCGAGGACAGAGTATGAGGAATTGTAGGTTACCGCGCCGTAGGGGCGGAATTACAAATAAAAGGTCAACACATGGCAGACTTCAAATGTAGCGATTGTAGGTTTTATCTCCCCGTTGACGTCTTCAGCGGGTTCTGCAAACTGAGCAAAGAAAAGATCACTCCCGACACCCCTTTTTGCTGCAAAGCAGAAAAGATCCCCAAATGCCGGTTCTGCACAAATTACACCGCTGAAAAGGAATTCCTCGGCAAATGCATGGGCGCCACCCTCGCCTACCCCGACATGATCGCAGTCAAATGTGCCGACTTCCAATGGTACAGGAAGAACTGACCAGGGGAACGATCTTCGATATCCAGGGTTTTTCCGTGCACGACGGCCCGGGATGCCGCACACTGATTTTTTTCAAGGGATGTTCGCTGGAATGTCCCTGGTGCTCCAATCCCGAAGGGATCTCCCCCTATCCCGAACCGCTCTGGCGCCGTTCAAAGTGCACTTTCGACAGGCTGTGCCTGGATGCCTGCCCGCATAACGCAATCACGATCGCCCTTGATGAAGACGGAGACCGGCTCCTGTTCGACAGGCAATTCTGCTCGGAATGCAAAACCCGGGAATGCGCCGGCGCCTGCCTCTCCGGCGCGCTCAGCATCGGAGGCTATCAAGCGACTGCAGGCGAAGTATTCGCGAAAATAACCAGGGACCGGAGCTACTGGGGTGCGGGCGGGGGCATCACCCTGACCGGCGGGGAACCCTTCATGCAACCAGAATTCGCCCTTGAACTGCTGAAACGGTGCTATGAAGCCTACATCCACACTGCCGTAGAAACCTGCGGGAATGTTCCCTGGAAAAACTATGAACGATCCCTGCCTTATATCGATTGGATCTTTTTCGACCTGAAGAACATGGATGAACCCCGGGCAACCCAACTGATTCATCATCTCGTCCACCCGTCCACCCGTCCACCTGTCCACTCGTCCGCCCGTCCGCTTGTCCCCTCGATCCTCAACAACGCCCGCCGCCTGGCAGATGCCTTTCCGGGCAGGCTGATCTGGAGAATACCGGTCGTGCCGGGATTCAACGATGACCCGGAAAACATTGAAAAAACCGCACAATTCATCCGGTCCACCGGGCGGACCGAGATCAACCTGCTCCCATTGCACCACCTGGGCAGGGAAAAATACAGCCTCACGGGAAGGCAATACGGGTCAGGCAATATCGGAATCCCGTCGGGAAAGAACCTGGAGGAGATCGCGTCGCATTTCGGATCATTTGGGATAAAATGCTATATAGGAAGTGATACGCCGTTTTAATATCGGATATCTGGTTTTCATTTTGCTCCTGACGCCCTTTCTCGCACTTCCCGAAGGCACCAGGCAGATCACCCGGACCGCAGCCGATTCCGGCCGGCTATGCATCGACCGGTACCGGAATCTCTTCGCCTTTTTCGATGCGCCACCCGAATTCAGGATCAATATCCGTATCGCCCGGCTCAATGAAAAAATATCCTTCGGGATCGGCCGGATCACGAACCCGGACAATTTCGTTGACGTGCAGTACCTTGTACGCGATCCGTCCGGTTCAGTCGTGATGGGGCCTTCGCCGGTGCCCAGATCCGGAAAAGGATTTATTGGCACCTATACCGCTGATACTATCGGCCCTTTCCCATCAGGGGGAGGCTATGACCCTCTTCAGGTCACCCCGCTGCGCTCTGGTGACTATTCCCTTGAATTCTTCTATCCGCCCGACGAGGATCCCAATTACACCCAGGCCGGCTATGTGAAGTTCGAATTTTTCGACATCACGGTCACCGACAACGACGGACAGCCGCTCACCGGAAGGGTCTGGTCGAAATCGTGGCAATTCAACTGCGGTCCCGTGGAAACGCCTCCTACACCAAACCGTTTCCGGGGCGCCATGTTTATCCTTTCTGACGACAGCGTGCTGACCAGCATCAACTGCAACGGTTTCGTCGGCGGAACGTTCACCATCTCAAGCAACAGTACCGGTTGCTCGGCAACCGGCGATATCACGGTCGACCGGCAATCAAGGATGGGATTCCATACATACCCGCAGTACAAGGTATTTCTTTCGGAACCTGACAGCACCGTTTTCCCGACTGCTAAGGCCAGGCCAGAGATCATCCTCCCGGTTACCGTGAACAGCGACTGCTCAACAGGAGCAGTGGATTTTGGCGTTAAGGTGACACACGACGGGTTTGTCGAGGTGCTCATCGATGTCGATCCCCGCCCCGGGGCCAACCCGGCTGATGTGACCCTCCATGCCGGTGTTTTGGCAAATCCCGGCGGGAACGGTTACAACACCATCCGGTGGAACGGGATCGACGGCACAAGTAATCCTGTCAGGAGCGGGACACCACTTACTGCCACGATCCGCTGCATCATGGGCATCACCCATCTGCCTATGTATGACATAGAATTCAACGACAACGGCTACAAGGTGGAGGTTATCCGGCCGCCCGGGCCCGCGCCGGCCATCTTCTGGGACGACAGCATGCTGTGGGACGGGACGAACGTGAACCTGGACGGCTGCAGCGACACCGCAGGCTGTCACCTCTGGGGAATCGAGTCGGGCGATACCAACACCATCAACTCCTGGTGGTATGTAGGCGCCTCGACTGCCCCGCCCGTGAACTTCGTCCTGAAAAGATCACCCGGAATGCCTGGCCGGATCACCGGCGATACCTCATTCTGCCCCGGAGGCGGCATGAGGAACTACACCATCCCGCCCGAACCGAATTCCACATCCTATGTATGGGGTTATTCGGGAACCGGCGCTCTCATTAACTCCAACAGCACCTCCGCAACCATCGTCTTCGACAGCCTGGCAACTTCCGGAGTGTTGTCTGTTGCCGGATCGAATCCCGAATGCGGAACAGGACCTCCTTCAGAAGTGACCATTATATTCCATCCCTCACCTGCCGTCACACTTTCGGTGCCCGACTCCGCCTGCATCAACGAACCGCCTTTCCCCCTGACAGGAGGTTCCCCCCCGGGAGGCAGCTACTTCGTTGATGGTAATACTTCTGTAAGCTTCGATCCTGTTTTTACCGGGCCGGGATCCCATGAGGTGATATACAACTACTCGGATGCTTTTGGCTGTACCAACGCAGATACATCACTGGTTTTCATAAAAAGCGGCAAAGAATGCGAGATCGTGATCTGGGTTCCCAATGCCTTTTCACCCGATGGTGACGGGCTTAATGACCAATTCCGGCCCACTGCCAGGAATGTCACAGACTTCAGTATGAGCATCTATGACCGGACCGGCGGGCTGCTCTTCACGACCGGCCGCCCTGAAAACGGCTGGGACGGCACTGTCGGAGGCAGGGTGTGCCCTCCCGGGAATTATGTTTACCTCATTACCTACCGGTCGTCACTCTCCCCTCCTGAAAATAAAACCCTTACCGGAAATCTGCTACTGGTAAGGTAACAACCTTCTCCCGGCAAGTTTTTTCACCAGCTTAATAAATTGTTGTTTGACAGTTGAAAAAAAATATTCAAATTTGTTGCTATATTTTTAACAGGGGCAACCTCCTAAATACAAATTTACAATGAACGACACACCCATCAATGCTGAAGTCGTTGAGCGTCATGTCCGCGAGAGCAGGATCCTGAACATCGGCAAGGCAACCATCCGCGAGATCAAACGGCTGATCAACGGCATCGAAAATGAAACCGGAGAAAAATTCATCCGCATGGAAATGGGTGTCCCGGGGCTTCCGGCCACCGCCATCGGAGTCCAGGCTGAGATTGATGCCCTTCAAAAAGGAGTTGCTGCCGTCTATCCGGATATCGAGGGGGTGCCGGCACTGAAAAAGGAGGCTGCAAGGTTCGTCAAACTGTTCCTCGACATCGACATTGATCCGTCCAACTGTATCCCCACAGTGGGGAGCATGCAGGGCGGGTTCGCAGCTTTTCTTACCTTTTCAAAGATCGACAGAAAGAAAGATACAACCCTGTTCATCGATCCCGGCTTCCCGGTACACCACCAGCAACACAGGGTCCTCGGATTGAACTTTCAATCATTCGATGTATATGATTATCGCGGCGACAAGCTCCGTGATAAACTGGAATCCTATTTTAAACTGGGAAATATTCACTCCCTGCTCTATTCAAACCCCAACAACCCGTCGTGGATCTGTTTTACGGAACATGAACTGAGCATCATCGGCGAACTGGCCAATAAATACAACGTCATCGTTATCGAAGACCTGGCTTACTTTGCCATGGATTTCCGTAAAGACTATTCAAAGCCGGGCCAGCCTCCTTTCCAGCCGACCGTGGCAAAATATACCGACAACTTCGTGCTGCTGATCTCAAGTTCGAAGATCTTCAGCTATGCCGGTCAGCGGATCGGTTTGATGATCGTGTCGAACAAACTGTTCAACACGCAATCTGCCAACCTGTTATGGTGCTATCCCACCGATATCGTCGGCCGCGCCCTGATCTACGGGACTGTTTATGCCCTCAGCGCGGGCACGTCTCATTCCACGCAATATGCGCTCGCCGCGATGCTGAAAGCAGTCAACGACGGCACATTCGATTTCGTGGAAGTGGTGAAAGAATATGGCGCCAAAGCAATGATCATGAAGAAGATGTTCACCGACAACGGATTCACGATCGTGTATGACAGGGACGAAGATGAACCCATCGCCGACGGTTTCTATTTTACCTTTGCCTATCCCGGTTTTACGGGTGAAGAGCTGCTCAGGGAACTGCTGTTTTACGGAATCAGTGCCATTGCCTTAAGCATCACGGGAAGCGAACGCACCGAGGGCATACGGGCCTGTGTTTCCCTTGTCAGGCGGGAACAGTTCCCCGCCCTGGAAACCCGTCTCCTGAAATTTCGAAAAAACCATCCGATTTCTGTAACCCAACCATCGGCTGATTCAAACTAATTTTCGTACTTTCGCCCTGTGAACCCCTTAACAATCCAATTCCGACCATATGGCTAAGATCAAAGGCGATATTGTGATCAACACCGAACGCTGCAAGGGCTGTGAAGTATGCATAGCAGCCTGCCCTTTCACTGTGATCGCAATGTCGAAGGAAGTGAACGGCAAAGGTTATCATTTTGCCATGAAGGTGAACGATGAATGTACCGGCTGCACCAACTGTGCGCTGGTCTGCCCCGACGGGGTGATTACGGTTTACCGCGCTAAAGTCACTGCTGAATAACGTAAAAATAACACATATCATGGGTGAACTAAGATTAATGAAGGGCAACGAGGCCGTTGCGGAGGCCGCCATCAGGTCGGGGTGCGACGGCTATTTCGGCTACCCGATCACGCCCCAATCGGAGGTGATGGAATACCTGATGGCCGAGAAACCGCATGAACGGACCGGCATGGTGGTGCTCCAGGCAGAAAGCGAAGTGGCGTCCATCAATATGCTTTATGGCGGCGCCGGTACAGGAAAAATGGTCATGACCTCCTCTTCCAGCCCCGGCATCAGCCTCATGCAGGAAGGGATCAGCTACCTGGCGGGAGCCGAACTCCCCGCCGTGATCGTCAACATCGTGCGCGGCGGCCCCGGACTGGGAACCATCCAGCCTTCACAGGCCGATTATTTCCAGGCAGTGAAGGGAGGAGGGCACGGCGATTATAAAATGCTCGTCCTTGCCCCGGCATCCGTACAGGAAATGTGCGACCATGTGAAGCTCGCCTTTGATAAATCGTTCGAATACCGCAACCCCGTCATGATCCTCTCCGACGGCGCCATCGGACAGATGATGGAAAAAGTGGTGCTCTTCGACCAGGTGCCCAGGCGCACCAATGAGGAAGTGATCAGGCAATGCCCCTGGGCCTCAACCGGGCGCCCGAAGACCCGCAGCCACAACATCATCACCTCGCTCGACCTCGATCCCGCCGGCCAGGAAAGGGTGAATCTGAAACTTCAGGCCAAATACCGGATGATGGAAGAGAAAGAGGTCCTTTACGAAGAAATAAACTGCGAAGACGCTGACTATCTTTTCGTGGCCTTCGGGCTCTCCGCCCGCATCTGCCAGAAAGCTGTCGATCTTGCCCGGGCCAAAGGTGTTAAAGTGGGCCTGTTCCGCCCGATCACCCTCTTCCCGTTCCCCTCGCTCCAGATTTCCAATGTCGGCAACCGGGTCAAGGGGATCCTGGTAGTGGAAATGAATGCGGGACAAATGATCGAGGATGTGAGACTCTCTGTGGGCTGCAGGATCAAAATTGAACATTTCGGCCGTTTCGGCGGTATCATCCCCTCGCCGGATGAAGTAGTCAATGCGCTTGAACAAAAAATTATCGGAGGTTAATTATGGAAGACCTATTTGCAAAGCCTGAAATACATAAGCCGGAAAACATCGTTTATAAAAAAACCGACCTGATGGTCGACCGCCCGCTTAGCTATTGCCCGGGTTGCGGCCACGGGACTGCGCACCGGATGCTCATGGAAGTCATCGAAGAGATGGACATCGCCGACAAGACCATCGGCGTCTCCCCGGTAGGATGCTCCGTGCTCGCCTACGACTTCCTTGATGTGGACATGCTGGGCGCCGCACATGGACGAGCGCCCGCCCTGGCAACGGCGATCAAGCGCCTCTGGCCCGACCATTTCGTGTTCACCTACCAGGGCGACGGCGACCTGGCCGCAATCGGCACGGCGGAGACCATCCATGCCTGCAACCGCGGCGAGAACTTCACCATCATCTTTATCAATAACGGTATCTACGGGATGACCGGCGGCCAAATGGCTCCCACCACCCTGCCGGGAATGCGTTCCTCGACCTCCCCTTACGGTCGTGATGTGGCCATGATGGGCCATCCGTTGAAAATGACTGAACTGATCGCACACCTTCCCGGCGTCTACTACGTAACGCGCCAGGCAGTCCACACACCCAACCATGTACGAAAAACAAAAAAAGCCCTCCGTAAAGCCTTTGAAGTGCAAAAGGCAAAACTGGGACTTAGCTTCGTGGAAGTAGTCTCCAACTGCAACTCCGGCTGGAAAATGACACCGGTGAACGCCAACAAGTGGATGGAGGACAATATGTTCCCCTTCTACCCGCTGGGCGACATCAAAGTGGACGGCAATCTGGTTGAAAAAAAGGACACACCGGAAAAAGACTAATCACTTCGATATTCAAGATTCGTTATTCAACATTCGATATTCAATTACTATGACAGAAGAGATCATCATCGCCGGCTTCGGGGGACAGGGTGTCCTATCCATGGGAAAAATTCTGGCCTACTCCGGCGTAATGCAGAACAAGGAGGTGAGCTGGATGCCCTCCTACGGCCCGGAGATGCGTGGCGGAACCGCCAATGTTACCGTCATCATCAGCGACGAACGGATCAGCTCCCCAATCCTGAACTCATTCGATACCGCCATCATCCTCAATCAGCAATCGCTCGACAAATTTGAAAAGACTGTCAAACCCGGCGGATTGCTCATTTACGACCCGAACGGGATCACCCGGCTCCCTGAACGGAAAGATATCAACATCTATTCGATCGAGGCAGCCGACGAAGCAGCTAAAAGAGGACTGTCAAAGATCTTCAACATGATCGTTCTAGGCGGTTTCCTGAAGCTAAAACCGCTGGTCGCCCCCGAATTTATCCACAAAGGGCTGGAGAAATCCCTGCCCGCCCGGCACCATGCCCTGATCCCGGAGAATGAAAAAGCCATCGAGATCGGCAAAGAACTGCTTAAAGCCGTTCACCTGGCGAATTGACAGCGCCTGAACTACATTCGTTTCTGGAGGAAAAATACCGGCTTTATAACCGGCCTGATTTCATCGAAGGCGACCCGGTTTCGGCGCCTCATGTTTTTTCCTCCAAAGCAGATATCGAAATAGCCGGATTCCTCACGGCAACCATCTCCTGGGGCAACCGGAAAACCATCATCGCCAGCGCACGAAGGCTGATGAAGCTGATGGACGACTCGCCGCATGACTTCCTCATGAATGCCACAGCCCGGGATTTCAAGCCTTTCCTCGGCTTTGTCCACCGTACCTTTAACGGTGAAGATTGCCTCTTCTTCATAACGGCGCTGAACAGGATTTATATGACCCATGGGAGCATGGAGCCGTTATTCGGAACAATGAACCGGGATGGGGCCGCACTGGCCATCAGCAGGTTCAGAAGCGAATTCCTCTCGACGGAACACCTGCCGAGAACGGAGAAGCACCTTGCCGACCCGCTGGCCGGATCGGCCGCCAAGCGGATCAACATGTTCCTGCGGTGGATGGTGCGCCGCGATGAACGGGGGGTCGATTTCGGCATCTGGAAAACGATCGATCCCGCTGTGCTGGTGTGCCCGCTTGACCTTCACAGCGGCAGGGTCGCCCGTAAACTGGGCTTGCTGGCACGCAGCCAGAACGACTGGAAAGCAGCCATGGAACTGACGGAAACCCTCAGGTCATTTGATCCTGTTGATCCGGTGAAATACGATTTTGCACTTTTCGGCATGGGGGTATTTGAAAAAGCGTGACGTTTTTTCGTACCTTAGCAGGAAGAAAACAAACTACCATACAACCATGGGTTGCTTCAGGGCGCTGGTGTGCATTATCTTCCCCCCGCTGGCGGTTATCGACTGCGGCTGCGGGGCGATCCTCCTTGTATTCATCCTTACCTGCTGCGGTTGGATCCCCGGCGTCATTGCGGCCATCGTATTCAATACCAGAAGTAACGGGTGACGGGTGACGGGTATTTATATATGTTAGTCCTTTGCGTCCTTTGCGCACACTTTGCGCCCTTTGCGGTAACAAAGATCTTCGGGAGTGGACTCAATTATTCAAAACTGAAATATCTTCGTATGAAAAGGAATGCATTGATCCTGTTTCTTCTTGGCACCCTGCTTCGGGTGTCCGCACAAGCGCCCGACAGCAAATGGATCGGCGATACGCTCGGTCCGTGGACCGTCATCAACTTCGAAGAGATCTCTCCCTACATTATTTTCCATTCGTCGGAGGACGACTCCTGGGAGGTCGGCCCTCCCCAGAAAACAATCTTCAACGCGGCTTATTCACCACCCAACGCGATCGTCACCTCGCTTTCGGGTTATTACTCCGTGAACAACCACTCCTGGTTCGACCTGATTGTTGGTGATTTCAATACCAACTACGGATACTATTTTGATCTTTTTATCGACTTCCGCCATAGGATCGATTCCGATACGCTGCTCGACGGCGGATACGTCACGGTGTCATGGAACAAAGGTCAATCGTGGCAGAACATCCTTGATGACACGATTTCACCGCATTACTATAGCGCGACACCTTCCAGTCATTTCGGCTGGTACGGCAATACCAATCTGTACGATGCCACAAACCTGTTATGCAACGGGGAGCACGGTTTTTCAGGCAAATCGAACGGCTGGATACATTCCTGTATGGCCTGGTACAGCCTACCGGTCAAAGACCCGGGTTCATTTCCTGCCGACACCATGATCCTGCGGTTCAATTTCATCTCCGATAATATCCAGAACAACCGCGAAGGGTGGATGATCGACGATATCCGGATATTTTCGATCGATCTGGGCGGCGGAATAAAAGATAGTCCCTTCGGCTCCCCTCCCCTGAGGATCACCCCTAATCCATTCTCTGAAACCGCCCGTGTCGAACTCGGCAAAACATCCGACAGGGTGACCTACACCCTGCTTGACCTGTCAGGCAGGCTCGTTTCGCACGGAGAACCCGGCACCTGCAACGGATTCGATCTCCTCCGCGGCGACCTTGAACGGGGGGTGTACCTGCTGAAAGTCATTTCCGGTCCCGGAAAAGAGGCCCGTGTTAGCAGGTTGGTGGTTTGGTGATCCGCCTGTCACTTCATTTCCTCCAGTGCGGCGATCGCTTCGGTCACATGCTTCTCAAAATTAAGCTGGGATGAAAATATCATCCTGACGATTCCCTGTTTATCAATGACATAAGTGACGCGTCCGGGAAGAATACCGAGTGATTTACCCACGCCATACTTGTCGGCAACGGCTTTATCTTTATCTGACAACAACAGAAACGGCAGTTTATTATTTGCCGCGAATGCCTGGTGAGAAGCCACGGTATCTGAGCTGATGCCGATACCGGCCGCCCCTGCTGCCGGTAACGATGCTGGTTGCCATATTTCATAATATTAACTTTATACCTTGTGCCGGGACCGAAGCTAATGCGGCGCGGGTTTAAGAAATGATTGTCATTTCGTGTAAAGGTAATAGAAATTACCGAAAGAAACATACATCCCGGGCATTCTATTTAGACGACTTCCAAATAATTCAATATTTGCGTATCTTTGCAGCCATAAATCAATCCCTAATGTTACGAACATGAAAACAATCATATTAACCTTTGCGCTCCTGACAACGATCACCTATGCCGGAGCACAGGAATCCAAACGGTTTTACGATTTCAAGGTCAATGATATCGACGGGAAACCCTTTGACCTGGCCGCACTGAAAGGTAAAAAAGTACTGGTGGTCAACGTGGCGTCGAAATGCGGATACACGCCCCAGTACGAGCAGCTTGAGCAGCTTTACGAACAATATAAAGACCGGAACTTCGTCATTATCGGTTTCCCTGCCAACAATTTTCTCGGACAGGAACCGGGAACGAATGAAGAGATCAAACAATTCTGCACGAGCAAATACAATGTCACCTTCCCTATGATGGCCAAGATCTCGGTGAAAGGAAAGGACATCGATCCGCTCTACGCCTGGCTGACCGATAAGAAGCAGAATGGCGTGCTGGACGCTCCGGTAAAGTGGAATTTCCAGAAGTTCATGATCAACGAAGATGGCCGCGTCGCCGGTTTTGCAGCATCCGGCGACAAGCCATTCGACGAAAAGATCATCTCCTGGCTTGAAAAGAAGTAATTTCGCTACTTCGCTACCTCGCTATATCGCTATTTAATCCATAAAGAATGTATCATCTGCCCAAATAC
>Ga0163209_1000827_pt1 | contig 13569 bp, 13 predicted proteins | sample Kivu_160m_FD_113538 | JGI IMG/M metagenome (GOLD analysis project Ga0163209, IMG submission 113538) | Freshwater microbial communities from Lake Kivu, Western Province, Rwanda to study Microbial Dark Matter (Phase II) - Kivu_160m | ecosystem: Environmental > Aquatic > Freshwater > Lake ...
CCTTCACCGCGGCCGTGATCCAGGGGAACGTTTCCTCCGACCTTTATTGGAACGAGGTCTCGGCCAAGGACATCCTAGCCCTGTTCGAAACCCACCTCGACCTGACCAAGCAGGCGTTCGACGCGGGCGCCCGCCTCATCATCTGGCCCGAGTTTACTGCGCCGATGTGCTTCTCCTGCGACGACCCGATCTACCAGAGCTTCAAACGGATTCTGTCCCAGTTCGTCCAGGAGACGGGAGCGACGCTCCTGTTGGGGACGAACGAAACGGCCGGGCCGCCGGGACAAGAGCTGTATTTCAACACCGCTCTGGCCCTGAGGCCGGACCTGGGCATCACGAAATACGCCAAGACGCATCTCGTCCCGTTCGGCGAATATACGCCCTACAAGAAGATCTTCGGTTTCATCGAGAAAATGACCCACGCCATCGGCGAGGTCACGCCCGGCCCCGGCCCCTCCCTCCACGCTTTCGAGAGCTGGCGCTTTGGGTCGCCGATCTGCTATGAGCTCATCTTTCCCGACCTCGTCCGCCGCTTCACGAAGCAAGGCGCCGACTTTCTTGCGACCATCACCAACGACGGCTGGTACGGCAAGACCTCGGCGCCCTACCAGCATTTCTCCAACGCCGTCTTTCGGGCCGTGGAGAACCGCCGCTTCATGCTCCGCGCGGCGACGACCGGAATCAGCGGGATCATCGATCCCTACGGCCGGGTCGTCGCCCGGACCGAAATCGGAACGCGGGCGTTCCTCGCCGGCCGGGTCACGCCGTCGAAGCGGCTGACCTTTTATGCCCGCTACGGCGACGCATTTTCCATTCTGTGCTTGACAATCAGCGCTATCTTCTTTATTATGTCTCTTTTAAAGAGACGCCCATGAGCCCCAACAACATCGCCGTCGAGCATTTCGGCGATCTCGAAGCCAAAGCCCGCGAGCGCTTCGCCAAATTCGAGGCGCTTCGGGGGTTTCTTTGACCTCGAGGGGAAGAAAGCCCGGGTAGAAGCCCTCGGCCGCGAACTTGGCTCGCCCGAAGTCTGGCAGGACCAAAAACGGTCCCAGACCCTTCAACAGAATAAAAAACGCCTCGATCGCGAAGTCCAATTCCTGAGCGCCCTCTATCAGAAGAAGGAGGACCTCGACGTCCTTCTCGAACTGGCCAAGGAGGGCGAGAACGTCGACCGGGACTTCGACCAGGCCCTGGTTGCGTTCAGCAAACAGCTCGAGGACGCCGAGCTGCAGACGCTCTATTTCGAAGCGGACGACCCCCGCAACGCGATCCTGACCATACATCCGGGCGCCGGCGGAACGGAATCCCAGGACTGGGCCTCCATGCTTATGCGGATGTATCTCCGCTACGCCGAGCGGAAGGGCTACAAGACAGAGATCCTCGACATGCAGCCGGGCGAGGAAGCGGGCCTGAAGAGCGCCACGATCCGCATCGAAGGGGATTATGTCTTCGGCAACCTCAGCCAGGAGACCGGCGTCCACAGGCTGGTCCGCATCTCACCGTTCGACGCCAATAAGCGCCGCCATACCTCGTTTGTCGCGGTCTTCGTCTATCCCGAAGTGGACGATGACATCGAGATCGCTATCAATCCCGACGAGCTCCGCATCGACACCTATCGCTCGGGAGGAAAGGGCGGCCAGCACGTCAACACCACGGATTCGGCCGTCCGCATCACCCATATCCCGACCGGGATCGTCGTCCAATGCCAGAACGAACGCTCCCAGCACAAGAACAAGGCCGCGGCCATGAAGGTCCTCAAGGCCCGGCTTTACGAGCTCGAACGGGAGAAGAAGCTGGCCAAGGTGGAGAAGCTCGAAGACGCCAAGACCGACATCGCCTGGGGAAATCAGATCCGGTCGTATGTCCTCCACCCCTACCGGATGGTCAAGGACCTCAGGACGCGCGTCGAGACCGGGGACACGGACAAGATCCTCGACGGCGACCTCGACGAGTTCATCAAGGCCACCCTCGTCCTGCGCAAGACCCAGCCCGCCCCTTAATCTAAGCGGTCCGGCCTCTCTTCTTTTTCATCCCTTCCCAGGTCGCGTCCATCTCGAGGAGCGTAGCCTCGCCTAGCTCGCGGCCCTGTTTAACGAGCCGCTGCTCGAGCCGGGTGAATCTCCGGACGAATTTGTCGTTGGCTTGCCGGAGGGCCGTCTCCGGATTCAAGCGGAGCTTCCGGGCGACGTTGGCCAGGGCGAAGAAGCAGTCTCCGAGCTCTTCTTCGGCCTCGCGGACGTCTTTGCCGGAGAGCGCCTCTTCGAGCTCGCCGACCTCCTCCCTGACTTTGGCCAAGGCGTCTCCGGCCGACGGCCAATCGAACCCGAAGTGGGCCGCGCGCTGGCCGATCTGGAAGGCCGCCAGAAGCGCGGGCGCGGCGTGCGAGATACCCTCGAAATGAGAGGCCCGTTTTTTTTCTTTTTTCTTCCTCCGGACCCACATATCCAGAACGCGGTCCGCCGTGTCGATCTTCATCGTGCCGAAGACGTGCGGGTGGCGCCGGACCAACTTCCGGTTGATGCCGTCCAGCGCGTCGGAAATGCTGAACCTCCCCTTCTCCTCGTTGATCCGGGCCAGGAAGACGACCTCCATCAGGACGTCGCCCAGCTCTTCGGCCAAGGCCTTCGAGTCCCCTTCGCCGAGCGCGTCGACCGCCTCGTAGACCTCTTCCAGGAAATAGCCGGCGATGGACCGTTCGTCCTGCTCCTTGTCCCAGGGGCAGCCCTTGGGACCCCGCAGGGAGGCTAGAATGCCGACGAGCTCTTGAAATCCGCGACCGGCGGACGCTGCTTTTTTCATCATGACCTCGCTTGAACGAAGCCCCATTTTACTCAAGGGAAGCCCAAGAAGAAAGGCCTCCATCCCAAAATTGCCGATAGAACCGTAATTCGTTTCTTGCCATGTCGTTGCGAGCGACCGAAGGGAGCGTGGCAATCTCCACAAAAGAATCTTTCTTGGAGATCGCCGCGTCGCTTCGCTCCTCGCGACGACAAGTCCTATCGGCAATTTCGGGTCCATGCAACGGCTTGAATTTTCGGAGATTTAAGGCTAAAATGCTGTTTTTTCAACCGTTCTCAAGGACAACCGGATATGAGCGACGAACACGCCGACGACGAAGACGAAGCGAAGGAGTTCCTGCCTCCGCTCGATTTCAGCTCGATCGTCTTCCCCTTCTACACCCAGGCCCTGGTCAAGCTCGGGCTGATGGAAGATCCCCTGAAAAAGGCCGCAGACGTGAACCTGGAATTCGCCAAGCGCCTGATCGACCTTCTCGACCTCCTCAAGGACCGATCCAAGGGCAATCTCCATGAGGACGAGGAGAAATTCCTCGAATCCTGCCTCCTCCAGCTCAAGACGAACTATCTCCAACAGGCCGACGTTATCAAGATGTGATCTCCCGTGAGATCGACCCCAGCCCTCACCATGACATTCGCTCGACGCCAGTACCGAATGCTCCGCCCGGAGTGACGCCTCCTCCATGAAGATCTACCGCTCCCTCGACGCCGTGCCCGACCTTCCCCGGAAGACGGCGCTCGCCATCGGCAATTTCGACGGCCTCCATTTGGGCCATCGGAAGATCCTCTCGGCCGTAGCCCGCGAGGCCGCGGAAAAAAAATGCCTCTCGGGCGTCCTGACCTTCTCCCCCCATCCCGAGAAGACCTTCGGGTCCGAAAATATCACCATGATCCAGACGCTCGACCAGAGACTGGACGGCATCGCCCGCTTCGGCCTCGACATGATCCTGGTCGCCCCCTTCAACCGGGACCTGGCCCGCCTCTCCAGCCAGGACTTCGTCCGCAAGGTCCTGGTCAAGAAGCTCAAGGTCCGGTCCGTCGTCGTCGGCCCCGATTTCCGCTTCGGAAGAGGCCGCCGGGGCGACGTGTCCGCCCTACGGGCGTTCGGCAAGAAGCTCTGGTTCGACGTCCTCGTCGTTCCGCCCGTCCGGAAAAAATCCCTCGTCGTCAGCTCCAGCGCGATCCGCGAATTGCTGAAGCTCGGCCGCATCGGCGCGGCCAACCAACTTCTCGGCCGGCCGTACGACGTCGAAGGCAGGGTCGTCCGGGGCGCGGCCCGCGGCCGCGGCCTCGGATTCCCGACGGCCAATATCGAAACCCCCAACGAGATCGTCCCCCGGGGCGTATTCGTCTCGCTCATCGAAGTCGACGGCGTCCGCCGCCGGGCCCTGACGAACGTCGGCGTCAGGCCTACGTTTTCCGCCGGACCGGCCGGCTCGGGCGGCCTCACGATCGAGGCCCACATCCTCGATTTCAAGAAGACGATCTACGGGGCCTCCGTCCGCCTCTTCTTCCTGAAGAAGATCCGCGACGAGCGGACGTTTCGCGGCCCCCGGGAGCTCGCCGCCCGGATCAAGCTGGACCTCGAGGACGCCCGGCGCTATTTCAAAAAGAACCCGGCCCCCGCGTCCATAAATATGGTATAACAGGAGCCAGGAGTCGAGCATGAGTGAAAAGATCAAGGCCAGCGTCATGGATGCGACCCGGATCCGGCGCGTCATCGACCGCATGGCCACGGAAATCCTCGAACGCAACCGCAACCTCAAAGCCCTCGTCATCGTCGGGATCCGGACGCGCGGCGTCTACATCGGAAAGCGCCTGGCCCGGATCATCAAGGACCTTGAGGGCGTGGATATTCCGGTGGGGGTTATGGACATCACCCGCTACCGCGACGATTTTTCCAAGAACGCGGCGCCTCACGAAGGGAGCCATACGGACATCCCCTTCTCCGTCGCCAACAAGGACGTCATCCTCGTCGACGACGTCCTTATGACCGGCCGGACGATCCGGGCGGCCATGGAAGGCCTGTTCGACATCGGCCGGCCGAGGTCGATCCAATTGCTCGTCCTCATCGACCGCGGCCACCGCGACCTCCCCATCCGGGCCGACTACATCGGCAAGCAATTGGCCTCGTCCCGGCGCGAGATCATCAAGGTCCGGCTCCGCGAGGTCGACAATCGCGACGAGGTCCTCATCACGGAACCCGTTGCGCTCAAAAGATAGGCGCCGTCCCGGACGGGAAGGAGGCTTGGGATGCGCACCCTGATCAAGAACGGCCGGGTCCTCGACCCTAAAACCGGCGCCGACGAGACCCTGGACATCCTGATCGAGGACGGCCGGATCGCCGACGTGAAACCTTCGATCAAAGCTAGGGATGCGACCGTCATCGACGCCTCCCGCCTGGTCGTCGCGCCGGGATTCATCGACATGCACGTCCACCTGCGCGAGCCGGGCCAGACGGCCAAGGAGACGATCGAAAGCGGCACGCGGGCCGCGGCGCGCGGCGGATTCACTTCCGTCTGCGCCATGCCGAACACCAAGCCGCCGAACGACGAGCGGGCCGTGACCGAGTTCGTCCTGGCGCAGGCCTCGAAGAAGGCCGCCGTCAACGTCTTTCCCATCGCCGCTTTGACCAAAGGCCTTCTCGGCTGGGAGGTCACGGATATGGCCGAGCTCGCGGCCGCGGGCGCCCTCGCCTTCTCCGACGACGGCCGGTGCGTTCAGGACAACCGGGTCATGACGCGCGTCTTCGAGACGGCCAAGTCGCTCGACGCGCTGGTCATCGACCACTGTGAGGACCGGCCGCTCTGGGAAGGGGGGGTCATGAACGAGGGGGCGGCCTCCCGCCGCCTCGGCCTGCCGGGTATACCGGCGGCCGCGGAGGATCTCATGGTCTCCCGGGATATCATCCTGGCCGAAGCCCTCGGCGTCCGCGTCCACATCGCCCATCTCAGCAGCCAAGGCGCCGTTCGTCTCGTCCGGGAAGCGAAAGCGCGGGGCGTCCCCATCAGCGCTGAGGCGACACCCCATCATCTCCTCCTCTCCGACGAGGACGTCGACAAGAAACAGACGTCTTTCAAGGTGAATCCTCCCCTGCGGAGTCCGGCCGACGTCCGGGCCCTCGTCGCCGCAGTCAAGGACGGCACGATCGACGTCTTCGCCACCGACCACGCCCCACACAGCGCCAAGGACAAGGATGTCCCGTTCGAAAAAGCGCCGTTCGGCATGGTCGGCCTCGAGACGGCCGTCTCGCTCCTGCTCGACCGACTGGTCGGCCGCGGAGTCATTTCCATCATGCGCTTCGTGGAGATGATGTCCTCGACCTCGGCGGCCCTTCTCGGTCTCAAGGCCAAGGGCCGGATCGCTGCCGGGGCCGACGCCGACTTGACCATCCTTAACCTGCACAAGACCGTCACGGTGGATGCGGCCTCTTTCGCCTCGAAGAGCCGCAACACGCCGTTCGACGGCTGGAAGCTCAAGGGCGCGCCCGCGATGACGATCGTCGGCGGCCGCGTCGTCTATCCCTTCACACCATGATAAGGAACATCTTGAGAAAAAGAAAAAAGAAAGGCCCCGTCGCCGAGCTCGAACGCGAGCTCCGCTACACATTCCGCAAAAAGGAGCTCCTGCTCCAGTCCTTGACCCATAGCTCCTTCGCCTACGAAAGCGCGGAGAAGGCCAGGGACAACGAATTGATGGAGTTCCTGGGCGATTCGGTCGTCGGCCTGATCGCCGCCGCCTTCTTCTACGAATCGTACCCGGAGGTCACCGAGGGAGACCTGTCGAAGCTGAAATCCTCGGCGACGAGCACGATCGCCTTGGCCGAATTCGCCCGGCAGATGGGGCTCGACCGCTTCATGCGGGTCGGCCGGGGCGAGGAGAAGAGCGGCGGCCGGAAGAAGGACAGCATTCTCGCCGGGACGTTCGAAGCGGTCGTGGGGGCCATCTTCCTCGACGGCGGCTACGAGGCGGCCAGGACATTCTATCTTCAGATCCTCCGCGGCTCATTCAAGAAGATCAAGAACGAAGACCAGATCGACATCAACAACTACAAATCCGCCCTCCAGGAATTCCTCCAGAAGGAGGACCTGCCGGCCCCCCACTACAAGACGGTGAAATCGACGGGCCCCGACCACAAGAGGGAATTCGTCGTCGAAGTCTTGGTCAACAAGACCTCCCTGGCCAAGGCCAGCGGGCCGTCGCGGAAGGCGGCCGAGCTCAAGGCGGCCGAGAAGGCCCTCAAGAGCTTTTTCGGGCAGAAGATCAAAGCCTTGACGCAGGAGACGTTCATCTTCAAGAAGTGAGCCCGGCCCCCCAATCGGAATCAGCCCCGGCTCACTTGCTGAGCAGGGCTTCCATGAACTTCAAGCCGGGGACGTTGGCGCAGACGACCTTGAGGATGACCATCATCGGCACGGACAGGATCATCCCCGGGATGCCCCACAGCCAGCCCCAGAAGAACAGGGCGAAGAGAATGGCCAGGGGGCTGAGCCCCAATCCCTGACCCATCATCTTCGGTTCGGCTACGACGCCCATGAAGGCGTCGATGACGAAGAGGATGATGAACATCCAGATGGCCGGCCAGGCGCTGTCGAACTGGAGCAGAGCGAAGAGGAAGGGCAGCACCTTGGCGATCAGCGCGCCGATGTTGGGGATATAGTTCAGGAGAAATGTCAGAAAGCCGAAGAGCACGGCAAAATTCAGGCCGAAGATGACCATGACCAGCGTCGCCAGAACGCCGGAGATGATGCAGCTGACGGTCTTGAGGGCCAGGTATTTCTGGACCTGGCGGTCGATGTTCTCGACGATCCGGGTCAGGTGAGCGGCGTTCTTGGCCTCGAAGGAAGCTTTGATCTTGGCGTACAGCTTGCCCCGGCCGGCGAGCATGAAGACGAGAAAGATCAGGACGAGGAACAGCGTCGCAAGAAAGCTCATGACCGTGCCCACCGAGGTGAGGAAGAAAGACCCGACCTTCTGGATGTCGAGGCCCTGCAGCCAGGCGAGAGGATCGAGCTTGGATTTCGGAAGATTGAGCTGGACCTGGACGGATTCGACCATGCGGCTGAACTTCTGGCCGTATTTCGGGATCTCGGCGGCGAACGTCTCACCGCTCGAATAGAACAACAGCCCCATAAGATAGAGAACTAGGAACGTGAAGAGGATGACGACGACGAGGGCCAGCGTCCGCGGCAGCTTCAGCTTGCGGGTCAGCAGGTCCAGGACGGGCGAGAGGACGAAGTAGAAGAAGATCGCCAGGCAAAACGGAAAGAGCACCGATTTGGCCAGGCGCATGACTAGGCCGACGATAAAAATCGCGACGATCGCGCTGGAGATCGTCAGGACCCGGTTCTTTTCCACGTGTCCATTGTAGTTCGGGCCGGCCGTCTTGTCCATGTCCCCTACCTCTTCAAGCCGTTGACCAGCGCCGCCAGGGCTTTTTCTCCGGTCCCCTCCTGGCCGTCGGGGATCTTCGTCACGCCGCAGAGATAGGGTCCGGAGCGGGATACGAAGACGTTCTTCAGATAGGGATCCTTGACCTTGGCCCCGTAATCTTTTTTCTCGACCGCGCCGGCGGTCTTGGCGAAATGCTGCAAGAAAGACGCCAGCATCGCTTCCGCTTCGTCCGCGGTCCCGCCGTCGATGAGAAAGACTTCGTACTCCTGGCCGTCCTGATGATATCCGGCGATATACCCCTCATTCAGGAATTTGAAGCCCAGAACGTTGCGCAGGATGAACTTTTCGCTGTTGGCGACGAGCCCCTCCCGGGGGAAGGCCTGGAGCAGAGGCGGGAATGTCCCCACGTCCTTGATCTTGTCGACGATGCCCGCGGCAAAAATCTTCAGAAATTCCGAGGTCTGGTCGCCGCCTTCGTAGCACATCAGCTTGACGTAGAATCGGCCGGCCAGAAAATTCAACGTCCCTTCCTCGAGGTAGCCCTGGATCCCGACGGGGATGAACCGGCTCTCCGAGAAGCGCTCGGCGCTGTAGATGCCGAAGGCGTTCCGCTCCGTCCCCATGTCGTAGATCTCGGCCGTCAGCGAGGCCTTCGTCCGGCCTCCCTGGAACTCGGCGACGATCAGTTCCTTGAAATCGAAGCCGAGGTACGCTTCGGCGGCCCCGTCGATATATTCGAAAAGCGTTTCCGGGCTGTAGCGCTGGACGGCTTCGACCGCCTTCCAGTTGGCCACCTCGGGCAGGAGCGCCGCCAGCGCCGGCGCTCCGCTTTTTTGGACCCCGTCCGCGAATGACAAGAGCGTCAAGACCGGGAACAAAATCAGGATCGTTTTAATTTTCATCGGCTTCCTCGACGCCGCGGTTTTTTCCGATCCCCGCCGGCGCTCCTAATATAACCGCAACGGGGCGCGATTGACAAGCCTCGGCCGTCGGGTTTATCTTGACGGATATGGGGACGGCGACGGTCGTGATCGTTCGGGGCAAGGGGGTCGTCCCGCGCCTCGGCCAGGTCGAGCCGAAGCTCGTTGCGGCCATGTACGAGCGCGGCCTCCGCATTCTCTTCGGCCAGAGCGACGCCGCCGCCGGGCTGCGGACGATTTTTTCCCCCTCCGACCGCGTTGGGATCAAGGTCAATGCGATCGCCGCGCCCGAGCTCGCCACTCCCCCCGAGGTCAGCCTTCCTTTAGCCCGCCTGCTCGCTTCGGCCGGGATCCGGGAGAAGAACATCGCCGTCTGGGACCGGACGAACCGCGAGCTCAAGGACGCCCGCTACCGGCTGAACGCCGAGGGTGACGCCTTTCGGGTCATGGGCACCGACACGGCCGGGATGGGCTACCCCGGCGAGCCGGTCACGCACCTGAACATCGGGAGCCTTTTTTCGGCCATTCAGTCAAGCTTCGTCACGGCCTCGATCAGCCTGGCCATACTGAAGGACCACGGGATGGCCGGGATCACGGCCGGGATGAAGAACTACTTCGGGGCGATCCACAACCCCAACAAATACCACGACGACCATTGCGACCCCTACGTGGCCGAGCTCTTCGACGCTCCGGCGGTTAAATCCAAACACAGGCTGACGGTGCTAGACGCGCTGGTCGTCCAATACCACCGGGGCCCGTCCTATCACCCGCGCTGGGCGGAGCCCTGCGGAGCGCTCGTGTTCGGGCTGGACCCGGTCGCGACGGACGCCGTCGGGGGAAAAATCATCGAGGATCTCCGGAAGGCGAAAGGGCTTCCGACGCTCGAAGAGGACGGGCGGCCGCCGCTCTATCTCCGGAGCGCGGAGCGGATGGGCCTCGGCACGGCGTCGCTCCAGAACATCCGGATCATCGAGGATACGGTATGAGGGAACGGCGATGAGCATGAACAGACGAACCTTCGTCCGGACCGCGGGAGCGGCGGGAGCCGTCCTGGGCGCCGATATCGGGCCCGCCCTCCGCCGTCTCTACGCCTTCGGCCAGACCGCCGAGCTCTCCCATGTCGAAGCCCGCTATTACAAGCGCCTGCCCGACCGGGAGGTCGAATGCGACCTCTGCCCCCGCCGCTGCCGGCTGGGCGACAAGGAGCGCGGCTATTGCGGCGTCCGCCAGAACGACGGCGGGACGTACTACACGCTCGTCTACGGCAAGGCCTGCTCCGTGAACGTCGACCCCATCGAAAAAAAGCCGTTCTATCACGTCCTTCCGGGCACAGACGCCCTGTCCATCGCCACGGCCGGGTGCAACGTCCACTGCAAGTTCTGCCAGAACTGGGAGATCTCGCAGGCCCGGCCGGAGCAGGTCCAGGCCTTCGACTTGCCTCCGAAGGCCGTCGCCGACACGGCGGCCAAATACCGCTGTCCGACGATCGCTTACACCTATTCCGAGCCGACGGTCTTTTATGAGTACATGTACGACACCTCCGTCGAAGCCCGCCGGCAAGGCATCCGGAGCGTCGTCGTCTCGGGCGGCCACATCAACCCCGAGCCTCTCGAAGCCTTGATCAAGGTCGTCGCCGCCATCAAGATCGACCTCAAGGCCTTCAACGAGGATTTTTATAAAACGTATGTCCGGGGCGAGCTGAAGCCCGTCCTCGAGGCCGTCAAGATCATCGCCAAGTCCGGGACCTGGCTCGAGATTGTCTACCTCGTCATCCCGACGCTGAACGACTCCGTCGAGGATATCCGGAAGATGTCCCGCTGGATCCTCAAGGATGTCGGCCCGGACGTTCCCGTCCACTTCACCCGGTTCCATCCGATGTACCTCATCAAGAACCTCCCCCCCACCCCCATCTCGACCCTCGAAAAGCTTCGGCAGGCGGCCCTCGAAGAAGGCATCCGCTTCGTCTATACGGGAAACATCCCCGGCCACGAGGGGGAAAACACATATTGCCCGCAATGCCGCAAGATGGTCATCGAGAGGCGCGGCTACGAGATCGTCCGCAACGACGTGAGGCAAGGGACGTGTCCAAGCTGCCGGACCAGGATCCCGGGGATCTGGGCCTGAGGCTTTCTCCGGCAGGCTTCATCCTCGGCCTGCTGGCCGCTTCCTTCCAGGTCTTCCTCCTCCGCGAATTCTCGGCCCAGTTCTTCGGCAACGAGCTCGTCTTCGGCCTTGTCCTCGCCGCCTGGCTCTTCTGGGGAGGATGCGGCAGCCTGTGGGCTTCGGGGAAAGACTCCGGGTCGAAACGCGCCTCGTCCTTTTTTTTCGGCGTCCTCCTCCTTGCGCCCGCCTGTTTCGCCGTCCTTCGTTTCTCCCGCCCCATCCTCGGCCTTCTGCCCGGGGAATGGGTCGGCCTCGGCCCGATCCTCCTTTTCGCCCTCGTCCTCTCGTTCTTCTTGAACTTTCCCCTGGGCGCGATCTTCGTCTTCACGGCCAAGACCGACGGGCCTCTGGGCCGGGTCTATCTCTGGGAATCGGCCGGCGCCGCGGCCGGAGGCCTCCTGACGTATTTCGTCCTCATTCCGCGGCTATCCAATTGGCAGGGTTTGGCTCTCGTCGGCGCGGCCTGCGCGGCCGCCGTGTTCATCGTGCTCGACCGGCGGCGGACGGTTTCCTCCTTTTCCCTGGCCCTGGTCGCCTGGACCGCCTTTTTCGTCTCCGACATCCCGTCTCAAGCACTCTCCTGGCGGCCGTTCGACCTCGTCCGGACAAAGGACAGCCTTTACGGCAAGCTGCACGTCATCCGGACGGCCGAGCAGATCACCGTCTACGACAATGCGATGCGCGTCTATTCCTATCCCGACCTCGCCACGGCCGAGGAATCCGTACATTTCGCCCTGCTCCAAAGACCCGAAGCCGGCCGGGTGCTTCTCGTCGGCGGCGGGGCCGGCGGCAGCGTGACCGAGATCCTCAAATATCCCAGGACCGAGGTGGAATATGTCGAGCTCGACCCGGACATCATCCGGCTGTCCGAGCCCTTCCGCTCCGAAACGGAAAACGCATCGTTCCGAAATCCGCGCCTTCGCCTCGTCTTCGACGACGGCCGGACGTTCCTCGAAAAGACACCAGAGGTCTATGACGTCATCATCCTGAACCTGCCCGAACCGGCTACGGCCCAGATCAACCGCTTCTACACGCGGGAATTCTTCCTCCGGGCCAGGGCTAAGCTGGCGGCGGGCGGCGTCTTTTCCTTCCGCGTTCCCTCGGCCGAGAACTACATCCGCCCCGAGCTCCAGCGTTTCTTGTCGGTCATGACCGGCACGCTGCGGCAGGCGTTCCCGGAGGTGAAGGTCGTTCCGGGCGATTCGGCCGTCTTCCTGGCCTCTTCCGGCCCTCTGACGGTAGATCCTGAAGACCTCTCCGCGGCGCTGCGCCGGCTCGGCCTCAAAACTCTCTTTGTCACGCCCGAGCGGCTGCCGGCGCGCCTTCACTCCCTGCGCATCGAGGCTCTGCGGACGAAGGTCGACGCAGGACCGCCCGGCGTGAACTCGGACCTCCATCCGGTCAGCTATTTCTTCAACGCCGTGCTCTGGGGAACGCAGACTAGCGGCCCGGAAGCCCGGGTCCTCCTCTTTTTGAGCCGGATCCCTCCTCACTGGCTGTTGAGCGCTCCCCTGGCCGCATTCGCCGTGTTTCTCCTGGTCATCGGCTGGAGGAAAAAGAGGGCCGCGATGTCCGCCGTCCCCCTCGCCCTGATGGGCTGGACGACCATGGCCGGCGAGATCATGATCCTCATCTGGTATCAATCCCTTTATGGAGCCCTCTACCGCCAGGTCGCCCTCATCCTGACCACGTTCATGGCCGGCTTGGCCCTGGGGGCGCTGGCCGGGGCGAAGCGCGGCCGATTCCGCCACCGCCAAATCGTCCGCCTTCAATTCGCCCTGTTCCTCCTCGTCCTGGCCCTGCGGCTCGTCCTCGGCGCCCGTCCCCCCGCCGTCGTTCCCCTCGCCTTTCTTTTTCTCTTCGGATTTCTCGGGGGAGACTTTTTCATCGTCTCCAACGCCCTGTTTTACGGCGGCAAAGACCAAACCGGGCTCGGATACGGATGGGATCTCCTCGGGTCGTGCGCGGCCTCCGTCGGCCTTTCGGCCATCCTCGTTCCTTTGGTCGGTTTGCCGCTCCTTTTTCTCTACCTCGCCCTGGCTAACGCCTGCGGCTGGCTCTTCCTCGTCCTAGGCCGGAAACGCATAATTCCCTTGAGTCTTCCCTCGCAACTCGGCTAAGATAGACGTGTGATGATTTCTCCGGTCCGCGGATTCGCGCGCACCGATCCCTAAGGGGAGGAACGCCCATGGTCCAGATCGAACAAACCTTCATGGATTTCCTGCTCGAGCATCAGGAACGCCACAAACGGAGCTACCACTTTTTGATCCTGATGAACTCCATCCTCAACGCCG
>Ga0163209_1000828_pt1 | contig 13555 bp, 9 predicted proteins | sample Kivu_160m_FD_113538 | JGI IMG/M metagenome (GOLD analysis project Ga0163209, IMG submission 113538) | Freshwater microbial communities from Lake Kivu, Western Province, Rwanda to study Microbial Dark Matter (Phase II) - Kivu_160m | ecosystem: Environmental > Aquatic > Freshwater > Lake ...
CGGATGTAGGCGGGGACGAAGCCGGGGTATCGCCAAGTGGGGCGAGGGGCGGGGGACAAGGGACTAGGGGCGGACGGAGCAGAGGTCCGGATTTCGGATTCGGGAAGGAAGCCGCCTTCGACGGCTTTGCCGCGGAGGTTGTTGCCGTAGTCGAAGGTGACCGCGCCCATCTCTTGCAGCTTGAGCATCAGGCGGACGTGCTCGGCCATGGTCTTGAACGACGCTTGTTTGTAGGCTGGTGGATCGGAGCTGCGCAGTTCAACTGCCTTGTCGTACGGCATTCCGTTCGGCACGTAGCCGTTCAGTTCGTCGTGCGCCGAGGTCTGGTCGGTGAGCAGGTCGGGAACGACCTTGCGTTCGACCAGGCGGGCAAGCAGGTCAACGATGTTGCCGGTCCAGGCGATGCTCGAGGCTTGCTTGCGCGCCTTCGCATCAACGGCACGGTCGATGGCCTTGTCCAGGTCGGCGATGTTCTCGTCGAGGTAGCGAGGTTTCTTGCTGGCCAGGCGCCGAGCAACACGGGCCGGGTCAACCTCGGCGCCGAGATACGTTGCACCGGCCATGGTCGCGGCCAGGGGTTGGGCTCCGCTCATGCCGCCGAGCCCACCGGATACGACCAGTCGGCCGGCAAGGTCGGGAGTCCCGAAGTGCTTCCTGCCCGCGGCGACGAACGTCTCGTGCGTCCCCTGCAGGATTCCCTGAGTGCCGATGTAGATCCATGAGCCGGCAGTCATCTGGCCGTACATGATGAGTCCGGCGGTTTCGAGTTCATCGAAGTAGGGCTTGGTCGCCCAGTGCGGTACAAGGTTGGAGTTGGCAATCAGGACACGCGGCGCATGGGGCCAGGTCTGGAACACAGCGACCGGCTTGCCGGATTGGACCAGCAGGGTCTCGTCATTCTTCAGTGTCTTGAGCGTACGGACAATAGCGTGGAAGCAGTCCCAGTTGCGGGTGGCCCGGCCGGTGCCACCGTAGACGATGAGTTGTTCCGGTTTCTCCGCGACTTCCGGGTCGAGGTTGTTCATCAGCATCCGCAGCGCGGCTTCCTGGTGCCAGCCCTTGCAGTTGAGCGTTGTGCCGCGCGGGGCTCTGACCGGTGTGTATTCTGAGTGGTTCATCGGGTTGATTCTCCTGGGTCAGATTATCGGCCCGCGTGCTCGATGTCAATCGGCGGGCTTGAATAGTCACAGACCCGTCGGTATTATCAGGCGTTGATAACCGCGCTGCTCCTTTGTCTGGTCGGACAGCTTCGCGCCGGCGATACTCTGGAGGCGGTGAGGTTCGAGGGTATGCGCACCTATGGTCGGCGGACGCTGGCCTCACTGGTTATGGCGCAGCCCAGGAAGCCGTCCAGCGAAGCCCAGCTCAATAATGACGTCGCGATCCTGGAGCAGTTCTACCACAACGAGGGGTTCCATTCAGTCGATGTCGAGCGAGAAGTCACGCCCGGAAGGCGCCGTCCGGTCGTCACGTTCCGCATTGTCGAGGGACCGCGAACACGCGTGAGTGCGATAGCGATCTCGGGCAATGTCACGGTTGGTACGGACCGTTTGCTCGGGCAGCTCTCGGTGCGGCCCGGGCGGTTTTTCTCGCAGGCCGAGCTCAACCAGAGCGGGCAGGCACTCCAGACGTACTATCTCAATTCCGGCTACCCGTTTGTCCAGGTGCAGACGGGGATGGCCGGCAACGATACGCTGGCTACGGTCACGTTCGACATCAGCGAGGGACGGCTGTGCCACGTCAGCGACGTACGGGTGCGCGGCAACAAGACGGTAAGCACCCGGACGATACTGCGGGCTTCGGAGGTCAAGCCCGGTGAGCGGTTCAGCCAGGAACACCTGCGCGGAGCACAGCGCCGCCTGTATGCCACCAAACTCTTCTCCCGCGTGACGTACTACGTCATCGCCGACAGCGGTCAAGGGGCAGAAGGTGCGGGACCGGGGACCGACAGCGTCGTGGTTCGATTCGACGTGGTCGAACAGTCGCACCAGGGCGTAGCCCTCGGCGGCGGAGCCGAGTATCCGCCCACGCGGCTGATCGTGTCGGCGGAGTGGGAGCATGATGATATCCTCAACCGGGGCCACACGCTGCTGGTTAGCGGCGAGGCCGGCCCGACCCTGTTTCCTTTTGGCTACTTCCGGGCTGCGCTCGACGCCACCTACCGTGTTCCCTACCTGATTCTGACCAGGATCGACTTCCAGACCCACCCGTACATCTCCTATGAACGCACTGCTCCCGTATTTGACACTGCCGGCGTAGTCATCGACAGTTCGGCTACACTGCGCGAAATCGGGATCGAGACCGGCATGAGCCGGAGCATATTCTCCCAGCTGACGGTCGGATTGACCAATCGGCTCCGGCTGGTTGCGGATACCGCGAACGGTATCACCAATTCGCTGGTGCTGACCGGCCGCTACGACAACCGCGATAACATCTTCGACCCCGGCCGGGGGCTGTCCATCCAGACCGCGGTCGAGGGCGCCGGCGGGCCGCTCCGCGGCGACAACGACCTGTACAAGCTGACTGGAGACGTGCGTGTGTACCGGAGGCTCGGGATAATACCGCCGCGACAGGAGCAGTTGATCGGCGATTTCGTCGTTGCGGTACGGGCAATGGCCGGCATCGTACGGCCGTACGGTCGGTCCGATGCGGTGCCGTACTACGAGGCCTTCACCCTTGGGGGCGGGAACAGCATGCGGGGGTACGGAGACCGGTCTATCGGACCGGAATCCACATCAGTGGCCGGCTACCGGTTTGGCCCTACCGTGGTCAACGGCAACTTCGAGTTGCGTACGCCCCACATCCTGCGCTGGGTCGGTCTGGTCGGCTTTCTTGATGTCGGTGACGTGGGTTGGGACTTCCGGATGCGAGCCTACGAGTACGGCGCGGGAGCAGGCATCCGAGTGAAGACTCCGGTCGGGCCGGTTCGGCTGGACTGGGGCAAGCAGTTGCGGAACCCGCCGGCAAAGGACATCGGCCGTTTCTACGTCGGTTTGTTACATGCGTTCTAGCTTCTGGCGTGTCATAGTCGGAATCCTGCTTGCGCTGGCGGCTCCGATTGTCATCGTTCTCGTTCTGGCCGTGCTGATACTGTCCATACCGCCGGTGGGCAGGTACGCACTCAGCCAGGCGCTCGTGCGGGGCGGGCCACGGTTCGGAGCGAACGTGCGGTTCGGTCAGATCGAAGGCAACATCATGCGGAACATTACCATCAACGACTTCGTCGCCACACTCGGGGCCGATTCGCTGAAGGTGAGGAAGCTCTCGTTGACCTACGACCCCTGGGCCTCGATTGCGCATCGGACCTTTTCGGCGTCTTCGGCCACCGCGGTCGAGCCGAGGTTGTTCTTGAGTTCGGTGCGTCCCGTCTCGGGACCGCGCGACACGAGCCGCAGCCGGTATCCGTCAATCCGAATCGGCCAGTTCCGTCTTTCCGGTGGCTGCGTGTACTTGGACTCAGTGCGACGGCTCGACTCGGTCGACCTGGTTCTGAATCTCGTGTCGGCGCCGGAACAGCTCGATGCCCAGCTGTCCGATGTAAGGGCGCACTTGGATCAGGAGCATATCTCGCTCAGGGACCTGCGCGGCTCGGCGCGTTTGACGCCGGATTCGCTTGTGGTAAGCCACTTGGTGGCCATGACCAGGGCGTCATCGCTGCGGGGCGGGCTGAAGATGACATTCCAGCCGGGCGCTATCGCAGTTCGGCTGGAGAGCCTGTCCGTCAGCCTGCCGGAGTTGACTTCGGTGGTCCCGGTCGGGCAGCACACAACGGTGAATGGACGATTCCGAATGGTGGGCGACGTGGGGCTGGAGGAGAACAAGCCATCGGGAGAAATCAGATGCGTTGCTGAAGGACTGATGTGGCAAGCCGTTCATCTGCCTCCGATCGCAGGTAAGCTCGGGGTGAGAGACTCGGTAGTGCAGGTGACCTTGGCCGGGGCTGACTCGGGGCTGGGCAGCGCCGACGTGTCAGGTCGGCTGGACCTGCGCAGGCTTGACTTCTCGGGTTCGGTGAAACTGGCCGGCGTCCCGTTGCGGAAGCTCGACTCCATGCTGCCGGATGTGAAGATTGACGCCGAACTTCAGGCGGCCGGCCGCGGATTCGATTCGGTCGAAGTCCGTGTGACGGCGCGCGCACCTGACCTGGACATCGAACAGCTGGAGGTTTCCGGTTCTTATCTGAAGGTTGGCGAGCGGATTGCCGTCGAGCAGTTTGAATTGAGCGGACCGGTTGGCGTCGTCTCAGGACGTGGGGTCTGGCAGATGGGCAGAGCCCGGGCTGATGTGCGGATGGACAGCTTCGATCTCGGATTGCTGGCGAGGTTTGAGCCACTGCCGGCTCAGGGCCGCATTTCCGGCAGCGTGAACCTGGCAGGAACCGCGGAGACGCTCGATGCAGCGGGGCATTTGTCGGTTTCGGAACTGGCGGTTGCCGGCCTCAAGGCGGCGAGCATGCACACCACGTTCGCGGTGGCGGTGGGACATGAGCTTTCCGGGCAGGTTCAGTCTGCGGTTGACGAGGCGAGCTACGGTGGCACGGCCGTTGATTCGGTCCGGTTGGCCTGGCAGGATCAGCATTTCACGCTCGGTGGCTGGCTCCCCGGGTTTCAGGTAGCGGCCGACGGGAGTGCCCGATTGGCGAGGGATGACATTGGACTTGACGTCACCGCTCTTCGGATCGGGACGGGCACACAGGCGCTTACCTTCGACGATGCACTGCAGCTCAGCCTCAGACGTGACTCGCTTGACGTCCGGTTCACCGCCGCCGGCCTGGCCGGTGGTGACGTACACGCGACGTTCGCCAGCGCGGCCGGGCGGCCGCCCAGGATTGAGGCGACACTGAGTCGCGTGGACCTCGCCCGACTCAGGGTCCTTTTCGGCTTCGACCTCGACATGACCGGTACTGCCAGCCTGAGTGTGACCGGTAGTGATTCGTTTGACGTGGCCATTGATGCCGAGCAACTGGGCATCCCGGCCGCCGGCGTTCAACTGAGTCGCGTGCAAGGTGCGGTCCGCTTGAGCCCGACGCGTGCAGAAATCGACCATCTCTGGCTGGTCCATCGGGACAGCAGCGCCGTGCCGGAGACAAGCGTCGTTACCGGCGCGGTCGAGTACAAGACCGAAGGTGGCTTTGAGCTGGGCGTTGCCGACTTGAGGGCAAGGCTGCGGAACCCCGGAGTCTGGGTCGTGTTCTATCTCAAGCCCACCCTCGAGCTGCGGCAGGGCACCATCTACGGTGATTTGGCGGTGAGGGGCAGTCTGTTGGAGCCGGCGTTCGACGGTCGCGTGCGGATATCGCGGGCGCAGCTCGGGGTCCCGATCATCGGCACGACCTTTGACCGCGTGAATGCCGAGTTGGTCTTCGACCGCAGCCGGATCAACATCGAGAAGCTGAGTGGCAGGTCGCAGCACGGCAACGCGCTGGTCACCGGTTCCGTCGATATCGGACGGCAATGGCAGGTTGATTCGCTGCGGTTCCACGGCGACTTCAGTGGTACGACCATCAATCCGATGCCGGAGATATACGGCGTGATCGGCGGCAGCCTCGACCTCGACTGGGCATTGGGCAGGCCCTTTTCGCTGTCCGGTACGGTCAACGTTGAGGAGGCGCTGGTCGCATTCGGGTTCGGCCAGAGCGCGGCGGGCGGAACCGGGGCCCCGGATACGCTGCTTACTTACGACGTCCGCGTCAGGGGCGACCGCAACATTTGGTTCCGTAACCAGCTTGCCGATATCGAGCTGGCCTGCGACCTTACGGTGCGCAAGACGACCCGGGATGTGCTGTACTCGGGTGAGCTGACCTCGCGGCAGGGCAGCATCTACTACCTTGATCACACCCTTCGTGTGGGCAGCGGGTCGGTACGGTTCGACAACATCACTACCCTGAACCCGGAGTTCAATGTGGTGGCCGGGACGCCGATCCGAAATGGCTCGAAGGAGCCCGGCCTTCCGGATACGATTTCCCTGACCCTGACCGGTACTCTTGAGCAGCCAAGTTTCGTCTTTCGGTCCGTGCCGCCGATCTGGGACGAAACTGAAATCATCTCCTACCTGACGTTGAACGCAACCCAGGACCAGCTTCAGGCCATGGACCAGCAGCAGGCGGTCACCAACCTCCTGTCCAGTCGACTGCTCGGCTACTTCCAGACCCAGGTGTCGAAGCGGGCGCGGGGATTCGTGAATCTCGACTACCTCGAATTCGAGAGCGGGTTGCTGAACAGCGGCGAGCAGACTCGAGTTACCGTGGGCAAGTACGTGGGCAGAAACCTGTACGTGTCCTACACGCAGAGCTTCACCGGTGACCTGAGCCCGTCATTCCGGGTCGAGTACTATATCAACCGCAAGAACCAGATTGTCGCCGAAGGCACGTCCGGCGATCAATACCGGACCTCGCTTCGCTACCAGCTCAAGCTCCGCTATTGAGGCATGAAGCCTCCGGCGTCAGGCGTGACCCGTTGATCACAAAGCGCTACTGCAACGTCGCCATACCGCATACCCGTCTGCATGAGCTGACTTACGAGTTTGAGCCGGAGCTGTTCCCTGAGCTCGCGCCGGGAGCGTGCCTGCAGGTCCGCCTGCGCGGCAAGAAGGTCAGAGGACTCGTGCTCGAGATTCTGACCCGCAGTCCCGTCGTGAAGACATTGCCGGTCGAGAAGCTCATTGAGCCGCAGCTTGTTTCAGACCAACTTCTGCGCTTGCTGCGTTGGGTCGGCGCGTACTACTTCGGGCGGATGGGTGAGGTGCTCGGTCTGGCTTTGCCGCGTGGCATCTGCGGCTACGGGCTCAGGCGCGGGAAACGGGGTGGGGGACAGGCGCTGCCGTCAATGCCGCCGACGCTTGTGTCCGACCGGCGTCCTCCCGCTCTCGCGTTTCCTCCTGCCTTCGCAGTGTACGTCAACAGCGACGTCGCCAAGCGAGACGACGTCGTGGCGGAATTCGTGGCGCAGGGGCTCGGCCGTGGAACGGTCATCGCTCTGATGCCGGAATCCGAGCTTGGGGGCTGGTCCAACCGGCTCCGCTCCCGGTCCGCGACCGAGCCGGTCAGCTACGGCGGGGACCAGAAGGTGTCGGAGCGGAAGCGCATCTGGCGTGAGCTGCGTTCCGCGGAGCGCCGGCTCATCCTCGGGGTGCGTTCCGCCGTGTTCGCTCCGGTGCCGGACCTCGCCGGCATAGTTGTGCTGGATGAACACGACAAGGTCTTCAAGGAAGAGCGGCATCCGCGTTTCAATGCCCGGGACGTGGCGATCGCCCGAGCCAGACTTACCGGTTGTCCGGTGCTGCTCTGTGACCCGACTCCGTCAGCCGAAACATGGCTGAACCTGCGCATCGGCCAGTATCAGTCAGTGCAAGACGCGCCTGAAGACCGAGGACCGGAGACCGAGGACCGGACCCGGCCCGTCATCCGTCATCCGTCTCCCGTGCTTCCAAGAGCCGGCAACTTGCCCGATACGATCGTGGTAGACATGAGGAAGCACCGGGATGAAGTACTTGCACCGGTGCTGGTGAACGAACTCAGGGAGGCAAGCGCTGCTGGCGAGTCGGCGATACTGTACATCAACCGAAGGGGGCTCAGCCGGTACGTCGTGTGTCGGGATTGCGGCAGTCCGCTCGTCTGCCCGGACTGCGGCGTCTCCTTCGTGCTCTTCTCCGGGGGCGACCTTTGCTGCCGATACTGCGGCCGGACCAGCGTTGCTCCGGAAGTTTGCCCATCCTGTGGCAGTCCTGGTTTCCGGTTCAAGGCGCCCGGCATCGAGATGGCCGCGCGGGAAGTGAACCGGATGCTGCCGCGCGCGAACGTCGTGACGGTGCTGACCGAGTCGGGCCGGCAGGTCGCGACCGAGCCCGGGTTGGTCGTCGTCGGCACGCGTGCGCTGTTCGCAGTTCGCTGGCCGGAACGGGTGAGGGTTGTCGCCGCCTTGTCAGTTGATGACGACCTGTGCCTGCCCGATTTCCGCGCGCGGGAGCGGACGTTCCAGGTGCTTTCCGCGTTCTCTCGACGCGCGGCCGAGAACGGAGCCACGTTCGTGCTCCAGACCAGGCGGCCCGACGACATTGCGATTCAATGCGCATCCACCGGGGAGGTTGCGCGGTTTCTTGACCAGGAACTGAGGGCGAGAGAGGAGCTGGAGTTCCCGCCCTATCGGCGGTTGGCGCTGGTCGAGCTGAGCGCGCCGAGCAGCGTCAAGGCGACTCAGCGAGGGGAGTGGCTTTGTCGCAGGCTGGGCAGGGCGCAGGGAGTGGAAGCGTTCGGCCCGGCGCCGGTGCGGGGAAGAGCGAAAGCGGTTCAAGTCATGGTCAAGGTGGCTCGTGACCGACGTTTGGACCGGATGGTGAAGCTGGCCGAACTCGAGGCCGATGGTGTCAGAGTCAGGGTGGACGTCGACCCGCTTGACATCCTGTAGGCCGACGCTGAACGAAGAGGCTGGACGCCGACGGTCAGAAGGACCCAGCAATGGAATGGTAGCCACGAAGGCATGGAGAATGAAGGACGGAGGTATCCGGCAGTGTGCCCCTTTTGACTTCGGGGCAAGTTGACCTAGTATCTAACCATCTAGTGAGATTCGGTTTTCACGTCTCAATGGCTGGCGGGTTCAGCAAGGTCCTGGAACGGGCCGGGGCGGTCGAGTGCGAAACCATGCAGATGTTCTCCTCAAACCCGCGCGGCTGGGCCGTGGCCGAACTCGACCCCGACGATGTAACTCGCTTCCGCGTCGACATCAGAAGTTCGGGTATCTCGCCGGTGTTCGTCCACGCGCCCTACCTACCCAACGTGGTGGCGGCCGGCGTCAACGGGAGGCGCTCAGTCAAGGCGCTGGTTACGCAGGCCGAGCGGTGTGCCGCGCTGGGCGTAGGCTTCCTGATTCTCCACATGGGCAAGGGCCTGGGCGCGAAGGAAGCGACGGCCATTGCCCGGACCGTGAAGAACGTCAACGCGGTGCTTGCCGGCACGCCGGCGAGCGTGATGTTCCTGTTCGAGAACACCGCCGGCATGGGTTCAGAGGTCGGGTATCGCTTCGAGCAGGTCGCCGCCGTCATCGCCGGGGTGAAGCAGCGGGACCGGGTCGGCGTTGTGCTCGACACCGCCCACGCCTTCGCGGCCGGCTACGAGTTCAGAACAAAGGCCGGACTCGATGCGACCCTGCGGGAATTCGACCGAATCATCGGCCTCTCCCGGCTTCACCTGGTTCATCTCAATGACTCGAAGGTCGAGTTTGGCTCGCGGGTGGACCGGCACTGGCACATCGGCGAGGGCAAGATAGGAAAGGCGGGTATGAGAGAAATAGTCAATCACCCTTTGCTTCGCAACCTGCCGGCCGTGATGGAAACGCCGCGCGATTCGGTCGCTGATGACCTGCGGAATCTGAAGGCCGTCAGGAGTTTGGTCGCATGAACGTCAAATTCTGTGGCGGCACGCGGACCGTTACCGGCTCCAAACACCTTTTTACTTCGGGCAAGCAACGGCTGTTGCTCGAGTGCGGGCTCTTCCAGGGGCACCGGGCTGAGGCCGAGCACACCAACCGCAGCTTCCCGTTCAAGGCCCGCGAGATCAACTGGTGCGTCATCAGCCACGCCCATATCGACCACGTCGGCAACATCCCCAACCTTGTGAAGTACGGGTTCCGTGGGCCGATTCTGATGACTCAAGGAAGCGCGGCGCTCTCCCGCTTGCTGGTTGAGGATTCGGCCCACATCCAGGAATCCGATATCCGCTACCTGAACAAGAAGCTGCGGGAGAAGGGCGAACCGCCCAAGGAACCGGTATACACGGTCAAGGAGGCCGAGGAGTCGCTCAAGTACATTGAGGGTATTCCCTACGCGAAAGTGCGCAAACTCGGGCCGTACAAGGTCGTGCTGCACGACGCCGGTCACATCCTCGGGTCAGCGCTGGTGGACATCGAGGTCGAGCGAAGGCGAGTGCTGTTCACCGGCGACCTCGGGCGAAAGAAGATGCCGATCATCAATGACCCGGTGCTGGTGGCCGAGGCCGACTTCCTCATTATCGAAGGGACGTACGGCAACCGGAAGCATGGCGACTACCGGGATGTCGATACTCGTCTGGCCGAGGTGGTGAACCGTGTGTACTCGCGCGGCGGCAGGATTGTCATCCCCGCGTTCGCGGTCGAGCGGTCACAGGAGATCGTCTACACTCTGAACCGACTGCGTCAGAACAAGCAGATTCCCGACGTACCAATCTACGTCGACTCGCCGCTGGCAAGCCGCGTGACCGAGGTCTACCGGAACTACCCGCAATACTACGACGCCGAGGCACTGGAGATGCTCAACGGTCACCGGTATTTGTTCGACTTTCCCGGGCTCCGTTACGTCGAGACGGTCGAGGAGTCGAAGGCGCTCAACCTGAGCAAGGAGCCGTGCATCATCATCTCGGCATCGGGGATGTGCGAGGCGGGCCGGGTGCTGCACCACTTGAAGCACTCGGTCGAAGACCCCAAGAACCTGGTGCTGATTGTGTCATTCCAGGCCGAGAACACGCTCGGCCGTCGGATTGCGGAGCGGCAGCCTGTCGTGCGGATCTACGGCGAGGAGCAGCCGCTCCGGGCCGAAGTCGAGGTAATGGATGAGTTCAGCGCCCATGCGGACCACGACGGCCTGGTCCAGTACGTCAAGGCGATGAACGTGCCCCGGCTGAAGAAGGTCTTCATCGTCCATTCCGAGCCGGACGCGGCCGAGGCCCTGGTCGAGCCCTTGAAGGCCCTGGGCGTGCGTGAGGTCGTGATTCCGGAGATTGGAGAAGAGCATGAGCTCTAGGAGCAGACGAAGTCAGAAGCCAGATGTCAGAAGTCAGATGTCAGAAGTTCGGCGGATCGGCGCGGCGCTGCTGTGCGTCGCGGTGGTCGCGGTGTTCGCCGGGTGCGAGTGGTTGCTGGGTCTCGATACGACCCCGCCGACCTGCCGGATCACAAGCCCGACCGATTCCGCATTGGTCAACGGCGTGGTTCCGCTGGCCGCAACTGCCAGCGACAGCATCGGAGTAGATCGAGTCGAGTTCTACGCCGACGGCTTGCTGGTCAGTAGCGACAGCTTCTCGCCCTATGCGGCGAACTGGGACGTTTCAGGGTTCACCGAGGGAACCTGGCATTCCGTGAGCGGCATCGCCTATGACCTGTCCGGCAACAAGGGCTACAGCGACACGGTTGCGGTCGAGATTGCTGCCCTCGGCCCAAGGAGCGTGTATCACGGCGAGCTTGATGTGCAGGCGACCGGCCGGGAGGTCGTGTCATTTGAAGCCAATCTCGGGGATACCCTCAACGGCGACGTCCAGATTGTCGCCGGCGGGACGCTCTCCACGTTCCTGTGGCTGGACAAGGACAACTATCAGAAGTACATTGCGAACCAGTCATACACCGCCCTATTCCGGCAGGAGAGTTTCTCACAGATGAGCATGCGGCAGGCCGCTGCTACGTCCGGCAAGTTTTACCTCGTGTTTGCCAACGCCGGAAGTTCTGAAGTCAAGTGCTGGGTTAGATTCGTGCTGGAGTAGAATGACATGAACGTGATATTCGTACTTCTCGCTCTCTTCCCTCGGCCGGAGTTGGTGCCGGTCGGACAGGCGGAACTCGATGCCGCACGGCGGATCGCAGCGGAGCGTGCCGTCGCCGCGCCCAGCCCGGGAAAGGCACAGGCCTGGGCCAGTTCCCTTCAAGATCGAGTCCCGGGTCGGTTTGTTGTCGGATACGATTCCGGCGCGGCGGATGCGGCCGGCGCGTGGATTGTACAACAGGGCGGCGACATTGTACGGGTTGATGCTGCCCTCGGTTTCCTCGTTGCCGACTTCCCGCAGGGCTGTGAATCGCAGGATGGACCGCTGGCCGCGTCGGCGTCGCAGGCCGGGGGCATCCGGTATTTCGAGCCCGACATCAGGGTCACTGCCACCACGCTGCCGACGACCCCTTCTTTGTTCCTTACCAGTGGGACAAGTGGGTGATGTACGGGGACCAGGCCTGGGACGTCATCGGCGGCTCGATGGATGTTGAGGTCGCGGTCGTCGACAACGGCTGTGACTATAGGCATCCGGACCTTGCCGCCGTCTTCAAGACCGGCGACCTCGGCTACGATTTCATCGGCAATGACAATGACCCGCGGCCGGACAACATAAACGTCCCGGAGTCGTTCCACGGTACGCACGTCGCCGGCATCATCGCCGCGACCCGGAACAACAATGAGGGAATCGCGGGCTGGTCACTCGTGCAACTGCTGGCGGTACGGGTGCTGAATGACTCCGGTTCGGGCACCACCGACGTGGTGGCGTCGGGTGTAAGATGGGCCGCCGACCACGGCGCGAGGATCATCAATATGAGCCTTACGTCTTCCTCCAACTCGGCGCCGCTGGACCAGGCGTGCCAGTACGCGGCGCAGGCCGGGGTCGTGATTGTCGTCGCGTCGGGCAATGAAGGACATCAGGCCATCGGCTTTCCCGCGGCGCTGAGCCAGTGCATCGCCGTGGGGGCGAGTTCGATGGACTCGCGGCTCGCGACGTTTTCGAACTACGGGCCAGAGCAGGAAGTCGTGGCCCCGGGCACTACCATTCTCTCCTGCGTGCCGGGCGGCGCTTACGGACAGGCGGACGGCACGTCAATGGCTTCGCCGCAGGTCGCGGGCGTGGCCGCACTGGTGCTGGCGCGGAACTGGGGGTTGAGCGACGGTGACGTACGGGCCATTCTTGATGCATCGGCGATTGACATGGGTGTCGCCGGTCGGGACATCCAGTACGGCTACGGGCTGGTCAACGCCAAGCGGGCGGTGGACCTGGCGACGGCGTATGCCGCGAGTCGTACCCCGTGCGCCGTCAACCGTGAGTCGTCCGCCGTGGAAGGACGAACCGTCCTTGTTCGAGCCGGAGCGGGCGTGCCGTCCTGGGTTGAGCAGGCCGACGTGTTTGACGGCTCGGGGCGCCTGATTCAGGCCGGCAGCTCCGGCCTCAGGTCAGGAGCCTACTTCCTTAGAGCGCGTTCAGAGTCGGCAGTCCAGAGTCCGAAGTCCAGTGTCCGTCGTCTCCTGGTCCTGGACTAGTCGGCCGAGTACTGGGCGCAGGAGTCTTCGGTTTCCCACACGATCACGCGGGTGACCGGGTAGAACTGCTGCATCTCATCGTAGAAGTGCCGGGCCAGGTTCTCTGACGTCGGGTTGGACTCATACACCTCGTTCAACATCTTGTGGTCGGGCAGGATGCTCTCCAGCTTCTTGCCGACGTCGATGAAGTCGGCAATCATCCCCGGCTTCTTCAGCTTCTTCGCGCTGATCTCCACCTCGACGCGGTAGTTGTGGCCGTGGACGCCCTCGCACTTGCCGCTCATGCCGTGGATTCGGTGCGCAGCGCTGAACCTGCGGCTCACTTTGACGGTCCACATCATTGCCTCCTCGAGCGTTCGGCTCGGTTTGCTCTCATGACGAGCGATGATACCTCGTTGTCCGTTGAAGGTCAAGCCGGCGGAACCAGATATCGGAGCCACGAAAGCACGAAGGGCACGAAACGAACGGGTGCAAGCTGCCATGAGTACGTTTCACTCCGTCTTCGTGTCTGCGTGGCCATCTATCC
>Ga0163209_1000829_pt1 | contig 13553 bp, 14 predicted proteins | sample Kivu_160m_FD_113538 | JGI IMG/M metagenome (GOLD analysis project Ga0163209, IMG submission 113538) | Freshwater microbial communities from Lake Kivu, Western Province, Rwanda to study Microbial Dark Matter (Phase II) - Kivu_160m | ecosystem: Environmental > Aquatic > Freshwater > Lake ...
CCATATCTTCTGGCCGTTGATTATATAGTTGTCCCCCTGCTCGGTTGCGCGGGTCTGCAGTGACGCCAGGTCGGAACCCGCATTAGGCTCGCTGTATCCAAGGCAAAATATTATGTCGCCCTTGGCTATCCTGGGGATGTAATCTTTCTTCTGCTCTTCGCTCCCAAAGTGCTGCAGGGCCATGCCCACCCAGTTGACCGTGATCTCGGCCTCGATGCTGACCGGCGCATCAAGGTAGGTGAGTTCCTCGGCCAGTATAAGGCGCTTGATATGCCCCAGCCCGGCGCCGCCCAGTTCAACAGGATAGGCCGGCGCCAGCCACCCTTTGGTCGCGAGGTTCTTCTGAAACCGGCGCGATATTTTCCAGGACTCATCCGTCTCCTGCCAGAATCCGGTGGGCAGCTCCCGCCATCGCTGTGGAATAGCGGTTTTCAACCAGTCTTTAACTTCCTTGCGGAATGCTTCCTCTTCAGCACTGAACTTGAAGTCCATAGCATTGCCCTCCTAATTCTTCACGTAACCGGCATCACCCCTCCCCCTACCGGCCGGTACATCAACTTGCCGGGCTGCCCGACATTTTACCAGAAGAAATATTTGTAATCAATGTTAACTAATCAGTTAATCAATGCATTTTGATAAATACGGATTACGTTCAAATTATTTTGTGAAATTACAGCTAATCCAATGTTTACATCATTGTATAATTGTTATAAAATAGGCGGAAACCACCAGGTGGAGGGAGCGCCATGATTTATTTTGAAGATTTCAAACCCGGGCAGAAAGAAGTAACCAGGGGCCGCACTGTCACCGAGGCTGATATCACAATGTTCGCTGCCCTCAGCGGCGACTGGTACGGCATCCATGTCAACGAGGAGCTCGCCAAAAAGACCATCTTCGGCGGGCGCATCGCGCATGGCTTCCTGGTGCTCTCAATAGCATCCGGGTTCGTCACCCCCTACGATGTAGCGCTCATAGCTTTTTACGGAATGGATAAGGTGAGGTTTACGGGACCCACCAGGCTGGGTGATACCATTCACCTGGAGACCGAGGTCATCGAAGTCAAGGATAAAGGCGACTTGGGCGTGGTCTCAAGCCAGTGGCATATCAAGAACCAGCGCAACGAAGATGTGGCCGTACTTGTGATCAAGGTAGCGGTGGCAAAAAAGCCCAAGGGTTAAGGCGACGGAGAGCAGCAACTTTATTTAGCAGGAGTCGGGTCAGCCATGCAGAGGCCAGTATCAACTTACACGGAAAGCGACGACGGGTTACACCCGTTTGACAACCCCGAGTATTACGAGTGGTGGTACCTGGACGCCCGCTTCGACAATGGATATTCCTGCGTATTGACCTGGCACTGGCGCAACGAGTTTTTGAAACCGCATATACCTACAATACAGGTCTTCATATATACCCCGGGAGGCAAGAGGTGGGTGGGGCTGGAGGCTATCGACCCGGGTGAGTGTTCCGCCAGCCGTGAGCGCTGCGACGTAAAAATGGGATCGAGCTATTTGCGGCAGGAAAACGGCCTGTATAAAATGTCCATGCATGCCCGCAATGTGGGCTGCGAGCTTACCTATAAAGGTGTGCTGCCCGGGTGGAAGAGCGGCGACGGCAACTTTCCCGGCGGGGCCCTGAGCCGCGGGTGGGCTGGATGGGTTATACCCTGCCCGCGGGCAAAGGTCGAGGGCAGGGTATTTATCAAGGGGGAGGAGATCAAGGTGACGGGAGAGGGATACCACGACCATAACTGGGGCGATACCGACCTCTACGACCTGTTCAAAGGCTGGTACTGGGGCCGGCTCAACGATCCCCGCTACACAATCATATTCTCCTGCACCAAAACGATGACAGACACGATGGAACCTTACCTGTTTGTTGCCGACCAGAAAGGGACTATTCTATCCACCAGCAAATACCAGTTTGCCGTAGAGCAGGAGGAACTGGATTCTGCGACAGGGCACAGGTACGCCAAGGTCATCACGCTGAAATGCCAGGTCCAGGACGTCGATCTGCAGTGCCGGCTGGATACAAGGCAGGTGGTCGAGCATTCAGCACTGCCCAAGGTCAATGAATACGATATGTTCAACTGGAGGTTCCTGGCCGATTATGAAGGCCGGATTGCAGTGGACGGTAAGTCCGAAAGTATCAAGGGGGAGACCATACACGAGAGGTTGGTTTTCAGGCCGTAGCTGTTATGCGTGAACGCGGTTCATACTGAACCGCAAATAACAGCAGTGAATTTTTTAGAATAAAATATTAAAGGAGGCATACAATAATGGCTGGCAGAGTTGGAATAGTGGCGGCCTCCTCGACAAAGTTCGAAGCCGCCAAACCCTACGAACATCTGATGGATCTCGTTGTAGAGGTCACGGACAAAGTCGTCGAGGCCGCGGGCATCAACCTCAAAGACGACGTAGAAGCCGTCGTTAGCTGTTCCCAGGACTTCTGGGACGGGAGGACGATCTCTTCCATGCCCATACCCGATGCCGTCTGCTCGCACCTGAAGGATGAATCCAAGGTGGCGGGCGACGGCGCCTACGCTGTCCTTTACGGGGCCATGCACATACTTTCGGGCGATAACAAGCTGATCCTGGTGGTAAGCCACTGCGAGGAATCGATCACCGACGGCACCTTGATCGAGAACTGGTCGATCGACCACATCTTCCACCGCTGGCTGGGCCTCGATTACACGATGGGAGCAGCCATGCAGGCCAGGCGCTACATGGACAGGTACAAGGTTACGCCCGAGCAGTTCGCCAAGGTCGTGGTGAAAAACAAGGGCAATGCGCGCAAGAATAAACTGGCGCAGGAGGCGATGGAGCTCACGATCGACCAGGTGCTCAAGTCGAAGATGCTGGCCGACCCCATCACGGCATTGCAGAAGAAGCCCGTCTCCGATGGCGCCTGTGCCATGATCCTTGCCAGCGAAGAAGTGGCCAGGAAATTAACGCCCAATCCCGTATGGATCACAGGGGCCGGAAATTATTATGAGCATCATAATCTGGGCGACCGCGACCTGGCTGAATGTGATGCGCTGATTAAGGCAGCTAAAAAAGCCTACAACATGGCAGGCATCAACAACCCGGCCAAGGATCTCGACCTGGTTGAGCTTTCCGAGTACTACGCACCAGAGGAAATGCTATGGACCGAGGGGCTCGGACTGTGCGTCCGCGGAGAGGGAGGCAAGCTGATCGACAGCGGCAAGACGCAGTTGAAAGGCGAACTGCCCGTCAACCCGTCGGGCGGCCTGCTTTCAGGCGTGCCGGTAACAGTGGCGGGCATGACCAGGGTGGCTGAAGCTGTCTGGCAACTGCAGGGAAAGGCAGGTGAGCACCAGGTGCAGGGCGCCAAACGCGCCGTCGCACACGGGTGCGGAGGCCTGTGCGGCCAGATGCACTGCGTACTCGTTCTCGAAAAGGGAGGTAAATAGAATGTCAAACAGGGTTGCAATTGTTGGAATCGGCCAGACCACGCACAGCGGCCGAAGGCCCTATGTCAATGACGGGGAGCTGATTTACGACGCCGTCACCAGGGCCCTGGCGGATGCCGACCTCAGTATAAATGATATGGAATCCGTGATGTCGGGGAACATGGACTTCTTTGAAGGGCATCACCTGAACGATGCCATGCTGAACCTCTACAGCGGGGCGGCCGGCAGGCCGGGCTTCAAAATGAACACCGGCGGCACAGTAGGGAGCATGATGGCAATTCAGGGATGGTATCATGTCGCCTCAGGTCTGTACGATCTCGTGATGGTGATAGGATGGGAGAAGCACGACGAGGGACCTGCGACGCCGGCTATCTCCACCATCACCGACCCGGCGGTAGACCGGCATTTCCTGGTGGGCGCCATCGGCGGCCTGGCAACGGTCTCGGTGGCCTACATGCAGAGGAGCGGCTGCAAGCTGGAACACGCCGCCATGGTACGCGCCAATGCATCTCAGGCCGCGGCAAGGAACCCCTTTGCACACATGCGTGAGATATATACCGTGGAAGATGTTATGAACGCCAGGATGGTGATGTACCCGCTGAACCTGCTGATGTGCTGTCCCACCAGCCTGGGCGCCACCGCGCGGATACTGGCCAGCGAGAGCAAGGCCAAGAAGATATGCAAGAAGCCGGTCTGGATGAAGGACCACGTGACGGTACACGTGGAGTACGGCGGAGCGCAATTCGGCATCGGCGAGAAGCGCTGGACTTCCCACATGGAAGCCGGCGCCAAGCTGTTCAAGCGCAACCATATCACCAAACCGATGAAGGAAACCCAGGTCTTCGAGATGTACGACCCCTTCGCCTTCGCCATACCCATGTGGCTGGAGGACTTCCTGGTCTGCGAGCCGAACGAAGGGTGGAAGCTCGTTGAGAAAGGCGCTCTCAAGCTGGAGGGAGAATACCCGGTCAGCCCGTCGGGCGGCGTGCTCTGCACCAACTCAATCGGCGATTCCGCAATACTGAGGGTGGGCGAGGCTGCCCTGCAGGTCAGGGGAGACGCAGGCGAGCACCAGGTGACGAGGGAAGTCACGCAGGCACTGGCCAGCGGCTTCGGCGGCTCATACTGGTCCGACCTGCTGCTTTTGAGCAAGACCACGGATTAACTGGAGGGAATATAGATATGAAAGCAAAAGTACAGGAAGAGTTAATTTACATCAACAAGATGATGAAGATCCCGTACACGTGGAGGACCGGGGAGGTCTGGGGCGAGTTTTTCAGGGAATTGAAGGAAAACGGCATCCTCTACGCCAACCAGTGCCCCACCTGCGGACGCCAGTTCTGCCTGCCCAAGTCGGTCTGCACCAGGGACCACACAGTATGCACCGACAGATCGAAGTGGATCCCGGTCGGGCCGAAAGGAACAGTGGTCACCTACTTTATGGCAGAGCAATCGTTTTTGCTGCCGACAACCGGCGAGATGCTGAAAATCCCCTTCGCGGTGGGCATCATACTGCTGGACGGCGCAACCGTCGTATTTCAACACCAGCTCGAGGAGACGGACCCTGAGAAGATCAAGCCTTTCATGCGGGTCGAAGCGGTAATCAAGCCCAAGGAACAGCGCAAGGGCAATATCTTCGACATAGTCCACTTCAAGACCATCACCGAGTAATAAAGAGGAGATAGGAAGGAAATAGCTATGGAAGCAGTAAAAAAAGAACCGGTCCTGTTTAAAGGCTTCGTCATAATGCCCTATAAATACTCCGTGGGTTCCATGGCCAGCAAATTTTTCATCAAGATCAGGGACAGCAAGGTGATATGCGGGGCAAAATGCCCGAAATGCGGATTCGTCAATGTCCCGCCCAGGTCCGTTTGCCCAAAATGCTTCAGCAAGGTGGAAGAACTGGTTGAGCTGAGCGGCAGGGGCACGCTCGAGACTTACACTATCGTCCATTACGAATCAGCCGCCCAGGCGCTTAAGCCGCCCTATGCCATAGGCGTGATCAAGCTGGACGGCGCCGACACGGGCATGACACACTTCATAGGTGGGGTCGATGCCAAGTCTATTAAGGCGGGAATGAAGCTGGAACCGGTGTTCAAGGATAAGCGTGAAGCCCATATTCTTGATATCGAATATTTCCGGCCGGTCAAATAGTTGCAGATGTAATAAGACAATTACAAAATAGAGGAGGTACGTATGGAAAACAAAGTAATCATCACAGCGGCACTGGCAGGGTCGGCGACTTTCAAGAATAATAACCCTGCGACTCCGTATACACCCAAGGAGTATGCCGAAGAAGCCGAAAAGGCCTTCAAGGCCGGCGCCAGCATGGTACATATCCACGGCCGCGATGAGACCATGGGCGGGTACCATACATCGGATGTGGACAAGGTTAAAGCGACCTATGACGCGATCAGGCAACGCGTCCCCGACATAATCATCCAGGTCACTTCCTCGGTTGGCTTTCCCTGCCAGGTAGGGCCCTTCCCCGAGTCGGATTGCGTCAACCTGATAAACAACCTGATCAAGCTCAACATGGAGTCAAGGATTCGGTCGATCAAGGCCCTCAAGCCGGAGAGCGCCTCACTCAATACCAACACCATGAACTTCAGCGTCCTGGACCGCAAAACCGGGCAGATCCTGATCGATAACGTGTTCGTCAACTCTTTCGGCATGCTGCAGGATTTCGGCAAGATAATGGAGGAGATTGGATGCAGGCCCGAGGCCGAGCTATATGATATCGGCGGACTGGATAACTGGATATTGATAGCCAAACAGGATATTTTCCGTAAGCCCTACAACTTTAACTTCGTATGGGGCGTAGCCGGGGGCCAGAAATTCAGGCCCGAAGTATTCGTTACATTCGTGAACGCCCTGCCGCCCGACTCGAACTTCACCACCTGCGCGGTGGGAAATGAGCAGGTACCAGCCGTCATGCAGTCATGCATGCTGGGAGGGCACATGAGGGTGGGCCTCGAGGACAACACCAGGATGCCCGACGGCGAACTGGCCAAGGGCAGCTATGAACAGGTTGAGCTGGCCGTTAAAATAGCCGCCATGCTTGGAAGGGAGCCGGCCACGCCGGCCGAGGCGCGCAAGATTCTCTGCATTACAAAAAAGAAGTAGCCGCATTTCCCTTATAATTAATCGTATACTCTAACTTGCCGGTAGGCTGAAAGCTTCAGCTTCCCGGCAAGTTGATTGGTATCTTAAATCGACTAAAGGAGCAGCAAATGGAAGTTTTACAAGAAGGTAAAGGCCAACTAGTGGGATGGCACGACCCGGACGAAAACCGGGATTACGTCCTGCACAACAAGTCGCGTGAGCTCAAGGACAAGACCATGACGGCGTCCGAGGCCGTGACCAGATTTATCAAAGACGGCGATTTTATCGCCAGCGGCGGGTTCGGACACATCCGTGTCTCCATGAACATCATCTATGAGATCATACGCCAGCGCAGGCGCAACCTGATCATGGCAGGCAAGACGGCCGTGCATGACCTGGACCTGCTCGTAGGCAACGGCTGCGTCGACCGGGTGGAGGTAGCCTATAGCTTCGGCCACGAGGTACGCGGCCTCTCACCGGCCAGTCGGCGCATGGTGGAATCGGGCAGGTGCAAGGTTATCGGTGAGACCAGCAACTCCGGCTACCAGTGGAGGTTCCTGGCGGGCATGATGGGCCTGCCCTTTATCCCCAGCCGCAACCTGCTGGGGACTGATACGGGTAAATACAGCTCCTGCAAGGTAGTGACCGACCCTTTCAGCGGCAAGCCCATAAACCTGATCCCGGCAGCCTACCCGGACGTGGCTTTTATACACGTGCACCGCTGTGATATCTACGGTAATTGCCAAATCGACGGGATCATGGTGGAGGACTTCGAACTGGCGCGGTGCGCCCGCAAATTGATCATCACAGCTGAGGAAATAGTCGATAACGAGATAATTCGCAGGGAGCCCTGGAGGAACGCCATACCATTCTATGTGGTGGACGCTGTGGTCGAGCAGCCCTATGGATCACATCCCTGTGAAATGCACGACAAATACTTTTTCGACGAGGAGCACATAGCTGAATGGCTGGCGCTGTCAAAGACCGAGGAGGGTGTCAAGCAATACTCGGATAAATATATTTTCGGCGTCAAGGATTTCGATGAATACCTGGAGATCTGTGGCGGGCTGAGGAAAATCGCATTCCTTCAGAAGCGTGAAGCCATGCGGGTGCCCCTGGTGACGCCCTGGCGCAAATAGCAGCAGTATACGATGATCCAGATTATAAGGGAGAATGAATGACAAATGGCCAATAATCAAAACGCCAGATATAACATGCGTGAATTCCTGGCATTCACGGGCGCAAGCATACTGGAGGACGGCAAGTCTGTCTTTGTCGGCACCGGCCTTCCCATGATCGCCGGCATGCTGGCACAGAAGACGCACGCCCCACACCTCCTGATCATATTCGAAGCCGGGGGTGTCGGGCCTATATTACCCGAACTCCCCATATCGGTAGGACAGGCTTTAACCTGCCACAGGGGCATAGCCGCCACCAGCATGCACGATGTAATGTCCTGCTGCCAGGCGGGATTCGTCGATTACGGCTTCCTGGGCGGAGCCCAGGTCGATATGTACGGTAATATAAATACCACCTGCATCGGCGACCATGACCATCCTAAGACCCGACTGCCGGGCAGCGGCGGCGCCAATGATATCGCTTCGTTCGCCCACAAGACCATCATCATTGTAGGTGGACAATCCAAGCGCACATTTGTCAACAAGGTCGATTTTCTCACAACGCCGGGTTACCTCAGCGGGCCCGGGGCAAGGGAAAAGGCGGGCCTGCCCAGTGGGACAGGACCTTTCCGGATGATTACACAGCTTGCAGTCTATGGCTTTGATGAGAAGACCAGGGGTATGAAGCTGATATCTCTTCACCCCGGCGTCAGCGTCGAAGAGGTGCGTGACAATTCCAGCTTCGATATCATCATCCCCGACAAATGCAAGGTGAGCCCGGAACCATCCGACCGCGACCTGGAAATACTGCGCAAGGACATCGATCCCACGGGCATGTTAATAGGCAAATAATTGTCAGGAGACTGAGCACTGATGGACTTCGAACTTACTGAACACCAGCGTATGATCGCTAACTCCGCCAAAGAGATAGCGTCTGAATTTGGCCCCGAATACTGGCGCAAAAAAGAGGAGAAGTGCGAATTCGGCGGGGAATTCTGGAAAGCCATATGCAATGCTGGATTTCTGGGAATAGTGATACCGGAAGAGTACGGTGGGTCGGGCAACGGCTCAACCGAGCTTTTTATCGCCATGGAGAATCTGGCCGCGTACGGCTGCGGGATGGCGGGCGCCTGGTATCTGATCCTGTCAGAGGTGTTCGGCAGCCTGAGTATATTAAAACACGGCACCGAAGAGCAGAAAAAAAAATACCTGCCGGCCCTGGCTAAAGGCGACATCGAGTTCGCCATGGCTCTGACTGAACCGAACGCAGGGACCAATACGCTCAATATCAGTACTACTGCCAGGAAAGAGGGCAACCACTGGATCATAAACGGCAACAAGACCTTCATCAGCGGCGCCGACCGGGCCAATGGCATGCTGATCATCGCCCGCACTTCCCCCTGTGGAAGCACCGGCGGCAAGACCTCGGGACTGAGCCTTTTTCTGGCAGACCTGCCAAACAAGGCCGTGGAGATATCGCCCATAGCAAAACATGGCGTCAATTATTCCCATTCCTGCAATGTGACATTCAGCGACCTGAAGCTGCCGGCCAGCGCGCTCATGCCCCCGCAGGACGGCGGCTGGCACAATGTGCTGGACACGCTGAACCCCGAGCGTATGAGCTTCTCCGCGGTCGGCGTAGGCATAGCCCACCTGGCCATAACCAAGGCTGTAGAATACGCGCGTGAACGCAAGGTATTCAACAACGTCCCCATCGGAAGCTATCAATCGCTGCAGTTCCCCCTGGCTGAATCGTATTCCTGCCTCGAGGCGGCACGCCTGCTTAACCTGCGTGCGTCACTGGCATATGACATGGGTAAGCCTTCGGCAGAGGTGGGAGCGGCCGCCAATATGGCAAAGGCCATAGTGGTTGAGCATGCAACCAGGGCGGTTTACTGGGCCATGCAGATCTTCGGCGGCTACGGCTATGCGGTTGAGTACGACGTCGAGAGATGGTGGCGCGAGGTGAACCTGATAAGGCTGGCGCCCGTCACACAGCAGATGACCCTGGCATACATCGGAGAAAGGGTGCTGGGAATGCCCAAGAGCTACCAAGCGTAGTTACTAGTCGCTTCTTGGCCAGGTGCGGGAATTCCATTCCGCCGGTTTCTTCCAGCCACCTTTAGAAGCTGCGTCGAGAGGGTCTTCTCTCTTGTCAATTCCGGCGATACTGCGAGCCAGGCTCTGTTTTAAGGCCATATCCGACTCGCGCTCAATCATAACTTTTTGAGCTTGTGGTGAACCGGCGCCATGCATGGACTCAGTGTGATAGCTGGAGCTGTCAGACCGAAGCTCATGGCGTGGATAAGCGTTATCATCCGGTAGCGAGCCTCAGTAGTTACCTCCGGGATCCCACGCAAGTATTTATCAATATATTTGCCTAACACAGGATGCCGGAAATCTTTCTCTGAGGGTGTGGTTACCAGGATACCGCCCGCTATGTCCTCGGCAAGGCGGGTGAGCTCATAAGGAAACCTGGTTACGTTGTGCTTGCAGACATTGGCTAAAAGTATGTCGCACTGGTAATTGCCTGCTTTGGTCTTCCAGCCTTCGTAAGCACAGGATAATCCACACCCGTGTATTGTTTCCGTAAGATGAATCATCTCACCGAGCTTCTCCCTGATATGGGGAGCTTTCCGCACACCGTTGTAATCAGCTATGGAGGCAGCGGCACCAATCAGCACATCGCCGATACCCGCCTTGCAACCGCCGTAGCTCTGCCGGTGGTAACCGGCAAATCTCTCCACCAGCATGATGGAGAAATCGATCTCACCGCACATGAAAACCCTTTCCCAGGGAACGAAGACATTGTCCAGAATAGTCAGCGCTTCATGCCCGCCGAAATTATAGTTACCCACGTCGATATCCCCTTCCTCAAGCTTGCGCGTATCGCAGGATTGCCTGCCGTAGATAAGCGTCACCCCTGGAGCATCGGTAGCTATGGCACAGGTAACTGAATAGTCCTCGTCACCCTCCCGCATTCTGAGAGTGGGCATGATGAGCATCTCGTGTGAATTGGCAACTCCGGTGATGTTCGCCTTTGCCCCCCTGATTACAATCCCGTCACTTTTTCGCTCCACGACGTGGACAAACATGTCCGGATCAGGCTGCTGGCTTGGCGCCAGACCACGGTGTCCCTTGACATCAGTCATCGCACCAGCAACGCAGAGGTCATTCTCCTGAATGTGTTTCAGCCATTTTCTAAACCTCTGATGGTAGTCAGTGCCGTGTTTTTGATCAATCTCGTAGGTAGTGCTGAAAACAGCGTTAATAGCATCCATGCCCACACATCTCTGGAAGCAGCAGGCTGTCCTCTGCCCCATCTCCCTCTGCAACTTCACCTTTCTGACCATATCCTCGGGGCTTTTGAAAAGAGAATTAAATCTATTGACCTTTTCCTTGGTGAGTATCGAGGTTGTGACCGCCAGGTCTTGACTCTCCGGCTCATGGGCGAGTTTGTAGGTCATGGCAATGGCGTTGGCAGAGGGTCTGATGATACGATTATCAACACTGTTTTCCACCTTTTCCCCAAAGAGGTAGAGGTTAAGTTTAAGCTGGCGCAGGCTCTCTATATACTCGTTAGCCGTCTTCAAAGCCATAACGTACTCCTTTCATCTTTTGACTTCTGGCCTGTTGGTCAGATTTAATTTTATTGTAACATTTTTTATGCGCCAGACAAGCTTATGTTTAATGCGGTTTTAATACCTGATGATAAATCAGCCGGGCTGCTTCTTATCCGGCTCAAGCTTGTGCAACGCTGCCTTCAGACGTGTCATGCAGCGGTCCCTGCCCATCACCTCCATGGTTTCAAAGAGTGGTGGTGAGGCAGTCCGGCCGGTGACGGCCACGCGCAGGACGCCGAAAAAGGGGCCGGCCTTGAGCCCGAGCCCTTCCGCCAGAGGCCTTATCTCAGTCTCCATGTCGCCGGCACGCCACTCACGGATATTTCCCAGCGCGTGAATCGTCCTGGTGAGCACTTCGACGGCTTGAGCTTGCTCCAGTTTTCCGCACAGCAGGCCGTTGTCATATTCCAGCTTATCGCTGAAGAAAAAATCCACCAGGGCGGGCACTTCAGCCAGCACCTTGGCCCTTTCCTGCACCAGCGGGGATATCTGCTGCAAATAACCTGCATCGATCACCGTATCAGGGAGCGCTTGTTTCACAAAAGGCATGCATCTTTTGCTGAACTCCTGCGGGTTCAGGTTGCGTATGTATACCCCGTTCATCCATTCCAGCTTGGTGAGATTAAAGACGGCCGCAGTCTTGCTGACCCGCTCGATGGTGAAGTTTTTAATGATCTCGTCGCAGGTCATGATCTCCGTTTTATCGTCAAGCGACCATCCCAGCAATGAAAGGAAGTTTATCAAGGCCTCAGGCAGGTATCCCCGTTCCCGGTATTCATTGATGGCAGTGGCGCCGTGGCGCTTGCTCAGCTTGGACTTATCCGAGCCCAGTATCATGGGCAGGTGAGCAAAGCGGGGCGGCTGCCATCCGAACGCAGCATACAGCAGCACATGCCTGGGGGTGCTGGACAGCCACTCTTCAGCCCGCATGACATGTGAGATATTCATGCAGTGGTCGTCAACTATGTTGGCCAGGTGGTATGTCGGATACCCGTCGGACTTGAGCAGCACGAAGTCATCCAGGGTGCTGTTTTCAAAAGACACCTCACCCCTGATTAGATCCGTTATAACCGTCCTTCCCTCCAGGGGCGACTTGAAGCGTATCACCGGGGCAACAGCAGAGTCACCCCCCTCGGTTTTCCCGCGGCCGAGGTCGCGGCAGTGTCTGTCATAGCCGGGCGGCTGCTTGAGCTTCATCTGCTCCTGCCGCATGGCATCCAGCCTCGCTGAAGAGCAGTAACAATAGTAAGCCTTGCCCTCGTTTACCAGCTTTTCCCCGTACTCGCGGTACATATCCAGGTGCCGGGACTGATAAAACGGGCCTTCATCCCAGTCCATCCCCATCCACTGCAGGCTGTTAAGAATAACCTCCACAGCGCCCTCCACCTTGCGCGCCTGGTCCGTGTCCTCGATGCGCAGGATAAAGGTGCCGCCGCTGTGGCGGGCGTACAGCCAGTTGAAAAGCGCGGTCCTGATATTGCCCAGGTGCGGGTAGCCCGTGGGACTGGGTGCAAAGCGCACCCTGACCGGTGTCTCCATGTTACCTGATGCCTCCGCGCGCCAGCGACTGGTTATAAACAACCTGTTTGACCGGCAGCTTCACCACATAAGTATCGGCCATTTTATCGTGCATCCCCTGTTTATGGCTGTCGAAAGCGATCACGATGAAGCCTATGCCCAGAGTTGCCACGCAGAGCACGCTGCCGAGAAAGCGGATGAACGAGTAGCGTATATCCAGCGGGGAGCTGTCCGTGCGGATTATTTTGATGCCCAGGCTTAGCTTGCCCACCGTCTGGCCCGTGGCGGCACCGCAGGCGACGAAATAGATAGTGTTGGCCACCAGCAGGGCCAGCAGCAGGGTGGCAGAAAGCCATATGGCGCCCGCCGACAGCGGCGCGCCGGCGGCGATGTTTCCGAAAGTCGTGATAACGCCCGGCACGTTGGGAAATATCCAGAAAAAGGACTGGGATATGACGCAGTACAAAATATATAAACCTGCTATTAATATCAGGAAATCTATCAGCGCAGCAGCCAGCCTGATCCAGAAACCTGCGTACTCGAGGGCGTAATCTTTGGGTTTCTCTTTCAACGCTGACTCCTAAGGGGGATTATACAGTTATCAGCAGCACATCAGAACCCGGTCATCTGCCTCTTGCCGAGGCCAGTCTTGCTCAAGCGACGCGCTTGATGTTATCCTACTTCTCTTTCGCCTTCCCCTTGGTGAGGGTCTTATACATTTCCTCGTATTCCCGCAGGTTCTGGCGCAGGCGCTCGACC
>Ga0163209_1000830_pt1 | contig 13549 bp, 10 predicted proteins | sample Kivu_160m_FD_113538 | JGI IMG/M metagenome (GOLD analysis project Ga0163209, IMG submission 113538) | Freshwater microbial communities from Lake Kivu, Western Province, Rwanda to study Microbial Dark Matter (Phase II) - Kivu_160m | ecosystem: Environmental > Aquatic > Freshwater > Lake ...
AGCTTATATTGATGCGCTTGCCTGCGATCCCGTATCGGCTTTCGGAGGCGTCATTATCGCCAACGGGATCATTAACGCGGAGACGGCGGCCGAGATGGACAAGCTGTTCTTCGAGATCCTCATCGCGGATGGATTTGAGAATGATGCGCTTGATCGCCTCAGATCAAAGAAAAATAGAATACTTTTGCAAAAAAAACCGGTAAACTTCCCGAACCGGCAGTTCAGGTCGGTATTGAACGGCGTGCTTGAACAGGACAAGGACCTGGCCCCGGAAAGTCAGTCGGATTTTCAATTTGTAACGGTAAACCGGCCGACGCCGTCGGAAACCGGGGCGCTGGTTTTCGCGAACAAGGTCGTCAAACATTTGAAATCGAATGCAATAGTCCTTGCCAAGAACAACCAGATGATCGGTTGCGGCATGGGTCAGCCCTCGAGGGTGGATGCCCTGCGCCAGGCTGTCGCCAAAGCGGCTGTATTCGGATTCGATACAACCGGCTCGGTTATGGCATCGGATGCTTTCTTCCCCTTTGCCGACAGCGTGGAGATCGCGCAAAAAGCCGGTGTGTCGGCAGTGATCCAACCGGGAGGATCCATCCGGGACCAGGACTCGGTGAAGTTCTGTGACGAGCACGGGATGTCCATGGTTTTCACCGGGACACGACATTTTAAACATTAAACAGCATTGTTGCCATGGGATTGTTTACAAAGGAAATCGCCATCGACCTCGGTACCGCCAATACCATCATCATATACAACGACAAGGTTGTAGTTGACGAACCCTCCATCGTCGCCATTGAAAGGAGCTCGGGCAAGATCATTGCCGTCGGCAAGCGGGCACAGATGAGTCATGGGAAGACGCACGAAAACATCAAGACCATCCGCCCCTTGCGGGGGGGCGTCATTGCCGACTTCCAGGCCGCGGAGCACATGATCCGGGCCATGATCAAGATGATTGATTTGCGCAAGTCATGGTTCCCCCCGGCGCTTAAAATGGTAATCTGCATCCCTTCGGGGATCACCGAAGTGGAAGAACGGGCCGTGAAGGATTCGGCCGAGCAGGCCGGTGCAAAAGAGGTCCGTCTCATCCATGAGCCCATGGCCGCCGCCATCGGCATCGGGATAGACGTGCTCGAGCCGGTAGGCAACATGGTGATCGATATCGGCGGTGGCACCAGCGAGATCGCCGTGATCGCCCTGGGCGGCATCGTGAATAATAAATCGATCCGGATCGCCGGCGATGAATTCAATGCCGACATTGAAGAATACATGCGCAAACAGCATAATATCAATGTCGGGGAACGTACCGCCGAACGGATCAAGATCGAGGTGGGCGCCGCCATCGCCGACATCGACAATCCCCCGCCCGATTATCCCGTGCACGGGCGCGACCTGCTTACCGGCATCCCCAAGGAGGTGATAGTTAACTATACAGAAATAGCCCATTGTCTCGACAAATCCGTGGCAAAGATCGAAGCAGCCGTATTGAACGCGCTGGAAATGACACCCCCGGAACTTGCTTCCGATATTTTTGAAACGGGCATCTACCTCACCGGCGGCGGCGCGCTGCTTCGCGGCCTCGATAAAAGGCTCCATCTGAAGACCAAACTGAAGGTCCATGTTGCCGAAGACCCGCTGCGGGCGGTGGCAAGGGGAACAGGCATCGCACTGAAGAACTTCGACAAGTTCACCTTCCTTATCAAGTAAGGAACATCATGCGGAATCTTTTCCTTTTTCTGCGCGAACACTATTACTATTTCCTGTTCCTTTTTCTGGAAACGATCTCCCTGATACTCTTCTTCAACTACAACGAATTCCAGGGCAGCGCCCTCTATTCTGTTTCCAACGCTGTTTCGGGATCGGTGAACAACATGTTCAGCAGTATTTCCGAATATTTCTCCCTGCGGAAGACCAACAGGGTGCTCGTCGAAGAGATGGCCAAACTCCATTCCCGGATCCCCGAGGCGTTTTACATCACCGACCGGAATGTCTTCTATAAGAAAGATTCGGTCGTGAACCTTGAATACAAGTACATCAGCGCCAAGGTGATCAGCAACTCGACCAACAAACGGAATAATTTTCTGATGATCAACAAGGGATCCATCCACGGGATCGTCAACCACATGGGCGTGATCATCGGCAACAAGATCGTCGGACAGGTAGTGAGCGTCTCCCCGCATTTCAGCTGGATCATGTCGATGCTTAACAAAGACAGCCGCATCTCGGGAAAATTCAAAAAGAACGATCAGCTGGTCAACGTGGAATGGAACGGCGGAAATTACCGGAAAGGCCATGTCAGGGAGATCCCCAAGCACATCAGGATGGTCGCCGGCGATACCATCATCACCAGCGGAAATTCCGATATATTCCCTGAGGGGCTGCTGATCGGCACGATCTCTGATTTCAGGATCGCCCAGGACGAGAACTTCAACAACGGAGAAATCCTTTTCTCGACCGATTTCAACAGTCTCGGGTATGTGGAAGTCGTCGTCGACCTGATGCGCAGGGAAAAAGAGGATCTGAAATCATCGTTTAAATCAACGCAATGACCTCCAGGACCGTTTTCTTCAACATCGTCAGGTTTGTCTTCCTGGTGTCCTTCCAGGCGCTGATCCTGAACCATGTTAACCTCGGAGGGTACATCAACCCCTATCTCTACATCTATTTTATCCTGCTGTTGCCTTTTGATACCCCGAAATGGTTGCTGTTGCTGTTGGCGTTCCTCCTCGGGTGGAGCATCGACATTTTCACGAACACGATCGGGTTGAACGCCGCTTCAACCGTGCTGATGGCTTTCGCAAGGCCCTTTGTGATCAGGGCCATCTCCTCGGGTCCGGAATCCCTTATCGGCGATACGCCGTCTCTTCGCAACCAGGGAATCAAATGGTTTCTCTATTATTCGATCATCCTGATCCTCCTTCACCATTTCGCCCTGTTCTATCTGGAAATTTTCCGCTTCACCGAGTTCCCGGCCACCTTCGTCCGGATGCTGCTGAGTGCCGCCTTCACCTTGCTGCTCGTGCTGATTGCAGAATATTTACGCTATAAAAAACCCTGACAGGGTCGGAGACCCTGTCAGGGTTGGTTGAGGTTTCGAGCGGAGTCGAACCGCTGTAGACGGTTTTGCAGACCGTTGCCTAGCCACTCGGCCACGAAACCTTAGCAAATGGGATGCAAAGATACAAAAATACCGGAAAACCCAACATTCATTTCTTCCACAGCGTCTTATAGCTTACCTGCCGCATTTTTCCTCCCATCGGCGGGTTGATCTTGGCGATCTTCAGTTCGATCTCCCCGACCATCGGAAATTCCTGCCGGATGGCTCCGATGATCCGCCAGGCAAGATGTTCCAGCAGGTGCGATCGCTGACCCATCTCTCGTTTCACGCATTGGAAGAGCGCTGCGTAATTGACCGTGTCGCGGAGGTGGTCGGAACGCTCGGCCGGCATGGCATCAAATTCAACGGAGAGATCGACGATGAATTTCGTTCCGATGATCTGCTCTTCTTTATAACACCCGTGATAGGCAAAGAATTCCATTCCTTCCAGCAGGATCGTGCCCATGGTTTTGTTTTTTCACCCGTGAAATTAGCAAATTCAGGGGAATCCTGAACGGTTTTTTAAATTGTAGTAAGTTTGCAGGCAAATCTACAAAGAACCCGATGATGGAAGAAGCAAACCGACCCGAAACGGATAAAAATACCAGGCCGCTGAATTTCATTGAAGAGATCATCGAAGAAGACATCCGGAAGGGAACATACGACGGACGCGTTCATACCCGGTTTCCCCCGGAACCGAACGGATACCTGCACATTGGCCATGCCAAATCTATTTGCCTCAATTTCGGCCTGGGGAAAAAATACAACGGGAAGACCAACCTGCGTTTCGACGACACGAACCCGGTGAAAGAGGATGTCGAATATGTTGATTCCATCATGGAAGACGTGAAATGGCTGGGTTTCGACTGGGAAGACCGCCTTTATTATGCGTCCGACTATTTTGAAGAACTTTACCGGTATGCACAGGTACTGATAAAGAAGGGGAAAGCCTATGTTTGCGATATGAGCGCCGAGGAGATCAGCGATACCCGCGGCACCCCCACCCGGTCTGGCCTTGAAAGTCCTTATCGCAACAGGCCGGCCGAAGAGAACCTCAGCCTCTTTGCCCGCATGCGTGCAGGGGAATTCTCCGACGGATCGAGAGTGCTTCGCGCGAAGATTGACATGGCTTCCCCCAACATGCACATGCGCGACCCGGTCCTTTACCGGATACTGCATGCCGCACATCATCGCACCGGCGATAGCTGGTGCATCTATCCCATGTACGATTTCGCCCACGGGCAGTCGGATTCGATCGAACGGATCACCCATTCGATCTGCACCCTGGAATTCGAGGTGCACCGTCCCCTGTACGACTGGTTCATCCGCGAGATCGGCATCTATGCTCCCCGGCAGATCGAATTTGCCCGTCTGAACGTGACCTACACCGTGATGAGCAAACGAAAGCTGCTTGAACTGGTGCAGGGAGGATATGTAAAAGGATGGGACGATCCCCGCATGCCGACCATTTGCGGGCTGAGAAGACGCGGATTCACCCCGGCCTCGATCCGCAACTTTGCCGACATCATCGGGGTTGCCAAGCGCGACAATGTCATCGACGTCAGCCTGCTCGAGTTCTGCATCCGGGAAGACCTGAACAAGTCGGCCAACCGGCTGATGGCCGTCCTGGACCCTGTCAGGGTGGTCATCGACAACTATCCCGACGACCTGGTTGAAGAAATGGAGGCGGTGAACAATCCCGAGGATGAATCCAGGGGAAATCGCAAGGCGCCATTCTCAAAATACCTGCTGATCGAACGGGACGACTTTATGGAGGACCCTCCGCACAAATTCTTCCGGCTCGCTCCGGGGCGCGAGGTGCGGCTCAGGTCGGCCTATATCATTCGTTGCGAACGTATCGTTAAAGACCCGCTAACCGGGAAGATCACAGGGATACACTGCACCTACGACCCCATGACCCGCAGCGGCATGCCCGAAAGCAACCGCAAGGTGAAGGGTACCCTGCACTGGGTCTCCGAAAAAGAGGCGGTTCCCGTCGAGATCAGACTTTACGACCGGCTTTTCACTAAAGAGAACCCCGACGACCTTGCCGAGGGCGAATCGTATAAAGATTACCTGAATCCCGAATCGCTGAAAGTGATCACCGGCTATGCCGAGCCTGCGGTAAAAAAAGCCCGGGTTTTTGAGAAATTCCAGTTTGAACGGATCGGCTATTTCTCCGTGGACCCTGATTCACAGCCCGGAAAGCCGGTATTTAACCGTGTGGTCCCGCTGAGGGATTCGTGGGCGAAAACCGAAAAAAAAATGCCAACTGATTGATTTCTTACTAAAAGTGCTTAACTTTGCAGCCTGATTCACAGCAGTACATGCGAACCTACTAACAAGCCTATTGTCCGATGGTGTAACTGGCAACACGTCTGACTCTGGATCAGAAGAGTCCAGGTTCGATTCCTGGTCGGACAACATAGATAAAACCACTTACAAATATCACGTAGGTGGTTTTTTTATATTTAATCGCCACTGCCATTGAAAAAAACGATTCAGGGTAAAAAAGCGGTCAAACCGCAACCGGATTTCTGGCAAACGATCACAAGGGGCCCGTTGGTCTATCTGGTGTTTTTCATCCTGGTCGTACTGATCTATTTCCAAACCTGGCAATTCACCCTGGGAAACCTGGATGACGAAATCCTGATCATCAATCCGCTTCCCTTTTTGCAAGACTGGAAGAACATCCCCGACGCCTTTGCACGCGATGTTTTCCTTTCCCGGCAGGGTTCGTGGTATCGGCCGCTTCAGGTGATCTCATTTATGATCGACACCCAATTCATCAATACCGGCTCCGTTTACTATGTCACGAACACACTTCTCCATTTCGGCGCCTGTTGTGCTTTGTTCTATTTGCTGACCCTGGTTGGCAGCGACAGGAAAGGAGCCTTTATCTTCACACTGCTTTTTCTGGCTGCTCCCCTGTTCGTCTCTGCCGTGGCCTGGGCGCCGGGAAGGGGAGACCTTATGATCGGCTTGACAGGGATTCTCTCCCTGGCCTTCTTTATAAAAATGTTGGTTTCAGGCAAGGCGAAATTCGGAGTTCTTTCACTGATAACCTTTACGGTAGCCGTTTTTTCAAAGGAAACGGCCGTGATGATACCCGTTATGTTATTTTTATATTATCTGGCAAAAAGGAAAGAAAGCAACTTGAAACCGTCATTCGGCATAATGATCTTTGCCGGTTTTTTCCTGATCATGCTCACCTATTTCATCCTCCGTTCACAGGTGGTCAGTACCTCGCTGATCGCCTCCGACTTCAACCCGATCAATGTACTTCATAATCTCCGGACCTTTCCGGAATTTCTTGCAAAATTCCTGATTCCCGTGGAACTTTCACCCATGCCGGCGTTTTCCCTGTTTCCCACGATCCTGGGGATGCTGGTTTTCGCTGCGCTGCTGGCCGGCATTTTCCGCTTTACACCGAAACCGTATTTTGAAGGATTGTTCGGCCTTATCTGGTTCATTGCCTTCACCCTGCCCGGAGCAATGTTTATCCATAAGTTCGGAACTTCGGCCTACGATTACCTTGAACACCGGGCATACCTGCCGATGGCCGGGATCATGTTGTCCCTCTTCGCCATCTATAACGGGCTCAGAACGGATAAAGCAAAGACGAATTTCAATACCGTCATGATCCTGTACGCAATCATACTGGGCATCTACTCTTACGTTTATGTAAGGAACTATAAGGAGCCAATGGCATTCTACGGGCGGGCTTTGTCAACCAACCCTGCTTCGGCCATGGCCCATGTGAACAGGGGCTTTGTCAGAATAAATTATATGAATGACCCGCAAACAGCCCTCATGGATTTCAACTCGGCACTCGGGCTGAAGCCCGATTATGCATTAGCCTATATGAACAAAGGGGTAGTCCTCTATAAAATGAATGAAAAAGCGGCCGCCATCGCACAGTACGACAGCGCGATAAAGTATGATCCAACAGATTACCAGGCTTATTTCAACAAGGCACTTGCGCTGAGCGGACTTGGATATAATAAAGAAGCGATTGCGGAATGTACCCGGGCTGTGAAAATCAGGCCCAGTCGTGCAATCATTCATGCCGTCAAGGGGGCTATATTCCTGGAGCTGGATGATCTGCCTGCAGCCCAATTGGAAATTTCACTTGCCCTGCGCCTTGACCCCAATGATGCATTGGCGCTGTCAAGAAGAGGACTTATCCGCTATAAGCAGAACGATCCGGAAGGGGCTTGTGCAGACTGGTCAAAGGCCGCTGCGCTTAACTATGAGGAAGCGAATTATTTCCTCCAGACCTATTGCCGTTAGCCAGCCGGTCCAGCCCTGCAGAGAGCCGTCTGAGGAATTCCTCCTTCCCGAGGAGTCCGGCAATGTCGGTCATCCCCGGCCCCTGGTTCGAGCCAACCACCAGCAGGCGCAGCGGGTTCATCAGCTGCCCGGTTTTTATGCCGGCCTTTACGGTGAATTCCTGGATGAGCCCATGAAGAGCGTCCTTGCTGAAATGGGCGGTTTGGGAAACTTCCCGTGCGAAGTTCATGACGATTTCCGCGGTGCCGGGCTGCCAGACCTTGGCAATGACCTGGCTGTCATACGATTCCGGAGGTTGAAAGAAAAACCATGCCTGTCCCCAGAGATCGGTCAGCAGGAACAGCCGCTCGCGGATAAGGCCGGCAACTTTCACTGCAAAGTCCGGATCCGCCGTGACACCGTGTTTCAAAGCTTCCCCGGCCAACAGGGTTGCAAGGTCGGAGGGCGACTTTTGCTGAATGTATTGGTGGTTGAACCATTTCGCTTTCTCCGGGTCGAATTTTGAACCGTGCCTCCCCACCCGGTCGAGCGAAAACTGTTCGATCAGATCTTCCATGGAAAAGAGTTCCTGCTCCGTGCCGGGATTCCACCCCAGGTGCGCCAGGATGTTTACCACCGCCTCCGGCAGGTAACCCGCTTCACGGTACCCGCTGAAAATCTCACCGGTAGCGGGATCCTTCCAAGCCGTCGGGAATACCGGAAATCCAAGCCGGTCGCCGTCCCGCTTACTCAGTTTGCCGTTGCCGTCGGGCTTCAGGATCAGCGGCAGATGGGCAAACGCCGGCATCACCTCCTCCCACCCCAGAAAACGGTAAAGTAGAACATGCATGGGCGCCGAGGGCAGCCACTCCTCACCCCTGATCACATGCGTGATCTGCATCAGGTAATCGTCCACGACATTCGCAAGATGATAGGTCGGCATGCCGTCGGACTTGAACAGTACCTTGTCATCGAGATTGGCCGTATCTACCGAAACCTCTCCCCTGATGAGATCATGAAGCACCACCTGTCCGTTTTCAGGTATCCTGATCCTGATCACATAAGGAAGTCCCTCCTCCAGATGTCCGCGTACCGCTGATGCGGGGAGCGCCAACGAATTCTTAAGTGAAAGCCTTGTATGCTGATCATACTGGAAGGCCTTCCCTCCCGTTTCTTTCGTTTTATCACGGAGGGAAGCAAGCTCATCTTCCGAATCGAAAGCATAGTATGCATGCCCGGATGCGATCAGCCTGTCGACATACTCCTTGTAGAGATGGATCCGTTCCGATTGCCGGTACGGAGCATGAGGGCCTCCCTTCACAGGGCTTTCATCGAAATCCAGCCCGCACCAGGCAAGAGAATTTACGATATATTCTTCCGCTCCTGCAACAAACCTGTTCCGGTCGGTGTCCTCTATCCTGAGGATCATGGTTCCCCGGCGCTTCCGGGCAAAAAGGTAATTGTACAGCGCCGTCCTGACGCCCCCAATGTGCAGCGGGCCGGTCGGGCTCGGGGCAAACCGCACGCGAATTTTCTCCTGTTTCATCCGGATTCCGTTTGATAACGGCAAAATTAAGCTATTCCGACTATTATGGGACCTGCCGGTTACGGATATTGGTACTTTTGCAAAACAATACTAAATAAAGAGGTAAACCGTTCATATTACGACGAAATAAAAGAAAATGGCAGGAAACCATTTACTCATAGAAAAGCTTGACCGGTTCATCCGGAAATATTATAAAAACAGACTGATCAGAGGAATACTGTGGTCGCTGACCATCCTGGCGGCCATTTTCCTGGTCTTTATTTCTCTCGAATATTTCTTTCACTTCAACCAGTGGATCAGGATGGGGCTTTTCCTGGGATATGTTGGCCTGGCCCTCTTCCTTCTTGTCCGGCTGGTGGCCACCCCGGCAATGCAGCTGGCCCGGATCGGGAAGATCATTTCTCATGAGCAGGCGGCAGTCATCATCGGTACGCACTTCTCCGAAATCCAGGATAAGCTGCTCAATACGCTGCAACTGCTCCGGCAACACAACAACCCCGGAGAGAGCGCCGACCTGGTAACAGCCAGCATCGAACAGAAAACCAATGCCCTCAGGATCTTCAGGTTCAACATGGCCATCGATTTCCGGAAGAACGTCCGTTACCTCAGGTTCCTTCTTGTGCCGGCGCTTATCATCCTGCTGCTGGTTATCCTGTCGCCCCGTACCATTTCCGACCCCACCAGGAGGATCGTCCAATTCAACCAGGTTTTTACCCCGCCGCTTCCGTTCCGGGTTGATATTCTGAATCCTGCGCTCACGGCTGTCCAGCAATCCGATTTTGAACTTCGTATCAAGGTCTCGGGTACGGAAATCCCGGCGGAATGGTACATCCGGACCAGGGAGGGTACCTTCAGGATGCTGCGCCAGAAGGGATTCGTCTATTCATTCGTTTTTAAATCGGTAAGGGAAAGCTTCACTTTCAGACTTGCCAGCGGTGATTATCAGACGGGGGACTTTGAGTTGAAAGTATTCCCGAAACCGACCATCCTGAACTTCGACATCATGGTCAGCTTCCCTGCGTACATCAACAAACCTGAAGAAAAGTATGAGAACCAGGGTGATCTTGTTGTCCCGGAAGGATCGTCGGTCGTATGGAAATTTTATACCAAAGATGTTTCTGCTCTCCGGATCCGCTTCGGCGACGAAACAATCTCCCTGTCCAACAGTAACGGCAACACCTTCTCACATGCAGCACGCATGTTTAAGTCGCTGTCGTACACCATCACACCGGTTAACGAACATTCCGTTGAAGCCGATTCACTCAGGTACAGGATCAATGTGATCAACGACGGATACCCATCGGTTTTTATTACCGAATCGACCGATTCGGTTATGTCGGCCGGCATTTTCTTCAGAGGAACCGTCAAGGACGATTACGGCTTCACCGACCTGACCTTCCATTACAGGGTTTTCTCAGAAATCGATACTAGCGCCGGTACCGTCAGGTCGGAGACAATACCCATCGAAAATGCGGTCACAAACCAGGTGTTTTACCATATGGCTGATCTGGCCAGGCTTGTTCCGGAGGCCGGGCAGCGGATAGAATACTATTTTGAAGTGAGGGACAACGACGGCATACACGGCCCTAAATCCAGCAGGTCGGAAGTGCGTACGCTTTCGACTCCCACGCTGGCAGAGATTGAAAACCGCACGGATCAGAATGAAAAGCAGATGAACCTCGACCTGGAACAGAGCCTGCAGGATGCCAGGGCCATGAAGAAATCAATGGAAGATCTGAATAAGAAGATGGTTGAACAAACCTCGATATCCTGGCAGGAAAAAAAGAAGATCAATGATATCATCAAAGCCAGCGAGGCCATCGAGGAAAAGATTGAACAGATAAAAAAACAGAACAACGAAAACATCGAAGCGGAAGAAAAGTACCTGGAAACCGGCGAACGGATCATTGAGAAGCAGAAGCAGCTGAACGACATGCTTGACCAGATGCTGCCGGAAGAACTGAAAAAGATGATCAGGGAGCTAAGAGAGATGCTGGACCAGATTGACAAGGAAAAGCTTGGAAACCTGCTGGAGAAGATGAAGATGTCGAACAGGGAGCTGGAAAACCAGCTCGACAGAAATCTGGAGATCCTTAAACAACTGGAATTTGACAGAAAGCTGGAATCTACGGTAAAGGAGTTGAGAAAGACCGCAGAAAAGCAGGAAAATCTTGCCGCAGAAACGGAAAAGAAAAGCGAATCAACCGAGAAGCTGCTGGAGAAGCAGCATGAAATCGGGAAGAAAGCTGACAGCCTCTCGAAGCAGGTCGACGAACTTCGGAAGCAGGGCAAGGAACTGGAAACTCCTGCTGATCTCGGAGATACAAAAAACAGGCAGGACAGTCTCAGAAAAAACCTTTCAGAGAGCTCACGTAATCTGAAGGAGAACAAGAGCAAGGAGGCCTCGGGCTCCCAGAAAAAAGCCGCACAGGACATGAAGGAACTGGCACAGCAGATGGAGGAATCGCAGGCGGAATCGGAGGAGGATCAGTTGGTTGAGGATGCTGATAATATCCGGATGATCCTGGAAGATCTTATCCGGCTCTCGTACGAGCAGGAGGAGATGATCTACCAGACAAGGCAGGTGGCAAGAAACGATCCCCGCTATCCGGAACTGATATACCGGCAGAAGGAATTTACAGATAAAATGAAGGTCGTGGAGGATTCGTTGAACGCTATTGCCCGCCGGCAGATTGCGGTTAAGCCGGTGATCCTGAAGGAAGTCAATGCGATCAACAAAAGCATCGAACTCGCACTCACAGCCATGGAGGAAAGGAACATCGAAAATGCAGCGGCAAAACAGCAATTTGCTATGACCTCCATCAACAACCTCGCACTTTTGCTGAACGAAGCGCTTCAGAACATGGATCAGCAATTGAGCAGTTGCAACAAGTCGAGGTCAGGAAACAAATCATGCAGCAGACCGGGGGGAAAGGGAAAGGGAAAGATGTCGGCGAAAAGCATGAAGAAAATGCAGGAGAATATCGGGAAGCAGCTCGAAAATCTTAAAGCCGGGATGGAAAGCATGAAAAAGACCGGGCAGAACGGGATGCAGGGTCAAAAAGCAATGAATGAACAAATTGCCAGGCTTGCAGCCGAGCAGGAAGCATTAAGGAACGAAATGCGGAAATATCAGGACGAGATGGGAACAAAGGGTTTGAAGGAACAGGGGGCTTTAAGCGAGGCGGAAAGGGAGATGGAGAAAAATGAGCGGGACCTGATCAAAAAACATATAACCCAGGAAACCATACAGCGGCAGCAACGGATCATGACAAGACTGCTGGAATCAGAGAAGGCAGAGCAAATGCGGGATCAGGAGGAGAAAAGAGAAGCGACAGAAGCAAAATCACAAAAAAGAAGTAACCCTGGAACGGATTTTCAGTATAACACTAAAAAACGGGCAGGCCAGGACAACCTGCAGTTAACGTTGCCGGCATTTACCCGGTTTTTTCAGAATAAAGTAAGCGGTTATATTGTAAAAATCGAAAAATGATATGAAAAGGGATTACAGGGAAATAGTGATCAGCGGCAAAACGGAGATTTTCAAGCTGGAGAAATTTATTGAGGAAATCTGCGATTTCCATAATATCTATCATGAATACTTCGGAAACATCCTGCTTGCCACGACCGAGGCTGCCGATATCCTGTTTTCACTGCATGATGCTGCAGCGGGTGCGAATATCCTGGTGAGTTTTAACAGAAATACCAAAGGACTGGTGTTCAATATCAAGATGGATGAGAACGGTAAGGAGGAAAAAGAAGAGGAAGATGTGCTCGACCAGGAGATCAGAAAGCACAAATTATCCCGTGATATATACATCATTCGTGCGCTGACCGATGAAATCACCATATCAGTCAATGCCAGGAGCATAGTGCTGGTATTCTATGTATCAAGCATGAATTACGAGAAATCTTTGCAAAGGATCTCCAAACTGAAGGAATACTGGATGTGCAGAGATACCGTAACACATAAGAAGTAGAATGGGTGTTCGGTTTTTTGAGGAAAGTACCCTTTACCGCTTCAGGGGAAAGCGTAAGATCCGGAAGTGGATTGAAAACACGGTCAAGCTCGAAGGAGGCGTTCCGGGGGATATCAATATCATCTTGTGCAGCGATGAGTTCCTCTGCGGGTTGAATTTTAAATATCTTAAACATAATACGTTAACTGACACAATCACCTTCCCGTTCGAAGACGGCGCCGGATTCCTTACCGGTGATATCTATATAAGCCTTCCCAGGGTCAGGGACAATGCAAAGAAATTTAATCAGACTCTAAGCAAGGAGCTTCACAGGGTCATGATCCACGGGGTACTGCACCTTACCGGGCATAAGGATAAAACCCTGAAAGATAAGGCTGAAATGACCGGCAGGGAGGATTATTATCTCTCCTTACTGGAAGATTGACCGACGCTGCTTTCCTTTGCTTTGGCGTTAGCCTTTTATGCGTATTTTTGTCTAAGTAATGGCTAATCAGTAAGTACTGTTGGCATGTTTCACGTGAAACAACAAAATGGAGCAGGATTATGACATCATCGTGGTAGGAGCCGGGCATGCAGGGTGTGAAGCAGCAGCTGCGGCAGCCAACCTGGGATCGAAGGTACTGCTGATGACCATGAACATGATGAACATGGCGCAAA
>Ga0163209_1000831_pt1 | contig 13522 bp, 13 predicted proteins | sample Kivu_160m_FD_113538 | JGI IMG/M metagenome (GOLD analysis project Ga0163209, IMG submission 113538) | Freshwater microbial communities from Lake Kivu, Western Province, Rwanda to study Microbial Dark Matter (Phase II) - Kivu_160m | ecosystem: Environmental > Aquatic > Freshwater > Lake ...
CTACTTCGGGGCGTTGAAGAGTTTTGTGAAAATGCAGGAAGAGAACCAGTGTTTCTTCTTCATTGCCGACTATCACTCCCTCACCACGCACCCTACACCCTCCGACCTGCACGGCAATATCAGGACCGTGCTGACGGAGTTCCTCGCCTGCGGCCTCGATCCCGAGAAGGCTACCCTTTACATACAGAGCGACCTGCCCGAAACGGCCGAGCTTTATCTGCTGCTCAACATGAACGCCTATGTCGGCGAGCTTGAGCGCTGCACCTCCTTCAAGGAGAAGGTACGCACCCAGCCGGAGAACGTGAATGCCGGACTGCTCACCTATCCCACCCTGATGGCCGCCGACATCATCATCCACCGCGCGGCAAAAGTGCCCGTGGGGAAAGACCAGGAACAGCACCTCGAGATGACGCGCACCTTCGCCAACCGATTTAACCGCCTTTACAAGGTCGATTATTTCCCCGAGCCGCAGGCATATAATTTCGGGGAAGAGCTCATCAAGATCCCCGGGCTGGATGGCAGCATGAAGATGTCGAAATCCGACAACGAAAGCAGCTCCATCTTCCTGGCCGACAGCCCGGAAGCCATCCGGAAAAAGGTGATGAAGGCGGTGACCGATTCGGGACCGGTCGATCCGGAAGCTCCCCGCTCCCAAGGCGTGGCTAACCTCTTCACACTCATGGGATACTTTTCCTCACCTGATACATACGATCATTTTGAAAGCGCATACAAAGCAGGCGCCATCCGGTACGGCGACATGAAAAAGCAACTGGCCGAGGATATTATCCTCTTCACGGCGCCTTTCCGCGAAAGGATGATGGCCATTTCAGCCGATAAGGAATACCTGAGAAAAGTCGCTAACATGGGCGCCGAAAAGGCCAGGGCGTCTGCCGCCCGTACCATCCGCGACGTGCGGGAGATCATTGGTTTCAAGCCTTTTTAATGACCGAGATCGCACCTGCCCGGGAAACTGCAATCCTCATCGGGGTGGCCACCCCGGTACAGGATGTTGACCTCACCCGGGACTACCTCGACGAACTGGCCTTCCTGGTGGATACCGCCGGAGGGATCCCGGTGAAGAAATTCATCCAGAATCTTCCCCACGCGGATTCCAGGACCTATGTCGGCAGTGGCAAGCTGAATGAGATCCGCTCCTGGATGGAAAAGCACCCGGCCGACGTGGCGGTGTTCGACGATGAGCTCTCCCCCAGCCAGATCCGTAACATCGAACGGGTACTGCAGTGCCGGATCCTCGACCGTAACAACCTGATCCTGGATATCTTCGCCCGCCGCGCGGTCACCTCTTACGCCCGTACCCAGGTGGAACTGGCTCAGAACGAATACCTGCTACCGCGGCTGACGCGCATGTGGACCCACCTTGAAAAGCAGCGGGGCGGCATCGGGCTGCGCGGACCCGGCGAACAGGAGATCGAGACCGACCGCCGCATCCTCCGCTACCGGATCAGCCTGCTGAAAGAGAAGCTGAAGCAAATCGACAAGCAGATGGCTACCCAGCGGAAAAGCCGCCGGAACCTGATCCGCGTTGCGCTGGTGGGATACACCAATGTTGGTAAATCCACCATCATGAACCTGCTCAGCAAGTCGGACATCTTTGCCGAAAACAAGCTCTTTGCCACCCTCGACACCACGGTGCGGAAAGTGGTGATCGGCACTCAGCCCCTCCTGCTCTCCGATACCGTCGGCTTCATCCGCAAGCTCCCCCATGCCCTCGTGGAATCCTTTAAATCGACCCTCGACGAGGTACGCGAAGCGGACATCCTGGTCCATGTGGCCGACATCAGCCATCCGGCCTTCGAAGACCAGATCAATGTGGTAAAGCAAACCCTCAACGACATCGGGGCGGCCGGAAAACCTACCGTTATGATCTTCAACAAGATCGATGCATACAGCTTCCGGGAAAAGGATCCTGACGACCTGACCCCGGCCACTCGTGAAAACCTCACGCTGGAGGAGATGGAAAATACATGGATGGCACGCAACAACCTGCCCGCCCTCTTCATCTCTGCCACGAAAAAACGGAATATCGGACAACTCAGGGAAACGCTGTTCCGGGAGGTGAGAAAGGTCGTCGTCACACGGTACCCGGAGAACCAGGTAGACGGGCGGACAGGCGGACAGGTGGACATCGCGACGGGATGATTTGGCTGAGGGTCAAATTATTTACCTTTGCATCCTTATTTAAATGAGCCTTTCATTGGATTTCCGAAAATCACATCTGATCCTGTTGAGCCTGCTGGCCGGCACATTGCTTTCTATCTCCTGGCCCGAGCGTGGTTTTCCAGGGCTGCTCTTCATAGGAATGGTCCCCCTTCTTGCCGTTGAGGATCACATATACCGCAACCCGGGAAAATTCATCCGGTTCAGCGCCCTGTTCTACTCCCTCCCCGGTTTCCTGCTCTGGAACCTGCTCACTACCTGGTGGATCGTCAACTCCACCGTCGTGGGAGCCCTTCTGGCCATCGTGCTCAACTCCATATTCATGTCGGTGGTCATCCAGGCTTTCCACTGGACACATAAAAAACTAAATCATCCCTTCGCAGGATATGCCGCGCTCATCTCCTACTGGATCGCCTTCGAGTATCTCCATCTCAACTGGGACCTCAACTGGCCCTGGCTGAACCTGGGCAACGGGTTTGCATCGTATCACAAGTGGGTGCAATGGTATGAGTACACGGGGGCGATGGGGGGAACGGTTTGGGTACTGGTCGGGAATATATTACTTTTTCAGTTGATTTTAAATATCGAATATCGAATATCAAATATCAAATATCGAACGGCAGGCCAGGAGGATCGACTTCCCCGGTACATTACATCATTACTTCGACATTCGATATTCAATATTCGATATTTGATATTCATTGTTCTTTGGATCGCCCTGCCGGTTCTTTTTTCATATTACCGCTATGCGACTTACCGGGAGCCGGACCGCCCGGTGAACTTCGTCGTCGTCCAGCCCAACATCGATCCCTTTTCCGAGCAGTACAGCCTTCCCCCGCCGGAGGTGATCGGCCGGATCATGGCGCTGGCCGGCCCCGCGATCGACAGCACGACGAACTTCCTGGTTGCTCCCGAATCGGCCATCCAGGAGAATATGTGGGAGAACGACCTCACCACCTTTGCCAGCATCCGCCTGTTGCAGGATGCGATCGCTCCATACCCGCGCCTGAACATGGTGGTGGGAGGATCCACCTTTTACCAGCTCGGACCCGGCGAAAAACCGGCCCGGTGGGCAAGGAAATTCACCGACACAGGCGGCCTCTACTATGCTTATAACGCCGCGATCATGCTCAACAACCGCGACTCCCTGCAACTGTCCCATAAGTCGAAGCTTACCCCCGGCGTGGAGATACTCCCTTCATTCAAGGGATTCAAATGGCTGGAAAACTATGCCATCGACCTCGGAGGCACAGTCGGGAGCCTCGGCATGGACGCGGAAAGAAAAGTATATACCACTGTAGGATCGGTGAAGGTCGCCCCCGTCATCTGCTATGAATCGATCTTCGGCGAGTTCTTTTCAGAGTTCGTGCGGAACGGCGCGGAGGTGATGATCATCATCACGAATGACGGCTGGTGGGGCAACACCGCCGGCCACCGGCAGCATTATGAGTTCGCCCGTCTGCGGGCCATCGAAACGCGCCGCTCCATCGCCCGCTCTGCCAACACCGGCATCTCCGCCTTCATCGACCAGCGGGGTGACGAACACCAGCGAACGGGTTACTGGGAGCCCGCCGTGATCAAAGGAACCCTGAACGCCAACGACCGGGTCCCCTTCTATGCAAGGCACGGAGACTTCCTTGCCAGGTTCTTTTCGTATCTTGCAGGGGCGTTGTTTTTCATTGCATTACTGATCTCTATGAGAAATAGATTTTCCCGCAAGAAGTTCCCACCTCTGTGAACCTCTTATTTTCTCTGTGATTCGCTGTGTTATCATTTTAAACTGTTTCACAGAGTTCCACGGAGAATTCACAGAGTTCCACAGAGAAATTAATTTTACGAATACAATATAAGAATGAATAAAGAAGCAACAACCTCCTACCCGATAAACGACCTTGCCAGGAAACGCTGGAGCCCGCGGGCCTTCCTCGACAAGCCGGTGGAGCCCGAAAAACTGATCAGCATGCTCGAAGCCGCCCGATGGTCGGCCTCCGGCGGGAATGAGCAGCCGTGGCGGTTCATCGTCGGCATGAACGGCGACGAGACCTGGCGGAAGATCTATGAAACGCTGGATGAAGGGAACAGGATCTGGAACGGCAACGTCCCCGTACTGATCCTCGCGATCGGGAATACGATCTCCTCCTTTAACGGGAACATGAGCCTCTATTACGGGTACGACACCGGACAGGCCGTGGCCCAGCTGAGCCTCGAGGCCATGAACCAGGGATTGCATGTCCACCAGATGGGCGGTTTCTCCGTAGAAAAGGTCCGTACCCTTTTTGAGATACCAGGCGAGTTTCAGCCGCTCACCGTCATTGCGGCCGGTTATCTCGGAGATCCTGACTCGTTGCCGGAGAATTTGAAAAAGCGGGAGTTGCTGGAGCGGAAGCGGAAGCCATTGGAAGAGATCGTCTTCAGCGGAAAATTCGGCAAGCCGGTGAAGTTTAATGTCGGTGAATCATGAAAGGGTAATACGTTCAATTTCAATTAAAAACCAACTCCGTGGTTCTCTATGACATCTCTGTGAACCTCTGTGTAACCGTTTTACAAAATAACACAGAGAACCACAGAGCAGGCACGGAGTACCACAGAGAATTGATAAAATATCTTCGTCGAAAATCAAATCCATGAAAAAATCAATCCATATTATCTTTATCCTGATGGCCGCCGCATGCAACCAGCCTGCAAAGCAGGAAGAGCCGAAGCAGGAGCCCGGGAAGTCCCGCCCGGCGGTTTCCGTCCCCGCCTTTTCAGCCGACTCGGCCTATGAGTACATCCGTGCGCAGCTCGCCTTCGGCCCGCGGGTGCCCAACACCCCCGCGCATGTGAAAGGCGGCGACTACCTCACCGGCTTTATGCAATCGTGCACGGAACATGTCACCATCCAGAAGGGACAGGTTTACTCCTACAAGAATACAGCACTGAATTTCCGGAACATCATCGCGAGCTGGAAGCCGGAAACCAACAACCGCATCCTGCTTTGCGCGCACTGGGATTCGCGGCCCTACGCCGATCACGATCCCGACCCGGCGAACCGCCGCAAGCCGGTGGATGCAGCCAACGACGGCGCAAGCGGGGTGGGGGTGCTGATGGAGGTGGCCCGGCAATTAAAGCAACATGCCCCGCCGATCGGGATCGACATCATCCTCTTCGATGTGGAGGATTACGGTCCGCCGGAAGACCAGCCGATGGACGGCTCCGACCGGTTCTGGGCGCAGGGATCGCATTACTGGGCCAACAACCCGCACAAAACGGGATACTATGCCAAATATGGCATCCTGCTCGATATGGTCGGCGCCAAAAACGCCACGTTCCTGATGGAAGGAGTGTCATTGGATTACGCCGCCGACATCGTAAAGCTGGTGTGGGCGGCTGGCAACAGGATCGGGTACTCCTCCTTTTTTATTTATGAAAAGGGCGGCTATATCACTGACGACCATGTGCCCATCAACCGGATCCGGAGCATCCCTACCATCGATATCATCCACCTCGACCGCAACACCGACACGGGGTTCTATCCTTACTGGCACACCACCGGCGACACGTTCGACAAGATCGACAAGACAACCCTCCTGGCCGTCGGGCAGACGCTGCTGACGGTGGTTTATGAGGAGGAATGAAAAACGTGACGGGTGACGCGTGACGGGAACAAGGGACGTTAAGGACCCTAAGAAGCGCGAAGAAAAAAAGTTTAAACTTTGTCTGATACCAGATCATAGATACGATCGGCCACGGCTATTGCATCCCGGACCTGGTCCGGAGTCAGGGTTATGATCGTATCGGGATATCTGATCTGTACAGCGAATCTGGAGATCCTGTCCACATCATCATAAAGCAGGTCGAAAGCATCATCTTTAGTTGAAACGAGATTTATCAGGTATCCCAAATCATGAACGGGCTTGAATTCTATTTCAAGGAAAACCAGGTACCCTTTTAATGCTTTTTCAATTGCCTGCTGACAATGAAACGCAATAACATCATGGTATTCGGGGATGCTCAATACTATGATCTTCGCTGCTGCAAGATCATGCGATGCCTTTATGAGCCAAGCGTTTGTTATTTCATTTTTCGGCATATAAAAGTTTGCCGGATTTTAGAATATCGTGAATAAAAGTGAACTTTCTTCCTTTATCCTTCTCTATTTCCGAAGGGGTATAAACCAAAATATCCATCGGAAATATAAAATCCCGTAGATTTTTTCGTATTCCGGCCGCCCGTTCAAATATTGCTTCGTTGGTTTCTTTAATGATTAAAAGGTCCAGATCACTGTTTTCATCAGCACGTCCGCCTGCATAGGAACCAAAAAGGATGATCTGTTGAGGATGGCAGTAATCTACAATCCTTGAAATCAGTTGATCCATTTGTTTTTGGGTGACCATCAGGCGATTTTTCTTCAAATATACAAAAAGTTGTCCAATGAACGTGGGCAGGCGGGATCAAAGCAACTCATTCGCCAGGTTCGCCAGCTCTGACCGCTCGCCCTTTTCGAGGCGGATGTGGGCGTAGATGTCGTGCTTTTTCACCTTGTCGATGAGGGTGGAGAGGCCGTTCGACTGGGCGTCGAGATAGGGGGTGTCAATCTGGTAGATATCTCCCGTGAAGATGATCTTGGTGTTCTCGCCTGCGCGGGTGATGATGGTCTTCACCTCGTGCGGGGTGAGGTTTTGCGCTTCGTCGACGATGAAGCAGACGTTCGAGATGCTGCGCCCGCGGATGTAGGCCAGCGGTGTGATCACCAGCTTCTCGTTCTCCACCGCGTCGGTGAGCACCTTGTACTCCTTGTCCTTTTCGCTGAACTGGTTCTGGATGAACTTCAGGTTGTCCCACAGCGGCTGCATGTATGGGTCGAGTTTCGACTTGATGTCGCCCGGCAGGTAGCCGATGTCCTTGTTGCTCAGCGGCACGATCGGCCGGGCCATGTAGATCTGCTTGAAATTCCGCTTCTGCTCGAGCGCGCCGGCCAGCGCCAGCAGCGTCTTCCCGGTGCCGGCGATGCCCTGCAGCGTCACCAGCTTCACGTTGGGGTTAAGGATCGCATGGAGGGCGAAGACCTGCTCGGCGTTGCGCGGGCTGATCTTGTAGCACCCCTTCTTCTCGAGCTTCTCGATCCGCTCCGTCAGCGGGTTATAGAAGGCCAGTACGGAGCTCTTTCCATTCTTCAGGATGAAGTAGTGGTTCGGGACGGGGTTCTTCACCCCAACATCCTCCGGCATGCACCAGCCGGCTTCGTAGATGATGTCGATGATGGTCTTGTCGATCCCCTCGATCAGGGTCTTGCCCGAATACAATCCCTCCACGTCCTTGATCTTTCCCGTCTCGAAGTCCTCCGCGGGGATATTGAGCGACTTGGCCTTCAGCCGGAGGTTCACATCCTTGGAGACGAGGATGACCTTCTTGTCGCGGTTTTCCGACATGATCACCAGCGCCGCGTTGAGGATGCGGTGATCGGGCTTGTTGTCGCCGAACACCCTCACGGCGTCCAGTTCGCTCTGCTCGTTCATCACCACCTTGAACTTGCCCAGTTTCGGCATGCCGAGCGGGATCCACTTGGTAAGGGTGGCCTTGTTCGACAGCTTGTCAATGATCCGGATGAACTCCCTTGCCTCGAAGTTGATGGTGTCGTTGCCCTTCTTGAAGTTGTCGAGCTCCTCCAGCACCGTGATGGGGATGGCCACGTCGTTGTCATCGAAGCTGCGGATGGCGTTGTGATTGTAGAGGATGACCGAGGTATCGAGGACGAAGATCTTCTTCGCCTTCTGGTTCTTCTTCACCATGGAAAGAGATTTAACGCCGTCAAAAGTAACGACGGAAAGGCCGGATGTCGCGGTTGCGTCCGGAAAGATATAAACAGCAGCCTGTTGAAGGAAGAGTCCCGGGTCAGGTGTTCATCTCGAGCTCGATCGTCATATCGTGCGGGGCGGTGTTATTCCCGCCGAAATAGGGATAGAGCCGGAAGCAGAGGTTCGGGTCGCTCTTTTTGTTCGCCATCTGCACCATCGTCCCGTTCACCGTGAGGAAATAAGCGCCGTCGCGGCTCTCGATCTTCCCCGTACAGGGCTCCAGTACATTGACCGATTTGATGAAGAGGTACTCGAACTTTGACCCCTCGTTCTTTTCGTCGTAGGTGTACCCGTAAACCTTGATGACCCCCTGGTGGTCGAAGTCGGGCACCCAGGCCAGCCGAACCGAGTTATTATGGTGGTTGGGGCCGAAACCGATCCCGGCCAGCTTGTTCAGGTCGAGGTCGTCCGTATTACGGGGCGGCGCCCACCAGCACTGGCTGCGGAAGAGGAACTTCAGGTCCATCTTCGTGATCTTCCATCCGATGGCGCCGAGCTTTTCGAAAACGCTCATCGAACAGGAGTGATTTCCTTTTTTAATCTCATAAAAGCGCATAATATCTGCAGTGTTTAGGTAAAAGTATATTCTATGTTCATAGGGCCGGGCTTGACAACGCTATTTAACGAGCTGAAGATACAAAATACCCACAAGTATGGCTGTACCAAAACTTGCAAAGGTCCCGATCAAAACATATTCAGTGAGTTTCCGGTCATGCGCTTCTTTTAAATCTCCAAAACGGAAAACCGACTTTGCCGCCATAAGAAAACCGACGGCCTCCCATTGATCGTAAATGATAAATATAAAAACAAATACGCGTTCCAGAACACCGATACAGGAGCCTGCTTTTTGAAGTGAGTCACCCTGTCCGTCTTCCGGGGTCCATTTCGAAATGAACTTTTTAATAATTACAGACGACGGCTGTGTGAGGAACAACAGTGCTGCGATGAACGCCATGGCCTGCTCATTTTCCAGGAATTCAAAAGAGAGCCCGTTGCCCAGGTAACAAATCCAAACCAGGCAGATCAGCATAAGATGCAGAACCTGATCAATGAAAAAGAAGGCGCGTTTTGTTTTGTCGGTCTGCAGCTGGAGCTTGACAACATCCACGGCAAAATGAAAACATGTAATGATGAGCGCCCATTTCCAGAAAGTCCAGTCCCACATCAACAGCATTATTAATATGCCGTGAACTACACTATGGACATATAAATGAAATGACTTGAATTTATCCTTTTCCTTGGCCCTTACCCAGGAATCAGGCTGTAAAACAAAATCGCCGATCAGATGTGCCAGGAGTAATTTTATCAAAACGATCATGGCAAATTGCGTATTTGGGTTTCAAAGAATTTAAGAATGACAGAAATTTCATCATAAAATGCCCTTTTCAACCTTCCGCTTACAGCATTTTGTTTCAGCTTTGTCTTCAATAATTTCCCGATCTCTTCCTGCGATTTATCCGGGTTTTCAAGCTTGAGCAGGACTATTTCCGCCGACCTTGTCGTCCATCTGTTCATGGCTATCAGTCCCAGGCGTATCAAAAGGTTGATGTCCCTGTCGAAATCATTTTCGCTTTTCTCATTGCTGCTGACCGCCAGGTTCACTTTTTCCTTTTTCAGTGTATCGAATTTTCTTCCCGAAAAGGCAAATGCAGTCCCGTTGCATTCACTTATTCTTTCGGAAAAATGGTCTTTCTCTCCAATACCTATGGCCATACGGACATCTATACCTTTGATCTGTTTTATAGCCGCCTTTATTTTTATTGCCGTTCTCAGCCCTTCCACCGGGTCACCAACCTCCAGTTGAAAGCTGTCACCCCTGGTTATCTCCCATTTTTCAGGCGTTGCCCCGTATTTTTTCAATTCAGCCTGCAGTGCATTAAGCCAGATCCCGGCGCTGACTTTCCTGGAGTGAAATATGTCTCCGGTTATCACACTGGTCTTTATCGGTTTTTGCATCATTTTCTTTCCCTTTCTTTGCCAAAGGTATCACATTTTTACGCGATATACAAAGGTATCACATTTTTTAATGATACTTCTTTTTTCATTCTGCGATTGATGAATGCATTCGCCTCGAACACGATTAGTATCACATATTTTCGCGATATTCGATAAAATCGCCAATTAAAGTGATTCGACCAGGCGGCAATCAGGGAGAACCAAAACAGGTTGCCGATGATTTGGCGGAGGGTTTTCACAGGCTCTCCCGTGCCTTGATAATCGTAAGATATTCTACCGGTGGGTCGCTCAGAACCATCCGGTGCGTTCTGTCATAAAATACCTTACCGACCTGTTCAATGTGCGCGATCAGGTCCTGATTGTTGATCCGGCTTTTTAGGGAAAGATCTATCTCGTAAGGCAGCATCAGGTCATCCAGCTCGCTGTCAAGTAGCATCAGTTGCCGGAAAGTCATATCCCCATCGATCATCAGATCTATATCTGAACCATGCTGATAATTGCCTTTCGCCCTGGATCCGTAAATCACAACCAGGTCAATGCCCGGATAATTATCGAAACAATGGTGAATGGTTTCAATATCTGCCTGTGTCATTCCGAACATGGCCCTGAGTTTATTCAAGGGATTGCATCTTAGTCTTAAATGCAAGGAAGAGGCCATAATATGTGGCAACAATCAACTGCTTTAAATCTTCAGCCACTTTTTCATTATATGTATGTGCGGACTGGTTGCGGCTCCTGATCATTTCCATCCAACCCTCCCCGCCTTTTATCAATCCTCTGGCAAAAGCCTCACGGGTAGCATCCCGGGAGCCTGTGATGCTTGTGTTTCCCTGGTATTCAAAATAGTCTTTCAATACATTCCAGGCCAGTTCATGGGTAAATTCAAAACGCTGTATGAGTCCCTGCTCTTCCAGTTCATTCAATCCCTGCTCATTATGCTTTTTTACCGCTTCTTCCAAAAGGGCAAATGCTTTCAGGAAGTTCTGAAAGCGCTGTTTCCATCGGATGTCTTCCTGGTTCATATTGGTTATTCGATTTTCAGGATTTTATAAATCCACTGCAACAAACGTGTTGCGTTAATGGCAGTTTGATAACAAAGCTACGCTTTTTTTATTACACGAATGAAAACGAAAGAATCGCAAATATTGACCCGCTCTGTGAACCTCCGTGACTTCTCTGTGGTTCTCTGTGTAATTTTTTATATGCTTCTTACACAGAGTTACACAGAGGTTTCACAGAGAACCACAGAGGTGCCTTTAACTGTTTAAGTCATCCTTTATTTTCTTCGCGGTGAATAAAGCTTGTCAGAAAGCTTTTCGTGTAACAAGAATTACCCCTGCATCGGCTTTACCGGCACGCAGATGTCGACGACGAATTTCCCGTCCTTCGGCTCTTCGGGGTACATCTCGAAGCAGGGCTTGTCGTCGGGCTGGTACCCGCTCTCGGGGAACCACTGACCGTAGAGCCAGTCCCACGCCTGCTGGAAATCGGCCGCCGTGAGCTCAAAGCGGGCGATGACGTACTTCGCCGGCGCGAGGGCCATCTTCCCGATCTCTCCGCCGACCTTCGTTTCGGACGGTACCGTAATGCAAACGCTCATCCGGAGCTTTTCCCCCTCCGTAATATTGGGGTCGTCGTGGTAAACGATCAGCGACCTGAAATCCTTTCCGCCGATCAGCCCGCGCGGGCCGGCCCATGCGAAGAGCCGGTTCCAGAGGCCTTCAAAGAGTTTTTCATTGCCCTGGTACGGGCCGATATGCCGGATGTAGGCGATCGTCATCCCGGGAAGCTCTTTCACTTCCACGCTTTTGTTCAGTTTCATGGTTGTCCTCCATTTAAGGGTTTGTGATTCGGGACAAAAATAAACAGAGGGCTTTTCTCCGGCCTGACCGGAATTGCGAACCTGTTGACTTAAATTGCTTTTTTCATGCTTCTCTTTCCGGTACCGGGTGGCTGAAACACCGAAATGGTCCCTGAAGTTCCTTGAAAAGACGGAGATGTCGGAAAACCCGCAGCCATAGGCTATCCCGGTGATGCTCTCCCGGCTGTTCGCCCGGATCATGGCCGCAGCCTTCTCGATGCGCAGGCGCAGGATGAACCGGAAAGGCGTCTCGCCGGCAATGGCATGAAAGATCCTGGTGAAATGGAATTTCGAGAAACCGGCCACGCCGGCCAGCTCCTCCAGGGTCATGGGTTTTTCGAGGTTCGACTCGATGTGATCGAACGCCCGGTTGATCCTGGAGATGTATTCGGATTTAGGTTGTTCGGCCATTTAAACAACTTTAACCGCAGAGTTCGCGGAGAAGGCGCAGAGGGCGCAGTCAATTTGATATCAAAGTTACATTTTTTTGTTACTCGAAGTCCCACGAAGGAAAATAGAAGAAGGCGCTTTCACCATTTATTTACTGTTGGCCTGTGCGCCTTCGCGGTAAAAAAGGGCCTTTATGAAAACCCCTTCATGTAACATCCTTTGCATTTCAATCCCCGCTTCCCCGCAATCAAATTTCCCTTACCTTTACCCGCCCGAAACAGGCATCAACTCCGCACCCATCATGGAGCAGCCGGAAAAGAAACTCTTCCTCCTCGACGCCATGGCCCTGATCTACCGGGCCTATTTCGCCTTTGCGAAGAACCCGCGGGTGAACTCGAAGGGGATGAACACCTCGGCCATTTTCGGGTTTGCCAACGTGATCCTCGACCTGATGAAGAGCCAACAGCCCACCCACCTCGGCGTGGCGTTCGACACCATCGCCCCCACGGTGCGGGAGGCCGACTTCGGAGCCTACAAAGCGCACCGGCAGGAGACTCCCGAAGACATCGTGAACTCGCTGCCCTACATCCACGAGCTGATCGAGGCCTTCAACATCCCGACGCTGTTCGTTGACGGCTACGAAGCCGACGACGTGATCGGCACACTGGCAAAGCAGGCGGAAAAGCAGGGATTCATGACCTTCATGATGACCTCCGACAAGGACTTCGGGCAGCTCGTGAGCGACCGCACCTTCATCTACCGGCCCGGCAAGGCGGGGGAGAAGGCGGAGATCCTCGGTGTGAAAGAGGTATGCGAAAAATTCAGCATCCGGCGCCCCGACCAGGTGAAGGATATCCTCGGTTTGTGGGGTGACGCTTCCGACAACATCCCCGGCATCCCCGGGGTGGGGGAGGTGACGGCCAAAAAACTGCTGGCCGAGTTCGACTCGGTGGAGGATCTCATCGCCAACGCCGACCGGATCGCCAATGAAAAACTTCGCCAAAAGGTCATCGAATTCAAAGACCAGGCAATGCTGTCGAAACAGCTCGCCACCATCATCCTGGATGTTCCTGTCGAATTCGACGAAAAGAAGCTCCTGCTCGAGCCACCCGACGAAGAACGGCTGAAGCGGCTGTTTGAGGAGCTGGAGTTCAGGACCTTCGCACAGCGGCTGGAAGATTACCTGGGAAGATCAAAGATCAAAGATCAAAGATCAAATATAAAAAGTCAAGGCCAGGAGGGGTTGAACATAATCCCTGATCTGGCATCCGGCTCCTCCCCCGGCCCCTCCCCTGTCAGC
>Ga0163209_1000833_pt1 | contig 13508 bp, 17 predicted proteins | sample Kivu_160m_FD_113538 | JGI IMG/M metagenome (GOLD analysis project Ga0163209, IMG submission 113538) | Freshwater microbial communities from Lake Kivu, Western Province, Rwanda to study Microbial Dark Matter (Phase II) - Kivu_160m | ecosystem: Environmental > Aquatic > Freshwater > Lake ...
CCATAGCCCCGGCAATAGACCGGTCCAGAGCATGGCTAATAGGCTCTTCCATAGGCCGGCCAATAGACCCCGCCGTAGGCCGGGCAATAGGCTGGGGGATACCCCCCCCAACGACCCCGGGACGGGAAATCTGCAGTTTCGGCAATGTCCTGTTGACCAGAATGGCCGAAATCGCGCTATTACTGAGTAATGACTGCAACCAGAAAGGAGACCGGGAGAGTGTCATGAACGAGATAGAACTGGACCAGGAGACGCGGCTCCTGCTGGACCGCGTCCGACACAAGCGTAAGACCTTGTCTCTGTTCGACATGCCGCCGGACCTGGCCGAAGCTGGTGAGCGGCAATCCTACAGCTTTGTAGGATAGAGCAAGTCCGGGTTTGTGCTGCTAACCTGCCTCGGGGCTGTGTGTTATGTCCTATCGGGCCGAACTGACTCCCCCGCCTGGTGGATGGTTCACCGGATAGCACAGGGAGTTCAGTGGACAGCGGTCTCGAGGATGGTCTGGCACGTGGTTGCGAGGGCAGTCTGCGAGGCAACCGGTCGGATAGTTCTTCCTGCAGTCAGGCAGGCAGTTCGGGCCGCAGTCCGGCAGGCAACCGGCGAGGTTGTCTATCGGTCCGCCCTGAGCACAACGGGGTGGATGGCGTTCTCCGCCGTCTGCAGAGCAGCTCCGTCAGTTGTACCGGACACCGCGCGGACGGCCATCCGGAATGCTGTGTGCAGGACTCGCCCGGCAGCCGTCAGTCGAATGCGCCCCCTGATTCCTTCGCGGCGGCCCCGCGTACTACTGGCCCAGCCCGCGCCGGAGTTGATTCGCACCGGAGTCTTCAGCCTGGTGGCATTGGTTGTACCATTGCGGCTCTGTCTGCGCAGCGTTCGTTTCGGTTTCCCGAACACTGGCAGAGGTTGACAGTGAGGTTCTGTCCGGCATAATGCCTTGGGCTAGAGCCGGCGCGAGCGACGTCGCGCCGGGACAGATTCCCGAAAGGAGCTGCTGTGCCTTACGATGTCTTCATCGAGTGCGATAAGCGACCGCAGGTGATCGTTGAAGCCGACCGGGTCGAGGAACTGGACGGCTACTTCCGGTTCTTCAGAGAGAGCGAGCTGATTGCGTCGTTCAAGGAGCAGAAGGTCATCGGTTACGTGAAGGTGACCGGTCCGATGTAGGGTCACGCGGCCGAGTCAGATAGTTCAGAGTCCAGCGACCGGAATTCCTAATCCAGAATTGTAGGGCTGTGGTCTAGCGGAGCCGCAGGCGCGGCCCGCCGCGGCCACCGGACATCTGTTTGGCCAGGACCCGGGCCTGGCCAAATTCCTTCAGCAGCCGGTTGACGTCCGTGACCGTGGTGCCGCTGCCGGCGGCGATGCGCCGGCGTCTTGAGCCGTCGACGATGTCCGGGTTGTGTCGCTCGGCCGGAGTCATGGACTGGATCATCGCTTCCACCTGGACAAATTCGTTGTCGTCTACTTCTAGGTTGCCGGCTCCCGGTATCATGGCCAGCAGTTTGGAGATGTTCCCCATCTTCTTGATACCTTTGAGCTGGTTGAGGAAATCGTCAAGGTCGAACTTGCCTTTGAGGAACTTCTCGGCAACCGCGCGCTGGTCCTGGCCTTCGGTCGCCGCCTGGACTTTGTCGGCCAGGCTCTTCATGTCGCCCATGCCGAGGATGCGCGAGGCAATCCGGTCCGGGTGGAAGTCCTCGATGTCTTCGAGGTGTTCGCCGGTGCCGGTGAAGAAGACCGGCAGGCCGGTCACGTGCCGCACCGACATCACGGCGCCGCCCCGGGCATCGCCGTCGAGTTTGGTGAAGCAGCAGCCGGTGAGTTTGAGCCGGGTGCTGAACTGCTCGGCTTGAGCAACCGCGTCCTGTCCGATCATGCCGTCGAGCACCAGCAGGCTGGCATTGGGCCGGGCTTTGTCCTGAATCGCGGCCAGTTCGTTCATCAGGTCGTCATCGATGTGCAGCCGGCCCGCGGTGTCGAAGACCACGAAGCCGTTGGCCCGGTCGCGCGCCTGCTTGAGCGCGGCCAGGCAGGTGGCGACGACGTCGTCCGACACCGGGAAGAAATCGCACTTGGCGCGTTCGGCGACCGAGCGGAGCTGCTCGGACGCGGCCGGGCGCTTGGGGTCGCAGGCGACGAGCAGCGGCTTCCGGTTGCGGAACTTGTGCGCGAGCTTCCCCGCAAACGTGGTCTTGCCGGTGCCCTGCAGCCCGACCAGGCTGATGACGGCCGGGTTGGCGCTCAGGTCGAGCTTGGCCGTGGTCCCGCCCAGCAGTTCGGCCAGCCCCTGATAGAGCGTGGCGTTGATGAGTTCGCCGGGTTTGAGGCTGGCCGCGACGTTCTTCTCTTTGAGCTTGGCTTCGACCGAGCGGATGAAGTGGCCGACGACTTTGTAGTTGACGTCGGCTTCGAGCAGCACGGTACGGACTTCGCGCAGGGCCTGCGATACTTCGCGGTCGGAGAGCCGGCCATAGCCCAGGAGCTTCCGGCGGAGCTGGGTGAAGCGGTCGGTCAGTGCGTCGAACATTTGCTAGAAGAGGGGTCCAGGATTCGAGGATTCCGGTATTCCAGTGTCCGGATTCGCATCCGCTCTTTGCTTGCGTGGCTGCCCGAACGGCGTCATCTGCGGAATCTGTGTAATCTGTGGATGTCCGTTCCGGCTCAGGAGCATTTCAAGGCTTTGATGGTGGCAGCGTAGTCGGTGCTGCGGAAGATGGCGCTGCCGGCGATGACCATCTGCGCGCCGGCCTCGGCCACCAGGGCACAGTTGTGCGGGTTGATGCCGCCGTCCACCGCTATTATCGCCTTCGCCCCGGTCTCTTGGATCAGCTTGGCCGTCTCGCGGATGCGGCCCGGTGCCTCGGGCGAGAATTCCTGGCCGCCGAACCCCGGATAGACGCTCATGACGAGCACGCCCTGCACGTCGGCGATGATTGGTCGCAGGGACTCGACCGGCGTGTTGGGGTTGAGCGAGATGCCGGCAGCCTTGCCCGCGGAGTGAATCGTTTCGAGGCACTGTTCCGGTGCTTCCGCGGCCTCGACATGGAACGTGATCTGGTCGGCATAGGGGAGGAACTTCTCAATCAGCCATTCCGGTTCGTTGACCATCAGGTGGGCATGAACCGGCACGGTCACGGCCTGGCGTACGACCCGGGCGAGGGGGACGCCGAAGCTCAGGTTCGGGACAAAATGGCCGTCCATTACGTCGAGGTGGATTAAGTCGGCGCCGGCTTTCACGACTGCCGACAGTTCATCGGCCAAGTGGAGGAAATCGCAGTCGAGAATCGAGGCGGCGACTTTCATGCAGGGAAAGTCCTAGTGACAATCTGCCGGATCGAGGAAGACGGAACCTTACCACCAAGGCACGAAGACACGAAGAGGAAGAGATAGCCGCCAAGGACGCTAAGAGCGCCAAGTCCGGGGACTCGCTCTCTCGATCTCTTGATCCCTGGGTCCCTTCGGCTCTCAACCAGTCGTGTTAATCCGTGTTTATCCGTGGTTTCTATCACTTTCGTCCTGCCGGCATGGCTACAATCAGGCTGACCGTGTCGAAGTCGCGGACGGTCATGCCTTCTTCGGGGTACTGGACCAGCACGCTGCCGACCGGTTCGTCGCTCGGCGCCTGTTTGACCTCGCCGAGCAGCAGGCCCCGGGAGACGATTATCCCGTGCGCGGTTTCGAGGTTCAGGCCGATCAGGTTCGGCATCGGGAAGTTGCCGACCCGGGAGGCAACCTGGATGGTAATCGGCTCGCCTTCTTCGACTTCGACTCCGGCCGGCGGCCGGGTTGCCGTGACCTGACCCGGCGGCAGGGTGAGTGTACGCAGCGACTCGACCCCGGCGATCGAGAGGCCGGATTCGGTGAGCAGGGCAGTGGCGCGCGGGAGAGTCAGCCCCTCGACATGGGGGATTTTCAGCTTGGCGCCGCCCTTGCTGATATCAATGTGGACCCGGCGGCCGAGCTTTACCCGCTGTCCGGGTTCCGGGTGCTGGGCCACGACCCGGTCCGGGGGCACGGTCGCATTGGATACGCTGCGGACCTCGCCGAGCATCAACCCGGCTGTGATGATTGAATCCTCGGCAGCGAACCGGTCGATGCCAATAAGGTCCGGCACGGCCGCCACCCGTCCCCGTCCGACGACTAGCGGCATCACGATCCAGTTGAGGACGACAACCACGAGCGCCAGAGCAAGAACGGCGATGAGGAGCGTCCGCAGCCGGTGGTGGCGGGGTTTGCGACGCTGCTTCATGCCGCGAATCTCTCTCCGGCAAGCGGCCGGTGGCCGTTGCGGAAATCCCGGCCCGACTGAGTCCGTTTGCCTTCGGGCTTGAGCTCGATGACCTCGATGGTGCCCGAGCCGGCGGCGACAACCAGTCCCGCACGGTCGACCAGGAGCTCTCCGGGTTGGCCCTGGTCCGATGTGGAGTGGATGCGCGAGCGGAGCAGCACAATCCGGTTCTCGCGGAAAGCCGTGACCGCCCCGGGTTCGGGCGAGAGCGCCCGGATACGGTTGTGGATTCCCTGAGCCGAATCGCGCCAGTCGATGCTGCGTTCCGACTTGGCAATTTTGGGGGCGCGGGTCGCCAGTTTCGGGTCCTGCTGGGTCCGCGTGGCGGTGCCCGTTTCCATCCCGGCCAGGGCACTGAGCACGAGCCGGGCGCCGGTTTCGGCCAGCCGCTGCGACAGCTCGCCGGCCGTTTCATCCCGGCCGATAGACAGGCTTTCCTGTTCGATGACATCGCCCGCATCCACCTGCTCAGACAGGAGGATGAGAGTCACGCCAGTTTTACTTTCTCCGGCCAGTAGTGCACGTTGAATCGGGGCGGCGCCGCGGTAGCGGGGTAGAAGTGAGGGATGGATGTTCAGGAAGCCGAGCCGAGGTGCGGCCAGCAGGGCCGGCTTCAGGATGTAGCCGTATGCGGCCAGGACTGCCGCATCCGGATTCCGGGATTTGAGCTCGGCGATGAACGCCGGGTCGTTCGGGTCGGCGGGAGTCAGAACCCCAAGATCGAGCGCGCGGGCTTCCTGTTCGACCGGGCTCGGGACCAGTTTCCGGCCGCGTCCGCTCGGCTGGGCCGGAGCGGCGACTACCAGTCCGACTTCGTGCGCCGACCCGGCGAGCGCGTGCAGCGCCGGGACCGCGAACTCGGAGGTGCCAAAGAAGGCTAGGCGCACTGTTTCTTTTCCTGCGCTTCCAGTTCCTTGAGCTTGGTGCCGAACAGCCGGCGCCGGGTATCGCTCAGGTGGTCGATGAACAACACTCCGTTCAGGTGGTCGATTTCGTGGAGCAGCGCCCGGGCGAGGAGTCGGGTGCCTTCGACCGTGATCGGCTGCAGTTTCTCATCGAGCCCGGTGACCCGGACGAACTCCGGGCGGGGCAGGAAGTCGAACAGTCCCGGCAGCGAGAGGCAGCCCTCTTCCGCCTCGACCATTCCCTCAGTCGCCGCCACCTGCGGGTTGATGATGCAGTACGGTTCCCCGTCGACGTCGTCGCCGCGCGGGTTGATGGCAAACGCCGCGATCGTCTCCGCGAGCTGGTTTGCGGCAAGGCCGAGCCCGTCCTGGGTAAGCATGCTCGTCTTCAGGTCTTCAAGGAACTGGACGAGTTCCGGGGTCAGCTTCTCGATGAGCCGCGACTTCGTCCGCAGCGCGGGGTGGCCGTAAAGAACCACACGGCGGTTCCTGCCGGCCGGCTTCGCCATCGCCCTACTTCTCGGCGCCGAACTTGTAGCTGACCGCGCTCTTGTCGACCTCGAACTCAGTGTTCTCCGCGACCTTAACCATGAAGGTCTGTTCCTTCACGTTGGAAACGATGCCGTGAATGCCGGACCCCAGCACCACGCGGTCCCCGCGCTTGATCTGTTCGAGCATCTGGGCGTGTTTCTTCTGTCGGCGCTGCTGGGGCAGAATCATCAGGAAATAGAGGACGGCGAAGATGAGGATTATCGGCAGGAACCCGAGAATGGAGTTCATGCCGCCGCCGGCAGCAGGTGTGGCCGGTGCCGAGGTCGGGGCCGGGGTCTGGGCGAAAGCGATTCCGAACATCAGGTCTCCTTTGGGCAATTGCCCTTATGCGGATCTTCTGGTAATCGGGCGTCGATACAGGCGATGCCGCCTTGCGTATTCGGCGACTCGCACAGGTAACATATACCGGACAGAAAGGCCTTTGGCAAGCCTTGCCCGGACCGCCGCCGCCGAGATATCGACCGGAATGACGGTGCGGAACAGCACCCGCGACGGGTCGTGCCGCGGGAAAAGCGCGGGACGCTCCACGCCGGGTCGGCTCATCACGACTATGCGGGCGAGGCGCGTGAGCAGATCGGGTCGGTGCCACGATGACACGGCGCGGTACTGGTCCGAACCGACAATCAGGTAGAGGCTCGCGCCGCGGTATTGCGACCGCAGTTCACCGAGAGTGTCGACGGTGTAGGAAGGGCCGGGCCGGTTTTCTTCGATCGGGCACGGCTCAAGGCCGGGCTCGCCGGCAATCGCGAGCCGCGTCATCTCCAGCCGATGGCGGTAGCGGGTCAGCGGGCCGCGTTTGTGCGGCGGTCGGCAGGCAGGTACGAAGAGGACCCGGTCCAGGCGCAGCAGTCGCTTGATGTCGCCGGCAGCCAGGACGTGTCCGAGGTGGATCGGGTCGAACGACCCGCCGAATACGCCGAGCCGAGGCGGCACTTCAGTTGGTGCGGGCGAGGGCAGCGCGTGCGAGCTTCTTCACTCCCGGTTCGCACGGACCGGTCACGAGGCTGCTCAGGACTTCCCTTGCCTTCGCGGTATCCGCCATTTCCAGCAGACTGACCGCGAACTGGTATCGCTCGACGCTGGGCCACCGTTCGGCCGGGTAGGTCGCGTCGATGTGGTCGTAGTAGACGAGTGCTGACTTGTATTCGCCCGACGTGTAGTAGATCCGGGCCGCGTCGAATTCGCGCAGCGCGAGTCGCTCGGCGATGTCGCCGAGCAGCTTCTCGGCCTCGGGTCGGAGTGGTGAGTCCGGATAGGTCTCCAGGAACTGGTTGATGATTTCCTGGGCCTTGAGCGCCCGGGACTGGTCGCGGACGTGGCTCGGAGCGGAACGGAGATAGGAGACTGCGAGCTTGTACGTGGCCTCTTCCTGGAACCGGCCGTTCGGGAAGCTCTTGAGATAGAAGTCGAACTCATTCTGGGCCTGGAAGTAGTCGTTGCTGCGGTAGTAGGTCTCGGCCAGATAATACTGCGCGTCCGAGGCCTGGCGCGAGCCCGGGAAGTTGAAGATGATGAAGGTGAACTGGTCCTCGGCCCGCCGATATCGCCTTGCTTCCAGGTTGGCGGTCGCCTCGTCGATTGCCTGCTGGGCGTCCTGCGGGACCGGCGGGAGCTGGGCGCGCTTCGGGCACCCGGCTGCTGCCAGTACCAGCAGGGCGAACACGAGTCGGCGCAGGTGGCTCACAGCAGCCTCACTACTTCGTTCACCGTGGCCGTCAGGTTCGGTTCGGCCTTGGCGGCCATGGCCAGCACTTCCTCCAGGCTGACCGGCTTCATCGCATCGGGAAGGCCCATGTCGGTGATGACAGAAAACCCGAGCACGCGCAGGCCGGCGTGCCGAGCGACGATGACTTCCGGCACGGTCGACATGCCGACGAGGTCGGCACCGATGGTGCGGATGTAACGGTACTCGGCGGCGGTCTCGAGATTCGGGCCCGTGACCCAGGCATAGACGGCCGGGTAGAGCCGGATCCCGAGTTTCAGTGCGGCATCCATTGCCATGCTTACCAGCGAAGGGTCGTAGCAGGCAGCCATGTGCGGGAACCGCGGGCCCAGTGACTCATCGTTCGGCCCGCGCAGCGGGTTGAGCCCGGTCAGGTTGATGTGGTCGGTGATGACAGCCACCTCGCCCGCCCGGAGCAGCGGATTGACGCTGCCCGAGGCGTTGGAGACAATCAGGGTCTTGATCCCCAACTCCTTCATGACCCGCACCGGGTGAGTAATCTGCTGTGGGTCGTAGCCTTCGTAGTAATGGAACCGTCCCTGCATGACAACAACCCCGCGCCCGCTCAGGTGACCGAAGATCATCCGGCCGCGATGGCTCTCCACGGTGGGTATTGGGAAATGCGGTATCTCTTCGTAGGGGATTGCCGCCTCGACCTTGATGTCCTGGGCCAGTTTCCCGAGCCCGGTGCCGAGGATGATGCCGAGTTCGGGTTGGAAGCTGGTCTTAGTTCGGATTGCCTGGACGCTTTGAGCTATCTGCTGCTTCAGCATTCGGTTTCCTGTCTCTCATCCGCTCAGCCATCGCCAGGTAGGTTCGCGCAATCGCGGAAATCTCATCGCTCAGGGCCGCACGCTTCGCCTCGAGTGCACGCAACTCGTCGCCGACGCTCCGGATTCGCTGGGTTGCATCGAGTTTTATCCGTTCGGCCTCGTGTTCCGCCTTGTCGATGACCAGTTGAGCTTCTCTCATTGCTTCCTCGCGCAACTGGTTGGTTGCCTTCTGCGCGGTCACGAGTGTGTCTTTCAGCAGTTGCTCGGTATCCTCGTACGCTTTCAGGTGCTTGGTCAGTTCTTCCGCTTTCTCGGTGAGTTGCGCGCGTTCCTTGCGCAGGTTCTCGATCTCGGTTGCCAGCTCACCGATGAACTCCTCGACCTCGGTCTTGGTAAGACCGTTGCGTTGGGTCGAGAAGGTCTTCTTCCGGATGTCCATGGGTGTGATAGCCATCACCGGATTCTATCGAGGGGGCTCAAGACTGTCAACCGAAACGGATGCAGGATAGAGGGACGAATGTCTTCCGGATACAACGTGGAAAGCGGCTACCGGACACTAGCGGCACAACCGCGTGCAGGTTGACTATTTCTCGTCCGCTTCTATGATTGCCCGGTGCTGTCCATTCTCGCCGCTCTTGTGATTGCCGCCGTTCCGGGCGAGCGGCTCGACTACGGTCTGCGCTACGGTCCGGTCACAATCGGCACGCTCGTGCTCGAGACGCTCGAGCCGGAGACGGTAGGGACGGACGAGTGCTGGCATTTCCGCGCAGACCTCGAGTTGACGCGCTCGTTCTCCTGGCTCTTCTGGGCCAGCTACCGGCTGGAGACCTGGTGCCGCGCTTCGGACATGGTGACGCTTCGTTCCTACAAGCGGACGCGCGAGCCCCACTACCGGGCCGAATGGACTGCTGACTTCGATCCCGGCCGGTCGATAGTCAGCTACTCGGATGGCGAGACCCTAGCCACCGATTCCTGCGTCCGCGACCTTCTGTCGACATGGTACTTCTTTCGTGCCCTGCCGCTTGCACCCGGGGATACGGTGAGGGCTGCGCTGCACGTTGATCGGCAAGGCTACCAGCTCGTCGCGGTCGCTCGCGATGAGAAGACGGTGAGTACTCCGGCCGGAGTATTCGACTGCATAGCGGTCGTGCCTAGCTCCGGCGGCCCGCTCGGTACGGTGTATCTGAGCAACGACGCGGAACGGATACCGGCTGCCATCCGTACCCGGGTGGGAGGTCTGGTCGTGAGCGCTTTTCTGCGCTCGGTTTCACATGAGGAGGAACAATGAGTCTGCAAGCGGTTATCCTGTGCGGCGGCCGCGGAGAACGATTCTGGCCGAAGAGCCGTCGCGCCCTGCCCAAGCAGTTCATAGCGTTGTTCGGCCGCAATTCCCTGACCCGGGAGACGAGCGCACGGGTCCGGCCGCTCTGCCCGCCGGGACGGCAGCTATTCGTTGCCCCGTCCGAGTTCGAATCGGTGCTGCGCGCACAACTCGGCCGGGCCGCCCGCCTCGTGTTCGAGCCGATCGGGCGCAATACGGCACCGGCGATTGGCCTGGCTGCCGAGTATCTGAAGCGCCACGACTCGGACGCGACAATGCTGGTTCTGCCGGCCGACCATCTCATCGAAGACCAACCCGCTTTTGTCAAGGCCGTACAGATGGGCGCGCGGCTGGCAGGGGATGGGTTTCTCGTCACGTTCGGAATCAGGCCGGAACGACCAGATACCGGGTACGGCTATATCCAGCTTGGCAGCCGCATCGCCGGGAAAGGACGGTTGACCGCGCACCGGGTGCAGGGATTCAGGGAGAAGCCGAGTCCGGCCCGGGCCCGCGCCTATCTGGCAGCAGGCAACTATGTCTGGAACAGCGGCATGTTCATCTGGCGCGTGGACAAGATACTGGCCGCGTTCCGGGAGTTCATGCCGGATTTCCATGCCGAACTTGAGTGGTTCGGCAGGACCATCGGTACGCGCCGGGAGGAGTCGGCTCTTGTCCGGCTCTACCGTACCGCGCCATCCATTTCGATTGACTACGCGGTGATGGAAAAGGCGGACAACGTCGCCTGCGTGCGCGGCACGTTCGACTGGGACGACGTCGGCTCCTGGCTTGCCCTCGGTCGTCACACGCGGCCCAACGGTTCGGGAAACGTGGCCATCGGACGGTTCGTCGCCCGGGACTCATCCCGTTGCGTGGTGGATTCGGACGCCGGCATCGTCGCCGCCCTGGGTGTCAATGACCTGGTCATCGTGCGGGCCGGTGACGCGGTGCTCGTGGCGGACAAGACGAGCCTCGGGGACATTAAGCAGTTGCTCGCCGACATCGCCGCGTCGCCGCAAGCTCGACGGTTTCTGTGAGATTGCTCCTCGCCACCAGCAACCGGAACAAGGTGCTCGAGATGGAGCGGGCGCTCGAAAACACCGGCTGGCAGGTGATGATGCTGTCCGACCTTGGCGACATGCCGGAGGTTGAGGAAGACGGGACCACGTTTGAGGATAACGCTCGCAAGAAAGCCCGGAGTGCGGCCGAACGGGCGAAGACGTGGACCCTTGCTGAAGATTCGGGCCTGGAAGTTGATGCGCTCGGAGGAGAGCCGGGAGTGAAGTCCGCTCGCTACGCCGGGGAAGGGGCGAGCGATGCCGACCGGATCCGCAAGGTCTTGGACCGTCTCGTCGCGGTGCCGGAGGAACGTCGCACGGCCCGATTCCGGTGCGTAATGTGCCTCGTCAACCCGGCTGGAGATGAGACCTGCTTTGACGGCCGTTGCGAGGGCAGCATCGCCCATGACGCGTGTGGTTCAGCCGGGTTCGGGTACGACCCGATATTCGTGCCAGAAGGGTACGACCGGACGTTCGCCGAACTCGGTTTGGGCGTGAAGGGCAGAATCAGCCACCGCGCCCGGGCGATGGAGCGGGTCATCGGGTTCCTTCGTTCGCAGGCCGACCCCGATGAGCACTCACCCAGCCCCTGATGCGTGTTGACTTGTGTCTGTATCGCACCTATATTAACCGCAGTTGGTTCTTCGGGGAGTAGCGCAGTCCGGTTAGCGCACCACGCTTGGGCCGTGGGGGCCGCTGGTTCAAATCCAGTCTCCCCGATTGACTGTGGGGTTCAAGGGTCCCGGGGTTCGAGGGTTCAGGCCGGAACCGCAAGCCCGGATTTCCGGATTCTGGTTTCCGAGTCCTGACTTCTGATTTCGGCCGCTGCCCTCATGATGCGCCTGTAGCTCAGATGGATAGAGCATCGGATTTCTAATCCGATGGCCGGGGGTTCGAGTCCCTCCAGGCGCGCTTCTAAGTCACGTAAGGAAAGCGGCTTACCGATAACCAGGAATGTTCCTCATCCGCGTTTGGGTGTGGAACATTCTTGGAACATTTCTGACCGCCTTGCTGTGGCCCTTTCAACGACCGACGAAGCGCGAACCACGCGGAACCATTGCACCCGGCGGGAGAGGAAACGTGGTCAGTGACCGCGCGTGCCGGGCCGTGGCGGCTGAGGTGCACGGCGGGTTGACAAATTCCAGGCTCGGGGCTAGTATCTCGGTGACGAAAAACAGATGGTCGCAGAGGAGACGCCATGAAGTTGCTGAGTCCGCGCTGCAAGACTGCTTTGCTGCTGGTCTGCTTGTTCTGTGCAGGTCAAGCGGCATTCCATCCGATTGAAGGCAAGTGGCAAGCATCAACCGGCCTCGTCGTCCGGCTTGTCTGGGTAGACGGTCTCGGCTATTACGGAGGCGCTATCTATATGCCCGAGTCACTCGCGGCTTTAGGAGTGCATACGCTCTGGTCAGACATCACGTTTGAGAAGAAAGATTATCTCGGCTACACCGTGGACTCAACAGAGACAGCAGATGCCTACTGGTATTCGGTGCTTTGTCGGGCCAACTCCGATGATGAGGGCACCTGGCTCACTTTGATGACTGTGGTGTATACTGACAAGCAAGGCAAGCAGACTCCATCGAATGGAATAGTGCTAAGAACTCCGGCAGATGCAGAGCCTGTGGAGATTGCCTTCTTTACGCGGATCACTGATGATGACTATGCGCGGTTGATCGATGAGCGAAAGCAAGAGGTACGCCTGGAGGAAGAATGGCGTAAGCAACGCGATTCTATAGAGTCGGGTGATACCACGCATCCTGCTCCTTGGCCACATTAGCGAGGAGACGAAAGATGTTGCCGGAGAAGAGTTGCCTATACTTCGCTGAACGAAAAGGACTTCAACAAGTTCGGTCAGGCGCTAGACTCAGAGAGCAATGGAACGAGAAATGAGGCGGGCGTGAGCGGGGCGCTGATTGCTATCGCAGTCGTTCTGTGGTTCGCGTTGCCCGCTCCACTTTGCATGGAAATTGCCCACCGCAAGGGCCATCCGTCCAGTTCAGCGTTTGTATGGGGACTGCTCTTCGGGTGGTTGGCGGTACTGGTCTATGCAAGCAAGACCAACAAGTTGAAGGATGCCGAAGAACAAGCGACCAGTTTGGCCGAAGCGATGAAAGGCCAAGGTCCGACTCCCGGTCGTGATGAGCGCGCCGAACCGACGACGAACGATGACGATACCAAGTGCTGCCCGGATTGTGCCGAGAGCGTGAAAGCTGCGGCTCTAGTTTGCAGGTTCTGCGGTCACAAGTTCACGGCTGAAGAAACTGAGAAGGCACTAGAGGAATCGAGGGCCGTCTTGCGGGAACGGCTGCTTCGTGCGCTCTATGATGCCGACTGGCAAGTGCGAATCTCTGCCGTGAACAGACTCAGAGCAGATGGCGACCCCGGAGTCTGCCAGAGACTCTTTGAGGCAATGGCCGATGCTGTCCAAAAGGCGCACGCCCGGAAAGTAGACCGATTGTATGACGAGATTCAACAAGGTACTCGCCGATTCTCATCAGCGGTCATCAATGCTCTCCTGAGTTTTCAAGATGCTGGTATACCCTACTTGGTCAAGTCGCTAGAAGATAGCACGACCGCTGGTCTGCTTGTGAAGATGGGTGCGCCAGCCGCAGACCTTCTTGAGAAAGCGATTCCCGGTAGCGAAGGCAAAGTCCGCAAGAGGATAGAGAGAGCCGTGGCGGACATTCGGCGCGAGAGGACGCCTAGGCAACTCTTCTCCGGCAACCTCTAAGGACAGCTAAAGCAGAGGAAACGTGACAATCAGAGGGAGGCGTAGCTTCTGAAGCTCGCAGCGGAGTGGGTTCCGTCCTGACCTGAGCGACAGAACCGCAGGTCGCGTCGCAGGGACCCAGACGGCTTCTCACGAGGGAAAGTTACAGTGGGGAAG
>Ga0163209_1000836_pt1 | contig 13491 bp, 11 predicted proteins | sample Kivu_160m_FD_113538 | JGI IMG/M metagenome (GOLD analysis project Ga0163209, IMG submission 113538) | Freshwater microbial communities from Lake Kivu, Western Province, Rwanda to study Microbial Dark Matter (Phase II) - Kivu_160m | ecosystem: Environmental > Aquatic > Freshwater > Lake ...
CGCGTCGTCGACCAGACCGCGCCCGATGTCCTCGTCCTGGACGTGAATATGCCCGCGCTCAATCCGGTCGCGGTGACCCGCGCATTGAAAGCGCAGGACCCCGATTTACACATCCTCATCCTGACGGCATACGACGATGAGGAATACATCCTGGGACTCGTCGCCGCGGGCGCCACGGGCTATGTGTTGAAGGAAGAAGCGCTCGACACGCTCGCGGCGGCCATCCGCGCGACGGCGCAGGGCGAATCGTACCTCTCGCAAAAAGTCGCCGCGCGCTTGGCGCGCCGCGCCGTCGCCACCCGTGAGCCTGCCGGGGCTGAGCTGCCGCTGACGGCGCGCGAAAGTGAGGTGCTGCGCTTGCTCGCGCTCGGACTCGACAACGACGCGATTGCCGACAAACTGGTCATCGCCAAGCGCACCGTCCAGAATCACGTCAGCGCGATCTACAGCAAACTGAATTTGACTTCGCGCGCCGAAGCGATCCTCTATGCGATTCGTCACAAACTGGTCGACGTGTCGGAGGTGAAAGGACCATGATCGCGCGCGCCTTGGCCGCATTGTGGGCACACAAACTTCGCAGCGGGCTGACGATGCTTGGCGTCGCCGTGTGTGTCTTCACCCTGGCGACCACCGACGGCATGTTGGGCTGGATGTACACCTCCCGCCTGCACGACGGAGAACGTTTTCAAGGTAAACTCCTCATCCAGCAGCCCCTCGCCGGCTATCCCCCTTTCAACAGTCTCCTGCCTGAATCCACCGCCGACGCGATCCTCGCGCGGTCCGACCTCGCGGCTGACGCGAGTACGCCGCTCCTCATGATCGTCCTCGAACCGCCCGAGGACCCGATGGCGCGCGCGCGCGTGATCGGCGTGGGCCTGCGCGCGGGGAAAGAGCGGGTGTACGTCGGCGATGTGCCCGTCGCGCGCGGACAGCCCACCCTGGACGCGGAGGATGCGATCGTCTTGGGGAGCGATGCTGCGAGTTTCTACAGAATCACCGCGGCGGGTCAAACCCTCACGCTGCGCCAGCGCGCCTGGCGCGTCGTCGGCATTCTCGCACGGACGGACGGCAACAACGTCGACCGTGCGATTCTATTTCCACTCGCGTCGGCGCAAGCCGCGTTTGGAGCGCCGGGATTCGTGTCCGCCGTTCTCGCCTCGGCAAGCGATCCCAGCCGCGCGGCAGCGCGGCTGGCGGCGGATTATCCCTCTCTCGACGTCATCTCCCAACAAGGGATTCAAGGATTCCTGACCAAGGAGATCGAGTTCCCCACGCGCTATCTCGGGACACTGGCCTGGGTTGCGCTCTTCGTCGCGGCGATCCTCGTCGCGGCGGTCATGCTCCTTGCCATCCGCGAGCGCGCGAGAGAAATCGCCGCGGTGCAGGCGATTGGCGCGGAGCGACGTGGAATTCTCGCCCATACGTTGACGGAAGCACTATCGCTCAGTATCGGCGGTGGCATCATCGGGCTGGCTGTCGCGCTTCCCACGGCGTACGCCCTGGGCTGGCCGTGGATCTTCTCGCTCGGCGAAGCGCTGCGCCTGGCGGGGCTGGTGCTTGCGGTGGGGATTGTCGCGAGTATTTATCCCGCCTATCAAGCCACGCGCGCGTATCCCGAAGTGCTGCGCGTGGAGGAGCTGCGGGCTCGCTTGCAGCAGGTCTCAGCCGACAAGCAGACGTTGGGGCAGGCCTACCATCACCTGGTCATCGGGCGCGAAGAGGAACGCAAGCGCATCGCGCGCGAGTTGCACGACCAGGTGATCCAGGGTCTGCTCGGCTTGAAATTCCATCTCGCCGATCAAGTCGGCGGGCCATCGCCGCTCCAGGGTGAAATCAACACGACGATTGAAACGATTCGCAATCTGTGCGCGGACTTGCGCCCGCCTGCGCTCGACCATCTGGGGCTGACCGCGGCGCTGCGCTCCTACGCGCAGGATTTCCAGGCGCGCACGGACCTCGCGGTCGAATTGCAGCTCGACGATGAGGCGCGCCTCTCTCCGAAGAAATCGCGCTCGCGCTCTTTCGCGTGGCGCAAGAGGCATTGGCGAACGCATGGCGCCACGCGCAGGCGCGCTGCGTGCGCGTGCATCTGCGAATCTGTGAAGACGCCGTAGAACTATCTGTGGAGGATAATGGTCGCGGCTTTGCGGTGCCCGAGCGATTGGGCGAGCTGGTCGAGCGGGGGAATTTCGGTCTGATGAACATGCGCGAGCGCGTCGAGTTGGTCGGCGGCACGCTGCGCGTGGATTCGCAACCCGGACACGGGACGCGCGTGGAGGCGCGGGTGCCGAGAGGATGAAGTGGCGCGCCAATGTGCATTATACGCTCATAGAGATGCTGATGAGGGCATGTCAGATGAGACTTCGACGGAGGTAGGTGTACACGTAACGAAATCAGATATACAATTTCCCATATTCCCTTCTGTTCCAATAGGTTTCACTAACCGGAGCGACGGGTTTTGCTTTGGCATGTGGCATACTCTCGTTTTCGCGGCACACCCCCCGCTTGCCGGAAATGCAAAACCGTCAGCGTGTGTAATGATCATAATTGCATCATACTAAACATCAGGAAAATACACGAGCCTCGGAGCCCAAAAACTCCGAGGCTCGGTTTGTAATCAGCCACGCGCTTCTGCCACTTTCCCTCTGAGAGGAAAGGGAGCATATCAGTCAGAATTCCTTTGTGCAGCTATACGCACGATATTCTCTTGCCTATTCTTTGCAAAAGGGGCACGCAGCTGGGCACGGCTGCTGCACTGGTTCTTGATAGACAGGAGTATCTTCTCCTGATCTGCATTTCTTCTGGGCAGGTTTCTGTGCTTGTTTCGATCGCACAGCAACTTGTGCTTGGAGCAGACAACACAGGCGACTTGGTTCTACGCAGGTTTCTTTCTCCTTGGATTTGGCTTCGCTTTCTTTTGCCTGCGCATCTTTCGCTTTTTCGCGACGATCTTTTTGCTGCAATGTGCCCCAGGTACGGGATTATGATGAGCAAAAACACGCGTAACCGCGTCTATCAGCCTTTCGGGCCCCTCCGCTTTGCTCACAAAATCGAGGGCTGGCGGCAAGCCATCTAAAACAGGGCCCAAAGCTTCACGAACGTGTTCGTAACTGGGGAAGCCGGTCAGGATGATTTTGGGAATAGACCTGTAGGCAGGATCTTTTGCCAAGGTTAGGCCTGAGACGTCTTTCTCATCATCATCGTTCTCTAGCCGAATGTCCAGGATAGCCAGGTGGATGTGTCCCTCCTGCAAGAGTCGTTTGGCTTCAGCCAAGGAGGGGGCTTGCCACACTTGGTAGCCAGCCTTCTCCAGGAACTCAGCACGGGTGGTGAGGAAGAAAGCATCGTTGTCGGCAAAAAGCACATTCATGATCAGCTCCCTCTACGTTCTGACTTTATTCCTTCAGCAGAGGGCTGTCCAGCTTTCTTGATCCAATCCCACAATTCCTTGCCAGACAAAATGACCAGACCAGTCAGCAGAGTAACTGATAGATTACCAAGCGTCCTGGACTTGGGGACTGGCATGATAGGAATCGAGACCGTGTCCAGTGGTTGCGGCGTTTGGTTGTCCACAGCCAGCCATATCTTGAATGCTGCCTGTTGAGTGGGCAGGTTTTGGAATGAAAGTTGGCTGAAGCAAGGCGGGAATTGCACTTTCAATCGCCCAGTAGCAAGGCCCTGAGGGGGCACTGTCCCAAAGGTGACAAAATTACTTTCGCTATCCCCAGCCAAGCACACAGAGGTTCCGGTATAACTCAATGTTGCCGTGATCGTCGCAGTACTGCTGCGTTCATTGACCACAGTTATCCGCATCTCGTCCGTGTCGCCAGCCGACAGGTATTCTGGGGAGTGTACAGTGACCTTGACATCCTGAGTCTCCCAAGGACCACTGCAGCGATCCTGCAAACTGTAATAGAGTAGGTAGGCAGACGAGACCGAAAAGATTACTAGCCCAACTAGCATCAAGGTCCATAGGAATGTGAGTATTTTGGGCGTTGTTGGTATAGATCGCGCCTGCGTCGTCTCGGGGGCTTGCGGCATACGTAATCCTTGGCGCGCTGACATGGTATTTCTCCTCGCCTACTCGGGCAGAAAGATTGCCAATCCAGCGCCAATAACGACCAGAATTGCAAGAAACACTGTTGCTAACAGCCAGCGGGGATCGCCTATGACAATTGCGATGATACCGGTTCCCATGGCAAGTAGCAGGGTCACGATTGCGGCAATGCCCCCCGCAAGCCGTACCTTGGCTTGGCGGTTTTTCGGCATCTTTGATTGAATTTCACCGCCTTGCTCAGGGAGCGGCTCCTTGCTCTCTAGGCTCGTGGTATCCGATAAAGCTCTTCGAACCGCTCCAAGTAGTGCCTCAGGTCCTTCCCCTTTAGCCACAAAATCGGTGGCTGCTGGTATTCCCTCCAATTGCGATTTCAGCGCTTCACGTACGTTTCCGTAACTAGGAAATCCTGTTAGGATAATCGTCGGTATGGAGCGAGCTACCTCTCTTGCCAGGATCAGACCACTTACGTCCTTTTCGTCATCATCATTCTCCAAGCGAATGTCCAAAATTGCGAGCGCAGGTTGCGTTATTCTCATAAGCCTGTGAGCTTCAGAGGAGTTTGTTGCAGCAATGGCCTGATAGCCTACTGCTTCAAGCCAATCCTTTGTATTCTTGAGGAAGTCAGGATCGTTGTCAGCGATTAAAATAAGGGACGATTCCTGGGCAACCCTTGGTCTTACTCGCCTGGTCTCTTGTGCGCCAGCTCTCAATGCCCGCTCAAGTGCCCTGAGCAGTGCTTCAGGTCCCTCCCCTTTGGCCACAAAATCGATAGCTGCTGGCAATCCCTCCAATTGCGGTTTCAGCGCTTCACGTACGTGTTCGTAACTAGGGAATCCTGTCAAGATAATCTTCGGTACGGAACGGGCTACCTCTCTTGCCAGGATAAGACCACTTACGTCCTTTTCGTCATCATCATTCTCTAGACGGACATCCACTATGGCTAGATCCATTCCTCCTAACTCCAACGTTCGTCTAGTCTCGGTAGGACTAGTGGCTGAAATGACCTGGTAACCTTCCTGTTGCAGAAATTCGGCTCTGGTCCGGAGAAAATCTTGATCGTTGTCAGCAAACAGAATAGTCGCTTTTGCCATTTCCATTTCTCCTTGTTAATCTGAGTCTTGCTTGGATGTCCGAGGCCTTTCTAAGATTGTCTTAAAGGTGGAAAGGGTCTCCTCCTTATTCGATGACTTGCGGATATACTCGGTGGCACCGGCTAGGAAAGCCTGCCGTGCCCGTTGCCAGGTAGGCGAGGCTGAAACGACGACGATCTTTGCTTCCGGAAAACGGGCTCGCAGGCATGTGACGAGTAGCGGCACATCGTTGGCCGTCGTTGCGTCCGCGATGATGACATCATAATTACGCTTCAGAGGAAGTAAATCCATTTCTTCCTCCGAGACAATGTTCAGCGAGCCGAGTGGAGCGAGGGCTTCCTCAAGCAGTTGATACCAATAGTGTTCTCTTACGTTTTCAACCAGCAGGAAATGAGCTTGCATGAGTAGTCACCTCTGCTATTTCTCGAGGGGCAACGAGACGATCATCGTCGTGCCTGTAGAGCCAGTGGAACCAACCCGTATCTCTCCGCCGTAGGTTTGGACAATGGTCTGCGCCATCAAAAGCCCCATTCCCAAACCTTTGGTACCCTTTGGCTTCTGAACAGGCACTAGGAAGAGTGTGGGGGCCAGATCCTTCGGGATACCCTTGCCTGTGTCAGTGATGAGTATTTCGGCGTTGTGATCGCTTTGCCGAGTGGCAATGGTCAGTCGCTGAAGGGAGAGTTCAGACATCGCTTCAACAGCATTGTCCACGAGAACATCCAACACTCGACTCAGCCATTCCGGGCTGGCGCGGACGGTGGCCGATTCACTCAGTTCAAGAAGCAGTTGAAGCGGTACTGACTTGTACGGCTCACTACTCCATAACTGCTTAATGCGTTCCTGGATCAGGTCATTGAGCAGTACAGAGCGTACACCTTCCTCAACAGAGAGGGGAGGCGTAATTGGCTTTTCGAGGATCTGGCTCGCCAATCTCTCTATGTCATCAAGTCGCTTTGCAACATTCGGACTGCGTGGAAAAGCCCTTCTTAGTTCGCCTCGCGATAGCTGGATCTTCTCGCGGATAGTAAGTGCGTGTTTGTCAATCGAATGCCTCCAGGCACCGCTGACCATTCCCATCCAAGCCACTGCCGTTCTGGCGCCAACCAGCCCCTTGGTTCTCTTCAGTTCGGCATATTGCTCGGCATTCTTAATAACTACTACCGCTAAATCGGCAAGGGCTTCTAGCGTTCTTCTATCATCATTATCAAAAGCATTCAATTGATCACTCTCAACACTAAGGACACCGATTATCTTGTCACCATCCCGGAGGAGTACATCCAATTCGGAAAGGGTGTTGGAGTCGTTCACAAGGTAATCAGGGTCTTGCCGCAAATCGTTGACAAGCTGCGATTCTCCCTTAATAATCGCTCGTCCGGTAATCCCAATCCTCCCCGCCTGGGGATCCAAGTGCCTCTTTGCACCCAGGGTGGCTTTTGCCGCATTCCATTTTGTGAGTGGATATACACTGACAAGCTGCAAAGTTCGCTCCACTTCGTCCCACAACTCGATATATCCCAATGTTACCTTTGGAGGCTCAATCCCTGTCGCCCGTTCTACTGCCTGCTCCAAAATGCGATCTAGTATTTGCTTCGGATCCAAACCGAAGCTAGAGGTGATGGCTTTCCCAGCTTCGTAGAGCGCACCAAGATGCACACTCCTTCTCTCGATTTGCTCATATAATTGAGCATTGCGAATAGCTATAGCCGCTTGGTTAGCAAAGAGAGTGATGTTGGCAAGTTCGTCCTTCGTGAAGCGATGCTGTGAGCGGTAATTAACGAACATCACTCCTACCTTTTGTCCTACTGCCTTCAACGGAATCGCTGCACACGACTTGATACGTTCATCTCGCGTGAACCGTCGATCTTTGAAGAGAGCATCTTGAGCTGAATCTTCCACGATGTACGGCTCATCTCGCGTAAGCATTTTGTAGACAAGCGAGTCGGAGAGTACTTCTCCAAAAACCATCGCTCGCTCCGGGTTTAGCACACCAGCCATCGTAGGTAGGTTATCCAATTCGCCTGTAGCTTGACTGTAGACATATAGTGTCACTGCATCGCACCCAACGGTTTCCATGGTGCCCTGAGCTACAGATGCCAGGGTTGCCCAACGATCCCCCAAGACCATTAGTTGTGCCACCACCTTGGCTTGGTCTTGGGCTTTCCCTATTTGGTCTAGCAATCTCTGGCTCTGTTCTTGCGACCTCATTCTCCCGATGAGCACCGCTGCTTGAGAAGCCATAGAACGCGCCAACTGTATCGTGTTCTCTGTGAACGGACTACGTTCCCAACTGCGCATCTCGCCCAAAGTACAGAGACCCAGGGTTTGGTCAGCTGCTCTTAACGGAATGACCAAAACAGACTCCAATTGCCCCTCAAGGTGTACTACTGCCCGGATATGCTGCACCACATCTTGGCTTCCAATGATCACTCCTCTCCGGAAAACCGTAGGTCCAGGAAGGTCCAACAAATACCGCACAAGCGAGACATCGAACGATTTGCCTACCCCCGGGTTCCAATTGAGCTCTTTGCTGTTGGGACGAGGAATAGGGTAGGCCGCCTTGGCTACTACTTTCTGGGTCGTGTCATCCAGCAGTATCACGTAGCAAAATGTAGCCAGTAGTCCAGTGACCAGGTTTTTCGCCAGCGCGTCAAGTCCGTCCTCCAGGCTGCCAGCGGTAGCTACGTTTTGCATCGTGCTCAGAAGGAGTTCCCGCTGACTCTCTACCTGCTGAATGCGACGTAAATCGCGAAAGAACCCTACACTGCCAATCTTCTTCCCCTGTGAATCGTACAGCCAAGTGGCTGAAAGAAGCACTGGGATCTTCTCACCACGCCTGTCAGTGGTGTCTCCTACAGGTTTACCACGCAAATGGGTTCCATGGTCGAGCAATTGCCCCTTCGGAGAACTGGAAATAAGTTCACCGATTCGTCGTGGTTCTTCTGGATCGTGGTATAACTCGCTGATGTGCTTTCCTAGGGCCTCCTCGGCTTTATATCCCAGGATGGCCTCAGCCTGCGGATTGAACTCCCTTACCGTGCCTTTCAAATCCGCCGTAATGATGCCATCAAAGGAACTGGCCACCATGCTGGATAGGCGGTCGCGTGCCTCCTGGAGTTGGTCGAATAGCCGCGCGTTCTCGATGGCGATGGCTGCTTGGTTGGCAAAAAACATCAGTAGTTCTAACTCACGGCTGGAGATGGGTCTTTCGCTATACTTGTTGTCTACAGTTATCTTCCCAACGGGTTCCTCCTTTGTTAATAGAGGTATTTCTGCCCACTCCTCCAAGTCTTTCTTTCCCAGTTTTTCTTCGTACGGATCCGTGCCAAATTGGCCATGCTTATAAATAGTCGGCTTCTTCGTCTCCTGCGTATGTCGTGAGTATGCTTCTGACCCAAGATCAAGTCTGAGCCCTTCGAAAGCGGGAAGTTCGTCCCCTCTTTGTACCTTGCCTACTAGAGCCTCATTCTCTAGCAAGTACAACCGCACTCGATCAAAGCCAAGCCGATGAATTCCATCCACGATCATTTTGAGAACCTGATCAAGGTGCAGCGTGCTTTGGATCGCGCTGCTGATTTCCAACATACTTTGCAGCCAAGCACGCTCACTAATTGTTTCTGCGAGTGTGGCTTTCAGGCGCCGTCGTTCAGCGGCTGAACGGATGTAGACGACAATCGCGTCTCGATTGAGAGGTTTGACGACGTATGAGTAGGCGCCTTCCGACATTGCCTTGACGCCATCGTCTATTCCCCCAAACCCTGTGATGATAATGACTTCAATATCGGGATATTGCTCTCGGATGGTCTTCATCGTGGCGATGCCATCAGGACCTGGCCCAAGCCGGATATCCATCAAAATCACGTCGTAGCCACCTGCAGCTTTTTGCACGCAAGTAACCGCTTCTGCACTGTCGTTTGCGGTATCCACCACAAAACTCTGAGTCTGGCGCAGCCATTCCGCCAGCCACTCTCGGGCATCTACTTCGTTGTCCACCATTAGCACTCGGATTGGCTTTGTGTCCCCTACCATCGAGTCCCCTCCTGTATCGACGGGATCACGACTGGCAATTCCACCAGAAAAGTCGTTCCCAATAGCATCACGCTTTCCTCTACCTTGATCCGCCCACCCAACGACTCCATCATACTCTCTGCGACAAAGAGTCCGATGCCAGTACCATCGGGACGCGTGGAAAAACCCAGGTCAAATATGCGCTCTTGATGTTGAAAATGAATGCCGGGCCCCGTGTCCATAAAGCGTACCCTGATAGGCAAATCACTGTTCTTGAAACTCGTCTCGACGACCAATTCCCCTCCGCCTTTGGCAAAATAGGTCTGCTGAATCGCATTCAACATGATGTTCAGGAAAACCTGTTCCAGCCGCATGGCAATAGTCATGGTTGCTGGCAAATCGGGCGCCAAAACTGACGTGATGGTAACCCGCTGTCCTTCCGCATAGTGATATAGGAATCTGATCGCCTTTTCAATCAAGTCATTCACATTCACAGGTTCATGTTTTTCTGTGCCCACTAGACCCAGATAGAGTTTGGCAATCTCATCGATGCTTTTGCCTCTGTCCTGTATCTCGTTGATGCAGGTGCCCACTTCATCCCGCCATATAGGATCCAGGGCAGCTCTTGGTTCTCGGACAATCCGGTTATAGTTCCGGCCCAAAGTCTCAACATCATTCAGCACCGTACCCAGGCGATTGTTCAGTTCGTGCATCAAAGAAGAACCTAACTGCCCAATAAAGATGTAGGGCTGCATGCGTTGGATGATACGCTCTGCCTGCACCTGCACGATGATTGCCCCCAGCAACTTGGCCGCAATTGTTGCTTGTTCGAGGTGACTGGGAGTAAAGTAATCGCGCTGTGAGTGAAACAGGAAAAGCCCGTATTCTGTTTTGCCAGCAGATTCTACTGGAACGCCGATGCACGAAGAGAAATCGAAGAGTTTGAGGTGGCGATACTTGAGAGGATTGCGGGTGGTATCAGGATCGTAAACTCTGACATTATGGCGAGTCACTTCGTCAATCGGCGTTGCCTGGAGATTGTGTTTTCCCAACGCTTCCTGATTTAGAGGAGCCCCGCTATGAGCAGAGATATCAACGGCGGAGGTTGTAGGTTCCATGCGAAATAGAACGCATGCTGCGGCTCCACTGTCTTGCTGCAGTTGCTCAAGCTTCCTGCCGACGAGCCGATCTAGGTCTTTGTGTAGACCGGTGGTGCCCAGTCCATCAGCGGCGAAAGCAAGCGGCGCCTGTGCTAAGTCTGAAGGTATCTGCGCTACGTTCCAGGCATCCCGATTCGTGCTGATCAGGTGCATCACATCGTAAAGCTGATGCAAAGCCACTGGCTTTACCAGCGTACTGCGTGCGCCCGCTTGCCGCGCCTCATTGATGGCATTAGTATGCCGTTCCAACCAGTCTACCCCGGTGATGATCACCACTGGCGTTGCAGGGCTGAGGGCGAGGATGCGTTTTGTCGCTTCTGACCCATCCATTTCGGAATCGGAGAAGCCGAGGTCGATCAGGATCAGGTCATACCGATCCGCAGAGGACTTTGCCACTGCCTTTTCTGGACTTTCCGCCACCTCCACTTGATGTCCCAATCTCCTGAGCAACCGCGCCAACGAAATTCGGAAACTGGGATCGTCTTCCGCAATAAGTAGTTTCGGGAACCGTTGCACGAGAAGGTCCTGCTGTGAGACCTCTGTGCCGGCTTCCTCGGAGCGATGCTGCGCAAGCCACTGCGCCAATCGCTGGCGATCTTCAGGACGTAGCGCGTCAAATAGCGGCTGACTCGCTTGAGTAGCCGTCCGTTGACGCATGAATGCAGCCCTACCATCCTGGAGCCGTTCGAGACGTTCCTTGATACTCAGCTCTACCATCCGCTCCCGGGGATTCAGTCCCGTGATAACTGCTTCGACAGTATCGCCAACCCAAAGAACGTGATCAATGTGCTCAGGTGGAGACGCACACACTTCCTGCAAGGGAATCAAACCATCCACGGCCGGCTCTATTTCCACAAATGCTCCGCTACGTCGCAAATGAAGCACTCTGAGCCGTAGGATCTGACCCACTCTGTATCTTTGGTCTATGTCTTTCCAGGGATCTTTCTCTACTTGGCGCAGGCTCAATTCAAGGCGCTCACGCTCGCGATCCAAGCCAATGACCAGAGCATTCACGGGTTGGTCATATTTCAAGACCTCAAACGGATCATGTGGTTCGCGACCCCAAAGCAGTTCGCGGTTGCGGATAATCCCTTCTGCGCCGCCTTCCAGTGTTATCTCAACGCCATAACGCAGAAGCCGATGAACATGACCGGAGACAATACTGCCTTTGGGATATTTCTTTTCCAGTTCGTCGTGTGTAGGTTTCATAACGGTGGGTACGCCCAGAGACTAACTGTCGCTGACTTGGGAACGAATTGGGGATGTCAGCCCATACGAAATAAATACCCGCCCAAGTGTCTTGACCTGAGCGGGCACCAGATTCTTGTTGCCTCTCATATGAGGTGCCCGCAACGGCACCTTGCACCATATTCTTTTGACACGGAAAGCCAAAGAAGGCTCTAAACCTCTATGCAATTGCATTATATCCTGCTTTTCAGATTTGCACAACAAATCAATACTACGCTGCATTTTGCCAATGTCAGAGCCCATCCCATGCATACCCAACTTTGTTCATGTATTGTGACCGCGCGAAGGCAATCTACAATGGCATCCAAGAATAATCACCTCGTCTCTATATCCCACAGCGCGCCATGCTTGAACGACGTCGTCACAACTATCTCTTCGCGCTGCCACAACCAACCGCCACCCGGCGGTTTTTTGTTTCCGGGTAGAGTCCCACCCCCATGCCGAAAGTAGGTGCCCAGTACTAGACGGACGGGAGTCCATGCCGATGCGCTCTGGCTCAACAAGAAGTATCATTCTGCCACAAAGAGCGAGGAGGCAGTTTGATGAACAGAATCAACGGGTGGATGGTGGAGGCGTGCGATGGTTGACCTCGCCTTCAAGAACATCCTCGCGCGCAAGACGCGCTCGCTCCTCTGCGTCCTCGCCGTGATGGTCAGCGTCTACCTCAACGGCTCTACCGCGACGATGAACGATTGGATGTACACGACGATGACCTCGGAACTCGCGCGCTACATGGGAAAAATCTACGTGCAGCAGGGCGGCTCCAGCTACCCGCCTTTCGACAGCAGCATCGCCGAGACGACCGCGCAGCAAATCCTCGCGCACGACGACCTGAACGCCGCGCAAAGCACGCCGCTGATTTTCGTCCGCCTCGCGCGCGCGATGATGCCCTTTATGCCCGCCCAGGCAATGGTCATTGGCGTGACGCCGGGGAAGGAACAGGCACTGTGGGGTGGCATCGAGGCGGCGAGCGGCGCGAACGCCTTCGCGCCAGGCGAGCGCGGCGACGTCGCGATTCTCGGCGACAAAGCCGCGAGTTACTTTGACGCGCGCGTCGGCGACGACATCCCGATCAACAACACGTCCGTGCGCGTCGTCGGCATCCTGCAAAAATCGAGCATGGACAGCGTCAACCTCGCGGCGATCGTGCCGCTCGCGAGCGCGCAGAGGATCTTCGCCAAAGAAGGGACCGTCTCCGCGGTGCTGGTCGGCGCGCGGGATGTCAACGCCGTGCCCACGCTTGCCGGCGCGCTCAAACGCGACTATCCTCTGCTGCAGGTGGTGACGCAGGACGACCTGCTCAAGGACGCGCAAACCGTGCTCAGCCAAGATTTCGCACCTGCACGCTTGATAAGCCAACTGGCATAGCAAAACGATTATGACCACGCTCGTTCCTATCGCTTGGGCAAGGGTGCGAAAGTTTGGCTCAGGACGCCGATGCTGTACATGAGCGTGACGAGTCTCACTGCGTTCATCGTCGCGTTCGCGGTGATTATGAGCACGATGGTGATGGCTGTGTTCGAGCGGACGCGCGAAATCGGGATGCTGCGCGCCATCGGCGCCGATGCGCGCACGATCCTGGCGACGGTCTTTGTGGAGATCGTGCTGCTCACCCTCATCGGCGGAATCCCCGGTGCGATTCTAACGCTGCCGATGGCGACCCTGATGAATACGATTCTGCCTGGCCCGGCTCAACTCGCACAGATCGTGCTGCTCGCCGTCGTCGCGGGCGCGTTGGGGGGTCTGTATCCGGCGTGGCGCGCCGCGCGCGTCAACCCGCTCGAAGCCCTGCGCTATGAATGAGGGTTCACTTTACACACTCGTTGTCACCCTGAGCGAAGCGAAGGGTCTCATTGCTCAAGACGTAATTCGATTTCTACTGAGCGATTTGATCCCACAAGGGACAACGAGACACCTAGTATAGAAC
>Ga0163209_1000840_pt1 | contig 13439 bp, 9 predicted proteins | sample Kivu_160m_FD_113538 | JGI IMG/M metagenome (GOLD analysis project Ga0163209, IMG submission 113538) | Freshwater microbial communities from Lake Kivu, Western Province, Rwanda to study Microbial Dark Matter (Phase II) - Kivu_160m | ecosystem: Environmental > Aquatic > Freshwater > Lake ...
GGCCTCTAAGGGGGGTCACAGTCATTCAGACTCAGGCGCCGGGAGGCACGTTGCTTCCCTTTGACACAGCCCCTGTCAGCCCGTTACCTGCGGATTAGGGGGATGACTTATGCTTGACAGCGCGACGTCCGTTTCTATAATCGCACGTGCATCCGTCCGGACCGGTCCGGCAGCGGCTGGGCCTCCAGATACTCTTCGATTTCTCAAGCATCATCGACGCCATCGGCTTCTGTTCCGACAACGGGCTCAATGTGCTTGAACTCAACCTCGGCAATATCGAATTCCAGCGGCAACTGGCGCACGCCCGCGAGCGGCGGCGGATACGCGCCGCCGCGCTCCGGCACGGGGTGGCCCTGGCAATCCATGCGATTGACGGGCCATCTTTCTTTATCCCCAGCAAGACCGTGCGCGCGGCCGGGGTGAAACAGCTCAAACAGGAACTCGACTGGGCGCACGGCATCGGCGCGAAGAACGTCGTCATGCACCTCGGGTTCGACATGAACTTCGGGATGGACGTGCGCGCGGCCGACCGAAGTCAGAAGGCAGAAGGCAGAAGGCAGAAGGCAGAAGTGCGGACAGCGGAAAGCGGAGGCGGAAGGGGGCGCTACACCCACCAGGAGTTCCCGGAGTACTACGCGACGGCGCTGGCCGAGTCGCTCGCCGAGCTCAATGCCTACGCGCGCGGAAAGGCTCGGCTCTGCGTCGAGAACGTCGGCGGGTTCCGGTATGACCTGACGCCGCCGATTCTCGGCCGACTCCTCGGTGGCAACCTCGGACTCTGCCTTGACGTCGGACACATCAACACCTTGAAGCCGGAGATGCGCGTCCGCGAACTTGCGTTCTTCGAGAGACACCGCAAGAGCATCTTCCACAGCCACGTGCACGACAACTCCGGGCTTCGCGACGAGCACTCGGCGCTCGGACGGGGACGCATCGACTTCCTCCCGTTCTTCCGCCTGCTTGAGAACACCAACGCTCTCATGGTCTTCGAAGTAAGGCCCAAAGAAGCAGCACTCGAGAGCCTCCGCTACTTTGAGCAAGAGATTGAACCTCATTTGAGGAAATGACCAATTGGCACTGACCAATAACCACAATGACGATCGCCGGGCCGAACGGTTCGGTCCGGATCCGACTTTGTGCCTTGGTGTCTTGGTGGTTAAATCCGATTCTACAAGTCCGATCCGGAAGTCCGAAGCAGTGAAGTGGTACCAGAAGCGGAGTTGGTCATGAGCAAAGCAAAGCAGCTCGAACAGCTCGAGCAGGAGTGCCACACGCGAGGCGTTAAGCTCATCTACGACGACCTGCGCAGCGAAGGCGGACTGTGCCGGTTGCGCGGGTCTTTCTACCTGATTCTCAACCGGCGGCTGGCATCCGAAACCAAGGCCCGCATCATCGCCGATGCTTTGGCGCGCGTGCGGGACATGACCGACAAGGGACATGACCGAAATCCGCCGGGGATTTCGGATCGTGTCCCGCTAAGTGCAGATCGTGTCCCAAGCGCCGCCGAAACCACGCCGGTTGTCGTTGACTATCCGGAGCCGGTGTACGAGGAGCCGGAATTCGGGGTTCCCGTCACCGCCGGCGTTCCGGACAGCCAGAGCTAATCCCCGGATTGGAAACACAGCGGCGGGCGCAAGCCCGCCGCTGCTTTCATGCGTTGCAGCTAGTCTGTAACCCGACGGCTACCGCGTCACGACGACCTTCTGTTCCTCCTTGGCCGCGGGCGTGCGGAGCTGGATGAAGTAGACGCCGGCGGGGACGCGGTCGCCGCTGCTGTCGCGGCAGTCCCAGGTTGCCTGGTGTTGGCCCACTGCCTGCTCCTCTGCCACGAGCTGTCTGACCTCACGCCCCAACTGGTCATAGACCGACAGCTCCACAGCCCCAGAAGATGCCAGGGTGTACTGAATCTCCCATCCGCCAGAGAACATCCGCGCCTGCAGATCAGAAGACACAGGCAGACTGTTTGTCTTCGGTGTACTGACTGCGGCATACCCCGTGTCGCGCAGGACGAAGACGGAATTGCTGTCGCCTCCGATGACGAAGATGCGTTGGCGGACGGGGTCTAGTTGGATGTCCCGAATCCACACACCTTCACCCAAACCCCTCCCACTCTCGATGATCGAATCGGTGTTGCAGTCAATAATGACCAGCTTGCAGCCGCCATCGATGGCATTAATCAGGTAGATGCGGTTGCTCCACGGTACCCAGCGAATGCTCCCACCCGTTCCGTAGGGCACGCACTTGAACTTCTTCAGCACCGAATCGGTGGCGCAGTCGACCACCCACATCGTATCCGGATAGCTGGCGATGTAGGCCTTTCCGTCGCGCTCGTCCACCGCAACGTGGTCGTAGACGCCCCACTCCACGTTCACCGGGAGCACCCGAGTCAACGTATCACGCTCGGTATCAACGATGCCGACTTCCTGTTCCACGTAGTCGACATGCCAGTGAGAGACATACGCCCGGTGATGTTCGTAGTTGAACACGCACGCGTCAGGCATTCGAGTGTTGATTGCGCCGACATCCATGACCTTGAGACATGAATCGGCCAGGTAGTCGTAGACATAGAGCTTCGCCCACGACCCTTGCCCAACGTAGAGCTTGTGATGAACCGAATCCCAGGAGGCGTAGGTGCAGTGTACCGGCCAGCGGCGGGTTATCGTATCGGCATCACACTCGTATTCATACAGGGTATCCACCGCGGGCTTGAACCGGACGTCGAGGTCGCTCAGATAGACGTCGTTGTGGAATTCTCGATAGACATCAAGCCACCTGAGAACTGAATCCCCGGCCGCGTCAATTACCAGAGTGCTCTCCGGCCCTTCTCCGAATGTGATGTAGAGCTTCTGCCGTCGCCAATTGTACGTGTAGCGGTATTCGCCTTCTCCTTCGACCGGAATCTGCGTCTTGAGCTGATAGGTAGAGCAATCGAGCACGAGGAATTGGTCGAAGGCATAGCTGTGAAGATAGAGCTTGTTGAGATCTTGTAGGTAGGCCCCCCGGCGCAGCGGCGCCGGCAATCGGATGATGGTGTCGATCTCGAACTGAGCGAACAGGGTCAGCGGAACGAGGACGAGCAACAGTTTTCTCACAGATACCTCCAGACTCCGGAGGGGCGGCACCCGCCGCCCCCTCCGAGTTGCGAGTCTACTTCACCACCGCCTTGAGCCTAGCCTGCTCCGTACCCATGTCAAGCAGCACGAAGTAGGCCCCGGCGCTCAGCTTGCGACCTTCCGGGCTGCTATTCCAGCCCAGCCGATGTACGCCGGCATTCTGCCTTCCGGCGTCGAGCATGCCGACTCGCCGGCCCAGCGCATCATGCAGGGTCGCCCGCACGTGCGCAGCAGCCGGCAACTGATACTCAACCTCCACGCCGTTGCGGACCGTGACGGCCTGCGCCTTTGCTCTCCCGCCCGGCACGACCCGGCCCTGCTGGCCCCCGGGGAAGCGGGAGATACTGACCCCATAGAACCTGCGGCCCGTGCCGGTAGTGAGATACATCATGTCATCTGCCCCGATTGCCATCGAAGAACCGGCATCGATGTCGTCCGGGAAGTGAGTGTTGTAGATATCGGCTGTATCGTCGTCGTCGAGCAGGTCCCAGTAGTTGTATCCATGGGCCCGGTAGCGGTGCGGGCACTCGTTCTCCGCGTCGGCATCGAATGCTGCGTGGATACGATAGCCTCCTCCAACCGCCGCGTTGGTCGTAAGCGACGCGCCGTCATTGTTGACCTCCTCCGGCACGTCGGGCAGGTTGGTCCAGTAGCCCCCGCCGGTGCAGTACTCGGCAAAGCACTTGTCCGTTCCGCCATACATCGCGACAATGGCTTCGTGGCCGAAGGCGCCCGCGTCGCAGAACGCGATCTTGGCGCCGCTGCGGGCATTGACGTCAAGGTCCGGAAGACGATCCCATCCGGGATGGAGGTAGAAGCTCCGGATCGCGGGGACCCACTCCCAGTCTCCACCGCCGCTGCCCTCGACCCAGGCGGCTACGCGCCAGTAGTAGGTACCGCTGTCCAGCTCGACGGATGACTGGCATTCCGCGGTGGAGACGACCGTGTCTATCACGTTGCTCGTGAAATTCAGGTTGGGTGAGACCTGTAGTCGGTACTGCTCGGTTTCGGACGGAGTCCACCGGAACACCGGCGTAGGGTCCGCGATGGTGACCCCGTCCCCAGGATATTCGTAACCATAGACTTGGGGGTCAGGCATCGAGTCGGCCTGAATCCAATGTCGCCAGAAGGTCGTGCCGCCGCCAGGCAAGAAGAACAACCAGCCGGGAATTGGATAGCTGTACGGGTTGTAGCCTTCGTTCGGTGCGTAGGTAATGCATGCCCCGAGGTCCAGCGTGAAGCTGAGGGTCTCTTGCGTCGTAGTACCGGTCCTCACGTCGTATCGGTACAGCCTCGATATATCGTTCGCGTCCTTCCCCATGGCCCAGACGACCGGTCGTTCGACCCACTGGAAGGCGATCCCGGTGCGTCCGAGCGGCACGCCCGATATCCTCAGAGTATCCCAGGGGTCTTCTTCTTCTGGGTCCACATTGGGATTGAAGCTGGCCAGATAGGTCGCGTCGGGGCTACCCGTGCTGGGGAAGACCCCCCAGAGCAGGGTGTCTCCCCCGATGAGGTGAGTTCCATAGTCGACGTCGACATGGTTAGGGACGTCAGTCAGACGTTCCCACGCCATGACCGCTGTTGCTGCGAGCAAGAGCCCGCAGACTACTGTGAGTTTCTTGAGCATGATCTCCTCCTTTGCTCAAGTTGGTGGCGCACTTGCGCGCCTCGAACTGGGTGCGCCGTTCACTCGTTTGTTTCTGCCCGGTGCCGGCTGCGATGCTGACCAGAGACTCAACTCTGGGTGCAGCAATGCGTCCTAGGCTGAACCCGTCGAGCGCCAATCTCACGCCCGATGTTCACTGAGCTGATTCTCCTAAGGTCGGCATCGCAGGGCGAACGCAGGGGCAGTTCATCACAGCCTCTCGCCACCCAAGTCCTTGGCTGCGAGCTATCCGCAGCTGGTGTCATCGATCTAACCTACCGTGCGCACCTTTCATGCCAAAGATCCTCGGGTTGAGAATGCGAGACCTAGCTGAAGGCCGTCCCGCTGGAGTGTATCCGTACGGTGACAGCCTGTCACCGTAGGGATACAGCACATGCTCGCCCGATGCCACAGACCCAAGGGGTCGAGAATGCGCGATCTATGCCAGAGCCGGCCTGTCAGAGCGTCCCTAGCGGAGACAGCCGGTCACCGGTCGGAGACAGTCTGAGGAGACGGGTGAGCGCGAGGCGCGCGCAGGGACACGCCGTCGGGAAAACGTTTCTCACTTTGGCTGGGCTGTGGTGGGGTGTTCTCGTGTGGGAAGCGGAAACCGCGAGTCGGAATCGGGGATGTAGCGCGATCTGCTAACATCCGACGGACGCACGGCCCGTAACTCACGCCAGGTCAAGGCACAACGCCTGAGCCCCCGTGTTCCCGTTGTCTGCTAACGGGGGTATACCCGGGGCTTACCCCCGTACCATCCCCGGAACTGCTCGTATCGCCCTCCCGAAACACATCGGCTCCGCTGCCGGTCCGGGCTTGCGCCGTGTTTCTCCGGCTTCCGCCGAAACAACTCTCGCCGGAGCCATCCGGTGAGGTCCTTCTCGGTCAACGGTGGCGGCAATCCCGGCGCGCTATGTTGGGATAGCACTAACAACAGAGTGTACTGCAACGGAGGCGATAGCGCGATGGTCATTGATGGAGTCAGCGATGGTGTGATTGCCGCAGTGCCGTCGTACATGATTGCTGTGGGCATCTGCTACAATTTGATTGAAGGCAAGGTGTATTGCGCCGGTGAGAACTACTACCCAAGGTCGGGCTGTGGCGTTGCGATCATAGACTCCCGGACCAACCAGATCGTGACTACCATCTCTCTTCCTGACGCGCCGCCATCGTTGCTCTATAATTCCATCAACAACAAGGTCTACTGCGCTGGCAACGATGCAGATACAGTGCACGTGATCGACGGGACGTCCGATTCACTGGTTTCATCGATAGGGGTCGGCCGTAGTCCCGTTTCTTTCGGCTGGAACGAACGGCAGAACCGCATCTACGTTGCCAACTGGGGCGGTTCTAGCATCTCGGTCCTGCGGGATTCGGGCGGGGGGATTGAGCAGAGCTTCAGGCCTCAGGCCACAAGCTCCAAGCCTGCGCCGACCATCATCCGCGGCGCCATCTGGCTGGCGCCGACCTCAAGCCCCAAGCCACAAGCTTCAAGCCTGCTGGACGCGACGGGACGACATGTGATGTACCTCAGGCCGGGCGCGAATGATGTGCGGGCGCTGGCGCCGGGAGTCTATTTCTTGAGGGGCGAGGGACGGGGGACGTGGGACGTGGGAGGTATCCGCAAGGTCGTCGTGACGCGGTAGGCGAAGGCCGACTCAAGAAGAGCGGCCTCGGCGGTCGGCCTTGGAGGCCCGAATCTGAAGGTTCTTGGGCGTTGAGTCCTGAGAAACCGTCCTGAAGGGGCGGCCCGCGCGGCCAACCGACACGAGACACATCTAACTAACTGTACAGCGGCACTTTAGGCGCGGTCGAGCCCGCTCGAACCTACCTTCCGGGAACCACGGGGGGAACCGTTCCCGGGACGGTTCCCACGGCGGTTCGGAACGCGGTTCTGGATGCGACTTGGGACGCGAATCTGATGGCGAAATCCGGCGCGTTTCGGCCTGCAGTTCTCGAGTCGAATTCCCTGGTGATTCGGAAGTTGACATGAAGGAGGACTTGCAGAGCCTCTGCCGACGCGACTTGGAAGGTCTGTTGCAGGGCGTCCCGCGGTGTGACTTGCAGACCGGTCTTCACCGTCGTCTGCACGGCGACTCGTACCGCGACTTACGCGGCGAGTCGCGAGGGACCTTTCGGCCCGAAGTAAGAGAAGCGGGAGCAAAGCTCCCGCAGTTCAGACGCGCTTGGGACACGATCCTGACCGAAAATGGGGACAGTCCCTCGGAGCGCGAGGACGCGCGGTACAGTCCCCATTTTCGGGCTATGTCCCGCGCTGGGCTAGATCTTGATGAAGGTGCTGCCTTTGGCTTTGCAGATAGGGCAGACGTCGGGCGCGGCGTCGTACACGGTGTTGCCGCAAACCGGGCAGACGTAGACTTCACGCTTGGGCAGGTCTTTGCCCGACTCGAGTGCCTTGAGCGCTTCGGAGTAGAGGTCGTGGTGGATCTTCTCGACCGCGAGCGCGTAGCGGAACGACATCGTGGCCGCCGCGTGTTTCTCGTCCTCGGCGACCTTCAGGAATTCGGGGTACATCGACATGAACTCGTGGTGCTCGCCGGCAATGGCGGCTTTGACGTTTTCCCTCGTGTCTTTCACCCCGTTCATGGCGCGGAGGTGCGCGTGGGCGTGGACGGTTTCGGCCTCAGCAGCGGCCTTGAAGAGCTTCGCTATCTCGGGGAAGCCGTCCTGGTTCGCCTTCTTGGCAAAGGCCAGATACTTGCGGTTGGCCTGGCTCTCGCCGGCAAATGCGGCCTGAAGGTTATCTTGCGTTGTGGGCATGGTAGTTCCTTTCTATTTGTCTTTGATGCGTTCCAGTAGTTCCCTCGCTTCGGGTTTGTCGTCGAGTTCGGCGTCGGCCGGGTACTTCGGCTCAGAGGTGGCGAGCAGGCTGTCGAGCTGGGCGCGGGCGGCCACCCAGCGCTTTTCTTTGATGTACACTTTGGCGAGGTCCAGCCGGAGCAGGGCGTAGTTCGGGGCATTCTGAATGCCGCGCTGGAAGTAGTCTTCGGACTTCGCGAGGTCGCCTCCCACAAACCCCGGCAGCTCGTAGTAGAGCACCCCCATCGCGTCGAGCGCGGTCGGGTGGGTCGGGTTGAGTTCGAGGGCACGGCCGAAGGCACGCTTCAGGCCGGATACCATGAAGAGCGAGTTGAGGACGCCGCGGGTCTGGCCGATGCGGCCCTGCGCCACGCCCCACCAGCAGTGTCCTTCGTCGTTGCGGTCGTTCAGGGCAATCAGGGTTTCGGCAATCGCCTTGGCCCGGGCGTAGTAGGAGAGCTTCTCTCCTTTGGTCCTGGCCAGGTCGCCTTTCTGGAGGTGGCTGCGGCCCCAAAGGTAGAGAAGGTGTTCGTCAGTTGGATTGGCCGCGTGGGCCGCGCCCAGCATGTTGTAGGCGGAATCGAGCCAGGTTGGGTTGAGGTGCCGGTTGAAGAACATGTACTCGGCACGGTCCGCGGTCTGGGCGCCCGCCAGGGTCGCGATTGCTGCGAGCAGTAGCAGTCTTTTCATGTTTCCCCTCCGATTCTCATCGGTCATCGGTCTCCCGTCTTCGGTCTTCTCTAGCGCTCCGCATACATCCTCTCGATGTCGCCGCGGTAGGCTGCGGCAATCTGCGGCCGTTTCATTTTGACGCTCGGGGTGAGAAGTCCGTTCTCGACCGTGAACGGCTCCGGAACGAGCCGGAACCGACGGACCTGTTCGTACTGGGCAAATCCGGCCAGCGCCTTCCCGATTTCACCTTCATAGAGCTTGGTGACTTCGGGATGGTTGAGGATGTCACGGGATTGCGCGAACTCGATTCCCTGTTCCCGGGCGAAGGCCTCAAGCGCGAGCGGGCTCGGGACCACGATCGCACTCAGGAACGGCCGCTTGTCGCCGTAGACCATGACCTGCTCGACGTACTTGGACTGGGCAATCGCCTGCTCGACCGCGACCGGCGCGACGTTCTTGCCGTAGGCGGTGACGATTATCTCTTTGATGCGGCCGGTGATGATGAGGTTACCTTCCGGGTCGAACTTGCCCTGGTCGCCGGTGTGGAACCAGCCGTCCGCGTCGATTGCGTCGGCCGTCTCCTTGGGCTTGTTGAGGTAGCCCTGCATGACGTTGGGGCCGCGCACGAGGATTTCGTCGTCGGCACCGACGCGGACCTCGACGTCTCGGAACGGCTTGCCGACCGTGCCGACCCGTTCCTGGCCCGGCACCGCGGCACAGACCACGGGCGAAGTCTCGGTCAGGCCGTAGCCCTCGAGCAGGTTGAATCCAAGGTTCCGGATGATGCGCGCGAGTCTCCGGTCGAGCGGCGCGCCGCCGGAGAAAAGCAGGCGGAGCCGGCCGCCGCCCAGAGCCCGGAGCTTCCCGACCACCAGCCGACCCAGAATCCAGTGCTTGAACCCGAGCCAGAGCGGGATCGGCTGCCGGCCGTGTTTGAGGCGGGCGTAGCGGCTGTAGGTGCGAAGCGTCGATACCATCAGCGCGCGATTCAGCGCCGAGCCGGCCTGGACCTTTTCCCGGACTGTGTTGTAGACCTTCTCGAGAACGCGGGGCACGACAATCATCACGGTTGGTCGGGCGAGCTGGACGTCTTCGCGGATGGTCTGGAGCGACTCGGCGTAGGCGATCGCGCCGCCGGCCATCAGCACGCAGTAGTAGCCGCAGGTGCGCTCAAACAGGTGGCAGAGCGGGAGGAAAGAAACCAGCACGTCGTTCTCGTTGAGTCTGAACATGGGGATCGCGGCTGTGACGTTGGAGAGGATGTTGCGGTGGGTGAGCATCGCGCCCTTGGGTTCGCCGGTGGTGCCCGACGTGTAGACGATCGTGAACAGGTCGTCCGGCTTTGAGTCGTGCGCCGCCCCGAACCGCGGATTCTGCTTCAGAGCTGCGGCGCCGGCCCGGCGCAACTCCTCGAAGCAAAACAACTCTTTGCCCACCCGGCTGTGGCATTCCTGGCTGAAAACCGTCACTACGTCCCGGAGCGGCGGTACGGCGGAGAGTATCTGCACCACGTTGGCGAACAATTCCTGATTCTCGACGATCAGGTGGGTCACTTCGGCGTCGTTCAGGATGTAGCGGATCGCCTCCGAACCGAGCGTGTGGTAGACCGGGACGAGGACCGCTCCGAGCTTGGCTGCCGCCAGGTCGGTGGCCACCCACTCCGGGCGGTTGTAGGAGTAGATGCCCACTCTCGAACCGGCCCTGACCCCACGCCCGGCCAGCCCGGCCGCCAGTTCGTCTACGATCCGGGAAAGCTCCGCGTAGGTGATGCTCTCGTACCTGCCTGTGACTTTGTGCATCAGGGCCGTACGTTCGGCGAACCGGCGGGCGACTTCGGCGAAGCTGGCGTAGATGGTGTCAGGCATCAGGTCCCCCTCGGGAAATGACGAAGGCTGGAGTTCGGATGAGAAGCCCCGGCCGTCATTGTCCATTTCCCCTTCGTCATTCGCTGCGTCTTCTCAGATGATTCTCAACTCTTTGCCGACAAGGACAAACTTCTCAAGCGCAGTTCGCAGTTGGTCTTCAGTGTGCGTGGCCATCAGGCTGACGCGGATTATCGCGTGGCCGGAGGGCACCGCCGGGAAGACTACCGGGTTGGCAAACACGCCTTCCTGTTCGAGCCGGCCCGCGGCCTGGTAGGCACGGTCGTCGTCGCCGACGGCAATCGGTAGGATCGGCGTGCCGTGGTCGCGCAGCGCGAAGCCGGCGTTCTCGAGGCCCGTGCTCATGAGCCGGGAGTTCGCGTGGAGCCGCTCGACCCGCTCCGGTTCGGACTCGATGATGCCGAGCGCGGCGATGACCGTGGCGGGAACCGACGGCGGCAGGCTCGCCGAGAAGATCGACTGCCGGGCGTTGTAGCGGAGGAAGTCGGTTACCGTACGCGACGCGCCGGTGAACCCGCCGATTGCGGCCAGCGACTTGGAAAGCGTGCCGGACGTGACGTCGACCTTGCCTTCCATTCCGAAGTGCTCGGCCGTGCCGCGGCCGGTCCGGCCGAGAACCCCGGTCGCATGCGCATCGTCAACCATCAGCCGGCAGTTGTAGGCGTCGGCCAGCCGGCGCAGGTTGGGCAGGTCGCAGATGTTGCCTTCCATCGAGAAGACGCCGTCGGTGACAATCAGCTTGGCGGCCCGGGCCGGCGTCTCCTTCAGCTTCGCTTCGAGGTCGGCCATGTCCTGGTGGCGATAGACGACCGTCCGGGCTCGGGACCGGTGGCAGCCGTCGATGATTGAAGCGTGGTTCAACTCGTCGGAGAAGATGAAGTCGTTCTCACCGGCCAGCGTGCCGACCGTTGATGAGAGGGCCATGAACCCGGCCGAGAACGTGACCACCGTCTCGGCGCCCTTGAACCGGGCCAGCAGCCGCTCCATCTCGAGGTGGAGCGGCGTGGTGCCGGTGAGCAGCCTCGATCCGGCACTGCCGGTGCCGTATTCCGCAACGGCGGCGGCGGCCGCGGCCTTCACCCTGGGGTGCTCGGTCAGGCCGAGGTAGTTGTTTGAGCCCAGGTTGATGAGTTCCCGGCCGTCGCGAACCGTGAGCGGGGCAGCGGCCGGCGAGATGGCGCGGGAGTAGAAGAACCGGTTCCGCGCTTTGACGGACTGGAGCATGAGGTCAAACTGACTGCACTTGTCGAAAAGGTCCAATATGCCTCCGTTTACGGCTTGCCGGCCATGCGCCGGATTATAGCCCTGCCGGCCGGGCAAGGCAAGCGCTGGGCCGGGACCGGCGGAGGGACGGCAGACGACAGCAGCGGTTACTATTGAGAGGCCGGCCTTCCCTGAGCCCGAGAGTGATGGCCACAAAGGCGCGAAACCAGAGTGAACCGGCCTTCCGTAGTCTGCACCTGGTCGTTTCGTGTGCTTCGTGCTTTCGTGGCTGCAATATCGGTTCCGCGGGCCCTGAGCGTCCTTGACACCGCCTTGACGGGAGTTATTATTGGCCGCCTGCGATGATGCAGGCGTAGTCCGAGAGGAACGGAGGCTCCTCGGCCTTGCCGCGGATGGGCCGGTATGATTGCTCAGCCGCACCTTTTCGCCGGTGGGGCCGCGAGGCCCGAGTTGTGTCCGCAAGGCAGTTTAAGGAGGAGTACCGATGCGCAAGCTGGTAGTTCTGTGCCTTGCCGTGGGGCTCGCCGGGGCGAGCAACTTCTATATCTTCTATAAGCAGGTCGGGGCCAGCCCGAACTGCCCGGGGCTCTCGATCGACGCCTACAACAACGCCCCCTCGCACCGCAAGTGGGCGATGGACAGCGTCGGCAATTTCTGCGAGGACAACACCATCGGCGACTGGTTGATCCGGGCGGTGCTCGATTGGGCACCGCAGGACACCAATGCCGCGGCCGCCTTCTTCGGGACGAACATGCCCACCGATACTGTACTTGACATCAACTTCAGCATCAGGGCGTGGATCAAGAACATGGGCAACGCCCCGTTGCCCCGCGGCACACCGGTGCGGCTCTCCATTTCCGGCCCCAGCAGCTACACCTATGACGACACGGCGGCAACGGCAGCCGTGGTTAACCACGGGGCGACGTCGATGGTGAGCTTCACGCCGGCCTGGCACATTCCAGACGTGCCGGGCGAGTACAACATCAAGGTCTGGACCGAGGCGGCGGGCGAGATGTGGCCGGCCGACGACACCATTACCTACGATCTGAAGTGCGTGAAGTGGATACAGTACCACACCGAAGCCGATCTACACTGGCTGACCTGGGCGTCCCCGGAGCGGGCGGTGAGGTTCGACCCGGCCGACTTCTCCCTGAACTACCCGGTGAAGGTGTTGCGGATGCGCGCCGAGTTCTACCAGCAGGACACGCTCCCCTGGCCTGATTCGTCGTTCACGTTCAAGATCTACGGCGACGACGGCGATACCTTGCTGTACGAAAGCGAAACCCTGGAGGCGATACCGGGCACGCCCGGCCCCTACGTGGCTGCTGACATCCCCATGGCGCTGACGATCGATTCCGGAAGTTTCTATGTAGCGGTGAGGCCGGTGAGTTCGACCGGCTACCCGGCGAGTTGCGGCGACAGCTCGGCCGGCGGCCACAGCTTCTACGGACTTCCAGGCTACTGGTACCCTTGGCCCGACACGTTGCATCAGGGAGAGCTTTTCATCTCGGTCGTGGCGGAGGGCGGTGCCGGTCTGGCCGGCAGTCCCCTACGGAATGGACGGATCGAGAACCTGTGCTACGTTACTCCGGACCGGACCGCTGTCGGACCGGGCAGTCCCAACCTCGCAAGAATCGGGCGGGGGGCTGAACCGGGCGGGCAGCCACCGTGTACGGCTTTCGACCCGAGTCCGGGAGCTTTCCCTCTCTCTGCGATGCTGTTCCCGAATGTAGCCGATACGCTGAGGTACGACAACGGCCTCCCGGTTAGAGTCTGGTACGAGGACGTCGCCGGCAACGGCCGCGGTGTCAAGTTCATCAGCCCGGCCGACAGCGTAGCACTCGCCGGCGCGCTCGTACACATCTACTCCGACTCGCCCGACCCCGGGGACACCTGGGTCGCGCTCAGGGTGTATGCCGACGACGGCATCGACGGCGCGCCCGGCACCGAGCTCTACGCGGTCGACTCGTTCGCAGTCACGCGGGGCGCGTGGAACTTCATCCCGCTCGAGCCCGTGGGTGTGCAGGAGGAGTCCGAGCCGGGGCTGAACAATCCGAGCCTCCGAATCACGAACTA
>Ga0163209_1000843_pt1 | contig 13404 bp, 11 predicted proteins | sample Kivu_160m_FD_113538 | JGI IMG/M metagenome (GOLD analysis project Ga0163209, IMG submission 113538) | Freshwater microbial communities from Lake Kivu, Western Province, Rwanda to study Microbial Dark Matter (Phase II) - Kivu_160m | ecosystem: Environmental > Aquatic > Freshwater > Lake ...
CACCTGGTTCCAGGGCTCTGAAACATCCAGCCGCCAGCCCAGTCCATAATTATCGTTGGGTCTCAGGTCCTTATGCTGGGGGGTGAAAGCCTCGGCCAGGGTTGATTGCTTGACCGGCACATCGGTGTAAAGCGCCTGGTCGAGCATCAGGAGGTCGATGGCGGAGCAGTAGGCGCCTTTGTCCCCGACAACACCGTTCAGGAAGGTGTTATCGGCTTCATAGCGGGTTGACGGATAACCGACCACCCGGTTGGGATTCACGGGAAATGTGTTTTTATTGTAGATGGAGCTGTTTTTCATGTGACAGGGTCTGAAGATCCTCTGCTCCACGAAATCCTCGAATTTCACTCCCGAGACCTTTTCCACTATATAAGCCAGCAGGGCATAATTCGTGTTGCAGTAACTATATCGCTTGTCTGGCAGGTAATAGGGCTTGTACCGGTTTTTGACCATCAGGTCGATCACATCCCGGTTCGAAAGCGTGACCTCCTTGTCGGGCCAGTCTTCCTCGGCAAAATACATGTAATTGGGCAGCCCGCTCCTGTGGGTCAGCAAATGCCGGAGGGTGATTCCCGGATAGGGAAGCTCGGGAATATAACGGCTCAGCGAATCATCGAGCCCGATCTTCCCGTCATCCTTGAGCGCCAATACCGCGAGGGCTGTGATCGGCTTGGAGATCGAGGCCAGCTGGAAGGCCGATTCCATCGTCAGGGTGTCTTTTGTCTTCAGGTTGCTGAAACCGTAAGCTTTGTTAAAGACAATCTCACCTTTTTCGGCAAAAAGGACCGTTCCGTTAAAACCCGCTTTATGGAGCCTGTCAAAATAGTTGCAGAGGCTGTCGGCCAGGGCGGCTTTCTGGGGTGTCAGGCTGGCAAACTTAATGTTGACGGTGACCGGCTCATCTTCTTCAACGCCGCCTTCCCCTCCGGCAGCCGGATGTTTGCATCCGGTCACAGGCAGCAAGGCCAGGGGAATAAAAAAGAAGGAGAAGCGTAGAAGTTTTTTAATAAAGGAAATCGTTGTATGGATAGCGGGTAGTGTGAATTTCTCTGACCTGCGCATAGAGTAACTCTTTTAATGCCTCGATATTTGTTCTCTGTTTTGCGGAGATAAAAATACAAGGATTATTGTTTTTTGCCATCCAAGAGTTCATCAAATCTTCCAGGCTGATGTTTTCACGGGTCCCGGGGGTCAGATCGTCCTCATCCTTAGGCACATAGGAAAAAGCATCCATCTTGTTGAAAAGCAGGATGACTGGTTTGTCGGCACAGTGCAGGTCGGACAAGGTCTGGTTGACGATCCCGATCTGTTCCTCGAAGCCCGGGTGGGAAATGTCGACCACGTGCAGGAGCAGGTCGGATTCCCTGACCTCATCGAGCGTGCTTTTAAAGGATTCGACCAGGTGGTGTGGCAGTTTCCGGATGAATCCCACGGTATCGCTCAGAAGGAAAGGCAGGTTGCCGATCACCACTTTGCGGGTTGTTGTATCGAGGGTGGCGAAAAGCTTGTTCTCGGCGAACACTTCCGATTTGCTGAGGAGGTTCATGAGGGTTGATTTCCCGACATTGGTATAGCCTACCAGGGCCACCCTGACCATCTTGCCGCGGTTTTGGCGCTGGGTGTTCATTTGGAGGTCGATTTTCTTCAGGTCTTCGCGCAGCTTACCGATCCGCTGCCGGATGATCCTGCGGTCGGTTTCTATCTCTCTTTCGCCCGGGCCCCTGAGCCCGATACCCCCTCTCTGCCTTTCGAGGTGCGACCACATCCCCGCCAGCCGGGGCAGGAGGTAAAGGTACTGGGCCAGTTCCACCTGTACTTTGGCGTAGGCTGTCTGCGCCCGCTTGGCAAAGATGTCGAGGATCAGGTTGGTGCGGTCGACGACTCTCCGGCCGATCGCCTGTTCGATATTGCGCAACTGGGTTGGGGACAGGTCATCGTCAAAGATCAGGATATCGATGTCATTCTCTTCAGCATAGAGCCTGATCTCCTCCAGTTTTCCCTTGCCAATCAGTGTTCCGGGATTCTGGGAATCGATCCGCTGGATGAACCGGTTCATCACGGTGGCACCAGCCGTTTCCGCCAGGAACTCCAGTTCGTCCAGGTAATCAAGGACCATCCGGAGGTCCTGGCTGAGCGTTACCACTCCTATCAGTATGGCAGACTCAACTGTCAAATTGTCTTGTAACATCCTAATCAATAATAGGCTCCCTACGGTCGCTAAAAAGTTCGCATTCGCTCACTAAAAGGCTCCGCTTCGCTACGCTAATTAGTAATTAGGGAGGCTTTAGCCGACCCTCTTAGGCGAGCGGTAGCGAGCCCTATTAGGAGCGTAGCGACCTTTTAGGCAAACGCAGTGCGCCCATTTGCGAGGCCAAAGGTAAAAAGAAAGGCCGTTCTTGTGAAACGGCCTTCCTATCGGGTACTAAAGATCTTTTATTGCAGGATGAACTTAACGGGGATGGAGAATGACACGTTCACCGGTTTCCCGCGTTGTTTTCCGGGTTCCCAGGTCGGGGCGGATTTCAGGGCCTTGACGACCTCGTCGTCGAGGATCGGGTCAACACCGCGGAGGATGTTGATCCCGGTGATTTCACCCCTGCGGTTGACCACGAAGCTCACGTAGACTGTCCCGCTGATTTGGTTTTCCATGGCCAGGGCCGGGTATTTGACAGTAGCCTGGATGTAATTCCGGAAACTGTCGATGTCACCACCCTGGAATTTCGGCATGTCCTCAACGATCTGGAAGATCTGGGCTTCTTCAGCTTCTTCTTCTGCGGTGTTTCCCACAACGTCCGCGATCTTGATGGCTTCATCCTGGTCGGCGTCGAAGGCGTCGAAGTTCAGGTCATCGTCGAGCTTGACGTTGTCATCAACGATATTAAGGTCGATGATGATAGTTTTAGGTTTCGGGGGTTCCTGCTGTTTCTGCAGTTCCTGGCGGGTGATGGGGATGATCTCCTCATCGCCGGCTGCCTGGCTGATGCCCTGTAAAGTATTGACCTTCAGGTCTTCCTTTGTATATTCTGCGGCGCCCAGTGTAAATAATAGTGCTATCACCAATCCAATCTCGGTAAAGAGTCCCTTTCTTTTCTCGAGATTTGCCCGGTCCGTTTTTTTGCTAATCATCGGAGTAAATTTTTTGCGGTCCTAAAGATAGCGAATATACGCAAACAATCAAAAAAAGTACCACCGGTTACGGATTTTGGATCTTGGATCCGGGATGATTGATCACCCGGGCCTGATATCCGTAACCTACTGATACATATACGTTGAAAGCGTTGAGAAGGTTGGAAAGGTTATGAAGGTTTCTGGCCCGGTTATAAAAAATTTCCACCCGGTTTTATGGACAGCTACGAAAAAAGCGCTATTTTAGCCATCCATTTTCACTTCCACACTTCCACACTTCCACACTTCCACACTTCCACACTTCCACACCCACACTCACACTCACACACACACCCGCCTCGGGGGCATAGCTCAGTTGGCTAGAGCGTTTGACTGGCAGTCAAAAGGTCGACGGTTCGATTCCGTTTGTCTCCACAACGAAAAAACAGGATTCAAGGCCTGCTTTTTTTACGGCAGAGGGCAGGAGGGAAAGGCAGAAGGCAGAAGGCAGAAGGCAAAAATCAGTACCAAGGTGAAAGAAAAAAAGTCCAAACAGAAAAAAGGGCAGACATTACAAGCCCTTAAATGGTATCCGAAAATTGTCCGACACTCCCGTTAAAACTGTCGGTTTTTATAACTACCACTGGGAAAGCTTAATTGCGAAAATGTGGAGAAAATGATTTCCGCTTACAACGGTTTCATTGATGTGTGGTTTAGATTGGGAGATGATCCGCACTGAAAGCAAACCGGTCGATGAACGCACAGGGTAGATCCGCACTGTGGGCAGGTTCTTCTTTCTGTCTCAAAGGCTTGGAATCCTTCAATCCCCTGCTCCTTGATCATTGCTAGATTGTCCAAGAAACTGGTTTTGTATTTTGTCCTGTACCTTTTATCCAGGCTTTTTAATCTTGGGCAGGGATATTTCGGGCATTCATAACAGAACTTCGATGCTGTCTCCTTTAAATGATCACAGTTGATAATGATGCACTGTTTACAAGAAGCCGGCTTTGTTTTATCGTCAGCCCTGCAACCCGGACAATGGTCCTTGTACCTCATGTAAGCCATACATGATCCGCAATTCATTCCGCACGGGGCGATCATCTCGGGCTTAAAAACGATCGCTGCTTTGTACTTTTTCGTGTAGGATAAACTCTTTATGATTCTGTGACCTTTCTTTCAGGAGGCGGTATGTTTCAGTCTGCTTTTCTTTATCATGTTGGTAAATTTAATCCCTGATTTTAAACTTAACCAGTGGTACGATTTTTAGGGAGTACTATACTGTAGCGCGCCGAAGCCCGAGGCGCCCGAAGGGCGCCGATGCGCAATACGCGCTGTTATGGGACGTTGCGTCATGCTGTTTTCTATTCAAATATCTACTATAAATCGATCGATGTATTTGACCCGTGAGATCTCCAACCTGTGAGATTCACTCTATATTACCGCACTCGTCGTTCATTTATTTTTAAAAACAACTACTGATGTGAATTATCAAATAATTTTTTCATTTACCATATGTAAGGGAAAAGACGATACCGAACTTGTTGTGCGTAATCAGCGTAACCAACAAGGTCACGTATGAGCACTGCATCCTCTTGAGCAGTTCTCAGCACGAACACAATTGACAGAGCCAGCCCTGGACACAGAGCCCACCATGAACCAAGCGCGAGTGGGATGCTGATCCCCATGAGGATCACTCCAGTATACATAGGATGCCGTATCCGGCGATAGGGGCCTTTTTGAATCACATGATGTCCACGATCCTTTTGTATTCTGACTACAACCGAAGCATATGTATTGACAATCCCTACCCACGAAGGAAGAGCTACTGCTGGTAGTAGCAGCACCCAGCCAATGATTTCCACAATGAGGGGCATACTTGACCAGTGGAATCGACCGGCATCGAGAGCTGATATGACTATTAGGGCTATACAGAGAATGACTACTACAAGTAGGATTAACCTTTCCAGCCCTTGTGCTTGTATAGCTGCCGTTCCTCGTTCTTTAAGTTGACCGGGATTGATGATAACAGCAGCTATGCCACCTCCGACCATGTAGAACAAGAAGACAACGGAAATGAGCCATCCTTCAAGCCAGTTGAGCTTTCCTGCAACTGCAAATAGAACTGTGCTGAATATAAGCGTGATGAGAAACAACACAAAGACACGGCCGATCGATGCCAGCACTGATCGAACAGGGGTAGTTGGTGTTTGTGCCTCAGGCATATTATCCTCCATTTCGAGTGTGTTACCGATGTCACGAGGTAAGAGTGTTGCCTATATCTTGGATATTCATGACGCAATGTCCCACAACGGTTTGGCGGTATGGCCAGTAAGGGATTGCGGGCTTCGTTCGTATCCACCGCCACAAACTTTGAGGCGGGTATTACGCTTCGCATACTACTGAAACCCTTATTGGTTATACCACTTGTTAGGTGCAGCCCTTAATATCTTTTTAAGTTTAGTAAACTCATATGGTGTTTTTATTTTCCAACTTTTCTGCGTTGGAAATCAACTGCACCAGCAATACGCATGAGCCAATCACCTATTGTTGGGGACAATTCATTTATTATGAATGAATATCGCAATGGTCTGGAGTTAACAATTCTTTCAATATCTCCTTTCTTAATTGTATGTATAACTGCTTTTACTACCTGATTAGGAGAACATGATCCAATAATCCAAGGAGATTTCATACCAAATCGTGCAAACATACCCACTTCCCTGACATATCCAGGAAAAATAGTCGAAAAACGAACTGGCGTATCGGCTAGTTCTAATCGAAGACTTCGTGTCCATTCAGCTAAACCTGCTTTTGTTCCTGAATAGACGGCTGCATATGGCGCCCCGCTCTTAGCAGCAATAGAGGCTATATTAATGATATGTCCCGATTCATTTTTTAACATGAATGGGAGTATGAATCGTGTCAGTGCCATGGGCGCTAATAAATTTACTTCAACCGTCTCTTGAATTGATGTCCAGTCCAGTTCCACGTATGAACCTTCAGTTTCTAATCCTGCATTGTTTATTAAAATATCAATTGTACCGAATTCTTTAATAACGTTATCTATAAGATATTCTCGCTGGGATTGATCTCTGAGGTCAACTGTCAATGCAAATATTCTAGTTCCAGATTTAGACAACCTTGATACAACATTTTGTAAAGCTGATTCAGAACGAGCCGCGATTGCGACACTTGCACCATAATTAACTAAAGATTCCGCTATAATTGGACCGATTCCACGAGATCCTCCAGTAAGGAGCACCTTTTTATCTTTTAGTTCAACCATATCTGTTATAATTTTCAAATTTGGTTTTATTACTACTGCTTGTTTAAAATTGCTCAAAGGGTTGCGCATAACGGTTTGCGCTATGCCCTGTGCGATGGCTCACAGGATCGCGAAAGAGATCCGTGTTTTTGAGCATAGGGGATAGCGGATGTTACCAACCGTGCTTTTTCTATTCATTGCTGCGACCTATTTTATAACCGATTCTTGGCCTTTCTTTCTTCTCCGTCTCGTTTTGCATTAAATCTCGTAGCGCCTGGAAAACAACCTTGAATTGCTTATCGTACTTAGCTTCCAACTCTGTCAACTTTCTTGCTAATTCCTTATGGGTAGATAAAATCTCTCTCAATCTTACAAATGCTCTAACTATCAAAACACTTGTCGCTATTGCAGTCGGAGTATTGAGAACCGTCGCTAACATAATGGCACCATGTTCTGTAAAAGCGTAAGGCTTAGTCCTGGAAAATTTAATTCTCTCAAGGTGATCGCAATTTGCGATAACCTCCTCCTTTTCTTGGTCCGTCAGTTGGAACATGAAATCCGCAGGAAACCTATCCAAATTTCGTTTGACTTGTTCATTAAGCCTGCTTGTTTTAATTCCATAAATCTCCGCCAGATCACTATCTAACATTACTTTCTGCCCTCTGAGAAATAATATGGCTCTATCAACTTTCTCGGATGGTATAATTGTTGCTCTTTCCATTGTATTAAAGGTTGTCGCAATTTGCGATATCCTTGTTTAAAAAACTAAAATTGCTATTTCTATTAACCCTTCTGGCATGGTTGGTAACGGATGCGTGTATGAAACGTTGGGGATTGCGTGTTGTGAACCTATCAACCGATGCAAACGCTGATGCGGAGAAGAACGCTTGATTTGACCATTGAAACCTCAATGCTTTATACACGATGTTGGCGTTTCGTTGTTTTTATTTTTTAATCATTTTCTTCATAGTAATAGGAATAATCAATCCCTTTCATAAACATTTCACGGTCATTTATTTTATCAGTAAGCGAATTATATAAAAGAATTTTTAAAGTATTACTTTTTGTTGGACTTAGCATCATTGCATTCATATAGTCTCGTTTACTTATTTTACTCCAATCAATACATTTTTTGAGACGTCTTTTTAGTATCAAATCCAACCATATTCGGATACTTCTGCCATTACCTTCCATGAAAGGGTGTGCAATGTTCATTTCAACATATTTGTTTACGATTTCGTCAAATGTATTTTCAGGCATTGCTTCTATTTGCTTTAAAGTATCGCCTAAAAAGCGTGATACTGCAAATTGAAAGCCTCCTTTTGAAATATTCTTTTGTCTGATTTGTCCTGCAAAATCATACAGTCCTCCAAACAAATACGCATGAATTTGTTGCAAGCCTTTTGCTGTCCCAACTTCTATGCTTTCGATAAACGAACTTTCAAATAGGGCATAAGCTTTTGTTTTACTTTTCCCATCTATACTCTCATCGCTGTATGTAAACCATTCAATAAATCGGTTTGCTTTTTTCCCGGGGAATGCTTTACCCAATGCAATTATGCCATTGTAATCTAACATATCAGCAAAACGTCTTTTCCCGTCTGGTGCAAGAAACTTCAACTGGGTAGTAGCACTAACCACTTGGCTATTTTCTTTCTTTAACTTTGCTTTAAGGTATTTCCAATAATTGCGGGTTTTTGTATAGTCGTCTTGGTCGGTAAGCACTGCCACAATATCCAACACCGAAAACCACCACTTGGCATTTTCTTCATCCCAAATAGCTCGCACTTCACGGTTGTCAAAGAAACGAATGGATATTTTTTTGTTACTCATTATTAAATTCCTTCTATGATATTATTTTTTCAAAATTATGATAATTTTTGTCTTGAGGGAAAAAACTGTGGTCTCTTTTTACAATGAACGCCAACGTTTGGCGGTATGAGCTGCCACGCCATCGGCGGGGTTGCTTATGACCGCGTTTTGTGTGCCGTAATTATTTCATTAATAAATCTTTAATGTATTTAATTACCAGGTCAGGCTTATCTCTGTATACGTAATGTGTTGATTCTACTGTCACCTGAATAGCATTGCTGAATCCAGATATTATTTCTCTCTGATATTTTGGATAATTATCGCCTTTTCGATGTATTGCTGAAACTAGTATTATTGGCAAGTCGTGACGAATTTTAAGATCTTTCATATAAGTTAAATTAGGAAAAGTCTGATCTTCTTCCTTCCGATATCTCGGTTGTCTGGAATTTTGTATCTTCTTTACATATTCCTGGTAAGCTTTTAGCTCTCCTTTTGATATATGCGCAAAGTATGCTTCTGCCGTTGGATCGAGTAATAAGAGTCCTATAACTTGATCCGGATATTGGCTTGAAAAATATCGACTGATAGACGCACCAAAAGAATGGGCTACAATAATATAAGGTGGATGGACATCTGCAACTTTAAGGATACTCTGTAGCTCATTAACTATGTTCGGTAAGGTTCTTGCTCGTCTGGAGGTATCAGATTTTCCGATATCCGCCCGGTCATATAAGAATACGCGCGAATATTGGGCAATAGTATCGGGCAGAGAACCCCATGCCTCAAGACTGTCGGTTAGGCCACTCTCGAATAGCACAGTTTTTTCTCCAACACCTAAGGTCTTGATTCTGAATTTCTGGCTATTGACGCTGACATATCTTTCTTGGCAATAAGACTCAGAACAAAAAGCAATCAATATGATTGAAGAAATGGATTTTAAGAAACAACTCCTTATGTTTTTCATTATCCTAATTCAATGAATTCAATTCATCTAAATATGGTAACATTTATATTATCCACCCTGTTTTTATGGCACACAACGGTTTGCGCTATGCCCTGTGCGTTTGCTCTTTGGATCGCGGTAAGCGATCCAGGCGGGTGAGCATAGGGGATAGCGGATGTTATGGGTGGGGCTGTATTATTCTTTATCATCATCATAATTCTTATAGCCAATTCGTTTTCGTGGTTTATTTTCCTTTTGGATCAATTGTCGTAGGGCATTGAATATCAGCTTAAATTGCTCATCATATTTATTCTCCAGCTCATTTATCCTAATGACAAGGTCCTTATGAGATGAAATTAACTTTCTCAGTTGAACAAATGCTCTCATGATTGTAATGTTCACCTGAACAGCCCGGGGACTTTTCAATACCCCAGAAAGCATTGCGACGCCTTGTTCCGTAAATGCAAAAGGGACAGCACCGCCTAAGTACTTCTTGGAAGGTATCACATTTTGTGATACCACAAAATCAATTTCGGCAGGTGACAACTCAAACATAAAGTCATCCGGAAATCTGTCAAGATTCCTTTTAACCGCTTGTTTTAATACCCTGGTTTCTACCTCATAAAGTGATGCAAGATCAAAATCCAATATGATATTATGACCTCTTATGAAATAGATATGATTAGCTATGTTTTCCTCTTTAATTACTGGTATGCTGGCCATAATGAGCGATTTAACGTGTCACAATTTGTGATGCCACAAAACAGAGCGACTAAGTCATTGAAGTTTTCATATTCATTTGCATCACCCATAACGGCCCGGCGGTATAATTTAGTGGGCGTTACCCGACGCAAGCACCGGGCAGAGTCCTGGTACCCCGCGGCAGCGGGGCCAGAAAGTTGTCACGGTGCAAGGAGGGTATGGCGCACTTTTTGCCGTCCAGGTACAAAGTTTGTTGAGCATTACGTGTGTCGCGGTACAAGTTAGTTCGGAGCCAGAAATTTATCACCGGTTACAATTTGGGTTGTGAGCTCTGGCGCGGTCGTGGTATAAGCCATTACAGATCTGTCTTGGGAGCAGGAGCAAAAGCAAAAAGTGTGACAATGCCCATTAATTATACCGTCCGTGTTAGCAACTGTTTTTTATTAGAATCTTAGTCCCGCACCAATTTCGGCAAGTGGAAAAAATACCCACTTATCGGAGTTTGCGAAAAGAACAGGAGTGATAGCAATTTTAAGTGAAATTGGATTTTTTACAAAATTGTATCTATATCCTAATATTCCATAGATGCCAAATTTATATTCAATTGAATAGGAATTATTTTCAATTTCTGTCTGATTTATCAAGTAATGAATTGTTCCTATCCCTGCTTCAAGATTGTGATTGTTACCGTAAAGTCCTGTAACCCCTAAATGAAAGTCAAATTCTTTACCGAATGAAGGTTTGAAAATATTTAAGCCGAAACCTGCTCTTGGGAGAACTTTAACTTTATGAGAATTAAAGACAAGATATTCATAAGAAGCGCCAGCATAAATTGCTGGAGCACCAGCAAGAATAAAAATATGATTCTGTTTAGTTGCTTTTCCAGATTTGAGATTTTGGGAATTTGCAAGAACTGACAATAGCAGGAATGGAACTATTATGAACTTAGTAGGATGCATTTTAAAATAGATTATCAATTTCTTTGAGGAGTTGGAATTTATTGAAAGTGGATACATTGGAAAGAATAGTAATTGTAACCTTATCTGAAGTCCTGTAACAGGCAACATTATCAGCACCTACAAATAACCCTTCATGTCCATAATAGATTTTGCTATTAATTTCAAATTTGAATAAGCCATGTCCGAAGAATTTCTGGTATTCGTTATCTGGATCTTTCTTCTCTCCGAATTCTTCCATTTTATTCAATGAGTTTAGCGATATAATCTTACCTGTTAAAAGTTTGTGGAAGAATATGGCTGTTTGTTCACTGTTTCCTACCAATGCGCCTGATGTGAATGCAGCAGATGCCCATGCTGTGTTTTGTGAAGTCACCTCGTATAGTCCCGGAGTGGGGAGAAGTTTCCTGTCAAAACCACTGATAAGGTTTGCAGGGATTTCTTCCTGTGGGACAAGAGATATTTTATTAATAGAGAGTGGATTAAAAATATAATCGTGATATAGTTGTTTAATCTTTTTCTGTTCGATCTTTTCGGCAATGAGTCCAAGGAGTACATAATTTGTATTAGAATATTGGAAATCAGTGCCTGTTTGAAAAACAAGCTTTTTGGTTGAAATTGTTTTAACTATTGCATTGATGTCCCATATTTTAGTTGTAAAAAGAGTTGAACTTGTTAGAATGTCGGGAAGAGTCAAAAGTTCTTTAATTCCGGAGGAGTGATTTAATAGGTTCTCTATTGTCACTTCTTTAGCCTCCTTAAAATCAGGAAAGAAGGTGATAAGTTTATCATCAAGGCTGAGTTTGCCCTGGTCAACCAGTGAAAAGATAACTGTTGCAGTAAATGTTTTTGTTATGCTTGCAAGACGCAATAGATCATTATCGTTAGCAGGAGACTTGCGTTTTAAATCAGAAGTCCCGGTTGTCAAGGTCCAACTGTTGCCCAAACTGTCAATGATTGTTACCTGAATACATGGAACTTTCTCAGTATTAATATAATTACAAAGGATGTCTGCAATATTTTTTGCTTTATCCAATGTAATAAATTGATTTGTAGGGAAGTCTGATCTTCCCATGCAATCGAATGCTGGCATTTTTGAGCATGATATCATAATCGTCAGGGTTGAAATTATGATTAATAGACTTGTCTTCATATTTAGTAGTGTTTCAAATAGTTGCTAACGGCCCGGCGGTTGAGGGAGTAAACGTTACCCGACGAAGCAGCCGGGCAGGGTCCAGTTTCTTTAGCCAGAAAGATGTCACGGTGCAAGGAGGGTATGGCGCAATTTTTGCAAATCCCGGCGAACCAGTAAGTTGTCCAAAGGCTGTATCTGTCCAGAGCCGAAATCACGATTTTGATAGATGATAGAAAACTTAATTGTCACGATAAAACTGTCTAGGTAACGGGCAAAAATTGTGACAAGTTTATTACCCCAACCGTCCGTGTTAGTACAAGTGCAGCATTTTTTTTGTCATACAGGATCTGTCTAATGATCACGATGCTTTTATTTTTTTTCTATTAGCAGGATTTATCTTTTGAGAACCGTTTGAGTACAATTTTTCTTAGGGCACTAATTGTCAAGATATTGAAAACCAGAAAGATGACGGTTAGTACAAGTGCGCAGTAATTTTTCCATGTAATAGAATTGGCCGGCGACGAATGCTGTCCAGGTACACAAATGTGATACTATCAAACGATACTATCAAGGTGCGGGATGCGCGTCGGCTTTTCAGTCTAGGTGGCAAAAAGTTTCGATGTCAAGGTAATTTATTATAGAACGGAGCGAGGCCAATTTTTTTGGCGCATTTGTACTAACGGTCGGCGGTATGGTTAGTTGCCGATTCCGAAGCACTTTCCTATCAAGTTACAACTACATTTGATACGAGCTGTGCTGCTCGAATAGGCATTGTACCGGCAATTAACTATACCGCTTGTTGTGTGCAGGTTATTTTTGTCATTCTATTTCTTTTTCTTTCAGTTTAGTTTTGAAATATAATAATGTTCCGTTTTCATATGGAAATATTTCAAAATTAAAATTGCTATTCTCAAAACGTTTTATTAAATCGTTGATTGGATAAAGATTTCCGTGAATTATTGATTTAGATTTTTTCCTTTCAGGAATTGGTACACTACAATAAAATATTCCGTTTGGTTTTAGTATTCTTTGTAATTCTGAAATAAAATTTTCGATATTCTCAAAGAAATTCAACGATAAATTACAAATCGCAATATCGAACGTATTGTTTTGGAAAGGTGTCTCGCTGGCATCTGCACAATAGAGTTCAAATCTTGTGAATCCATATTGGTTAAATTTCTTTTTGGCTAAACGAAGAAGCCCTAAACTTATGTCAACACCTGCATAGATATTTTTACTATTTAAAAATCTGATTACATCTCCACTTCCAGTAGCAAATTCTATAATTACTTTATCAGATACAATTTTAAATATTTCCCCTAAAATTTTATAATGTTCATTAATAGAAGCATTAAATTTTTTGGGGAAAACAGATTTTGCCATAATCCTATCATAGAGAAAAGAAAATAAATCTCCAAGCCAAGGTTTATAATTTCTTAATTTCTTGTTATCAACAAGTATATGGTTAATTCCATTTTTCCTGATA
>Ga0163209_1000846_pt1 | contig 13388 bp, 11 predicted proteins | sample Kivu_160m_FD_113538 | JGI IMG/M metagenome (GOLD analysis project Ga0163209, IMG submission 113538) | Freshwater microbial communities from Lake Kivu, Western Province, Rwanda to study Microbial Dark Matter (Phase II) - Kivu_160m | ecosystem: Environmental > Aquatic > Freshwater > Lake ...
ATGTAGCGAGATATAAACTCTATGCTTTTGCGATTGGCTGTTTCTATGCTGGCATTGCTGGTTCTTTGTGGGCCACCTACTACCGAAGCGTCAACCCCCTCCACTTTCATCTTGACGTATCGATCTGGTATCTCGGGTGTCTGATTGTTGGTGGAATGGGAACCGCCGTTGGAGCTGTTTTTGGTGTTGTATTTTTGAGGGTAATAAGGGAATTGGTGACTATTATCAGCCCCTTCTTGAGCGGATTGGTGTCACCGATGGATGCCCCCAAGATCGGTCCAGCCTTAGCGATCATTAGTTGGGCCCTGGTGGTGATCCTCTTTCTTATTTTTGAGCCCAGAGGGTTGGCTCACACTTGGGAGGTGCTCAAATCTCGTTTCAGACATTGGCCTTTCAAGTATTCTATTTAGGTAAAGACGAAAACTCCTCGTTGTGAGTGAGTAATAATGTCATCAGCTAACGAGCAGGGCCATTGAAATATTTGAAGAAAAAAAGATAATAACAACAAAAGAAAGGAGGAAATGCGATGAAAAAAACTTGGTTAGTTTCGGTTGCTCTGATAGTGATCTCTTTAATTATCTTTCCAGCCTTAGGATCTAAGCCTGCAGCGGCAAAAGAAGAGTTCTTTACTATTTATTTCTGGGCTGACATGAGCCGTGTTTATGGCTTCGTGAATGTTCCACGGCTACTGGGAATCCAGGATGCTATCTACTGGGTGAATAAGGAAAAAGGCGGTGTTCAGGGCAGGAAATTCAGGGTCGAATGGGCTGATCACACGAATGACCTTGCGGTTGGGGCAACGATTTACGAGAGATGGCGCCCAAGAAAGAACTTTATATTTTTGGCCGTATGCGGGTCTCAGGAGAACGAAGCCTTCCATGACCGTTACGCAGAGGATGAGGTGGTGGTCTCGAGTTGTGGAGTGAGTGAGACTGGAATGTACCCGGCGGGCTACGCGTTTGCGACCATTCCGCTCTATGCAGACCAGTTTGCCAATTTTGCCGACGTGATCACCGAAAGATGGGATTTTAAAAAACAGGGTAGAGGACCGCGGCTGGCATTCATGACCTATGACACTCCCTTTGGCAAAGCTTGTCTGCAACCCATGATCCTGGAGTATGCCAAGAAAAAGGGCATAGAAGTGGTCGATCAACAGTTCATCCCTGTGATCGTGGTAGATGCAGCAACTCCACTGACGCGAGCGAAGAAAGCCGGCGCCGACTATATTTATGGTCAGATACTGTGGCAGACCATGACTCCACTGGCGAAGGAAAACGAGAGACTCGGTTTTGGTTTGAAGTTTGGAACGAACAATTTTGGGGTCGACGAGCCACTGCCAATCATGGGAGGAAAAGCCGTTGAGGGTGTGATGGGAACAACTCCCTATAAGCTATGGTCGGAAACGAACGACCCGTTCATTCAATTGGCGACAAGAATCACTCAGGAACAGGGGCGCCGTCGGAAAGACCTTCTCAACAGCTATTTTTTGGGCTGGGCGAACGTTCTGACCATATACGATCTTTTAAACCAGTTGGTGCCAAAGGTTGGTTGGGATGGTATCAATAGTAGGGCGCTAAGGCGGCAACTGGAGAAATGGGGCAAGGAATATGACCTCCATGGGCTGGTCAAGTTTGACTATACCCCTGACTCCCGAACGCCAATGGTGGCACGACTTGTTGAAATAAAAGGTGGGCAGTGGGTTCCAGCAACCCCTTATCGTAGGATGCCGGGGATTATTCGCCCGGACTTGAAAGGGCCCTATAAAGAGCCAACAACGCCTCCTTTAGCTAAAAAGGTATATTAATTAATCCCCATGGCCGGAGCGCTCATTCTCGAACCTTGAAAAAGCTCCGAGTATTTAGGTTAAGGTAACGAAGCCCGTTTGGTCTATCGTTGGAGGGTTACGAGAAGATCTTAAGCCAACAACGCAAGCGAATGACGAAACGAGCATCTTAACCCTTACCGTGAGACGAAACTATTAGGGAGAAAAAATGCCTACGAACCATGTAATGTTAACTGCGAAGAGCATTGAATTAAGTTTCGGTGGAATTAAGGCTTTGACCGATATCGATATTGACATCAGGCGGGGTGAGATCTTTGCCGTGATCGGCCCGAATGGTGCCGGTAAGACCAGCTTCTTCAACTGTGTCAATGGATTTTATCGTCCCCAGAAGGGTAGCATCTATTTTGAAGGTCAGGAGATCACCCGCCTCAAATCCCACCGAATAGCCGAGTTAGGTATCGCCCGATCTTTTCAGGGTTTGCAACTCTTCGATGGGTTAAGCGTCTTAGATAATATCATGGCAGGGAGGCATTTCAAATTCAAGACGGGGATCCTGAGTGAAGCCATCTATTTTGGCTGGGCACGAAGAGAGGAGATCAAACATCGGAGAGTCGTTGAGAATATCATTGATTTTTTTGAGATAGAAGCTATCAGGAAGCATCGAGTTGGAGCCCTCCCCTATGGTTTGAGAAAAAGGGTCGACCTCGCGAGGGCCTTAACTGCCGAACCGAAACTTCTTCTTCTCGATGAACCCTTGGCCGGGATGAACCGGGATGAAAAGGAAGACATCGCTAGATTCATCCTTGATATCTCGGAAGAGATGGGGATTACCATCGCGGTCGTAGAGCATGACATGGGCCTGGTCATGGACATATGTGATAGAGTGGTGGTGTTGGACTTTGGTCGAAAGATTGCAGAAGGAAGCCCTGAAGAAATTAGATCGAATGAGGATGTCATACGAGCTTACCTTGGTAAAGCCTCTTAAGGAGATTATGTAAAAATGGAAAAACAATTTGATACGCTTCCCAAATTATTAAAGCGTAATTTTGAACAGTGGGGTGAAAATGAAGTCGCTTTTCGGGATAAGGATTACGGCCTCTGGAATGAATATACCTGGAAGAATGTCTATGAAAACGTCAAATACTTCTCTTTAGGTCTGATCAGCCTTGGTCTCAAGCCAGGCGAACGAGCAGCAATCATCGGGGATAACGAGCCCCAGTGGTATTGGGCTTCTTTTGCTATTCAAGCAGCACGAGGGATCACGGTCGCTCTATTTACGGATGCCATTCCCGATGAGATTCAATATATCGTTGACCATTCCGACAGCAAATTCATTATTGCCCGAGACCAGGAGCAGGTGGACAAGATATTGGCAGCCCATGACAAGCTGCCTAAGGTGGAGAAGATCATCTGGTGGTATTGGAAGGGAATGAGGAAATATGAGCAATCCTTTATAACAAGCTATGAGCAGGTGAAGGAATTAGGGAAGAAATATGAAGAGAACCACCCTAAGGCTTTCGAGGAAAATATAGATGCTGCGAAGGGCGACGATTTTGCTAATATTTTCTATACCTCAGGGACAACCGGGCTTCCTAAGGGTGCAATGATTACTCATCAGTCCTTGATCGGTTCAGCGGAAGCAACACTGACATTATTCGATCTCAATAATAAAGATAATATTCTATGTTATCTCCCTCCTGCATGGGTTGGTGAAGCTTTTTTCACAACGGTGCCTCACTTGATCACTGGGGCGAAACTCAATACCCTGGAAGAGCCGGAGACGATTTTTCATGACATCTATGAGATCACTCCGAGTATGATCCTGGGTGGACCTCGGCAATGGGAGGGGTGGGTATCGAAGATTCGAGCCAAGATCGAGGAAGCGGGCGGATTGGAGAAGTTGGTATACAATACGTTGATGCCCTTGGCGCTCGAGGTGGGGAAGGCAATAGAAGAAAGAGAGAAGATATCTCTATGGAGGCACGTTTTACACTGGTTTGTAGACTTGATCCTACTCCAGGCGATTCGTGACAAGCTCGGATTAACCAAATGCCGATTTGCTATAACTGCTGGATCAGTAACTGGAACGGATACCATGGCCTTTATGAATTCAATAGGAGTTCGATTGAGACAGGTCTACGGTAGCACTGAAGGCGGGATGATTTCCGGGCATAAGTCCGATAACATAAAGTCCAGTACCATTGGACCTCCTCTCCCTGGAGTACAGATTGATATATCTTCAGATGGGGAAATTTTAATTAAGAGCCCTTACCTCTTTTCCGGCTACCACAAAAATCAAGAAGCCTATGAAAAAACGGTCCGAGAGGGCTGGTGGTACAGTGGGGATGCAGGCAGGATCGATGAGCAGGGGCACTTGGTTTATATGGACAGGGTCAGCGAATTGGCACAATTGGGTTCGGGGGAGAAATATGCCCCTCAGTGGATTGAGAGCAGTTTGCGTTTTAGCCCTTATATCAAAGATTCCATCACCATAGGGGAAGGAAGGGAGTTTATCACTGCCATCATCAATATGGATTATGAGAATGTAGGCCGCTGGGCAGAAAGAAACCATCTGACATATACCACCTACACTGACCTGTCACAAAAAGCAGAGGTGAGCAACCTTGTCCGGCAGGACATCGATAGAGTCAATAAGCAATTGACTCCAATGACCCGGATAAGAAAGTATGTTCTTTTGCATAAGGAGTTTGACCCGGACGAGGCTGACTTGACCCGAACGAGAAAGCTGCGACGAACTGCGATGGAGAAACGTTATAGCGATGTCATTGAAGCGATGTATGGTGGAAAAACAAAGATCCCCGTGACCTCTGAGTTCACCTACGAGGATGGTAGGAAAGGGAAGGTGAGTGCAGAGCTCACGATCTACTCTGTTGAGTAAAAAAGAAAGGGAATGAGATGCTAAGGGTGAATAATATCGAAGTCACGTATCACGGGGTCATCTTGGTATTGAGAGGGGTTTCATTCGAAGTTGGTGAAGGGAAAATTATCACTTTGCTGGGGGCCAATGGTGCTGGGAAAAGTACAACTCTAAAAGCCGTTTCTTGTCTGCTCAAGACAGAGGTGGGCAAAGTCACTCGTGGCGATATTCATTTCGATGGACAACGAATCGATCGAGCTGATCCAGAGGATATTGCAAAGATGGGGATCATTCAGGTCATGGAGGGGAGGAGGATCCTTGAGCACCTGACGGTTGAAGATGAGTTGCTTGCCGCCGGCTACATTGCCCGCCACCGTTTAGACCTTAGAAAAGAATTGGAGCGGGTCTATCACTATTTCCCAAAACTCAAGGATCTTCGCCATCATACCAGCGGCTATTGTTCTGGTGGAGAACAGCAGATGTTAGTCATCGGTCGTGCTCTCATGACCCACCCCAAGCTGATTTTGTTGGATGAACCATCTCTTGGTTTGGCACCCATGTTGATACAGGAAATTCTCGATATCGTCAGAACCATTAATCAAGATGAAAAAGTCTCCATTCTTATTGTCGAGCAGAATGCTACGGCTGCCCTCGATTTAGCCGAGTATGGCTATGTGATGGAGAATGGCAGGATCGTTTTGGATGGCACTCGAGCGCAGTTAAAAGAAAATGAAGATGTGAAGGAGTTTTATCTTGGGTTTGGTGCCCTTTCACAACGGAAGAGTTATCGTGATGTCAAACACTACAAACGGCGAAAGAGGTGGTTGGGCTAATTAATATGAACGCACAAAAAATGCTTCGTAGCGTAAGGCTTCAGCCTTACTTACTTGCATAGGCAGTAACCATTTCTTTGAATAGCGTCATCTGAATAAAACCCTCCCAAAACAGGAACCCCATGAACCTGTGGTACTTGGTTGGTCAAAGCATTAGCGGCAGAGCCTATCGGAGCAGTTTAATTGGGGGTTTCATCCTGGTTCTGGCCGCTTTTCTAATGTCCACAACACTCCTTGCAAAAAGCATTAGACATAGCTTACAGGTAGGTACGCAGAGGCTTGGTGCTGACATCGTTGTTGTGCCAGCGGGGAATGAGATTGAAGCTCAGACGGCTCTTCTTTTGGGTAAGCCGTTGTCAGAGGCGTGGATGCCAGTGGAGAATGTTAACCGGATAGCTAAGGTGGAAGGGGTGGCCAAAGTCAGCTCTCAGCTTTACCTCGAGACCCTAACGGGTGCCGCCTGCTGTAGTGCCTGGGATATGTTTATGATTGCTTTCGACCCGAAGACCGACTTTACTGTCATGCCGTGGCTGAGAAAGGAAGTGAGAGAACTTGGCCTATTGGATGTGGTCGGAGGAGACTGGGTTGTTGTCCCGGAGGCGACCGGGGAAATATTGATCTATGGCGTTAAGGTCCATCTGGCTACCAAACTCGAGCCTACCGGCATGGGCCTTGATAAGACGATGTTTCTTACCTTTGACACGGCCCATGAGATTGCCAGACAATCGGTAACTACCGCTGCCAGGCCGATGAACATTCCGGAAGGAAAGATTTCAGCGGTGCAGGTAAAAGTCAAAGAGGACTATAGCATCGATGAGGTAGCCAAGCGGATCAAGGAAAGGGTCCCAGGAACGTATCCCTTTGCAAGCCTGGAGTTAACAAGGTCTATTCACAAACAGACCAAAGGGTTGTTTCGGATGTTATTCTTGGGTCTGACAGTGGTGTGGGTACTTGCTGTGGTTCTCAGTGGCTTTGTCTTTTCGCTGATGGTTAATGAGCGGCGACGTGAAATTGGCCTACTTCGTGCTATGGGTGCTAATCGTCATTTCATTTTCAAACTCTTCCTCATTGAGAGTAGTGTCCTCGGACTGGGGGGTGGTTTGATTGGGGTTGTCTTCGCGGTCCTTTTTGTTTATCTGTTCAGATTGTATTTGATGCTCTCTGCTGAGGTGCCGCTCTTAATACCCCCTATCCCATCCATCTTAGGGTTTATGTTGGCTTGTTTAGTGATCGCCTTGATCCTGGCTTTGCCTGCTCTACTTTATCCGGCGATACGAGCAAGCCGCATCGACCCAGCATTAGCCATGCGAGAGGTGTGAGCTGATGACGCTGCTCTATTTGGTACTCCAAGGTCTAAAGGAACGACAATTCAGGAGCCTTCTCATTGTCTTTTTTATTCTTGTTCTGACCGGGTTTCTATTAGCGACTACAGTCATCTTGAGGGGGGTGGAGAAGAGCCTTCGCAGCGGAATGGAGAAATTAGGGGCTGACATCATAGTGATCCCTTACGATATCACTGAGGAAGCTCAGAAAGAGGTGCTTGCCGGAAGACTGGGGACAACAGATTGGATGCCGGCTGATAATGTTCGCAGGATTTCTGAAATGGAGGCCGTGGAGAGAGTTAGTCCCCGGCTTTATCTGGGAACGATCAAGGGTTCATCTTACTTAACGAATGATGAGCTGTTTGTCATAGCATTTGACCCTGAGACCGATTTCACCATCCTTTGTTGGCTGAAAGAGAAGCCCCAAGGAACGTTGAAGGTTGGGGACGCCATTGGAGGTGCATCCATCAACAGAATTGCTACTTCAGGGCGAATTTTGGTGAATGATTATGCATTAACTCTTGCCGGCAAACTTGAACCGACAGGGGTATGGTATGACCAGGCGCTTTTCATTACCTTTGAAACGGCTCGGGATATGATAGCAAAGGGATCAACTTTTAATAATGTGTCCTTGGATACTGTTACAAATATTACAGTGGAACTGAAACCGGGCTATGATGCCGCAAAGATGGCGATGGAGATGGTGCTAGTGGCTCCTGGTATATGGCCAGTTCAAGCTCCCAAATTGATGACGATTTTGGCAAGTCAGCGAGCCGGGCTAATCAAAAGCCTGTTTATAGCCTTGGGCATCATATGGATTCTGGCAGTGATACTTACCGGTTTTGTCTTCTCTATCATTGTCAATGAGCGACGGCGTGAGATTGGGATGCTTCGCGCTACTGGGGCCAGCTGCAATTTTATATTTCGACTGTTTTTGGCAGAAAGTGCCATTTTAGCCATTGGCGGAGGAGTCGCTGGAATAATTCTAAGCACGTTATTCCTTTATTTTACGAGATCGTGGATAATGTCAACTCTCGAAATAAGGGCACTTCTTCCAGCTTTACCTGGGCTTGTGGCATTCATTGTTGGGTGTTTCTTGATAGCCCTAATACTTGTCCTTCCTGCCCTTCTTTATCCGGCTGTGAGAGCTAGCCGACTCGATCCGGCTGTAGCCATGAGGGAGGTTTAGACAATGATTGAGCTCAGGCAAGTTAGCAAAATGTATTTCCGAGGTAAGCGAAGTCATCAAGTTACAGTGACGGCCGTTCAGGAGATCGATCTGAAGATTGACCCCGGAGAATTTGTGGTGATTACAGGTCGGTCGGGTTGTGGAAAGACGAGCCTTCTCAATATTATTGCGGGTCTGTCCAGACCAGATTCGGGCCAGGTATTTGTTGACGGCACAGATGTCTGGACGATGAAAGATGAGGATATCTCAGCTCTAAGAAACCAGAAAATGGGTTTCATGTTTCAAGTCCCAAGCCTCATACCCACATTGAATGTTCTGGATAATGTGGTGGTTCCTACGATGTTTGCGCCCAAAGAGAAGCAGAAAGATGCCTATCCACATGCGAAACAGGCTTTGAAAGCAGTGAGACTTTCTCACCGAATGGATGCTTTCCCCCGCCACCTCTCTGCAGGGGAGGAAAAGAGGGTGGTTATTGCTCGAGCCATCATCAATAATCCCCCCGTTCTTTTGGCTGATGAGCCCACAGCCAATCTCGACGAACTCACTGAAAAGGAAGTGATGGCCCTTGTCCAGGAAATTCACCGCGGGGGGACGACTATCATACTGGTGACTCATCACCCAAGCCTCATCGGTTATGGGACAAGGCACCTGACCATGTTAGATGGTAAGTTCGTAGCGCGAGAATAATGAAAAAGATTACGTGTTTAACAAGCATTATGGGTCTATTATGGGCTATTTTTATTGTTTTCATTGTGGGCTGCGAGCAGGCAAAAACGAAGGTGGAAAAGCAGATCCAGATCAACTTTGGCACTGGTCTTCCTGCCAATGAAAAAATGAATGATCTATCAAAATCTGTCATGAGAGCTGTCGAAAAGTATCGACCAAACTTTGACGTTGTTTTTATTGAAAACACAGGTGGGACAATTGAAGCCATCAACAACATCGGGCGATATGATCTTTGCGGGATAAGTCTTGATGAAGCCGCACAAGCGTATTATGGTTTTTGGGCTTGGAAGGGGAAACCCCATCCACAGTTAAGATTGCTTTGTGTCATGGGAATCCTCCCTGTGGTATTTTTAGTAGCAGAGAATACGGGCATCAAATCCATATCCAAACTCCAAGGCAAACCTTACGGCAATAGTGGCGAAGCTAATATGGCAGATTTTAAAGCCATGAAGCTCCTTGAGGCGCTCGACATCAAGCCCCGATGGAGTCGCAGCCCCTTAAGAGCTCAAGTTGACCTTTATAAACAAGGCAGGCTTGCTGGTTTTATACAATCCGGTTCCAATGAACCTCTACTATCAGATTGCAATGAGCGTCGCCCGTTTACTGTTTTGGAGATTTCGGAATCAGAGCTGTTAAAAGTGACCCAGCGGTACAAGGGAAGTGGTCTCACTTATCCATCAGCCACGATCAGGGCTGGCACATATCCGGGACAGGAGAAAAATATTGTCACTTTTGGCTTAGTGATGGGTTATTATGCGAAGCAGGAACTTTCAGAGGAAGTGGCCTATCACTTTACCAAGGCGGTCTGGCAAGATGTGTGGAAGATTTCCGCCAGTTACGAGCCACTGAAGTTGGACATTATCGGTTTTCCAAAGCTGACTTTGGAGTATGGACCCTTCCCATTGCATAGGGGGGCTGTCAAGTTTTATCGTGAGCTTGGACTGAAAGTCCCTGATAGACTTCTTCCTCCGGAAATGCGTTAATAAAGGGGGTTTAATCATGAAGATAATTGCGATTGTGTTGATCATCTCTGGGTTGGTTACCATTTTCGTTCCTTCCTTTTATACTTGCCAGGCCCATGGGAAGGCGATTCAACTTCCTGGAGGTAAAAGCATTCCGATGAAGTGCTTATGGACGGCACGTGCGGAAATCGGGATGGGGGTTTTGCTTTTGGCGGTTGGCATTTTTCTCTTTCTCAGTCGCACCTTAGAATCCAGAAGGTTCCTTTCCGTTTTGGTTCTCATTTTGGGAATTTTTGTCCTGCTTTTGCCTACGACGCTTATCGGGATCTGTATCAATCCTGATATGCCGTGTGTCGTTTTGATGAAACCAATTCTATTGCTTATTGGGGTAGTGACCGGTGCGTTGGGTGTTGTAGCCACCGCTTGGAATTTTGTCCACAAATCGAAGAATGACAGAGGATTTAAAAGAGTTTAGAAAGGAGACAAAATGATACAGTTCAGTGAAAAACTTAAATCAGCTCCTTGGAATAATATTTTATGGAAAATTGGATCCATAAAAGAGTAAAAAATAAGGAGGATCGGTGATGGGACTTTATGATTTAACTTTTTATGATCTCATTAGTCGTAATGCTATAGCTTTCAGGAGAAAACAGGCATGGCTGGATGCAGAGGATAGAAAAACCCTGACCTTCTCCGAATTCAAGGAGCAGGTAGACCGTCTCGCCTGTGGACTCCAGAAACAGGGGGTGGGCAAATCCGACCGGATCGGGGTTCTCGCCAAGAACAGCTTGGATTATTTCTTGCTCATCGGCGCCACGGCCGCTGTGGGAGCCATGATAATACCAATCAATTGGAGGCTTTCAGCAGATGAGATATGTTTCATCGTGAACGATGGCCAGCTAAAACTCCTGTTTATAGATAAGGAATATCAGGAATTGATCCAAGGGCTAAAAGGAAAGCTACCTTCAGTGGAAGGGTACTTTGGCCTTGATTCAAAGAGCGAGGGGTTTCACGATTTCAACTTACTCTTGGACAATCCGGTTGATTTCCATCGTGTTAGTATTTCTTCCGATGATGGTTTCGTGATCATTTATACGGCCGCTGTAGCAGGAAGACCGAGAGGAGCTCTTCTCAGCCACGAGAACGTGCTTTGCGCAGATATGCATCTCGACTACTTCTTGAATGTGACCCCAAGAGATATTCACCTCAGTTATCTTCCTTTCTTCCATGTGGCAGGCCTCTTCATGGCCACTACCAGTTTTCACGCTGGGGCACTCAGTGTGAATATGAAGAGGTTCGATGCTGCAGTGGCTGTAGAGCTTATCCAAGAGAAGAAAATCTCTTTTATGATGGACTTCGCCCCAGTCCTTGCTTCCCTCCTGGAAGAGAGTCAAAAGAAGAGTACAGATTTGAGTTCCCTAAGAGTTATCGTCGGAATTGATACCTCTGATAACATAGAGAAATACCAAGTTGTGACGGGTGGAACCTTCTGGTGCGTCTATGGTCAAACAGAGACATCCCTCTTAGCAACCTTGGGCGCCTATAATGACCGGCCAGGTTCCGCAGGAAGGGTTCTCCCCTTGGCCGAGGTTAGACTCATGAATGATTTCGATCGGGAAGTACCTTTGGGGCAGGTGGGTGAGATCACTATGAGAGGTCCTATGGTTTTTAAAGGCTATTGGAACCTGCCGGAGGATACCGCCTATACTTTTAGGGAGGGATGGCATCATACAGGAGATATGGGCCGATTTGATGAGGAAGGTTTTCTCTGGTATGCAGGCCGCAAAGCGGAAAAAGAGTTGATCAAACCGGGAGGTGAAAATGTTTATCCTGCCGAGGTGGAGAAGGTAATCCTTCAGCACCCTGCCGTTGAAAAGGTTGTGGTTTTCGGTGTCCCAGACCCCAAGTGGAAAGAGGGAATCAAGGCAGTATGTAAACTAAAGCAAGGGCACAATCTTGAGCCCCAGGCTCTCATCGATTTTGTCGGAGAGCGGATCGCTCGATACAAGAAGCCTCAGCATGTTGAGTTCGTCAGTGAAATCCCCCTTCGAGAAGATGGTACCCCAGACAGACAGAAGGTGAAGGCCTCATATGGGGGAACCATTTGATGACATGTGCCCAACAAAATTATGGTGTCTTCTGTTATGCTGGTTTTTGATAGTTGATCGTGTGGGAAAGGGGGCTTAAGATGATAACAGAAAAGAGGGGTTTAATGTGTGTATTCAGGCCTGGTAAACTTAAAGCCACACAAGAAATGCGGGAATGGTATGCGAGTAGTTACCCAAGATTCCTTGAGATGGAATCAGTTGAATTTAAGTGCTGGTGGTGCGACCAGGAGAAACAGGAATGGGGTGCTTTTTATGTATTTAAATCGGAAGGAGCCCTGAAAGAATATATTGCCTCTGATGTCTGGCAAAAAGTAGTTCCGGAAAAATATGGCTGTAAACCAACTTGGACAATCTTTGAAGTTGGACTTATCCTTTCTAAGAAGATCATCACCACCAAAGAAAATTCGTGGGTGAGTGATTAAAGCATTAAGATGGGGAAGCAACTCCAATTTTGTGAAATGAGCAAGAAGACAGAACGGCCTTCGAAAGTTTAAGAATTGCGGTTTTTTTCAGTGGTAAGGGTAACTTTCCTCTTCATTAAAAACAATGGTGTTAATAGATTATTCGACGTTCGAATCAGATGGATCAGAGGTTTCGCTCTTAAACTTTCTCAGCGGGCCTGTCTTCTTGTTATGCTTTGACCTTTTCATCAACTGTATCACAGGAAAAGAGATGCTTACTTCAGATGGTTTTTTTATTTCCTTTAAGGATTAATAGATGGTTAGAGTTAGAATTATACTTATTAGTCTAATGGTTTTTCTCTCGGCTTTGACCTCAAGCATTCAGGCACAGGAAGCAAGGCGTTTGGGATTGAATACGGCACTTCGCACCTTTGGAGAGGAAATAAAATCTATTCAGGAGTTGGGGGTGAAGTCAATCCGTATGCCTTTGCAATGGCAATTAATAAAAATACGCCCGGGGGAGTATGATTGGAATTCGATCGATCGGTTATTAAAAACAGCCCAAGAGAAACAAATCGAAACTCTATTTAACATACGCACGATTTTTCAAGAGGAGACCAAAAAACATAGCCGCCAGAGGGGTGCGATTAAGATAAAGCCATCTGCCGTGGATAAGAAGGAATGGCTCCATTTTGTAGAAGCATTAGCGAGCCGCTATCGGGGCCAGGGAGTAAATTACGAAATCGAAAACGAAGTGAATGCAGAAGCTTTCTGGAAAGGGACGTTGGATGATTATTTGGAGCTATTGGAAGCCGGGTATGATGTGATTAAGAAAGCTGACCCAAAAGCCAAAGTGCTTCCCTCTGCCATAGGGTGTGGTATTACCCAAAAGGTTCAACTGGAAGGGGGTCGAAGGGAGGCATGGAAGCGGCATGACCATTGGTTGCAAACCATCCTTTCCACTAAAAAATTTGATGTGGTGAATATCCACAATTATTATTTTCCAAGCGATATCATGGCAAACGGGCTCACGTTTCGCAGTTATCTGGATCATATTCATGAAATCATTAAAAAATCAGGGTTGGGAGACCGTCCCCTATGGATCACAGAGACTGGATATGTAAGCGCTCCAAAAGAGATAGCCGGTCGTATGGATAATGGTTCCTATGAAAAACAAGCCCAGTGG
>Ga0163209_1000849_pt1 | contig 13366 bp, 10 predicted proteins | sample Kivu_160m_FD_113538 | JGI IMG/M metagenome (GOLD analysis project Ga0163209, IMG submission 113538) | Freshwater microbial communities from Lake Kivu, Western Province, Rwanda to study Microbial Dark Matter (Phase II) - Kivu_160m | ecosystem: Environmental > Aquatic > Freshwater > Lake ...
ATAGGGACCGTTCATTGCTGCAGGTAAGGTGCAACGGTGGTCTTGAGCGCATCGGCACTCTTGGGGCCGTATGGCAGCCCATAGACATTCCCTTTACGATCGACGATCAGCATGGGATTGAGGGGCGGATTTAGATACTCCGCGCTGTAGAGGTTGCCGAGAGCGCGGGCAACTTGCAGCGGAGCAACGGCAAAGCGCCAGTCGAAGCCAAATTCCTCCGTGTATTTCTTGAGCGAGGCCTCGTCTTCGTGGGTGTCGACATCCAGACTGATCAAGACCAAGTCTTCCGGATTGCCCAGCAGCTTGCGAAGGTTTCTCGTCTCGGCTTGCTGGAAGATGCAGTTGGGACACCACTCCGCCATCGTTTCGATGAGCACAACCTTCCCGGCAAAATCGTTGATGCTGAAGGTCTTGCCGGTCCGCACATCGGTGAGCGCGATACCAAACCAGTCCGGTTTACCCGGAGTGGGAGTGGCGACTTGCGCTGAAGCCGAATTCGCGGGTACGACAGACGGTACCGCAGACGAAGCGGGTGTATTACAGGCAGACAAGAGGAAGCTTGTCAGCATGACCGCGAAGAGGGTGGTTTGTAGCGAGATTTTGGTATACATTGCACTCCTGAGTCGGATTGAGCGTCGCCGTCCCGACGGTGCTCTATCTATCGTGATATTGCTGCAGGTAAGGCGCAAGGGTGTTTTTTAGCGCATTGGCGCTCTTCAAGCCGTATGGCAGCCCGTAGACATTTCCGTTGCGATCGATGATCAGCATGGGGTCGAGCGGCGGATTTAGATACTCTGCGTTGTAGAGGTTGCCGAGAGCACGGCTGACCTCAAGTGGAGAGACAGCAAAGCGCCAACCGAAATCAAAGTAATCGGCGTACTTTTTGAGCGAGGCTTTGTCCTCGTGCACATCCACATCCAGACTGACGACCACGAAATTGTCCGGATTGCCAAGCGCTTTGGCCACGTCTCGCACTTCATTCTGTTGGTAGGCGCAATTGGTGCACCACACCGCGATGGTCTGGACGAGCACCACCTTTCCAGCAAACTGGTTAATCGTGAAAACCTCCCCAGTTTGCGCGTCTTCAAGTGCAATACCAAACCAGTCCGGTCTACCGGGGGTAGGAGTCGCAACTGCCGCTGCAACCGGATCTGCGGGAATGACGGACGGTGCTGTGGATGAAGTGGATGTATTGCAGGCAGACAAGAGGAAGCTTGTCAGCACAACTGCGGAGAGGGTATGTTGGAAATAGATTTTTCTATTCATCGTGTGCCTTTCCTCACCGGATTTGCACAGTTTTGCCAGAGCCCTCTGGCACGGCATTGTAGGGTAATCTCCATCCTACGTCAATAGCCCTTTCTTTGAAATACGTGGCTGGCGCCAAGTTGGTTCACACCTATTGGTGCGAGGGCATTCGTGCCCGTCTCGCAGAGAAAACGACGGACGTGAACGTCCTTCCGCGACATGTCAACCAACTTGTACTTTGAAATAAAGAAACGGCTGGATCGCTCCAGCCGCCCTATCTGCGTCACTTGATCGAAAGTTAGTACGTGGACCACTCCGAATCCATCAGGATATATAGCCCAAATCTTGCAGCCGCTCAATCACCTGTTGTTCTTCCTCTTCCGAATAACCCTCGGTCGCGGGCGCGGCTCCCGCAGAAGACCCGCCATATTCAATTTTGCGCGCGTCGGCGAGCGCCTCGGTCAGGACGCGCCCGTCCATGTCGGTGGGCACCGGCAGGCCCATCAGGTGCAGAATCGTCGGCGCAAGGTCGATGAGCTGCGCGCCGCTGAACTCGCCGGCTTGCTTCACACCCGCGCCGCTCGCGATAAAGATGCCGTTCATGCGGTGCGACGACGACACGCCATACGACGGCTCAACGATCTTGTTCGAGCCGAACTCGAAATCGCCGAACGCGATCGTTTCGAGGTTGCGCGGCAAGAAGAGAATATCCGGCGCTTCCGCAAGGTGCGCGCCGCGGTAGATTTCCTCTTTCTTCCAAATGTATTCTACCAGCGGCTGGCCGTCAGGGAGTTTCAGCGCGCGCAAATCCGCAATCACCTGATCGCGCGTCCGCTCATAGTCATCGCCCGGCTCGACGATGCCCTGCGGCTCGCGTCCGCGCAAGTTGATGTGCACCTCGCCGATGTAGCCGATGGAATACGCGCGCGTGCGCGACCAGTCCACGTCGCCGAACGAGAGAAAGAAGCGTTTGAGCAGGCCGCGCCCTCCGCGGCGCTTGTCGAGTGTACGCCGCAGCTTGCCAAGCCCGACGGCGAGCAAAATTCTATACACCGTGCGCGGCGTCAACCCGAGTTGGAATGCAACGCGCTTGAGTTGCGATGCGATGTTCGGTTTGATTTTCAAATAGCCGCGCTGCGCCAGATAGTTATTGACGTAGAGGAAATTGCGGACCGGACCGTGACCGTGATCGCTCATGAGGAGGATAGAGATTGGAGATTGGAGGTTGGAGATTGGAGATTGTTCCGCGGAGTTTGCGACGACGCGATCGAGCAGCCGCGCCAGCAGCCCGTCGATGTGCTGATAGATTTCGAGGATCCCGTCGCGAAACTTGGCCGCTTCGGCTGGATCGTGCTCGTGGTGCGTCGCATCGTACGACGACCACATACCGTGCGAGACCGTGTCGGTTTCCGGGAAGACGAGCATGAAAAAATCCCACGGATATTTCTGGATGAGATACTCGGCTGCCTTGACGCGCTGATCGGCTGAATACTCGAGCGCGTTCAGGAAAATCTCGCCGCGACCTTTCGAGTACACTTCGTCGGAATAGACGATGTACTCGCCAATGTGCTCGCGCAGTTCGTCGGCGAGTTCGCGCGGGTAGGTGTATTCCGCCGCGTTGCGCGGCGTGAGCATCCCGGTGACGAGCAAGCCGTTGACCGGCTGGGGAGGCCACGTGACCGGCACGTTCATCACGATCACCTGGCCGCCCGCCGCGCCGATCAAATCCCACACCGCCCGGCCGTCGCGGTCACGCGCCGACACCGGTGCGAGGTCGTAGGATTTTTCGCGGCGCTGCATGAAATCGAACAAGCCGTGCGCGCCGGGGTTCTTGCCGGTCATGAACGACGACCACGCCGACGCGGTGACCGGCGGCACGGTGGAGCGCAGTTCGCTCCACGCGCCCGCGTCCATCAGTCTTTTGAACGTGGGCAATTTACCGCTCGCCGCCCACGGGCGAATCAGATCGAATGTTGCGCCATCTAGTCCAATGACGAAAACCTTACGCATTTCAAGCACCACCACTCATGGATTGGACAAACTTGGGAGTGCAGAACCTTACAACTTGTCAACCAATTGATTATACTGGTCAGCGGTCAATCCCATGTCGCGAATTATCTTTCGTAGTAGCAGTAATGGGCGAACAATAACCTGGCTGCTGTGATCTGGAACAACAACAACACGTCCATCTTCCGACTGGAACGTGTTGTGACTCCCCCGGCTGCGCTTCCAATGAAACCCAGCCATTTCGGCAACCCTTGCCAGATCCTGATATGAGAGCAGTTTGAGACTGCTCACATCGTCACCTCTACCTGCTGAAGCCCTACAAACTGCGGCAAAGGTGTAACATCCTGTGTCGTCTCCCAATAGACCTGAATGGCTTCGCGGATATTCTTTTCAAGGTCAACCATGTTTTGCGCTTGAGTATAGCAGCCGGGCAATTCAGCGACTTGGCCAACAAGCCAACCACTCTCTGGATCGCGTTCAACAACGACTGTGAATTGCTGGGTCACTTTTCCCTCCTATACCTTCGCCGGTGCCGTGACTTGTTTCTTCGCCGGGCCTTGGCTACTTCCCATCCACAACGCCTTGACGATGTCGCCGGTGTAGATTGCATTCGGCTTGGCCTCGCAGCCCGCCCAACAGCCCGGGCACTTGCGCACTACCTCGCGCTGCTGCTTGGTCTTGTCGTTGTACCAGACCTCTTCCATCGATTGTTTGCGCAAGTTGCCAACCACGGTCGGATAGTAGACGCACGTGACGACATCGCCGTTCGGCATCAGACGCATGTGGTTGTGCAGTTCGATGCACTGCGGCTTGGGGCTTTCGACGTTGCGGAGTAGCCGATTTTTCAAACCGCGCAAGTAGTAGCGCTGCACCAGCCATTCGGGAAGATCTTTGATTCCGTCGCGGCGGTCGAGCTGTTCAAAGATATAGTTCAATTGCTCGGGCGTGAAATCGGACATCGAGACCGATTTCATGTCCGGCACTTCATTTTCCTTCACGGTGTTCAGGCGATAGAGCGTATAGTGGTCGGTAGCAATCGCATAGTGCACGTTCACACCTAGCTTCGCCATCTCGTCGCGCAGCGGCTCGATGTAGTCCCAGTTGCGGTCGGTCAGCGTCTGGTTGACGCCCAGATAAAACCCATATTGGTCGCGCAGGTCGACGAGCGCGCGCAGCGTCCGCATCGATTTGTCGTACAGGCCGCGATAGCCGCGGATCTCGTCGTGCCGCGCGCCGACGGCGTCGATCGAGAATTTCATGTGCAACTTGGGCGAGCCAACCGCCTTGACGTACTCGACGATGCGCTCGGTCATGACACCTGCCGTCGTCACGTGAACCACCGACGGGTTCGTCTCTTCCAGGATCGCACGCGTGATCTCGGTGAGATCGCGGCGCAGGAACGGTTCGCCGCCGGTGATGCGCAGCGAATCGAGATGTGGAATCTGTTTGAACACATGGCGGATTTCGGCCACGCTCATGTCGTCGTGATCGGTCTTCTTCCACACGTCGCACATGAAACAGCGCAGGTTGCATCGCCACGTGACGATGAACGTGCACATGTTGGGCAGTTCCACGCGCCCGATCTTATTGTTCACCGCGGCTTTCGCGATGTTGACGTATGTACCAAGAGCCATTTGATACCTCTACTTGCTGGCGTAGTTCGATAGTGCAATAGTTGGATAGTGCGATAGTTAAAGGCCAATCAACTATCAAACCAACAAACTATCGGACTATTGCACTATTCATACTTTTCGCGTCGAATCGCGCTGACCTGGTCCGCCAGGATGCCAAACATAAAGACGATCACGCTCGACACCATCATAAACATCGCGCCGGTCGGAATGTGAAAAGCCGGCTCGATGTGGGAGTTGAAACGAAAGATACCGGAGGCGATCCAGTAACCCAGCCCCACCAGGAAGAGCACGATGCTCGTCGGCAAGAAAACCTTAATCGGATCGAACAGCGCGACGATGCGAATGATGAGCATCAGCGTGTTGACCCCATCCCGAATCGGGCTGACCGTGCTGGTGCCCACGCGCGGCGTCGTCGTAATCGGCACGTACGCGGTGTTGTATCCTTCCTTGAAGAGCGCGAGCGTCAGGGTTGTCGTAAACGAAAAGCCATTGGGCAGGATGTGCAGGAACAGCTTGGCGACATCCTTGCGCACCGCGCGGAAACCAGAATTCAGGTCAGGTATTTGCGCCTGGACGAGATAATTCGCAACTTGCGACAGCAGCCATTTGCCCGGCCGGCGGAGGAGCGGCGCATGTGATCCTTTGCCGCGCGCGCCGACGACCATGTCGTTATCGCCAAAGTTGTCGAGCAGCAGCGCGATCTGCGCCGCGTCGTGCTCGCTGTCGGCATCCATCATCACGACGATGTCGCCCACCGCCGCGCGGATGCCGGTCTTCAAGCCCGCACCGTAACCCTTGCGGTGCAAATGTCGAATCACGCGCACGCCGGCCGCTTGCGCAATCTCGGCCGTGCGGTCGGTCGATGCATCGTCGACGACGATGATCTCCGCGCGGTCGCGCCAATCGCGCAGCCCATCCAACACCGCGCCGATACTCGCTTCTTCGTTGTACGCCGGGATGACGATGGAAATGGCAGATGGCCGCGAAGCGTGGCGAATGGCGGATGGCGAGTCAAGCACCACGGGGGAATCAGCTTCCACTTTTGCCTTTTTACTTGTCGCTTCTAACTTGCCCCAGCACGTACCGATGATGCGCCCAGATCGCCTTGATCTGCCACGGCAGCGGCGCGTGCTCCAGGAAGGTGTAGCGATCGATCCGCGCTTTCAGTTCGGGACGCCAACCGAGGTAATAATCCATCGTGCTCCAGTTCCATCCGGCGCCGGTGAACTGCGCGTCGAGCTTCTTCGACCGGATACCGAGCCGCTTGAGCACTTGCGCCGCCGGCATCACCGTATCGGGCCACGGTGGCACGTCGAGCACGCCTTCGTCGATAATCTCCAATCTCGAATCTCTCAATACCTTCTTGATGCGATTGACGTCCGCCCACGATTCGTCGACATAGTTGACGAAATCGCGTTCGAGCAGATACTTGCGCATCAAATAGCCGACCTGGACGCGGTTCGGCATCGCGACGAAAACGAGTTTGCGCGAGACGCGCACGAGTTCTTTCAGCAGCGCCTCTGCGTTCGGCAGATACCAGAGCGCCGCCCATTCCCACACCAAGTCGAATGACTTGTCCGGAAAAGGCAGATGCGAGAAATCAGAATGCTTCACAAAGCTCGCGCGGAGATTCAGCTCGCCCCAGATGCGCTCAATGCCGCGCAGCCGATCTGCGTTTTCGTCGACCAGCGTCACCGCACAGCCACGTTGCGCGAGGCGGACACTGTTGATGCCGCTCACCCCCGCCATTCCATAGACCGGCGCTTCGAGAACAGTGTGGACGTTGTGCTGGCTGACGATGCGGTCGAGATAATCGTTGAGGACGAAGCGTTCGTAGACGAGCCCCAGCCCCTCGTTATAGTCGCTGAGATATTTGCGCCATCGCTCTTCGGGAACCGGGAGGCGGGTGGGCGTGTTGGTCATCGGTCAGCAATATTACACGATTTTGAAGGATTTGTCGAATGCCTCGCAAAGTCGTGCTGGCGAATGAATTCGCAGCAACAAAAGCGCAAGGTCGGCCTACGCCGACCAACCGGTAGCCGCTCCTTCGTCCCTCAGGGTAAACTCCGATCTATCAGTAGGAGGGCATTCATGCCCGTCTCGCTGAGAAACTGACGGGCGTAAACGCCCTTCCACGGCTAGCCAGGGAAGGCTGCCCCCAAACTGAATTGTGCGCCCTACCTTACCGCTGCTCGATTTGGATTTTGCCGATGGGCGCGAGGTCTGGCGCGCCCAAACCCACCGCCACGGAGTACTCCGCCGGCGGCAGATCGACCGGCAATGGCAAGTCATAGTACGCCTTAAGTATCTCGCCTTTTCGCCATTCGCGCGACGGGTAGAACGGAATCGGCGCGCGCGGCCACTCGCTCACCCGCCGGCCCGATGGATCGATCAGCGCGAATTGCGCGGCGAAATCCGTACCAACATCTTCGCGCGCGTACCACACCAGACTGATGCCGATGGTTTCGCCAGCGCAGCGCGCGCCGTCCAGTCCACCGACGCCCCACAGCACGACACGGTCGTTCAGCGCGAGGTCGAGCGGATGCTGAACAAAGACCTGGTCGCGCGTGAGGTCCGTCGCGCGTTCGACGTTGAGCCACGCCAGCGCGAGGGGGTCGCTCGTCGGCGACTGGCTGTTTGCGTCGAGCGTCTGCAGCTTCACCTGGTACTGGCCGGGCGGCGTACCCGGCGGGATGAGCACGTTGTGCACGTCGCTCACGTACTCGCCGCGCTGCCACTCGGATGCCGCGTACAGCCCCCGCACCGGCGGTTCATCTTTTTGAGAAATCAACTGCGCTTCCGGATCGTACAATTGCAGGCGGATAAGAAAATCTTTGACCGCCGCATCCACGCGCCAGTCGAGCGCAACGCGCACGGTGCGTCCCGGCGCGATGTCCGTCGTCGGCGTGTACGGTTCGAGCGCGGTGTTGAGGCCAAAATCTGCCAGCGTGAGCATTGCATTGACCGCTATGTTCGTTTGCGGGGCCGGCGGCTGCATCTGCGGCGCGTCGCGCACTTCTAAAAGCGGGCCGAGGAGCGCGTAGCGGTATGTTCCGATGGGCAGGGCAATGCCCGGCGACAAGTAGATCGCGCGGCCATCGCCAAACGCGGCGCGCGCGGCGTCGGTCTGCGGCGCGGGATCGTACAGCGTGCCGACGAATTGCAGATCGGGCCGGCGGTTCTCAACGCGCTGCATGTACCGCATCGCATTCAGTTGCCCCCAAGTGCCGACGAGCACCGCGCCGCGCGGAATCGGCAATGTGGTAATTTCGTCCCACTGCTGGTACACGCGCGTAAAGGTGCTCCAATCCGCAACACGGTATCGGTCGCCCAATGGAAGGACGACCAGGAGCACAAGCAGCGCGGCGAACGCCGTTTGCGCGCCGAGTTGCCTTAGCAACGACGAGAAACGCCGTTCGATGAAACTTTCAACTGCGCCCGCGCCGATGGCGAACCAATAGGCCAGGAAGACGAACGGCAAGACGAGGTAACGGTCCGGCTCGCCGGTGTAGAAGGTCGAAAAACCCAAGTAAAGGAGAACTGGCAAACCAAGCAGAAGAATCGTACTGGAATCAGTTCGATACTCTTTCCATTGATGAGCCCGAGCCAAGAAGGAAACTGCACCCACCAGGATCAGACCAGCGCCAAGGATGCCAAACGAATCGTGCAGATATTGGATGATTTGAATAAAGGCTTGGAAAAGCTCCAGCAGAGTGCCACGCGTATAGCTGCCGGTCTCACTGCCGCTCACGTAACTGGTGAACCCCTGCAAGGTATTGCTGTACCACGGCGAGTTGTTGCCAACAAGCGGAAGATAGAGATAGAGCATGAGCGGTAAGGCAAACCAACAGAGACCGCGCACGAGTTCGCGAGGGCGTCGTACGATTTCAGAGTTGGTGAATCCAATGAACGCTGCCGCTGCGAGGACGAGAAGCAAGACGGACCGATGGTGCGTCAGACCCAAGCCCAATAAGAACGCGACAGCGGAAAGGGATGCCTTCCGATCGCGCCAGAGTAATAGCACATAAACGATTGCGGTGAGAAAGATCAGATTGAGCGGACCCACCGATGCGACTCCCGCTTGCCGCCAGACGGAATCGTTTGTGGCAAAAAGGGCTGTGGTCGCGATGGAGGGAATCTGGCGCTGCGTGAGCTGTAGCGCGCCAAGGTAGACGAACACGGCGGCACAAGCAGTAAGGAGCGCGGACAGAATATTCATTCGGTGCGCGATATTGCCGAAAGGAAAAACCGTCGTGAAGACTTTGCCGAGGAGGAGGTAAAGCGGATAGCCGGTGGAGTGCGCCACGCCGAGGGTATACGCGACGTGCTGGAACTCCTCACTGTCCCAGCCACCCCCAAGCGTGGGAGCAGCCGTGCGGATGTAAAGCGCGGCAGCCAAAACGAAGATCACCGAGGCGATGGCGTGATCGGGACGAACGCGGAGATCTTTCAAAAGCCGGGAAAGTCGATTCATTTTACCATGATCGGTTGCGGGAGAATAAAATGATCAGTTCCTCCGACTGGGACGCGCTTCATGTTGGCAGCGGTGTACAACCCAACCTCAATTGAGTAAGTACCGGGTACAAGCCCTCTTGGAATCAGAAGATGGTACGGGTCCTTGATCATCTCGCCGGACCGCCACGCGCTCGTCGGATAGGTGCCGTTCTGAGGCGGCGTATCCACTTGGGCGACAAGATGCCCGGCTGAGTCGAGCAAATGCACAAAGACCGTATAGTCCTGCTCTACCGGCGAAATGCACTGCCAGTAGAGATCTAGATCGACTACCCCGCCGGAATTGACGGCCGTCCGCCCGAGCGCGAAAGCCCGCAGCGCAATCTGCTCGCCAAACCACGCGTCGGCTTTTTGGGCTGCCGCCAGTTCCACAGAAGTGGGCGCGGGCACGGTGAGATGAACAGGTCCCAACTCGATCCGGTCCGCGCGCGTTCCATCCGGCGCATCTACTTCTAGTCGCTGCCCCGTCAGTTTGGAAAAGACCGCCACTTCCAAAACGTATGCGCCCGGCAAGATGTCGGCCGGCAGTGAGAGCTTCCAGGTATCCGCCGTCACCTTTCCGATGGGCCACCGCTGAGTGGGAAATTTGCCCTGAAACATTTCTTTTTCCGTCCGCGCCGGCACGTTGCCTGAAGGATCGAGCACCTGAATGAACATCGACATTCGATCGGCCGGCCAACGGAGCGGCCGCCAGTACAACGTGACCGTGATCGGATCGCCGAGGGGAACCGGGTCGGCAAGGTCATAACCGACCAGATCGAACATGTCGCCCACGCGACGCTCTGTTTCGTACTGACGCGTTGGAGGAGATGGGAGCGCGGCGCGCGGTTTGTAAACGACCGCGCTTTCGCCGATTTGATGGACGATCGACACAGAGGAATCGAGGGACAAGTGCTCGATGTTTCGAATCAGGGCATAGTCAGGCGCGCCCGGATTGCCGCGCCATTCGTCGTACGACATCGAACCCAAATTGTAATAGGCGGCATTGCTGGGAGTCGAAGGGTACTCTTCGAACACAACCACATGGACCCAGTAGCCGTCCTCGCGAATTGGACTCACCACGGCCAGCGTGTCCGGTGCGAATTTCCCCTTCGCCCACTGCGCCATCTCCAATTCTGATCCGGTCAACGGCGCGAAGGGACGCGGGGGAAAGGCAAAGAAGATCACTGGTAGAGCGGCAACGGCGATGCCCCGGAGGACCGTCTGGAGTTTTCTTGCAGAGAGATGTCGCGCCGCGCGCTCCGCGAGCTGGGTGAGAGCGAGCGCAGCAAACATCGCGAGCGGGTAGATCAGCAGATAAATCGATTTCTCGAAATAGTACGAGCTAAACCCTGGGAAAAAGAGATGGCCGATGAAGAGCGTGACCGGCTGCGCGAGGACTCCGAAAGCAAGCAAAAAGACAATCGAAAACTTGCCGCGCCACGCGGCGCGTGCCGCAAGGTACAGTCCGGCCGCGCCAAGACTCGGGAGAAAGATGCCGATCGAATTGAGCGTCAAGGCGGCCGCTTCTCCATAGCCGGCCTGAGCGGCCCACGCGCCCAAACGCGGCAGCACGTAGAAAAGGGTAACCAGTCCCAGCCCCAACGCGATGATCGCTCCATGCACGATCGCTTCTTTTCTGGCCTTGAGGAATCGGAGAGCGAGCACCAGCCCGACCGCCAGCACCGGAGCGACGAGCGGGGTGGGATGGCTGAAGAGCACCGTCGCGAGAGAAGCAAGGATCAGCGAGACCCAAACCAGGTCAGGCGCGTGCCAGTAATCGATCAAATAGAAAAAGACCAGAAGCGCGTAGAATTGGGCAAAGAGCTGCGCGGAGAAATAGCGGTCGCTGATGAAGCCGGGAAAATAGTCCCACGCGGTGAACAGGAGGAGCGTGGCGACAAAAGCAATCGGCGTGGATGGCAGGAGCCGACGGATAAAACAAAAGACCAAGCCGGCCGTCAATCCGAGAATGAGGGAAATAAATGGATGAAGTGTTTGAATGGGCGACCGCCCCAGCCACTCCGATACAAGCGCAACGGCAAGCGCGGTACCGACGGGATAACCGGGCGGAAAGTACGGTTTCGCCCAGGCGGCAAAGATGTGCGGCAGCGCCTGGCTTTCGACGATGTACATCGGCAGAACGGTATGCGGCACGGCGTCGTAGTGGTGCGTTGGAGGAACGAGCGATGGCAGCGAGGGATAGATCGAGTAGCCGGTGGTTGCCCCGACGAGAAAAACGAACGCGATGAATTCGACCCCATCGAACTGGACGGCGATGGCTCGACGTCTTACAACGACCAGAACCGCCGCGCCCAGTTCCAGAAGCACCAACGCGAGGACTGGCCACGGGTTGATCGGGAGTCCAAGGAGGTCTAGCGCCCAACCGTTGAATATCGCGAGGGAGAAAAAGGTCGCCAGTAGAACGAGCACGGCGTTCGAGAGCGTATATAGTCTCGGCGCGGCGCTTTTGCCGGAGGAATCAACCACTTGCGCTGTCTCCAGCCGGTCCCGGCTGATCCGCAAATCTGAGCACAAGCTGATCGCCCTCGAATCTGGCTTGCTTCACGTCGAGCAGCGCCAGCGCGCGCGGAAGGATCACATTGCGCCGAAAGTTGCCGATGCTGATGGCCAGTTCGTCGCCGCTGCGCGCCATGTTCACATCCTCTTTGCCGATGAAGGGCAGGCGCAGTCTCAGCAAATAGCCACCGTCGAATTTCTCGATTGACTGCGGCTGCTCCGCGTAGAAAATCTTCGCCGGGTCGGCGTCGCCGTAGATCGCATTCGCCATCTTGCGCAGCATCTCGACGCCGACAACTTCCTGGTCCATCAGCGGCACCTTGAAAATCGGCAGCGGCGAAAACGCTTCCTCGACCAGACTGCCATAGCGCGCTTGCGCGCCCTTCCACGCGCGAAAGTAACGGTCGCCCACCGCCTCAGGGATGATGCGATTCGAGACGATCAAATCGGTCGAATAGCCGTAGAGGTTGAGATAAGTGAATGTGCGCTGCGCCTCTTTGATGACCATCTTCTCCGGATTGAGAACCAGCCGGACCGAAGATTTCTTTGGCTCAGCCAGGAGTTCATGCATCCGATCGAGCTGCAGGATCAGGTCTTTGATCGAATCAAAGACCTGATCGTCCGGAATCGGCAAATCGGTAATGCTCTTGATGAGCGGCCCCGCGAGTTTGACCGTCTGCCGCTGGAATGGAAAAATGTGAGACAGGTACCATTTCGCCACCTCGGGCAGCGAGAGGAACCGGAGCGTTTCGCCGGTCGGCGCGCAGTCGACGATGATGACGTCGTAATCGCCGCTGTCGTGCAGGTGAACGATCTGCAGAAGACTGGCCAGTTCGTCCATCCCCGGCAGGATGCTGGCCTCGTCCGCGATCAATTCGTCGATGCCGCGCCACGACAACACCGTCGCCAACCAATCCTGGACTGTGCCCCAGTAACGCTCCATCTGGTGCAGCACATCGATCTCTTGACCTTTTAACTTAGGCGCGATCTCGTTCGGCTCGTTGCCGATTTTGACGTCGAATGAATCGGCCAGCGAGTGCGCCGCGTCCGTGCTGACGACAACCGTGCGATAACCCAGGTCGGCGCAGCGCAGCGCCGTGGCAGCCGCCACGCTCGTCTTGCCCACGCCACCTTTGCCGGTATAAAGCAAAATACGCATTGGAATCCTCAGGTCGAGTGAAAAGATATGGTTTCAACGGTCACAAATCGCGCTTTTTCGATTGTCACGCTGAGCCCTTCGTCATGCTCAGGGTAAACTCCGCGAAGCGTCTCGCGATTCGCGGATTGCGAGGTTCTTCGCTCAGAATGACGATGAATCAACCCTCAGAAACGCAGTTCGTACCCGCCCTGAGTATAGAAACAACGAGCGGACAATCCGCGCGCGCGAAATTATATCACAAAGCCAAATGAATGGCGAGCCGGAGACAGTGGTGGGTGCAGTTTACATCGGGGGCAAGTTTCATCCGGCA
>Ga0163209_1000850_pt1 | contig 13363 bp, 9 predicted proteins | sample Kivu_160m_FD_113538 | JGI IMG/M metagenome (GOLD analysis project Ga0163209, IMG submission 113538) | Freshwater microbial communities from Lake Kivu, Western Province, Rwanda to study Microbial Dark Matter (Phase II) - Kivu_160m | ecosystem: Environmental > Aquatic > Freshwater > Lake ...
CCGGTAATTGATCGCCTCGGCCAAATGCTCATTCCTGATGGATTCCGAACCATCCAGGTCTGCGATGGTGCGGGAAACTTTTAATATCCGGTCGAAGGCCCGGGCCGACAGCCCCATCTTCTCCATCGCGTTCTTCAGGATGGTGTTGCCCGCCTCATCCAGGATACAGACTTTTCTGAGCACCTTCGAAGGCATCTGCGCGTTGCAATGGATCCCCGGCAGGCTCTGGAATCTCTTCTCCTGGATCTTCCGCGACTCCACCACTCTTTTCCTGATCGCTTCGCTGCCCTCCGGCATCCTGCCTTCGCTCAGCTCCCGAAAGGGTACCGGGACTACCTCCACATGGATGTCGATCCGGTCGAAAAGCGGCCCGGAGATCTTGCTTAAATATTTCTGGACAACCCCCGGCCCGCAGGTGCAGTCAATCTTCGGGTGGTTATAGTAGCCGCACGGGCAGGGGTTCATGGCGGCGATCAGGATGAAGCTGGCAGGATACTCCACCGACAGCCTTGCGCGGGAGATCATAACGAACCGCTCTTCCATCGGCTGACGGAGAACCTCCAGCACCGTGCGCTTGAATTCGGGCAGCTCGTCGAGAAAAAGAACCCCGTTGTGCGCCAGCGAGATCTCCCCCGGCTGCGGAATGCTCCCCCCTCCCACCAGCGCCACGTCGGAGATGGTGTGGTGCGGCGACCGGAAAGGCCTCAGGGTGACCAGCGACCGGTGGTGCCCCAGCTTCCCCGCTACCGAATGGATCTTGGTGGTTTCCAGCGCCTCCTGCTCGTTGAGCGGGGGAAGGATCGACGGGATCCGCTTGGCCAGCATCGTCTTTCCCGCCCCCGGCGGCCCGATCAGGATGATGTTGTGCCCCCCCGCCGCGCCGATCTCCAGCGCCCGCTTGATGTTCTCCTGTCCCTTGACGTCGCTGAAGTCGTGCTCGTACTGGGCAACCTTTCCCGCCATCTCCTGGTAGGAGGCCATTTGCACAGGGGTCAGCTTTATTTCATCATTGAAAAAACCGATCACCTCCGTCAGGGAAGTAATACCATATACATCCAGTCCGCTCACGATGGATGCCTCTCCCTCGTTCTGCCGGGGCAGGAGAAGGCCTTTGAATCCCTTCGCCCTGGCTTCCAGGGCAATGGGAAGCGCGCCCTTCACCGGCATCAGTCCGCCATCGAGTGAGAGCTCGCCCATGATCATGTAATGCTCCAGTTTTTCCGTCTTGATCTGCTCATTCGCTGCCAGGATCCCCACGGCGATGGCCAGGTCATACGCTGAACCCTCCTTCCGGATATCGGCCGGGGCCATGTTGATGACGATCTTTCTCCCCGGGATGCGCCGCCCGATGTAGCGCAGTGCCGACTCGATCCGCTGGTGGCTCTCCTTCACCGCGTTGTCGGGCAGGCCGACCATAAAGAACTGAACGCCCAGGTCCATATAAACCTCTACCGTCACCGTGATGGCCCGGATGCCGTACACGGCGCTGCCATAAGTTTTAACAAGCATGATGTTCTCACTTTCTGCTTAATCGGGAAAAGGGGAAAAGGTAATACGGGGGAGGAAAAAAAGTTATGAACAGGCGGACGAGCGGACAGGCGGACGGGTGGAGCGGACGGGTGGACAAGACCTTCCAGGTTTCGGAAACCCGGAAGGTCTGAAGGCCTGCTCACTTCCCGGGCTTGTACCCCGACATCGTCAGGATCTTCTGTGCATCCTTCTCCTCCATCACCTCCTGCAGGGTGACACCGGGCTGGTTCTCGAAATAGTTCCTGACGATCTGCCAGCCGATCCATTCGCCCAGTCTTGACGGCGAATCTTGTGAGAATTCTGGCGTAAACGGCCCGTCGGCCATGAAGGAGCGGATCAGCTTGCCGTCGGTCGTGTAAAGCATTCTGTTATCAATGACGGCGGCCCATACATGCTTTTCGTTCTTCACGATCCATTCGTATTGCGATTCCGAATAGCCGATCTTCAGGCGGTCTTCCGTTCCGGGGATCATGGCATCGACGAAAAGCAACCGTTTCCCGGCGTCAACCATCCGCTCCAGCAGGGTGTTCCCGGGCAATTGTTCAGGACAGGTGACCTTGCAGAGCACTTTCATGCATTCGGGCGCTACATGATCCGGGGTCATGCGGGAGATCCGGTAGGCGGGCAGCCCGTCGGCTGAATAGGGTTTGAAATCGCTGCCGAGGAAGTTGTCGAGCCCGATCAGCATGACGCTGTCGGCGAACTGGACGGGGAATTGGTAATCGCCGCCCGAAATGTATGCATACAGATGCGGGATGTCGGAGGCAATCTCCCCTCCCTTTTTGGGGAGGGGCCGGGGGTGGGGTCCAATGCGGGATGCGGGATAATAAAAGAGATAATGGCGGAATGCCTGTGTGAGCTCTTCCTCGATCGCACGGATATCCCGGAAGCGGATGGCGACAGCGTCATGGAAGGTCCGGTTCCTGGACGATTCAAGGTACTGCCTCATTCCGGCCAGCTTGGAGGAATCGCTGAGATCGGTGTCGAGGAAAAAACGGTAGGCCGGCCTGAGCGACTCCAATCCCCGCCGTAAGTTGTTCGTATCCACCCTGAACAGGTCGAGATCGTACCGATGTAAGGTCATCCGCGGAAGGTCGATCCCCGAAACATCCGCATCCAGCCTTCCCTTCACGCCACTGCAACCGGCGAGCAACAGAAGCGCCGTTATTACCACAAGTCTGAACACATTCATTTCCTATTCCCTTTCGTGACATTCAATGACTTTCCCCTGACCAGGCACCACAGGCTTCAGTATTCCAAGGAACCATGAATTAACGTTTTGAACGGTTGATTATTTTTTGATAAAATTATATAAAACCACTGAGCAAGGGGGTGATATTTGGTTACTTTTGCCGGTAACCAAATTGTTTTCAACCTTTCGGCTTATGAAAAAAGGGCTTTCGGTTGTCTTTCTTTTTATTTTTTTATCAATCCCGTTCCATGGCATCGGGCAGTCCAAATATCCAATGAAGCTGGGACTTAAAGTTTCACCGAATATCGGATGGATGAGCCCCGGCACGAAGGGTTACTCGAGTGACGGATCCCGGCTTGGCGCCACGATCGGGTTCATCGGCGACTTTTATTTTGCCGAGAATTACGCCTTTTCGACGGGTTTCAACTTCCAGTTCATCAACGGCAAGCTGAACTATGCCGATTCGCTCCTGATACCGGGCAATACGACCCTCACCAACGGCAACCTGTACCGGAAATACAACTTCCTTTACCTTGAGATCCCCGTGATGATCAAGATGAAGACGAAAGTGTTCGGAAAGGTGTCATACTTCGGTCAGATCGGGCTCGGCACAGGATTCAGGATCAAGGCCAAGGTGGACGAGCATTTCGTCCCCGACAGCGGAAACCCGGTCGACCAGGAGTACGATTACAACAACGGCACCACACTCATCCGGGAGGCGATCCTTGTCGGCGTCGGCTGTGAGATCCACATCGACGAATCCTCCCGGATCCTGCTCGGGATCTCCTACTCCAACTCCCTGAACAACATCCTTACCGGCGTGAATTACAAGTCGGGCCTGAACGAAAAAAGCCAGCTTAATTTTGCGGAGCTGAACATCGGGTTCCTCTTCTAAGCTTATAAGATGAAGATCGCACTGGCCCAGTTGAACTACCGCGTGGGCGATTTCGAGGCCAACGTTGCAAAGATCCTTGATGCGATTGAAAAAGCGAGATCGGCTAAGGCGGATCTGGCGGTCTTTGCAGAGCTTTCTGTCTGCGGTTACCCACCGAGGGATTTTCTTGAATTCGATGATTTCATCCGGAGATGCGAGCGGGCCGTTGTGACCATAGCAGCCGAATGCCATGGCATAGCCGCCATCGTCGGGGCGCCTTCGGTCAATCCAGCCGAAAAAGGGAAACCCCTGTACAATACCGCATGGTTCCTGGCTGATGGAAAGATCCTCGGGAAGTTTCACAAGACCCTGCTGCCCAATTACGATGTGTTTGACGAATACCGCTATTTCGAACCGAACCGGCTGCCTTACGCGCTCGCCGAATACAAGGAATGCCGGTTCGCCGTGACGATCTGCGAAGACCTCTGGAACATCGCCGATGATCCCCTCTATGTCCGGAACCCGATGGACGAACTGGCGCCGTTGAACCCCGATGTCATCATCAACATCGCCGCGTCGCCCTTCCATTACGAACAGCGGCAGACGAGGCGCGACGTTCTTTCACGGAATGCCATGAAATACGGACTGCCGGTCATCTATGTGAACCAGATGGGAGGGCAGACCGAGCTGATCTTCGACGGAGGATCCATGGTGGTTGATGCCTCCGGAAATGTATTAGCAGAACTGAAGGAATTCGAAGAAGATCTTCGGATAATTGAAATTCAAAGTTCAAAGTTCAAAGTTCAAAGTTCAAAAATATCTGACGAATCATCAGCAAATCATCAAATCAGCACATTATCACATCAGCCCATCAGCACATTATCACATCAGCACATCAGCACATTATCACATCAGCACATCAGCACATTATCACATCAGCACATCAGCACATCAGCACATCAGCACATCAGCACATTAACCTCCCCCGAAACCATCCGGCTGATCTATTCCGCGCTGGCGCTTGGCATCCGTGACTATTTCGGGAAGATGGGGTTTTCGAAGGCGATCCTGGGGCTTTCCGGGGGAATTGATTCCGCCGTTACTCTCGTCCTTGCAGCCGAGGCGCTGGGAACCGAAAATGTGCGCGCCATACTCCTTCCGTCGCAATTCTCCTCGCGGCACAGTATTGACGATGCCCTAGCGCTGGCGCGGAACCTGGGGGTTTCCTACGATATCATTCCCATTGAGGAGGCTTACCATTCCATGGAAAAAACGCTGCATCCCCTGTTTGCAGGGCTCCCGTTTGACATTGCCGAGGAGAATATCCAGGCGAGGCTGCGGGCGGTCATCCTCATGGCCCTCTCCAACAAATTCGGTTACATCCTGCTGAACACCTCCAACAAGAGCGAGGCGGCGGTAGGTTATGGCACGCTGTACGGCGACATGTGCGGGGGACTTTCGGCGCTGGGCGATGTTTACAAGACCCAGGTGTATGCGCTGGCAGGGCACATCAACAGGGAGCAGGAGATCATCCCGCGGAATTCAATCCTGAAACCACCCTCTGCGGAGCTCAGGCCGGGTCAGAAAGATTCCGACTCGCTGCCCGGTTACGATATCCTGGACCGGATCCTCTACCGGTACATCGAGCAGCGCATTGGCCCGGAGGAGCTGATCGCGGAAGGGTTTGACGAAAAGACGGTGAGGAAGGCGCTGAAACTCGTCAACACCAGCGAATACAAGCGTTTTCAGACTCCGCCGATCCTGCGGGTCTCGCCGAAAGCCTTCGGCATGGGCCGCCGCATGCCCATCGTGGGGAAATATTTATCCTGAGCGCAAAGAAAACTGTTGATTTTACTCAGCAGTAACAGACTCCACTGCCTTGATCTCCGGCAGCGCCCTGATCACGGCCGCTTCAATGCCGTTCTTCAGGGTCATCCTGCTATGCGGGCAATTGCCGCACATTCCCAGCAAACGGATATTTACGGTGTTATCTTCGGTAAGGTTCACATATTCGACATCGCCGCCGTCGGCCTGCAGGTAAGGACGGATCTGTTCGAGGACATTCTTGACTTTTAATTCGAGCTCGGTGTTTTCAGCCATGAGAGGAAAGGTATTGATTCGGTATATTCTCGGGCAAAATTACATAAAAACCTTAACCCACCAGAATTGAGAATATCAGATTCAATAAAAACTTCCGGCAATTCCGAGTGCTAACCCTAATTCCGTTTTGTCGAATATGAAATAGCCGAAGACCGGTAAAGATCACTGTCCAACTCCGGAGAAAGTGCCTGAGTCGAATAATAACAGGTCAGAAGTCGGGTGTAGACTAACTAAGAGTTTTATTAACCGGGACTTGAAGTAAATTTCTTCAAGGATATTTTTCCTACATTTGTCTTTACTAACCAAGGAAATATATGACGCGGAAAACGGCCATAAAACTATTTAGTCAAAAGCAGGTTCATTGAATGATCGTTAAAGTTTCGATAAAAAAAGGACGCTATTATGATTCGGTGACACTGATGATCATCTCGGGGGAACTGAACAGGATGGAAGGGATCATCAGTTCGTCGGTGGTCATGGGTACGGCCGGGAACAAAGCCATCCTGGCCTCGGCAGGACTGATGACGGAAGAACTTACAGGGGCCGGCGACTCCGACCTGATCATCTCCGTGCATGCCCTGTCCGAGCAGGCCGCTGTCAGCGCCATCAATAAAACCGACGAGCTTTTCCGTGAACTCCGTAAGCAGGGGGATGAAGACATCGGTAAAAAAGCGCGCACTTTGGGAGATGCGCTCCTGCAAATGCCAGGCGCCAATCTCTCGCTGATCTCCGTAGCGGGGAAATACGCCGCGGCCGAGGCCATGAAGGCGTTGCAAAAAGGGCTGCACGTTATGATCTTTTCAGACAATGTACCCATCGAAGAGGAACTGGCGTTGAAACAACATGCCCATGAACGAGGGCTGCTGGTGATGGGTCCCGACTGCGGGACGGCGATCATCCACGGGATCCCGCTGGGCTTTGCCAACGCGGTCGGCCGGGGTGGCATCGGGATCGTGGCGGCATCGGGGACAGGGCTTCAGGAGGTGGCATCGGTCATTTCTGCTGGCGGAACGGGCATCTCCCAGGCGATCGGGACCGGCGGGCGGGATATCAAACGGGAGATCGGCGGGATCATGTTCCTCGACGCCATGAAGGCGCTGGCCGCTCATGCGGAGACAAAAGTCATTGTGCTGGTCAGCAAACCGCCCCACCGGGAGGTGGTTGACCGCATTGCAGAGGAAATAAGGCATTCGGCGAAACCGGTCGTCACGATCCTCATCGGGGGCGATGCGGAATCCCTTAAGGATGCCGGCGCCATAACCGCCCAAACCTTAGAAGAGGCCGGCATGCTTGCCGTTGCAATCAGCATGGATGATGATCCCGCAACGGTGCAGCGGACCCTGGCTCAACGCAGCGAATGGCTGGATGTCCTGGCCGGTTCACATGCCGGCGGCCGCAACGGCAGATTCCTCCGCGGGCTTTTCTCGGGGGGCACCTTATGCGACGAGGCCCAGCTTGTTTTGAAAAAGACGCTCGGATTTGTTTACAGCAACACGCCCCTGCATCCTGACTATCAAATTCAGGGCACGGAGCCCGGCCGGGGAGATTGCATCATCGATATGGGAGACGATGCGTTCACCGTCGGGCGGCCCCATCCGATGATCGATTATTCAACACGCAACAGGCGCATCATGGAAGAGACGGCAGACCGGGAGGTTGCCGTGATCCTGCTCGACATCGTCCTCGGGTACGGCAGTCATCCGGATCCTGCTTCGGAACTGGCCCCTGTCATCAGGAAGGCCTGCGAAGACTTCCCGGGGATCCTGTTCATCGGCTCGGTGACAGGCACCGACGGCGATCCGCAGGACCGCAGGCGTGTCATCCGGGAACTGGAAGCGGCCGGCATGGTGATCATGCCGTCGAATGCGGCGGCTGCCGAACTGGCGGGAAAGATCATTTTGCAAATCAGATCAAAAAAAACCTAACCATATCCTTTACCGGTACTATGGCAATAAACGAACTGTTCGGGCAACCGTTGAAAGTGGTCAACACCGGCCTTGCCTCCTTCAAGGAAAACATCGAAACGGCAGGCGGCGAGGCCATACAGGTGAACTGGAAACCGCCGGTGGAGGTGAGGAAAGAATCCCTGGCGGTCATTGAACGATACAGGGAGGAGATCGACCGGGCCAACGGAGAAGCGCTGGCCATTATCCTGGGCGGCACTCCTGTCCTGACCGGCATGGGCATCGCCCTGGAGACCATTCCCGGGATGCGCCGCGACCTGATCCTGCACTCAGGCCCCCCGGTCACCTGGGAGCGGATGTGCGGACCTACCCGGGGCGCCATTATCGGCGCACTGATCTATGAAGGCATGGCCGGTGATCCGGAAGAGGCCGTCAGGATCGCTGAATCGGGGAAAATCGGGTTTGAACCGTGTCACGGGCATGCTGCGGTCGGGCCGATGGCCGGGATCATCTCCGCCTCCATGCCCGTCTTCATCGTCCGGAACGAGGCTTATGGCAACTCCGCCTTCTGCACCATGAACGAGGGGTTAGGGAAAGTGCTGCGCTACGGCGCTTACAGCCCGGAGGTGATCGAACGGCTGCGCCGGATGGAAAAAATCTTGTATCCTGTCCTGCGGAAAGCCATCGAAAAACTTGGCAGGCTCGACCTGAAAACCATGATCTCGCAGGCGCTGCACATGGGCGATGAACTACACAACCGCAACAGGGCCGGGAATTCGCTGTTCTACCGCACCATGGCGCCCGCCATCGTGGAAACCTGCACCAGTCAGGAGGATGCCATCAGCCTGTTGAATTTCATCAACGGGAACGACCATTTTTTCCTGAACCTTTCGATGCCCGCGGCAAAGGCATGCCTCGACGCCGCCAGGGACCGGGCATACAGCAGTATCGTGATCGCCATGGCGCGGAACGGCACCGATTTCGGCGTCCAGCTTTCCGGAACGGGCAACCGGTGGTTCACCGGCGAGTCGCCGGTTCCTGACGCGCTTTTCTTTCCGGGGTTTACCAAAGCGGATGCCAATCCCGATATCGGCGACAGCGCCATCACCGAAACGCTGGGGCTGGGCGGGTTCGCCATCGCGGCGGCCCCTGCCATCGCCCAGTTTGTCGGCGGGACCGCACAGGATGCCATCCGATACACCCTCGAGATGTACACGATCACGGCCGGGGAGAACAAGGCTTTCCAGATCCCTTCCCTGAATTTCAGGGGAACGCCGACCGGCATTGACGTCAGGAAGGTGGTCGAAAACAACATCACCCCTTTCATTGATACGGGTGTTGCCCATCGGGAACCCGGAATCGGACAGGTGGGCGCAGGAGTGCTGAGCGCGCCGATGGAGCCTTTCCGGAAGGCATTTGAGGGGCTGGCGGAAGAAATCGTGACGCGTTACGGGTGACGGGTGACAAATCAATAAATAATTTTATAAATCAGCCATTATGGAGTCAAACGATGTTTTCAAATTCATGAGTGAGGTGAAGATCCACGACCTCACCCAGCGGCTCAGTATCCACACGCCGCCCTGGCCGAGCTACATGCCGCTCCAGATCCAGTATTTCAAGCGGATCGCCGGCGCCCACATGGGCCAGGGCGCCAACGGCCAGATCATCAAGACCAGCAACCATGTCGGGACGCACATCGACGGCGAGATCCATTTCCATTCGAGCGGCCGGACCATCGGCGACACCCCGCTCGATTTCTGGTACGGACCGGGCGTGGTCGTCGATATTTCCAAAGAGGTTTCCGACTACAGCCTTTATTCGCCGCAGATGCTGATGAAGAATGCCGACATCCGGGAGGGCGACATCCTGATCATCAACACGGGTTACAACCGCTATGCCTGGGACCAGCCCGGATCGGACGAGGTGCGGTATTTCGTCAAGCACCCCGGGCCGGACCCCGATTTCCATCAATGGGCGCTCGATATGAAGATCAAATGGATCGGCGTTGATTGCGGGAGCGCCGACCACCCCATGAACACCATCATCCGCGACTGGCATCCGAAGCGCTTTAAAGAGGCGGAAGCGAAGCTGATCGCGGATTACGGAAAAACGTGGGATGAGATGTTCCCGCCGGAGATCTATTACCAGGTGATGCACCTTAAACTCTTCCCGAAGGGACTTGTCCATGCGGAAAACCTGGGAGGGGAGATCAACAACGTGAACAACAAGCGCGTCTGGATCGGACTCTTCCCGCTGCGCGGGATCGAGATGGAATCGTCGATGTGCCGGGTGATAGCGATAGAGGCATAAAGTTATATAATCTAATAACCCCACTCCTTCAAAGTTGTCTCATATGCCTTTTTTTTTTTACCGCAAAGAACACAGAGGATGCGCGCTTTGCGTCTTAGCGTCTTAGCGGTGAAGAAAAAGTCTGATATTTAAGACCGCCTAAGGGGAAAAGGGAGTAACTTTAAAAAGTATGGCAATTCCGTTTGAATTCGGCTATGAAAAGCCGGCAACGCTGGAATCGGCGGTCAGGCTGCTGGGAGAGCTTGGGAAAGAGGCCCGGCTGCTGGCAGGAGGCACCGACCTCGCCAACCAGATGAAGCAGGGCTTCCGTGTCCCGAAGCTCCTGATCGACCTCAAGGGCATCGGGGAACTCGGGGGAATCAGATTTAAGGGAGACGAACTTCAGATCGGCGCCCTGGTCACTTTCCATGACATCAGGCATTCGACCCTGGTGCGGGAAAAGATGAACATCCTTCACGAGGCGGCCGGTCTGGTCGCTTCCACCGGCATCCGTAACCGCGCGACCATGGTCGGGAACATCTGTTCGGCCGTGGCCTGCATGGACAGCGCCGGGCCGCTGCTCGTCCACGACGCGGTCGTCTGCACCGTCAGCATCCGTGGGGAAAAACGGTATCCGATCGGAAAATGGTTCATCGACAACCGCAAGACTGCCATCGGCGACGACGAGATCGTCACCCACATCGCTGTGCCCATCCCACAGAAGAAATATGCGGGGGCCTACCAGAAAATGATGCGCTATTCGGGCGAGGACCTTTCGCAGGCCAACGTCAGCGTGCTGGCACTGGGAGGCGCCGAATTCAGGGTGGCCTTCGGTTCGGTGGGGCCTATCCCGAAACGGTCGCCGAAAATTGAAAAGATCCTTACAACCGAAGGAACCTCCAAAGAGACGATCGAAAAGATCAAACAGGAGATCGGGAAAGTGATCTCCCCTATTACCGACGTCAGGGCCACCCGGGAATACCGCCTGCACATGACCCGCGTCATGTTTGAGCGGGCGCTCATGACCGCAATGGAACGGTACAGGAAGCCACATATCATCGCATAGGAGACCGAAACATGAAGAAGATATCCATAACGCTGAATGGGGAATCCAGGACGATTTTCGTGGAACCCAACGAGACCCTGCTCGAAGTGCTGCGGGACAAAATGGGGGTAAAAAGTCCGAAATGCGGGTGCGACAGCGGCGATTGCGGCGCATGCACCGTGATGCTTGACGGGATGACCGTGCGAAGCTGCCTCGTTTTTGCCATCGAGACCGACGGGCAGGAGATCATAACCCTGGAAGGCGTTTCCAGGAACGGTCTGACACCGCTGCAGAAATCCTTTCTGAAGCACAATGTTTTCCAGTGCGGCTACTGTGCTCCTGGAATGGTCCTTTCAGCCACCGAGCTGCTGAACCGAAATCCTCACCCCGGCCTTCACGAGATCAGGGAAGCCATCGCCGGAAATCTATGCAGATGCACGGGTTACACGCCGGTCGTTGAAGCCATTCTGGAAGTTGCAAAAAAATGAAAGTCATGGATGCATACAAATACATCGGCCAGTCGGTTGAAAAGACCGACGGGCTGGAGAAGGTGACGGGAGCGGCGCTGTACACAGACGACCTGGAGTTCGGCCCCGATCTCCTCTATGCCGAGGTGGTGGAAGGGCCCCACGCCCACGCCATGATCAACAGCATCCGGATCGCCGAAGCGCTGAAGGTTCCCGATGTGGTGACTGTTGTGACCGGAAAGGATTTCCCATACAACTTCGGGCTGTACATGAACGACCGCCACATCTTCGCCCAGGACAGGGTGCGCTTCTTCGGGGAGCAGATCGCCGCCGTGGTTGCGCGTACGCCCCAGGCTGCTAAAAAAGCTGCCCAACTGGTCAGGGTGAATTACACTCCCCTTCCGAAGGTGTTGAATCCGCTGGACGCCATCAAGAAAGATGCAGAACGGATCCATCCCGAACTGGAACGTTACACCCATGTACCCTGGTTCTTCCCGAAGGCCGGGACCAACATCGCCCATCACCGGAAGATCAGGAAAGGCAATATTGACGAGGGATTCAGGGAAGCCGATTTCATCCTGGACGACACCTATGAAGTCCCGCGCTATTCGCACTGCGCCATCGAATTCCATGCGGCGGTGGCCAAATACGACCATTCCGGCAGGCTTACGGTCTGGGCCTCCTCCCAGTCGCCCAACACCCAGCGGAACCTGTTCGCCAGGGCATTTGCCCCGTTGGGCATCCGGCACAACGACATCCGTGTGATCGCACCCCACGTGGGAGGCGGCTTCGGCTCCAAGGCAGGTGTGACCATGGAGATCATGGCCGCTGCTATCGCGATCAAGGTGAAAGGACATCCTGTCAAGCTGATGTGGAACCGCGAGCGGGAATTTTACAACACCTACCAGCGCCTTGGCGTGGTGGCCAAACTGAAGGTCGGGGTTAAAAATGACGGGACGATCACGGCCCTCAGGCACGACCTCTACTGGGATGCCGGCGCCTACGTGGAATATGCAGCCAACGTGGTGAACGCCGTCGGCCTTTCCGCCATCGGTCCGTACAACATCCAAAACGTTTCGATCGATTCCTACTGCATCTATACCAACCTCCCGCCGGGAGGCCCTTACCGCGGCTTCGGCTACTCGGAGTTTCTCTTCGGGCTCGAATCCCACATGAGCAGGATCGCCCGGCGCCTGAGTATCGACGAGGTGGAGCTCAGGCGGAAGAACATGATCAAAGAGGGCGACCTCACCGCGTACGGCGCTCACATGAACCCGAACGGGCTCGCGGAAGCCATCGCCAAAGTGGCAAAGGAGATCCAGTGGAACAAAAAGATCAAAACATCGGATCCGAACCTGGCGGTTGGAAAAGGCTTCGCACTTTTCTGGAAGGCGCCGGCCATGCCGCCCAACGCCTCCTCCTCGTGCTTCCTGAAGTTCAACGAGGATGCCAGTATCAACCTGTTGGTTTCCGGGATGGACATCGGGCAGGGATTCCTTACGGTGATGGCACAGATCGCAGCAGAGATTCTCACCGTTCCGACAAGCAAGATCCGGACAGAAAACCCCGATACCGACCGGAATCCTTATGAATGGCAGACCGTCGCCTCCCATGTCACCTGGAGTTGCGGGAACGCCGTAAAAAGCGCAGCGATCGACGCGCGGGACCAGATCTTCTCGATCGTCTCCCGCAGCAAATATCTCCCGGTTGATTCCCTGTACCTGGAAGACGAAAAGGTGAAGTGCACTTCCCTGCCCTCCTTCGCGCTGCCTCTGAAGGATTTCGTCATCAGCGGCATCCAGATGGAAGACGGCACTTACCGGGGGGGACCCATTATCGGCCGGGGAACCTTCATGCCCGAATTCACCTCGACCAATGCCGATCCCGGGACCAGCCAGGGGGGGCACCCCAATGTCCATTATACGGTGGGCGCTGCAGCCATCACCCTGCAGATCGACAAGC
>Ga0163209_1000856_pt1 | contig 13327 bp, 9 predicted proteins | sample Kivu_160m_FD_113538 | JGI IMG/M metagenome (GOLD analysis project Ga0163209, IMG submission 113538) | Freshwater microbial communities from Lake Kivu, Western Province, Rwanda to study Microbial Dark Matter (Phase II) - Kivu_160m | ecosystem: Environmental > Aquatic > Freshwater > Lake ...
CCCAGCGGGGAGAAGGATGGGGTGAGGGGGAAAGGGGTTGAAAATGAATCAGAAAATCAAAAAGGCAGCGGTGTTAGGGGCAGGCGTCATGGGAAGTGCAATTGCTGCTCATTTGGCAAATGTCGGAATTCCTTCCTTTCTTCTTGATATTGTCCCGCCGGAGATGACAGAGGCAGAAAAGAAAAAAGGACTGACATTCCAAAGTCCGGAGGTGAGAAATCGGTTTGCTGTTCTTGGAAAGAAGAGAGTCCAAGAGACGAGGCCAGCTTCCCTTTATTTGAAGGACGATGCGGAGCTCCTCACGGTTGGAAACTTTGAAGATCATCTCTCCTGGGTTTCACAAGCGGACTGGATCATCGAGGCGGTTATTGAGGATTTAAATTTGAAGAGAGAGCTTTTCAAAAAATTGATCCCCTTCTTAAAAGAGGGGACGGTGATCAGCTCCAATACCTCTGGCATCTCCATCCAGAAGATGACGGAGGGGTTCTCTCGAGACTTTGAAGAAAGATTTTTGGGCACTCACTTTTTTAACCCACCAAGATATATGAAACTCTTAGAAATCATTCCTGCAAAATCTACCTCAAAAGCCGTGGTCGGGAAAATGGCTCTTGTGGGCGAGAAGATTTTGGGTAAGGGTGTGGTCTACGCAAAAGATACGCCCAACTTCATCGGAAATCGAATTGGAGCCTTTGCAACGGCGATTACCATGAGGACAGCGATCGAGGATGGCTATCGAATTGAGGAGGTTGATCAGATCACAGGTCCTGCCATGGGAAGGCCGAAGTTAGCCACGTTCAAGCTCGCTGATCTCGTTGGCCTGGATGTCATGGCTCATGTTTCGAAAAATCTCTATGAGAGCTTGCCCGAGGGGAAGGAAAGAGAAATCTTTGTCTTCTCTCCTTTTGTCCAACAGATGATCAAGAATCAGTGGTTGGGTCAGAAGACCAAGCAGGGTTTCTACAAGAGGTTGAAAAAAGAGGGAAAAGAGGAGACTCTCGTTCTGGATTACGAAAAACTTGACTACCGCCCACAGGAGAAGGTGAACCTTCCCTCCGTGGAAATGGGCAAAAATATCGACGATGTCAGAGAACGGATCAAGACTCTTGTTGCAAGTCCCGATCGAGGGGGACAATTTGCCTGGAAGATTTTGAAAAAGACCCTGCTCTATTCCGCAGCAAAGATTCCTGAAGTCTCCGACGACATCGTCAATATCGATCGGGCAATGAAGTGGGGATATAATTGGGAGTTGGGGCCATTCGAAATCTGGGATGCCATTGGTTTGAAATCCTCTGTGAAGCGAATGGAGAAAGAAGGAGATCAGATTCCCCCATTGGTGGAAAAACTCCTCGACAAAGGGTATGCCTCTTTTTATGAGAGAAAGGATGGCCGTGTCTCTTTCTTTGACTTGGGGGTATCCCAATATCAAGAGGTCGAAGAGAAACCGGAGATCATCCTTCTGCCGAGCCTGAAAGACAGGAATAAGACAGTTCTTTCAAATCCTGGAGCCAGTCTCATCGACCTTGGCGATGGGGTGGCCTGCCTTGAATTCCATTCCAAGATGAATAGCATCGGAGCGGATACTGTCCAGATGATAAAAGATTCCTTGAAGGAGGTCGAAGGAAAATTTGATGGTTTAGTGATCGGAAATCAAAGTGAAAATTTCTCCGTAGGGGCCAACCTGATGCTCATGCTCTTTGAAATTCAGGATGAGAACTGGGACGATATTGAAGCCATTGTGAAGGTTTTTCAAGATGCCTTGATGGCTGTCAAATATTTTGAGAAGCCGGTCGTGGCTGCTCCATTCGGCATGACCTTGGCAGGAGGTTGTGAAGTATGTCTCGCCTCTGCGAAGGTACATGCCGCTGCCGAGACCTATATGGGTCTTGTCGAAGTAGGGGTGGGGTTGATCCCGGCAGGAGGTGGAACCAAGGAGATGTTACTCCGATGTACAGAGGGGATCCCACCGGGTGTCGTTGATGCAGAATTACTCCCGTTCGTCAGAAAGGCCTTTGAGACAGTCGCAATGGCCAAGGTGGGGACCAGCGCAAAGGAGGCACAGCAGTTGGGTTATATGAGAATGACGGACAAAGTGACCATCAATCGAGATTTTCTCATCCACGACGCTAAACATACCGTTCTTGATCTCGTCAAGGAAGGCTATCGTCCACCCCGGCCCAAAAAGAATATTAAAGTCATGGGAGAGAGAGGGCATGCCCTTCTTCAAATGGGGCTCTTCTATATGAGAGAAGGTGGTTACATCAGCGAATATGATGAGCATGTAGCCAAAAAGATAGCCCACATTATGTCAGGAGGGAATTTACCAGACGGGACCGAAGTGACCGAACAGTATCTCCTGGATTTGGAAAGAGAGGCTTTTCTCAGTCTATGCGGAGAGCAGAAGACTCAGGAGAGAATCGAGTATATGCTGAAGAAGGGAAAACCGTTGAGAAATTAAAACAATGGTCAATGGACAATGATCAATGGACAATGGACAATGGTCAATGAAAAGCGGAATTCATTGATAATTGGTCATTGAAAATTGGTGATTGATCATTGATCAGTTGAGGGAGGCTTTATGAAAGAAGCAGTGGTGGTTTCAGCAGTGAGGACGGCGGTGGGAAAGGCTCCAAGAGGGATTTTAAAAGATACGAGGCCGGATGATATTGGTGCGCTTATCATTAAAGAGGCGGTTGCAAGAGTTCCTGGTCTGAAGGTGGAAGAGATTGATGATGTCGTCATTGGATGCGCTTTCCCTGAATCGGATCAGGGACTGAACCTCGCCAGAGTGTTAGCCATGAGAGCGGGATTCCCTTTTACAATACCAGGGCAGACAGTAAACCGTTTCTGTTCCTCAGGACTCCAAGCGATCGCGACGGCGGCCTATGAGATTATGGTGGGAGCCGTGGACGTGATGGTCGCCGGCGGCGTGGAGTTTATGAGCCAGGTTCCGATCATGGGCTTGACCCCTTCTCCCAACCCCTATTTGGTTGATCATAATCCTCAGGCTTATACCTCCATGGGACTCACCGCAGAAAATGTGGCTGAGAAATTTGGAATCTCCCGGGAAGATCAGGACCGCTTTGCCCTTTCCAGCCATCAGAAAGCAGCCAAAGCGATCAAGGAGGGGAAGTTTAAAGAAGAAGTTCTCCCTATTCTTGCAAAAGTCAAAGAGGTTCAAGAGGACGGGACGATAAAGATTAAAGAGGTCCCCTTCGATACGGAAGAAGGGGTTCGGTATGATGCTTCTTACGAAGGGATGGCTTCGCTCAAACCTGTCTTTAAAGCCAAAGGGACCGTCACCGCTGGCAATTCATCCCAAACGAGTGATGGGGCAGCCGCGCTTGTTCTGATGTCAAGGGAGAAAGCCGATCAGTTGAAAGTCAAACCTATGGCGGTCTTTCGAAGTTTCGCTGTCGCTGGCGTCCCGCCCGAAATCATGGGAGTGGGTCCTGCTTATGCCGCACCCAAGGCGATTAAAAAGGCAGGTCTCACGCTGAAAGATATCGGTTTAATTGAACTGAACGAAGCCTTTGCCTCACAATCCCTTTATGTGATCCGGGAGCTTGGATTGAATTTGGATATCGTGAATGTCAATGGGGGAGCGGTGGCGATGGGCCATCCCCTCGGATGCACCGGAGCAAAATTGACCACCACCTTACTTTATGAGATGAAGCGAAGAAATGTCCGCTATGGCCTGGTGACGATGTGCATTGGAGGGGGAATGGGAGCCGCCGGAGTGTTCGAGAGAACAGACTAAAAATTGTCAATTAACAATGGTCAATGATCAATGGGAAATGGGTAAAGACTTGAATAGAAATTTTCATTGGTAATTGATCATTGCTAACTGACCATTGACAATTGATCTTTTAGAGAGGAGGTTTTTATGGAAGAGTTCGTTAAAGGGGGAGCGTTTTTGATTGAATCGATTTCACCTCAGGAGATTTTCACCCCGGAGGAATTTTCTGAGGAGCAGCGGCTCATTGGAAAAGCAGCTACGGAATTTGTCGTGGGTGAGATTCAACCTCTGGCAGATGATATTGAAGCGCAGAAAGAAGGACTCCTGCCGAGTCTGCTTAAAAAGGCAGGTGAATTGGGTTTACTCTCTGGAGATATCACTGAGGAGGATGGAGGTCAGGGATTGGATAAGGTGAGCGTCCTCTTGATGATGGAGAAAATGTCTCAGGGAGGAGGGTCCTTCATGGTGGCTTACGCTGTCCATACAGGGATTGGTTCTCTTCCCATTATCTTTTTCGCAAATAAGGATCAAAAGAAAAAGTACCTTCCTAAAATTGCGACCGGAGAGATGATCACTGCCTATGCCCTGACGGAACCTGAAGCAGGATCCGATGCCATGAACGCCAAAACCGTTGCCATGCTCAGCCCGGATGGGAAGTACTATATTCTAAACGGTCAGAAACAGTTCATCTCCAATGCTGGCTTTGCCGATGTGTTCGTCACCTATGCGAAGGTCGATGGAGACAAATTTACTTCCTTCATTGTTGAGCGGAAGTTTGAAGGGGTTTCGCTGGATGAAGAAGAGAATAAGATGGGGATGAAAGGATCCTCCACACGAAGTGTGATCTTCACCGATGCCAAGGTGCCCGTGGAGAATGTTCTGGGAGAAGTGGGGAGAGGCCATATCGTAGCGTTTAATACCCTGAACATTGGTCGCTTTAAGTTGGGCGCAGGGTGTGTGGGGGCATCAAAGAATGCTCTGCAGGATGCAGTGACTTATGCGAAGCAGAGGTTTCAATTTGGTCAACCGATCGCAGAATTCGGTCTCATCAAGCATAAGATCGCGGAGATGGCAATTCGGACCTTTACCGTAGAAAGTATGGTCTACCGGACCGCTGCGGTGACAGATCAAATACTCCAGCGCATTGACCACCATGCTGAAGATGTCGGGATTCAGATGGCAAGGGGGATCGAAGAGTATGCCATAGAAGACTCCATCAACAAAGTTTATGGGTCAGAGATGCTGGACTATATTGTGGATGAAGCCGTTCAGATCCACGGAGGGTATGGGTATATCCATGATTATCCGATAGAGCGGGGGTATCGAGATTCTCGGATTAACCGGATCTGGGAAGGAACGAACGAGATCAATCGTCTCCTCATTATGCGCATGTTGACGGAACGAGCCATGAAGAACCGTCTTCCTGTCCTGGTGGCAGCGCAGAAGGTGGCCAACGAACTTCTCACCCTTCGACCCAAGGTGGATACAGATGACGGGAAGCTCACCTTACAGAAGGAAATGGTGGAGATGTCAAAGAAGATTGCCCTTCTCGTCGCAGGAGCAGCGGTTCAAAAATATATGATGAAGCTAGCAGACGAGCAGGAGATTGTGGCTTCGATCAGTGATATTGTGATCGAGGTCTTTGCCATGGAGAGCGCCTTGCTTCGAGCCATGAAGACGATCGAAAAATTTGGAGATGAAAAATCCCAGATTCAAAAGGCCATGGTCCAGGTTTACGTCAATGATGCCTTTGAACGGATAGAGGGGTTTGCAAAACGAGCCTTCGCCGCTATAGCCGAAGGGGATATCCTTCGAACACAGTTATCCGCCCTCAAGAAACTAACCCGTTTTACTCCTGTGAATACGATTGGGTTGAGGCGGGGCATTGCAGATGCTGTGATAAAAATGGGAAAATATCCCTTTTAAAGATCATTGCAAAGTACAAAATTAGCAATGATCAATAAAGATACATTCGTAAAAAGTCAAAAAATGTATAAGATGTCATGCTGAACTTGATTCAGCATCTATTAAATTCAAGACAATATGAGACCCTGAAACAAGTTCAGGGTGACACACTGGGGCTTTTTACAAGACTATCAATCAGCTTGTTTTCTACTTAAAGATCTTCCTCATTTTATGTTGAATATTTTGCCACGCCAAGGCGTGGTTAATTTTGCAATGATCATTTACAGCCCCAAATACGTTTTACGTAGAACCTCGTCTTGAAGTAATTGTTCGCCGGGTCCTTCAGCGATGATTTTCCCAGAGGAGAGGACGTAGTTGCGAGAGGTCATTTTAAAGACCGCGCTGACCTCCTGTTCAACGAGCAAAACGGTGATACCCAACTTGCTGATCTCTCCAATCTTCTGAAACACCTCTGCCCGCAAAAGGGGAGCGAGTCCTGTCGAGGGCTCATCAATGCACAACAATTTGGGTTTAGACATCAATGCCCTTCCAACGGCGAGCATCTGCTGCTCTCCGCCGGAGAGCGTCCCGGAGATCTGATTTGATCGATCCTTCAGCACGGGAAAGAGTTGATAGACTTTACCCAGGTTATCTCGAATTTCTTCTTTGTCCTTTAGCAGATAGGATCCAGCCATGAGATTATCAAGCACGGTCATCTCCCGGAATGGCCTTCGCCTCTCCGGACAAAGGGTCAGGCCCCGCTTGACGATTTCATGGGCAGGGATCTGATCGATTCGTTCTCCATCAAAAGTGACCTTACCCTCGAGAATAATATCCCCATGGGTTGATCTCCGCGTAATCTCCTTCTCCCAGGCTACCAATCCGGTGATCGCTCTGAGCAGAGTCGATTTGCCAGCTCCGTTTGGACCCACGAGGCTGACCAGCTCACCTGTATCCACCCCCATACTCAAATTGTTAATGAGCATGGCCTTGTCATACCAGACCGATAAATTGACGACTTCAAGCAACACGCCTTAGGCACCTCCCTGGCCGAGATAGGCCTCGATCACGCGAGGGTTTTTAATGATTTCATCAGGCGTCCCATCAGCGATCGTCGTCCCAAAATTCAAGACGACGATGCGATCCACGATCTTCATCAACCATTGAAGCTTATGTTCGACGATGATCATGGCTGGTCCTTCGCTGTGCAAACGACCGAAACGGCCACCCTTGTGCAAGCGCTTGATTGATTTGGCCATGAGATCGGTCTCAGCAGGGCTCAGTCCACCGAAAGGCTCATCCAGAAGGAGTAAATCCGGGTCCGTAGCTATGGCCCGCGCCACTTCGAGTCTTTTCAGGTCGCCCTGAGAAAGTGTAGAGGCGTTTTCCCGCGCCATGTCTGAGATGCCTGCGAATTCCAGGGCATCCATCGCCTTTGCCTCCAACCGTTTGACCCATTCTCCACTCTTCATGGCTCGCGGGGAAAGGCACGAGACCATCACGTTGGCGATGATAGGAAGTCGCCGGAAGGGTCTCATGTTCTGGAAGGTACAGGCGATGCCCATATTGACGATATCCCAGGTTTTGCGGCCTACGATTTCTTTTCCCATGAAACGGACGCTCCCCGCATCCGGCTTCAATATGCCGGTGATTAGCCGCAGCAAGGTTGTCTTGCCAGCGCCGTTCGGTCCGATCAAACCCAGGATTTGGTCCCTCTCCATGGAAAAACTGATATCGTTGACAGCCCGAAGACCGCCGAAGCTTTTGGTGAGTCTCTTTAATTCAAGGAAAGATTCGATCATATTATTTCTCTTCAGCCTCTTCTCTCAACTCCCTGCGCGAAACCTTTCCTACATCCGTCTTCGGAAGCTCACCCCTGAATTCGATAATTTTGGGAACTTTGTAGTGGGCGAGATTCTCTTTACAAAAGTTAATAATCTCCTCTTCGGAAATTTTGCCTCGGGCTTCGCTTTCCAGGACCACATAGGCCTTGATGAGATTACCCACCTTTGGATCAGGCACTCCTACGACGCCGGCTGCCTTGATTTGAGGGTGCTTGTAAAGTACCTCTTCGACATGTCTGGCGAAGACCGAATATCCCTTGTACTTAATGAGATCCCTTTTGCGATCAAAGAAATGGAAATATCCTTCTTCATCCATGCTGACAAGATCTCCGGTTCTGAGCCACTTCTCTCCGTCAATCTCGATCAATGACTCCCGGGTCCCCTCCTCTCTTTTCCAATAGCCTTGCATGATGTTCGGCCCATTCAAAATCAATTCTCCAACCTCACCGACGGGCAAGAAATTCATGCCATCGTGCTCGATAATGGCAGCCTTCATGCCAGGGAGGGGAACTCCAAAAGAACCCTTCTTGGGCCTGTGATAAGGGCTACCGTGGCTCATGGCAGTCGTCTCCGTCATCCCGTACCCCTCGAAGATCTTTGCTCCGGTTCTTTTCTCCCAAGCTTCAATGGTTGATTCATGAAGGGTGTCCGCACCACAGGCGATCAGTTTGAGCCGCTTCCAATTGACCCTGTCTGTCTTTTCATATTCCTTGAGGTATTCGAACATGGTGGGCACACCATAGAATCCGGAGGCCTGGTATCTTTCTAAGGCTGATAGGATGTCGTCGATGTCGGGTGTGGTGAAGAGGACCATGGTGAAGCCCTGAGCAAGACTCGTGAGCATCACGACGACCTGGCCATAGATGTGGAAAAAAGGCAGAAAGGCCATGACCAATTCATTGCCTTCTTCGAAGAAAGGCCAGAATGCTTTCGCCTGTTCCTGTAAAGCCATCATATTGGAGTGGGTGAGGATAGCTGCCTTGGGAAGTCCGGTTGTCCCACCCGTGTAGGGGAGGACTGCAATGTCACTTACTGGGTCAATGGATACGCTGGGAGGCTGGGGAGGATACTTCTTGATGAGATCCTGAAATTGAAGGAGACCAGCCTGTTCTCTAAGGGTAGGGGTGGGAACCTTCATCTCGGAATAGACCTTTCCCAGGGCCCCTTTCCCCAAAAGTTTTTTGAGCGTCGGTAAGTAATCAGCGATGCTGGTGAGGATGACATGCTTCATGGGGATGCCGGTTTTCTCTACATTATCATAAAGAATGTCCTGACAGACCACGGTCGCCGCATCACTGTCCAGGAGCTGGTGTTTTATTTCATGACTCGTGTAAACGGGGCTGATGGGGGTAACTTTCGCACCGATTTTCAGGGCCGCGAAGTAGGAGATGACGTACTGCGGGCAATTGAGGAGGTAGAGGGCCACGGTGTCACCCTTCTTTACTCCTAAATCGGCTAAAGCTGCAGCAAAACGGTCGATCAGCTCTTTTAACTTTGTATAGCTGATCTTGTTCCCGTAAAAGATCAATGCGGTCTTGTTAGCGAATTTTTTCGCCACCTGGTCAATCAGGGCAGGAACGGAGATGGTAGGAACGTCGATGGTTTCAGGGACACCTTCGGAATAATGCTTTACCCAGGGTTTTGCAGCGTAGGCTTCCTTTGCGTTCATAGATATTCCTCACTGTTTCAAGGGTTGTTTGTCAGGGGGTAAAGGTTAAGATGCCCGTTTGGTTAAAGGGTTAAGTCGTTAGTCTTAAGAGGAGTACACTTCACCCAACACCTAACCTAAACTGGCTTCTTAACCCTAACCTTAACCTCCAAGAATTTTCATGGTTCGAGAGTCATTCATGCTTACTGCAAGAAATTACTCATTAATCTAACGGCGCTGTACACACACGACATGTCTCACGCGTGGCGATATTTCTGATTTTACACCGTGGACACTCTTTTTCTGTCTTGTCTCTCAGCCAGCGAAAAAGCCCGTCAGGCATATAGAGGAGAATTAAAAGTACCACAACTGCGAACATCAATGTTCGTAACTCTTGCCAGAAGCGCAGAAACTCCAGCAGGGGAAAAAGAACGAATACCGCCCCCACCGGGCCGTAGATGGTCACAATCCCGCCAAAGATGGCCCAGATGACGACCGTGAAAGACATGGATACTTCAAGCGTTGAAGGACCTGCGATCCTCATGAAATGGGCATAGAGTCCTCCAGATATGCCAGCAAAAAAGCCACTGAGGGAAAAGGCTAAAAGTTTATAGCGTGTTGTGTTGATGCCCGCAGACCGAACAGCCAGTTCATCCTCCCGGATGGCATGAAAAATAATGCCGGTATTGGAATCGGTTATCTTCCACATGATGGTGCACAGGCCAAGCATTAGTACTGTTGCGATGTAATAACTATTGACGCGGGAAACGGCCAGCCGAGCGATCCCTGAAATTCCTAATTCACCACCTGTGAGGTCAGGAAGAGCAAAAACGATGCCCATCAGGATAATAGGGAAGGCAAGGGTGGTCAGGGCCAGATACGTACCTCTGAGTCTGAGGCACGGGATCCCTATGATCAAGCCTGATAAAACAGCACCTAAAGCGCCAAGAGGAATGCTACCCCATGGAGGGATACCTCCATGCTTATTAAGCAGAGCGGCACCATAGGCTCCCACTCCAAAAAAGAGGGCATGTCCGAAGTTCATCTGGCCGGTGAACCCAGAGAGCAGATCCCAACTCGCAGCCAATATGGCAAAGATGCTGGTGAGAGTGAAGATGCGCAGGATATAGGGATCTTCGGTAAGCAGAGGCAGGAGGAGAAGGAAAATGAAAAAGATGATGACAACGACTCGGGATGGAAGAACAAGCACTTCATTCTTGAGTACGGTGAATAGTTTTTTCACGTAAAATAAAATGAGGCCCATAACTATCTTTCTTCCTCAAAGGAAACACCGAAGAGGCCTTCCGGCCTGATGAGCAATACAAGGATCATGATCGAGAGGGCCACCGAACCCTTCAAAAAGGCACCCATGGGAGCAAGAAAGACAACCAATGCTTCTGCAAAGCCCAAGATATATGCCCCCAAGAAGCTACCTTTGATACTTCCAAGCCCACCCAGTATGACCACTGCCATCATCATGATCAGCGGCCCCATCCACATGTGCGGTTCGAGAATGGTGAGGGGGACGACAACAGCGCCTGTGAAGGCGGCTAACCCCACGGAGATCCCCATGGTCATCATGGCCACTCGGGCCTCGTTGATCCCCATGAGGTTGGCCATTTCTCTATCTTGAGCAGTGGATCGGATGGCCAAGCCTAATTTGGTCCTCATCAAAAGGACCAGAAGTACCGCCATAACAAGCAAGGCCATACAGAAAGTCAAAAGCTGCTGATAAAAAACCTTTACACCCAGGATTATAAGATACCCCTTGACCAGTGAAGGCACACTCAAATAGGTGCCTGTGAATTTTAAAACCATAATTTCCTGAAGGGCCATGGCAAGAGCGATGGTCGCTATCAGCACCGCACCCTCATGCTCTCGGATCGGGTTTATAAAAATTTTATAACAGATCATCCCCAACAGGGTGACTAAAACGACAGCCGCAACCATGCCCCCAATGGGGTGAAAACCCATCTTGTGAGTTGCAAAATAAATGCAGTAAGCAGCCACCATATAGAAGGCGGTATGAGCAATGTTGACAATGCGGGCGACACCAAAGATAAGGGAAAACCCTATGGCGAGAAGGGCGTACACACTCCCACTGATGAGACCACTGATAATGATGTTTAGAATGAGACCCATATTTCCTTAAGACATAGAAGATAAAAAGTCGTCTTTCGGTGAGGGTAACGAGGCCCGTTTCGATAATAAAAGGTTACGGTTGTCGTTATTTAATTCTTTACACGTAACCGTTACCAGTGACCGATACGGGCTTCGTAGCCGTAGCCCTAACCTTTAGCACGACTATTATTTTTTATACTTCTCAATCATCCAGGGAGGTAACTTATAGGGGACAACTCCCTTGTACGTGATTTCAGGCGCCTCCGGGGTTGCCTTCCACTTGTTGGGCCAGAAACCCTTTAGCTCACCATCCTGCCATTGAACACCCAAACTCGTCAGGCCCCCTGGGCCCCATTTGAGTTCATGGAGGTGTCGTCCTTCGGCATTCTTCAGGTATGCTACCGTGCCGGCAGGGACCTTGTACACACGACTCTCAAGGACAGAGACCAGCTTGTCAGGATCGAGGGTCCCGGCTTGCTCAATGGTTGGCGTAAGCCCGTAGACAATAGCGGTGTAAGTATCCGCGGTATACTCCGGCGTCTCATGGAATCTTTTCACATATCCGTCAACAAAAGCTTTAGTAAGCTCATTGTACTCTACCCCACGGGCATAGGTATTCATAGTCGCCACATAATTGCCCATCTTCTGGGTTGCCTGCCAGAAGCCATCCTTTTGGGCTTCCACATTGATGCCCACCTGCACAGCTGGAATCTTGAGTTCGCCCGCCTGTCTTGCAAACGTAATACCCACTGAGGCGGAGAAGATTGTGAAAATGATATGGGGCTCTGAACTTTGAATGGCAGAAAGTTCGGCTGTCACATCGGTTGCTTTATCTGACGGCCGCCAAATACCGACAACCTCCATGCCCATGTTGGGAATAGCGCCTTCGGCCGCTTTGATCATGGGTTCAGTCCAAACGGCCTTTTCCGCGACGATAGCCACTTTCACCTTGGGTATGTTTAGTGACTGTTTCAGTATGGCTCCAACTGTAGCCAAATGAATAAAGCTCGTTCTGCCAAGGAATGAGGAATTGAAGGGGGAGCCACGGAACCAATATTTGTACATATTGTAATTCTTGGCCACCCTGTTACAGAGCTCGTCATGGGCAGCTCCAACGCCGATAAAGATTTTTTTGTTCTCCATGGCAATGTCCTGCATGACCAGGACAGCCTCTGTCCGGAAACCGCCAACGACGAGATCCACTTTATCTTTCGTGATGATCCGCTCCATAGCATTGGTGGCATCCGTGACGTTGATGAATTCGTTCGAATCTGCCTGGACGAGTTGAATTTTCATCTTTTTTGCGCCAACCTGAATGCCCCCCTTGGCGTTAATCTCCTCGGCGGCCATTGTGGCTCCATTCCAATGCCCCTTCCCCTGGACAAATTGCATCGGGCCGATCACTCCGATCTTAATGTCCTGCGCAAAAGCAATTGAATAAGATACCATTCCAAATAAGAAAACCATTGCCAAAACAAAAATTCTCTTCTTCCACCTTTCCATTTGGAAACCCTCCTTTCTTGAGATTTTTCAAAAATTAGTGAATGGGTTAAGGTTAAGGCCACGAGGCCCGTTTCGGTTATAGGTTAAGGTTACGTACAAAGAATTAAGAGACGATAAACGTAGCCCCTTTTATTAACGATATGGGCATCGTTACCGTAACCATTGGATGAAACCTACTTTTTAACTCCCATAGAATGTTCTTCCAGACTCAGCCATTTCCTTGATCAAAGAAGCGGGTTTGAATCGAACCCCATGCTCCTGCTCGAGCTTTAAAAGATGCTCGTAGACATTTCGAATGCCCCAGGTATCCGCATAACGGAGAATGCCACCCCGGTAAGGGGGAAATCCAAGTCCGTAGATAATAGCCAGATCCATATCTTGAGGTCTATCGCAAATCTCCTCCTGAATCATGTAGGCAGCTTCATTAATAGCGCGAGCAAGCATCCGATCCACAATCTCCTTTTGGAAAATCTTTTTCGGTTGAATCCTGTTCTCCTTTAGGTATCTCTTGACCACCTCTTGAACCTTGGGATTGGGAACGGGTTTCTCGCCACTGTAATCGTACCAGCC
>Ga0163209_1000857_pt1 | contig 13291 bp, 12 predicted proteins | sample Kivu_160m_FD_113538 | JGI IMG/M metagenome (GOLD analysis project Ga0163209, IMG submission 113538) | Freshwater microbial communities from Lake Kivu, Western Province, Rwanda to study Microbial Dark Matter (Phase II) - Kivu_160m | ecosystem: Environmental > Aquatic > Freshwater > Lake ...
CAGCGATAGTGGTAGGTGCTGCCACTGGTTAAGCCGGTGATATCGGCATAGAAAGCTCCCGCATCTTTAATTCCCAGATTGATGTCATTAGCCCAGTTACCCGGTGTGGTGCCGCCATCTTTGTCACCCCAGCAGATGTGGACGGTGGCAGGGGCACTACCAGCGGAGAGTAAATTGCCGTTGAGCCAGGCTGATGATGCCGTGGTATCGGAAGCGCCACTGGCATTGGTTATCATAGGTGCTGTCGGCGACATTGTTAGAGAGACGGTGCCATAGCCAGCCTGGAGCAGCAGAGCCGGATGGGATATAAACCCGATGCCTGCGGAACCGGGGAAGGTGAAATCGGAGTAAGAGGCTGCCTTGTATCTGCAGGTGCCGTCTAGCCCTGAGTAGCCGACGATAGGGGCATCGGAGTTGAAAGCCAGCCAGTAGGCGGTATCTGAGATAACGCTGGTAGCGGGGAAGTTTATGGTATTCAAGCCGGGTACCACCGCCGTGCCGGTATCGTCTTTATTGAGCAAGATGCCAGGCTCGCCGCCGCAATCGGAATAAATAGCTACTTTGACATTGCCGGAGCCAGAGCAGTTGAGCTTGATTTCGGTGATATAGCCCGTGTAGGAAGCGATAAATTTGCTCATGCCGACATGGTCGGCAGGCCAGAAGCCCAGGATTGAAACATCGTAGTAAGCTGCAGACTCATCCTGTGCGGTAAAAATAAAAGCTTCTCCTATATGGCCGGTACCGGGGTTTGAGGTAGGTATACGGTGACCGATGCGTGTTATCCAGTAGCCGTAGTCCCACCAGGCGGTAACACCGTAAGCAGTTTGGGGATAATTGTATTTTTCACCCGGCGGTGGCAGCTCATAGCGGTCATAGTAAAAATCAGGATTGCTGAACGGGTCCGGGGTATTGTTCTTCAGCCAGGTGAGAGATTCACACCAGGCATCGCTGGGGGCAAACTGCGCATATTTAGCAGCGCTGATTGGGGGCTTGGCTCCGCCAGGCAGAGGACCGATATTGGGATAAAAGACAAGAAAAATGACAACGAGTATGCCCAGTGCCATTTTCACCGGATTAGCCCTGAAACGTGAGCTATCCCGTTGCCTCTTTTTTTGTCTGTCTTTCCTTCTTGCCTCAATAACTGCTTCCGCAGGTTCGGCTACTTTTTCCCTGAAGCCACTGAATTTGAGGATTAACCATGATAGGTAACCGGCGAGCAAAGCCACATTGACGGCAAAGTAGTAGGCAAAGCGGCGCATAGACAGGATGGCTACCAGCATCACCAGGCTCCAGATAACGAACAGCGTCTTATCGGTTTCGCTTCGCTTAATAACAGAGTAGATAAGTATACCCAGCGCGATAAGGCTGAGGAAAAAGCTGGTGGTAAAATTAGCCCAGGCGACGGTTAGTGAGAAATTGCCACCGGGAAAGAGCAGTGGCTCCATCTCATAAACAGTTGTTCCGGCAGGCCAGGCGAAGATGCCTAAACTTCCTATCATGGCACGAAAAAGAGCCGGATTAACGATATGGAAAATTGCCAGGATGACTAGACCAAGCCCGAGGATAGCCGCCGGATAAATGATTGGCTTTATGCCACGCTTAGCCATGAAGCTAGAAAGGACGGCTAAAGCTATTGGAATAAGGATAGCAATAAACAAAGAGGCTAGAGATATCCTGTCTGGAGAGGCAGGCAAAAACATCAGCAGGGCAACAATGAAAGTAATGGTGCTGACAAAACAGAGGTAGTCGGTAGCCCTACCCCTCAAGTGGTCGATAATAAATTGGAGTACAAGATAGACAAAGATAATTAAGACAAACAGCAACGCTCCCATCCATGTTAGAAAGTAAATGCCAAAGAAGATGCCAGCCAGAAGGCTGTAGATAAATGGCCTGGATATAATCCCCCAGTCACAGGCTTTAACATGCTGGAAAGTCATCCCGTTTTGTGTGGCGCTTTTCACCGCCAGGATAAGGAATAGCATAGCCACCGTGGTGAGTAGCACTTCGGTAACATGGTAGTCAGTGAAGCCAAGTAATGACCTGCCGAGAAATTCACCGGGAAGAACGGCAAGCAATCCGGCGGCTATTACACCAGCCCAGCGATTGAACAGTGTTTTACCGATGAAATAGACTGGAATGACGGTCAAGGCGCCCAGTATTGCTGGGAAATAGACGCCAACAACATCAACAGTGTGTTGGGTTGGCGAGCCCAAGCCAACAAGCCAGGTAATGCCAGCGAGGAAATAGACAAAAAAATTAAGTGAACTAAGCCCACCACCCCCAGGATAGTACATGTAAGGGTCAAAGGAATTGAGATGAGGAAAGTTATGAACTAGATTGTCAACTATACGTATAAAATAGTAAGCGTCAACCCCGGTGAACTTTATCCAGTCGTCAACAAAAACCTTATCGTAAGGCAGAGCAACCCGAATATACAGGGCAACACCGAAGAAGAAGGCAATTATTATTCCGGCAATGAGTCCGGAGGAGAGTTTACTCTGGTTCATTGAATTAGCCCTGAGTGAGATTATAGCTTTGTTTTGATGGTGGCGCAAGGTGGTGTAAGCGTCCATAGCATATTGGACTTTTGGGGGTCGTACTGCGTCACTTGTGGGCGGGTGACACCTAACGCAAAAATGTCATTTCCCGCTCACCTCTTAGCCTATTTCATCCCTCCCCTAGCTTATTTCTCTCCCCCCAAGCCTATTTTATCCCCACTCAGGTCTATTTAACCTTCCCTCAAGTCTATTTCATCCCCACCCAGGTCTATTCAACCTTCCCCCAAGCCTACTTTACCCCCGCTCACCTCTTAGTCTACTTTACCCCCGCTCACCCTGAGCTTGTCGAAGGGTAGGTGAAAGACCATTCCCGCTATGGTTCGACAGGCTCACCATGAGCGGGCATGCTTTGGAGTGCAATATGTTCTTGAACTTTCGTAGTTGATTGCTCGTTTTACCTGTTCCCTGTCATCTTAAGGCAGCCCCTTCGTTTTCTGTCATCGTGAGGCAGCCCCTTGTATTCTGCCATCGCTAGGCAGCCCCTTGCCTTTTGTCATCGCGAGGCAACCCCTTGTCTTCTGTCATCGCGAGGTAGCCCCTTGCCTTTTGTCATCGCCAGGCAACCCCTTCGTCTTCTGTCATCGCTAGGGAGCCCCTTGTCTTCTGTCATCGCGAGGTAGCCCCTTGCCTTCTGTCATCGCGAGGCAACCCCTTCGTCTTCTGTCATCTTAAGGCAACCCCTTGTCTTCTGTCATCGCGAGGTAGCCCCTTGCCTTCTGTCATCGCCAGGCAACCCCTTGTCTTCTGTCATCGCGCGGGAGTCTTTCGTCTTCTGTCATCCTGAGGGAGTGAAACGACCGAAGGATCTGGCTCAGTGTAAACTCCACGACTGGAGAATCACGCCCGAACTGAATTCTACAGTCGACCTGCGAGATTCTTCCCCTCCCCCTCGACTCAGGCTCAGGGTCAGAATGACATCTGGCGAGAGGGGGTTGCCCGGCAATTTCGGAGTTTGTCCTGCGGTGGCTGATGTGATAAACTCGGATGGTTTTGGTGCTAGTCAAATGAAGATATTGGTCAGCAATGATGACGGTGTATATACTGAAGGTCTATGGGTGCTGGCAAGAGAGCTACGAGAGATAGCTGAGGTAACCGTGGTGGCTCCGGATAGAGACCAGAGCGGCGCCGGCACGTCGGTAACGCTACGCCAGCCATTGAGAATGATTGAAATAAAATCGCCGCTCGACGGGGTAGCCGCGTATTCTGTTGAAGGAACTCCGGCAGACAGCGTTATACTGGCTCTCAGACTCGTTTTTAAGGACGAGGTGGATCTGGTGGTTTCTGGAATTAACGAAGGGCCGAATTTAGGCGATGATGTTTATATATCGGGAACGGTTGGCGCTGCCTTGCAGGGCTTTTTCTACGGTATTCCTGCCATTGCCTTTTCCATAGCTGCCTTTGGGAGCCTTCATTTCGATGTGACTGCCAGGCTGGCAAAGCTTCTGGCTGGTGAAATCGTTGGTAAAGCCGTGTCACGGAGAATGTTGCTGAATGTCAACCTGCCTAATCTGCCGCTGGAGAAAATTGAGGGTATAGAGATTACCAGGTTAGGCGAACGAACATATGCTGACAGGATAGAACCGGGGCATGATGGCAAGAGACAGTACCACTGGATTATGCGCGGCAGGTCTGAATGGAAATCGAATGCTGGGACCGATATCCGGGCGCTGGAGCAGAATAAGGTCTCGATTACTCCTTTATTCGGAAATCCTGACGGCTCAAGCTGCGAGTTTCTTAAAAGCCTGACCCCCGAGCTTTTCCGTAAATTATTGGACGACAAGAAGTCCTAGATAAGGAGTGAAAACTATGTCAGATGTAGTCATCGTCAGCGGAGTCAGAACAGCCATTGGTGTCTTCGGTGGCTCTTTGAGAGACATCCCCGTAGTAAATCTTGGCGCACTGGTGATTAAAGAAGCCTTAAAACGAGCCGGTGTGAAACCTGAAGCTGGTAAAAAGCTGCTCGGCTATGCTCCTGAGTTGCTAAAGGATGCCGCCTTGATAGCTCTGGAAAAAGCTCATTACGACTGGGGTGAGGCACTAAGAGAGGTACAGGTAGATGAAGTGATTATGGGCAATGTGTTGCAGGGAGGTCAGGGACAGAACACTGCCAGACAGGCTACTATCTATGCCGGTTTGCCCAAAGAGACATGTGCCTTCACAGTAAATAAAATATGCGCTTCGGGGCTTAAAGCAATCACTCTGGGTGCACAGGCGATAACGTCCGGCGATGCCCAGGTAATTGTCGCCGGCGGCATGGAGAATATGAGCTATGCCCCTTATGCTCTGCCTCGAGCGCGCTGGGGCTATCGGATGGATGTAAATGCCAGGGGAGAGGCTATAGACCTCATGGTTTATGATGGGTTGTGGGAGATATTCTACGGCTATCACATGGGTCTGACCGCCGAAAACATTGCCGCTAAATACAACATTTCTCGGCAAGAGCAGGACGAGCTTGGACTTCTAAGCCATCAGCGAGCCAGAACTGCTATAACTCAAGGACTATTCAGGGAGGAGATAGTGCCGGTGGTTATACCGCAGAAAAAGGGCGAGGCTGTGACTTTTGATACTGATGAGCGTCCGATGGATACCAGCTTGGAGAAGATGGCAAAGCTGCCACCGGTATTTAAGAAAGATGGTACCGTAACTGCTGGGAATGCCTCCGGTATTAATGATGCTGCCGCGGCACTGGTATTGATGAGCCGGGGGAAAGCCGAAGAATTGAAAATTGAGCCGATGGGTGTTATCAGGTCTTATGCTTCAGGCGGAGTTGACCCGGCTTACATGGGGCTGGGACCGATACCAGCGGTGAGAAATGCCCTCGAAAAAGCGGGGATGGGAATAAAAGATTTAGATGTTATCGAATTGAATGAAGCCTTCGCTTCTCAGACTATTGCCTGCATGAGAGAGCTGGGATTGAGCACAGATAATACAAATGTACGTGGTAGCGGCATATCTTTGGGGCATCCTATCGGCTGTACCGGCGCCAGGCTGGTAGTTACGATATTGCACGAGATGAAGAGGCATAACCTGCACCGGGGTCTGGTGACTATGTGCATCGGTGGCGGGCAGGGTATGGCAATGGTCATAGAAAGATAAATAGTTTTTAATAACTTTTGTTGTCATTCTGAACGAAGTGAAGAATCCCATCAGAAATTTAGTAGGAGACTTTAGACCCTGGGGGAGCCCCTTCGCTACTGCTCAGGGTGACAGAAGTGTATCAGGAGATTTGTTTTGACTCGAATTATTATAGTCAGACATGGACGGACAGAATGGAACCGTGTGGAGAGATTTCGTGGTAGAGCTGACCTTAAGCTCGATGAGGTGGGCATCAAGCAGGCGGAAGCCGCGGCTGCTCGTATTGCTGGATGGCAAGTTTCGGCGGTCTATTCCAGTCCTCTTCATCGCGCTTTGACCACAGCCGAGATACTGGTGCGCCCTTTCAACCTGAAAGTAAAGTTGCTGCCCTGTATTATCGATATAGACTATGGGGAGTGGCAGGGTCTGTCCCCTGAGGAGGCATCTGACCGGTATGGTGACCTTTATTCAACATGGCTGACCAGCCCGCACCAGGTGAAGTTTCCGGGTGGTGAGAGCCTTGATGAGGTCAGGGAAAGAGTTGCTTCAGCGGTGGATAACCTGATAGCACAGCATCCGAAAGAGACAATTGTGCTGGTGTCACACAAGGCGGTCTGCCAGATTCTTATCCTCAGCTTGCTGGGTTTGGATAACTCTCATTTCTGGGAGATAACTCAAGATGTCTGTGCCGTTAATGTTTTTGAGGTAAGAGGTGGCGTACCTTCGGCTTTACTCATCAATGACACCTGTCACCTGAAGGCGTCAGGTTAGGGATATTGTAATAAGCGCCTGTTATTACGAATCTAGTACCTGTTATTATGCATCCCTTTTACCTGTCGTGATAAATTGTTTGCATGTTATTATGTATCCCTTTTACCTGTCGTGATAAATTGTTTGCATGTTATTATGTATCCCTTTTACCTGTCGTGATAAATTGCTTGCATGTTATTATGCATCCCTTTTACCTGTCGTGATAAATTGCTTGCATGTTATTATGCATCTCTTATATGTCATTCTGAGCGAAGCGAAGAATCTGATTTCTTCACAGGTTCAGACGTAGTTAGATTCTTCGTCGCTTTGCTCCTCAGAATGACAGCCCGAAGGGCTCGTCAGAATGCCAAGAGGGAAGAGAGCTTCGAATGAGGAGCAGGGAAGGATTTCTTACGAACGGCAGAAAACTAGGTGCTCAAAGTGGTAAAATAGACGGGGGTTAAATTAGAATTCGGACAGAGGGTGGTTATGACACAGATAAAAGTTGGCATCATAAATGTTACCGGCTATGCCGGTGTGGAGCTAGCCAGGTTGCTTTATAAGCACCCAAGGGTAAAGCTTGGCTCAATTACAGGCAGGAGTGCTGCCGGCCAGAAGCTAGCCGAAGTCTTTCTGCATCTGGCTGATGCTGATATGACGATTACCGCAGAGCTTGGCAAAGTGGACTTTGTTTTTTCAGCAATGCCGCACAAGGCAAGTGCCGAAGTAATATTGCCCTTAATTAAAGGTGGCATCAAGGTGGTCGATATCAGTGCCGACTTCAGGCTCAAAGATGCTGGTAAGTATCAGGAATGGTATGATTTTGCCCATCCAGCGCCAGAATTGTTGCAGAAAGCTGTCTATGGCTTACCTGAGTTCCATCGCACTAAAATCGCCAAAGCTAACCTTGTAGCCAACCCCGGCTGTTATCCCACTGGCGCCTTACTGGCTCTGGCACCGGCGGTTAAGGAGGGCATTATTGAACCAGACATCATCATTGATAGCAAATCTGGTGTCTCCGGTGCCGGCAGGACTTTAAGCTTATCAACGCATTATACCGAGGCTGTTGATAATGTCCGTGCCTATTCAGTGCACGGGCATCGACATTTGCCTGAAATTGTCCAGGAGCTTGAGGCTCTGAATACTAGTTTTGCGCTTTCGGTGACCTTTCTGCCTCATCTGGTGCCAATGTCCCGGGGTATATTAAGTTCTTGTTATGCTATCCTGAAGAAAGATACTTTGAGTAAAGGGAAAGATGCGCTGCTAAAGCTATATGCTGATTACTACAAAGGGGAACCTTTTGTCAGGGTTATCGATAAGCCGCCTGAGACCAAACAGGTCTGGGGTAGCAATCTTTGCCTTGTTTATCCTACTATTGATGCCAGGACTGGCAGGCTTATAGTTATCAGTTGTCTGGACAATCTGGTCAAAGGGGCGGCTGGACAAGCCATACAGAATATGAATATAATGCTTGGTTTTCCTGAGACTGATGGGCTTGAAGCCCTGCCTGTCTATCCTTAGAGCCATGCTGCCCCCATCGTCTAGGGGACTAGGACGTCAGCCTTTCAAGCTGAAAACAGGGATTCGAATTCCCTTGGGGGCACCAGACCTCTTTTATCCGAGGCGGGCCACACAGACTTCTCCACCCTCGATGACCACTGTCATCGTCCGGTGGCAATTAGGGCAGGTGAGCGGGCCACTGTAATTCATCTTGGATGGCTCCAGGGGTATTCCTTTGCCGCAGCCCAGGCAAATCACGCCTTTGGAGCCAGATGTGGCAGCCTGATGCTGCTTCTTGTGGCTGGCTAGCTGTTCTATATTATCGAACTCGATTCCACAGGTAACACATTTAAAACGCATAATTTTTCTCCTTTTAGTTAAAGGTCGAACATAGAGCCGCGCTTTTTCTTTGTCTCGCCTTTGATTTTCTCAAGCTTGCTGTCTATTTCATCTAATCGTGAATCCATATTTTCCAGGTGTTCGTTCATCTCCCTGAGAAGTTCCATAAGCTCCTCAAATTCCTGCTTGTTCATTGTTCCATCTCCTTTTTGTTATAACGGAATGCTGGTTGGTAAGTTTATCTTTTAGCTTCATTTGTCAAGTTGTGTTAGGTCAGACCGGTGCCAGTACGTTCATGGCTGCAATAATAATTAGCAACTGGCCGCGGTATCGTTTATACAATTTTCTACTCGTTCTTGAGTGAGCCTCAACCTATTTTTTGTATCTGATGTTTATGTTCCTCAAGCACCTTTTCGTATTGAGCATTGAGTTGGCTGTTGAGCTTATGCCACTCTGCCTGGAATTGAGCTTGAAGCTGCAACTCGATAGGGACATTGTTTCCAGGTTGCTTTTGCAAGACTTGACTGGTCTCTTGCAATCTTGCCTCGAAACCTTTTTTGAACTGCGAGTAGGTTTGCTGGTGGGCTTGCTCATAGTAATTGAGTAAATTAGTTATGCGGTCCAGGATAGTTTCGAGCTGATTTTTGTTTTCTTTTGCTATTCTTAAACCAGACATGGCTCTTTTTGTGACCTGTTTATCTCGTTCGCTTTGAGGAAGGACTATATTATGCAAGAATATCTCCTGTGCGCCTTGAGCTATATATTTCCTTAGTCCGGTGCCTTTGTATCTCGTCAATTCGGCATCCAGATTAAAATCATCTTCTTGAAGATATCTGGAAGCCAGTTTATTTCCAACTGGGACACACTCAAATCTTTTAATCTCGTCTTCAGTAAGTCTGCCCAGCTTCTCCACTTTTTCCATAGCTTTTTCTCGGGCGCTTTTCATCTTACTCACGGTGTTGCTCCTGTGTGAGGAATCTATCCAATAGCATGCTCTTATGTTTCATTTTTCCTACTTTCCATGGGATGTATGGATTTCTTCGCTGAGTTTATCATGAGCCATTTGAGATTCTTCGCTACGCTCAGAATGACATCAATTGAGGATTCAGGACGACAGGGAAGAACAGAAGTGCGAGTCAGTGTATTGCTAGGTGACTTTTGATGTCTCATTTGCATACAATTCTTCCCATCTATGCTGATGAGCTTGTTTAAGATAATGAAAGCGAGATTGGAAATCGCTGGAGGTCAGCGAATCGGTGGTCATAATCAGTGCATCTTCGCCATTGTCCGTATAATAAGCCCGGCGTATGCCGACCTTTTGGAACCCGTATTTCTCATATAGTGCCTGGGCCTGTTTATTTGAGATACGCGCTTCTAAAGTGACCACATTTGCGTTGAGCTGCACTGCCATTTCAATGATTTGAATTAATAATCGCTCTCCTATTCCCCGCCGGCGATAAGCGTTTCTTATGGCAATTGTAGTGATATGTGCCTCATCTACCATCACCCAGAAACCGCCAATAGCGATGATGTATTCCTTGGACGGTTGCGGTATTTCCTCACCAAAGAAGCGGTCATGGTCAAAAAGTTGTATAAATTTTTGCCACAGAGTTTTGTTGTCGTTCTCCACTTCGATTGTTTCCGGTTCTCTTGGTTTAACCATTACTATATAGAAGGCCAGCCGGTTGTGGAGTTCCTGTTTGAATGAGGCATAAGATGGGTGAGGCCATTGGGTCGGAAAAGCCTCGCGGTCTATCTCAAGGGCCTGAGGGATATCCCTATCTTGCATGCGTCGGATAATATAACCCATGAGCTGCCCTGAATATCTTGTTTCACCTTCTATAGACTATCTGTTGAAATTTTAGCATATTTCTTTATAGATGATAAAAAACATAATAGGGAGCACTGCTAATATCGCTGTAATTATGAATTGGGCATGGCGATTTATGGAATTCCTCAACAAACTCATCATACTATATTTTATTCGTCACCTTGGCTATACTATATAGAGGAGGTGGTGATGAAAGAACGGGTTATTGCTGAGGTGTCAGTTATCCCGATAGGCACAGCCGATACTGGCTTAAGTACCTATGTTGCCTCATGCCTTAAGGTGCTTGAAAACAGTAAAGATTTAACTTACCGACTGACGCCGATGGGGACTATTATTGAAGGCCCTCTTGATAAGTTGCTAGCAGCGGTCAGCGAAATGCATGAAGTTCCTTTTAGTAGAGGCGCACTGCGGGTGGTTACACATCTGAAAATCGATGACCGTCGGGATAAGCCAGCAACGATGGATAGCAAAGTGGAGTCTGTGCTCAAGTTGCAGCCGTCAATTAAGGCTTGAAATGCTTGACTTAAGCGTACAGTTAGCCCCAGATAATGCACAAGGCTTGCTTCTGGCTAATCCAGTGATGACAGCCTCTGGCACCTTTGGTTACGGGATTGAATATAGTGAATTAGTTGACATAAATATGCTGGGGGCTATCGTTTGCAAGGGCACGACCTTACAACCTCGTGAGGGTAATCCGCAACCTCGTCTGGTGGAAACCGCTTCAGGTGTTCTTAATTCCGTGGGGTTGGAGAATATCGGTGTTGAAGCTGTGATAAAAGAAAAGGCTCCTGTTTGGGCTAATTGGCGGGTGCCAGTTATTGTAAACATAGCTGGCGAAATTATGGACGAGTATAAAGAGATTGCTGCCAGGCTTGAAGGCATCCCCGGAATTTCTGGTATAGAGATCAACATAAGTTGTCCTAATTTAGCCTCTGGTGGGGTGGAGTTTGGTATCAACCCGAAGACTGCTGCAGAAGTGACCAAAATGGTGAAATCAGCCAGCAGCTTGCCCGTTATCGTTAAATTAAGTCCTAACGTGACTGATATCGGAGAGATTGCCTTGGCAGTATGTGAGGCTGGGGCTGATGCCATAACGCTGATCAATACGGTCCGAGGAATGGCAATAGATATAAATAGATGCCAGCCTTCGCTGGGTAATACAGTAGGCGGGCTATCGGGTCCGGCTATCAAGCCGATTGCTCTTTACATGGTATATAAGGTGGCTGGAATTGTTAAAATACCTGTAATTGGCTGCGGGTGCATTAATTGCACTGAAGATGCTTTAGAATTTCTAATGGCCGGGGCTAGCGCAGTCCAGATTGGCACAGCTAATCTGGCTAGCCCTCAAACCGCTCTGAATGTGGTGGATGGCATTGAGCAATTTATGAAGAAAGAGAATATACAGAGCCTGAGCACTGTTATAGGCAAAGCCAGAAGCTAATGTTCTGGTTTAATTCCTTTTACCCGCCAGTTCGCTCCTGATAAACTCAATAATCTGGGGTGTAGGTGTACCAGGACCAAAAATGGCTTTTATACCTATTTTGCGTAAAGCAGGGATATCCTCGTCTGGTATAATGCCGCCGGCAACAATCAAAACATCCGTCTTTCCTTTTTTCTTCAGTCCTTCGGCGATTGGTGGGAAAAGCTCCATATGTGCCCCGGAAAGGATACTCAAACCGACGACATCGACGTCCTCTTGAACCGCTGCCTCGACTATCATCCCTGGTGTTTGTCTGATTCCAGTGTAGACTACTTCCATTCCCGCATCTCTAAGCGCTCTGGCGACGACCTTGGCTCCACGGTCATGCCCGTCAAGGCCAGGTTTTGCAACCAGCACTCGGATTTTTATTTCTTCTGCCATTGACCCTTCTCCTTATACTTTCTGTACCAGTTCGATGAGTACCCCTTTTGTTGATTTAGGATGCAAGAAGCCGACTCTGCCAGCTAGTCCAGCACGTCCTTTCTTGTCAATCAATTGAACGCCTTTATCAGCTAGCGTACAAAGCTCCTGGTCGACATTTTCAACTTCGAGGCAGATATGATGGATTCCCTCCCCACGGCTCTCAATAAATTTGGCAACACCGCTTTCTGGGTCAATCGGTTCGAGAAGCTCGATTTCACCGCCTTCGGACATAGGTAATAGAGCGGCTTTTACTCCTTGCTGTGGCAGAGTTTCTATCTTGCTGGGTTTAGCACCAAAGAGGTCGCCATAAAGTTGAAGAGCCTCATCCAGATTTTTGACTGCAATAGCAACATGGTGAACCTTCTTAATCATTTTCCTCCTTTAGCCCTCTCTGGTAAGAGCTCTGGCTATGGTCATTCTCTGCATCTCTGAAGTTCCTTCATAGATTTCGGTTATTTTAGCATCACGCAGGTAGCGTTCCACCGGATAATCCTTGCAATAACCATAGCCGCCGTGAATCTGAACGGCATTGTTGGTAACCATCCTGGATGTTTCAGCAGCATAGACCTTTGCCATAGCCGCTTCTTTCATAAACGGCATGTTATGGTCTTTGAGCCAGGCAGCACGGTAGGTCAGTAGCCGAGCAGCATCAATGTGGGTTGCCATATCGGCAAGCATCCATTGAATTGCCTGAAAGTTAGCTATCGGTTGTCCGAATTGCTGACGGTCTTTAGCATAGGCGAGAGAATCATCGAATGCAGCCTGAGCTATACCAAGCGCCTGGGCAGCCACAGTGACACGGCTGGAGTCAATCGCCTCTAAGCCTACTCTTAGCCCACGACCTTTCTCTCCCAACAGATTTGTCGCCGGTATCTGGCAGTTATCAAATACCAGCTCTGTTGTCGATGAGCCTCTTATACCGAGCTTATTTTCCTCCTTGCCTACAGAGAAACCGGGAATGCCCTTTTCAACGATAAAGGCAGTTATACCCCGATTTCCCAGTGATTTGTCGATGGTAGCAAAAACCGTAGCGATTCCAGCTTCAGCACCGTTGGTTATAAATATCTTGGTACCGTTGATGATGTAGGTGTCGCCCTGCAACGTGGCAGTTGTTTCCAGGGCTCCGGCATCGCTTCCTGCACCGGATTCGGTCAATGCGAAACAGGCTATTTTTTCACCTCTGGCTATTGGTGTAATATATTTATGCTTTTGTTCTTCATTGCCGAATTTGTAAATAGGGTAGCAGGCTAACGATAAGCTGGCTAGAAAAACGGTGCCCACAGAGGCTGAAGCCCGACATAATTCTTCTGTAGCAATAGCCATAGATATATAATC
>Ga0163209_1000859_pt1 | contig 13287 bp, 11 predicted proteins | sample Kivu_160m_FD_113538 | JGI IMG/M metagenome (GOLD analysis project Ga0163209, IMG submission 113538) | Freshwater microbial communities from Lake Kivu, Western Province, Rwanda to study Microbial Dark Matter (Phase II) - Kivu_160m | ecosystem: Environmental > Aquatic > Freshwater > Lake ...
CGATACGCTGCGCGGCGAAAAATTCGACATTCACGCGCACATCGTCGTCAATGCGACGGGACCGTGGACGGACACGCTGCTGCAGTTGGACGACCCGGGCGCGCCCAGGCGGATGCGCCCGACGAAAGGAATTCACATCATTGTCCCGCGCGAGAAGATTGGCGGCGATAGCGCGGTGGCGTTCCCGGCGCACAGCGACGGGCGCTTGATGTTCGTGATTCCGTGGGGACAATTTTCAATTGTCGGCACGACGGATACCGATTTCAGCGGCGATTTCGATCATGTCTACGCGGACGCGGCGGATGTCGATTACGTGATCGCCGCAGCACAACATGCCTTCCCCGGCGCGCCGCTGCAGAAAGCGGATGTGATCAGCACGTACGCCGGCCTGCGCCCGCTCGTTCTGCAGCAGGGCAAAAGCGCGACCAAGACGTCGCGCGAGCACGAGATTTGGACGACCCCATCCGGTCTCGTGACGATTGCTGGCGGCAAGCTGACGACCTACCGTTCGATGGCGGAGGAGTTGGTCAATCTGGTCGAGAAGCGATTGCGCGCGGAGTTCAGCATTGCGTCACGGCGAGCGTGCCTGACCGCGCGAGTGCCGCTGGTCGAGGTGGAGCCCACGGCTTCGCCGGATGGTTTGCCGCCGGATGTGATGGAACATCTCATTCACGCGCATGGGCCGGAGATGGGGCGTGTATTGGAACTTGCGAGACGTGACCCGCAATTGCTCAAGCCGATCGTCGAAGGGCTGCCGTACATCTGGGCCGAGGTGTCGTACGCGGTCGAGCAGGAGATGGCGATGACGGCGACGGACATTCTGGAGCGCCGGCTGCACATCTTGAACGAAGCGCGCGACATGGGATTGAGCGTTGCACCTCAAGTGGTTGCGCGATTGGGCGATTTCCTTGACTGGGACAAAGGCGAAGTGGAGCGCGAGTTGCGCGTATATCAGGAGCAGGTGGAACTGGCGAGCAAGTTCAAACAATAGCCGGTCATCCGAGTTTCCTTGTTGGGTTCACCCTCGCGGCGTTCAATCGGCGGGATTCTCGCGCGCGGGGGAAAGGAGGGGGCCATGGACTGCAAAGCGAAACTCGAAAAGTACTTCAAGGAAAACGGCGTCAAGTTCCAGACGATGACGCACCCGACCGCGTACACCGCTCAGGATGTGGCGGCGGCGCAAAAGGTGAAAGGCAAGCAAGTCGCCAAGGTGGTGATGGTGCTGGCCGATGCGAAGGTGGTCATGCTCGTGATGCCTGCGAGTTATCGCATCGACTTTCCAAAGTTGAACCACGCGCTCAAGGTGAAGGAGGCGCGGCTTGCCAAAGAAGAGGAATTCTCCAACCTCTTTCCCGATTGTGACACCGGTGCGATGCCGCCATTTGGCAACCTGTACAACGTGCCCGTGTACGTCGACCGCGCTCTGACCGAGGATTCCGAGATTGTGTTTCAAGCCGGCAGCCACCGCGACACGATGAAGATCAGCTATGCCGATTATGCACGATTGGCACAGCCGGCCGTCGCGGACTTGGCGGCGCACTTGTAGTTTTCGAACGCGGCGCCAGCCTATCGCAGCGCTTTGCCGACGCGCTTGGTAATCTCGCTCAGACCTTTGTGGTAGCGGGCGAATGCCGCGCGTCCCTGTCGCGTCAACGCGTACGTCGTGTGCGGTATCTTGCCGTTGAATGATTTGGTGACCGTGAGGTAGCCGGCCTCTTCCAGCTTGGCGACGTGGGTGGACAGGTTGCCTTTTGTCAGCCCCGTCGAATTGGCGAGGAAGAGAAAATCTGCCTCCTCGCTTGCATACAGGACGGACATGATCGCGAGACGCGCCGGTTCGTGGATTATTTTGTCAAGCGCGACGATGTCGCGGGCATCCTGGCTCATTCAGCCGGCTCCGTTGGCGCAGTCCGCAGATAGCGAATCAGCGCGTAGATACCGCAGGCCAGTATTCCTAGCCCCACGTAGGATGTCATCGCAAAGAAAGCAACTTGCCGCGTCAATGGCAATAGGGCGACTGCGAATGCAACGAGCATGGCGGAAGATGCCAGGACCAGCCAGCGTGTTTGTCCAAAACGTTTCCACTCGGCTACGAAATAGACCAGGACCCAGACAGCGAGCATGAGAGCGTGCCAGGTTGCGCGTCCGGTTAGAACAAGCAACAGGACGTTAACGGCGACAGCAGCGGCGAAGCTAAGGACAACCTTCGCCACCTGGAAGCGCTGGTAGCCAGTGCGATCAAACTTGGCATAGCCGGTGCGCTGCCAGGTAAAACGGAGGCGGATCTGTGTGATCGCCCACTGGCTGGCCATAATCACCGCGCCGACGATCACGGCGCCAATGACGCCGACCGCCGGGGACGAGCCGGGCAGCGCGTAAATGGCCAAGCCCACTAGCACGAGCAAGAATCCCATTGTAATTTCCTGCAAGCCGTCGCTGTACTCATACGCGCGGGCGTGTCGCATCAGCCGTTCGACGTTCGTCGCCGTGTCCATCTTTGCTCCTCTTCAAACTAGTTTGTTTTAAAAACTAGTCTTCTGTGATTATAAAGCAAGTATCCCGTTTTGTCAAGGGCCGGAGCGGTGGGCGATCTGACCGAAACAGAATTCTACAACCGCCTCGCAGAAGCATTCGACGTGATGACCGACTGGAAGAGCCGGCTCGCGTTCGAAATGCCGTTTATTGAGCAAGTGCTCATGCAGCATAACGCACGTTCAGTGCTCGACTGCGCGTGCGGCACCGGCGGGCACGCGATCGCGCTCGCACAGCGCGGTTACCACGTCGCAGGGAGCGACATCAGCACGGCGATGATTGCGCGGGCGCGCCAGAACGCCGCACGCGAGGGCGTGTCGATCCCGTTCGCGGGAGTTGGCTTTCAGGATTTAAGCAGGACATTCCGCGAGCGCTTCGACGCCGTGTTGTGCCTTGGGAACTCGCTGCTGCATGTACTGACCGACGATGCTGCACTGGAGAGTCTCGTGAATATGCGCGCTTGCCTGCGCGACGGCGGCGCGCTGATCCTGCACAACCTGAATTACGACAAACGATGGCGCGACAAGCCGCGCTGGTTCGCCGTGAACTCTGGCGAATCACACGGACGCGAGACGCTGATCTGGCGCTTTGCTGACTATGGCGACAAGCTGATTACCTTCAACATCGCGTTGTTTACCAAGAGCGCTGAGGGTGCATGGTCGGTGGATGTGCAGAGCACGCCGCAGCGGCCCTATCAGAGATCAGAGATTGAAGATTTGTTGACGCGGGCGGGTTTTCGTGGTTTGGAGTTTTACGGCAGCCTGAAGGGCGAAGCATTCGACGTGGCAGGGTCGGGAGACTTGGTTATCGTCGCGGTTGCATGAGTAACTCACCTTCTTTCAATTTCAATTGACTGCGTTCTTGATTCAGGATACAATTGATTTCAGAAGGTTGGTGTCGACCTTCTGTCGGGTGATCGTTGCCCCTCGTTGCGGGTTCGCTCCTGCGGCGAGGGATTCTTGTTTCACGGGGGAATTCATGGCTATCACCGTGCTTGCTCTAGTCGTCGTTCTGGCGCTAACGCTGCTAGCCCTATGGCTTTTCGGCGAGCGCGGCCATCTGTTACTGCCCTCCACGCGCCGCGCGTTGCCGTTCAAACCTCGCCGACGAAGCAGCCCGGACTCGGGACGAGAACCGAGGCCCGTGAGAACGCGAAGAAATCCAATGCTCGACGCGCTGCACGCGTACGTCTACGGACGCTGGACGAATCAGTACATCTCTATCGCGATCAAGTGGCTGATGCCGCACCTCAACGCGCAGCAGCGTGCACATTGGGCGAACGCGTACCACGGCAAAGTCCTGACGCCCGAACTCGCCGTGGAGCTCGTCAAGCTCGACCACCCTGTGAACGCGCGCAACCTCGAGCAGATCATCCCGTACCCGGTTGCGCGTGATGTGATCCTCAAGTCGCCGGTGGCGGTCACACTCTACGAGTGCGCGTGCCGTCACGCGCGTCCCAACGGCTGCAAGCCGACGGATGTGTGCATGGTCATCGGCAGCGCCGGTGATTTCGCGCTGGACCACAACCCGCACAGCGCACGGCGCATCAGCCAAGCGGAAGCGCTGGAGATTCTGCGCGCGGAGCACGAGCGCGGTCACCTGCATTCGGCGTGGTTCAAAGATGTCATGGGCGACCGGCTGTTCGCCATCTGCAATTGCTGCAAGTGCTGCTGTGGCGGCATCGAGGCGATGACCAAGTATGGCTTTGGAAATATGGTGTCGTCTGGCTACGTCGCCTCGATCGACGAGGCGAACTGTACCGCGTGCGGCCTCTGCGTCGATCGTTGTCCTTTCGACGCGCTCACGATGGAAGGAGCGCTCGCCTCGGTCAACTCTGCCAAGTGCATGGGCTGCGGCGTCTGCCAGAGCCAGTGCGCGTTTGAGGCGATCGCGCTGCTGCGCGATGAGACCAAGCCGGCGCCGCTGGATGTGCGCGTGCTGGCATGAACCGTCGACGCGCTATATAATGAGGTCGATGGTTTCTCGATAAATCTGCTTCACGGAAGAAGCCTTGACCTCCACTCTGCAACCAGAAACTACGTCGAATGACCGACGCGCGAACCTGTCCATCCTCGCCTTGACGGCCTTCCTGCGCGGCGCGCACACCAGCGTATACAACGTCATCTGGCAGCCATTTGTGCTGAGTCTCGGCGCATCGATGCCGGCCGTCGGCTTGCTCAACAGTGTCGGCGGGAATGCCGGGCTAATCCCCACGTTGGTCCAGCCGTTAGGCGGATGGCTCGCTGACCGACTGGGACGCAAGCCGTTCATCATTCTGGCGAGCATCGCTTTTATCGCCTGTTACGCGCTCTTTTGGTTGTCCGGCGCGCTCAACATCTGGGTCCTCTTGCTCCTCGGCGTTGTGGCGCTGGGTGTAACCGCGCTGGCTCTCCCGGCGCGCAATTCGATGACTGCCGAATCAGTGCGTGAGCGGCATGGCAGCGCGTTCAGCGCGATCATGGTCGCCACAATGCTGCCGGGCATTCTGGTTCCGCCGTTCGCCGGCGTGCTGGCAGATCGGCTGGGTTATATCAGCGTTTTCCCGCTCGCCGCCGCGCTCGAAGCGCTGGCCCTATTTCTGGTGTGGCGCTATATGCGCGAGACGCGCCTATCGGATGGCGGCGGCATCCGCTGGCGCGACACGAGCCGGGTGATGCTGCGGTCAATCGTCCCGCCCCCAGGACTGGGTGGCTTTTTCAGCGCCGTCGCCGCCGATTCGTTCTTTTGGAGTGTTGGCTGGGGCTTGCTGTACGGGATGATTTCCGATACCTACCATTTTTCTGCCGAGCAGCTGGGCATCATGTCGGGCGTGATGTCATTGGCTTGGGCCATTGTGCAGATGCCGATTGGACGCTACATCGACCGTCACGACATCAAATTGCTGATGATCTTCTCCGAGGGAGTGGGCATCCCTCTGATGATGATCTGGATCACACAAACGCGATTCGAGATCTTCGCGGCGTCGCATATTCTCATGGCGCTCACGGCGGCGACGTGGGTGCCCACGGTCAGCACGTACCTGACGCGTAAGGTGGGGCCCGCTGAGCGCGCCGAAGCGTTTGGGCGACTCTATTTGTTTCGCGGAGTTGTCGCGTTTCCGTCGTCGACCATCGGCGGGTTGCTCTACGCGTGGGGTGGGCTGCGGGTGCCGCTGGTTGTAAACCTGCTCGGCATTCTTGTCATCATGGCGATCCTCGCCCTGTTTGTCCACGAGCCAGAGCGAAACCAGGAGGTTGTATTGTAATGGAATTCTTCGATGCCATCCGCGCGCGCCGTTCAGTGCGCGCGTTCTCCGCGCGACCGGTCGAACCACAGCAACTTCAGCAGATTCTGGACGCGGTGAACCGTGCGCCCTCGGCGGGCAACCTGCAGGCGTACGAGGTTTACGCGGTGACGAAGCACGCGACGCTAAACGCGCTCGTCGGCGCGGCGCACGGCCAGGAGTTCATTGTGCAGGCGCCTGTCGCATTGGTCTTCTGCGCAGATCCGGCGCGGTCGGCGCCAAGGTACACCCAGCGCGGCGTCTCGCTCTACTGCATTCAGGACGCGACGATTGCGTGCGCCTACGCCCAACTTGCAGCAACCGCGCTCGGACTGGCGAGCGTCTGGGTTGGCGCGTTCGACGAGGACGCGGCGCGGCAGGCGATCGGCGTCGGGAATGAGCTCCGACCCGTCGCCATTCTGCCGATTGGCTACGCGGCGGAAGAGCCGGCGCAGAGGACGCGGCGAGCGCAAGAGGATCTGGTACGCTATATCGCGTAGCGTTTTGCTGCAACGGAGGCGATGAAAGGAGACACATGGATACGCAGGCCATTGATCCAAACGATGTGCGGTTCTTCAGCGGCAGTTCCAATCCTCAACTTGCTACCGACATCGCCAATCATCTGGGTGTGCCGCTCGAGCCAACTAAAATCTGTCGCTTTGGCAACGATTGCCTCTACATTCAACTTGGCGCGAGCGTGCGTTCACGCAAGGTCTTTATCGTCCAGTCGCTCGCGCCCCCGGTAAACGATCATCTGATGGAACTTCTCATGATGTTGGATATTGCGCGGGGAGCCGCCGCCAAGGAGATTCACGCCAGCATTCCTTACTTTTCCTTTGCGCGTTCCGACAAAAAAGACGCTCCGCGAATTTCCATTACGGCTCGCCTGATTGCCGATTTGCTGGAAACGGCCGGCGCGACGCATGTAATGACCATGGTATTGCACTCGCCGCAGGTACATGGCTTTTTCGGCATACCGACCGACCCCCTCACGAGCCGCCCCGTTTTGAAACGCTATTTCCAGGGGCGTGATCTGTCGGGCACGATCGTGGTCGCGCCGGACATGGGGCACGCGAATTCTGCGGCGCGCTTTGCCAAAAGTCTAGGTTTGCCGGTCACCGCTGGGAACAAGCAGCGCGTCTCTGACCGGGAGGTGCACATCAACGGGATTGTCGGGCAGCAGGTGCGGGGTTATCACCGCGCGTTGGTCTTCGACGACGAGATCGCCAGAGGAAGCTCGATCCTCGAATTGAGCCGGATTCTAATCGAGCAAGGTGTCCAGGAGGTTTGGGTTGCCTGCACGCACGGGATATTCGTCGATGACGCACTTGAGCGACTGGCGGCTGTTCCTGAAATCACCGCGATCGCGACAACGGATACCGTTTATATCCCCATGGATAGACGACACCCCAAGCTGCAAGTCCTTTCCGTCGCTCACGTATTCGGCGACGCGATTCGGCGCAACTATTTGCGCCAATCCATTGGCGGCTTGTACGCATTTGGCGACGAGGACTCGTAGGCGCATCCGGGGATTATTACTCTGTCACACCGATGTTGCCCGGTTGTCATTCTGAGAACTCATACCCTTGCGGGTATGTTTAAGCATAGAAACTTGTGCGGGCTGCATGGCAAGCGGTCCTGCATCTGCGGTATAATGGGCGATGACGCAATCAGACAAGCTAAGACCGAATACGGCACTGGTGCGTGCTTCAGCCCGTTTCTGAGACTGGTTCTGGACAGGCGTGATGTGAACAGTGGTGGCATGGCTTTAGGCTGTTCCATGACCCCGTTGAGCAGCGTACCTTTAGCGAGTCCTGTCCGGGTCTGATGGCGTCGAGACTGTCGGCTGTGGGAGGTTGCCCCATGAACCGTGAGACGCCACCAACTTCGTTGGATCATTTTCCGGTGTTGAATCGGAACGCCGCCGGGCTCGACATTGGCAGTGCCAGCATTGGGGCTGCGGTTCCGCCTGGACGCGCCCCGTGCGCCGTGCGTGAGTTCGGCACGTTCACCCCCGACTTGCTGGCGCTGGCAGAGTGGTTGAACCAATGCGGCGTGGACACGGTCGTGATGGAATCCACCGGGGTGTACTGGATTCCGGTCTTCGAGATTCTGGAAGTGCGCGGCTTCCGGGTCGCCGTGGTGAATGCGCGGCATGTCAAGAATGTGCCGGGGCGCAAGACCGACGAGAAGGACTGCCAGTGGTTGCAGCGCTTGCACACCTATGGCTTGCTGAGCGGGTCGTTTCGTCCAGATGACGAACTGTGTGCCGTGCGTGCGTATCTGCGGCATCGCGCCAGTCTGTTGGAACATCGGGCGGCCCACATTCAGCACATGCAAAAGGCACTGGTGCAAATGAATGTGCAGTTGACCCAAGTCCTGAGTGACATCACGGGCGAGACGGGTCTGGCGATCATTCGTAAAATTGTTGCTGGGGATCGCGACCCGGTGGCGTTGGCGCGGTTGCGTGATCCGCGCTGTAAGCACACCACCGACGAGATTGCCAAAGCCTTGACCGGCAATTACCGCGCCGAACATGTCTTTGCCTTGAAGCAAGCCTTGGCGTTGTATGACTTTTACACCGAGCAGGTGCGCGAGTGTGATCGCGAACTGGAACAGCGCTTCCGTGTGCTCAAACCGCGTCATGACGAGCCGACGTTGCCCCCCTTGGATCCGAGCGACAAGCATGATTCGCACAGCAAGAATGGTCCGAGTTACGATGCCCGCACGTTGGTGTATCACTGGGTTGGGGTCGACGTGTGTGCGATTACGGGTATGAATGAAGTCACGGTACAACAAGCGCTCACCGAGACCGGCACCGATATGCATGCGTGGCGCACCGTCAAGCAGTTCTGCGCCTGGTTGCGGATTGCGCCCGCCCATGACATCTCGGGCGGACGGATCTTGCGCCGTCGAACGCTTAAGACGCACAACCGTGCGACCCAAGCCTTTCGCTTGGCGGCGCAAGCGGCGAGTCGGAGTGTCCACAGCGCCTATGGCGCGTACTATCGCCGGATGTGTGCGCGCGTGGGACCACAGAAAGCCATGACGGCATTGGCGCACAAGATTGCTCGCGCGTATTATTTCATGCTCAAACATCGCCCCCCTTTTTCCAAGTTGAGCGCCGAAGAAGATGAGCAGAAAGCGCGCGACCGCGAACTGGCACACTTGAAGAAGAAAGCGGCACGCTTGGGCATGACGCTGGTGCCCCAACCCGCGAACGCCTGATTCAAAGCAACGATCGTTCTTACCATATCTGAGTTAACCTCGTTGCAAGTTTCTGAGCAGCCGAGCGCAGCGAAGGCGAAGAATCTCATTGATGGACTTGCGAGATGCTTCGCGGAGTTTGCCCTGAGCCCGTCGAAGGGCTTAGCATGACAATCTAGCATTATGACTGTGACGGAGTACTATTCCGGGTCAACCAGGGAGGAGACGATGAGCATCCTTGACAAACTTTCCTCGCAGAGCGGCGATCGAACCGAAGCATCGAACAAGCAGGTTGCCGCGCGTATCCTGAAAGAGCCGGCGCTGCTCGCCGAGATCGAGCATGGTCTCTCGTCACCCGACGCGAAACTCGCCGGCGACTGCGCCGAAGTCATGACCATGGTGGCGGAGAAGGAGCCAGATGCCGTCGCGCCGTATGTGGACGCGTTGATCGCGCGTTTGGATCACAAGGACACTCGCGTGCGGTGGGAGACGATGCACTGCCTCGCGGAGGTTGCGGCGCGGGTGCCGGACAAGATCGCGGCACTCGTGCGGCGGCTCGACGAGAAAATCGCGCTCGACAGGAGCGTGATCGTGCGAGATCATGCGATAGTGACTTTGGGTGAATACGGCGGCACGAGTCCCGCGGCGGCGCAGCGCGTGTGGCCGCATTTGCGGCAGGCGCTGGTTCTGTGGGAGGGCAAACATGCGAGCAAGGCGCTGACGGCGATGCAGAAACTGGTCGCGGTCGATCCCGCGCTCAAGCCGGACGCGCAGAAAATCGCGCAGCGGTTTGTTGATCACAAGAGAGTGACGGTTCGGACCGCCGCGAAGCGACTGATGAGGTGATTCCGCCGTGTGGTAAATCGACACGGCTAGCGCAGATGGTAGCCCGATGGAATCTGGCTCACGCGCACATTGCGATGGGAGAACGACTATGGCAATGCTCACATGGCTACACCTATCAGACCTTCACTTTCCTGGCAAGGAGACCGCTGTTGACCGCAGAGTCTTCCACGACATGCTATCGGACATTAGCGATTGTCGCGCCAAAGAAGGCATGAACCCCGATGTTGTATTCTTCACAGGCGACATAGTTTTTTCTGGTCAGAAAGAAGAGTACGATCAGGTCGGCAAATGGCTTGACGACATTCTGGACGCCTGCGGCTTGTCTGGACAGCGGCAGCAACTTTTTATTGTGCCGGGTAATCACGATGTTGATTGGAAGGTGATAGGAAAGTTAAGAGGCTCAGCGCACGAAACTTTCGCTAAGGGTCTATTGAATTCTGAGGGTTGTAAGGGAATTGATGAGTTCCTAAGTGAGGCACGTGAGTCGGACAGAGAGTGGTTCTTCAAAAAGTTCAGAAATTTCGCCAAGTTCGTTGACGAGTTCTTTGGCGATAAGGAGATCCGATCTGATCATAACAAATACTATTCTGTGCGTCCAATCAGGAAGGATGGTCATACGGTCGTCGTAATTGGACTTAACTCGACTTGGCTTTCTCCCATTGATGAGGACAATGAACAAGGGCGACTATTACTTGGAGAAATGCAGGTGTGCAATGCGCTCGAAGAATCACAAAGAGCGTGGCCAAGCGCTGACTTGCGAATTGCATTGATGCATCATCCTCTGTACTGGATGGCAGAGAAAGATATCCACCTAGTACAGCGACACCTGCCCGGTGGTTGCGGTCTGCTATTGCGGGGACACCTTCATTGTCCGAGTTTCTCCATTCAAAGTACGCCCGACACACACTTGCTTGAGTTTGCGGCTGGGGCTAGTCTCAAGTCTGATTACCGCGCCTATAGTCTTGCCCAACTGGACCTGGATACAGGTAAAGGATCCGCTATCGTCAAGGTTCAGCATCCAAAGGACGCCCCTCACTGGGGCGAGGATAATTTTACCTACCGCAATGCTGAGGGAGGCAGAATCACGTTCTCACTTGGGCGATCCACAGGCGCGATTAGAACGGAGGCATAGCATGTCAGCAATTACCTGGTTGCATCTATCAGACCTGCATTTTCGGAAGGGTGAACAGCAAACCTGGAACCGCGACATCGTCTTACGGACTCTGTTGGACGATGTGTGCGAGCAAATCGCATCCGAGGGCTTGCGCCCAGATTTCGTCGCGGTGTCTGGAGATGTCGCCTTCAGCGGCGCGCCGGAAGAGTACGCCTTGGCGGGGCAATTCCTCGATGAATTGTTGAAGGTGACCGGCTTGCCCAAGACACGGCTCTTCGTCGTGCCTGGCAATCACGATGTCGACCGGAGTGCCATCACGCGCGGCGCGGCGGCCATCGCTTCGTCTCTGGACAATCGGCAATTGCTGGACGAGCTGTTGACCACCGATGCGGATCGCCGCTTGATCTTTCGCAAGTTCAGTCACTATGCCGATTTTGTGAATGGCTATTTCGGCGAACAACTGCCGTTCGATGATGAATGTTATTTCCACGTGAAGTTTCCCGGCATGACGAACATGCACGTGGCGGTGCTGGGACTCAACTCGGCATGGTTGTCTGCCGGCGACGAGGATCGCGGACGGCTCGCGCTGGGTGAGCGGCAGGTGCGACAGGCGTTGGAGGCAAGCCGTGACGCCGACATGCGGATCGTGCTCTTGCATCATCCGTTCGAATGGTTGCGTGAGTTTGATCGCGATGACTGCGAAGCCCTGTTGATGGATGGCTGCGACTTTATTCTACATGGTCACTTGCACCGCACTGGCTTGCTCAGTCTGAAAACGCCGGACGCAGGGGCGATGCTCATTGCCGCCGGTGCGTGCTACGAGACGCGCGAGTATCCCAATGGCTACAACTGGGCGCGGCTTGATCTGACGACTGGGCAGGGCACGATCTACTTGCGGACGTACAGCGACCGGCGCGGCGGATTCTGGACGAAAGACGCACAGACCTACAAAAATGTGCCGAACGGCGAATTTGCATTTGTGTTGCCGCAATCGCAGCAGAAAACGAAAGCGCCACGGGTCAAGGTTCACGCGCCGCTGGTTGACTCAACCAAACTGGAAGCTAGTTACCTAAGGCGCATCCAAACGACCTGCAACGCGCTTCCCCTCGCGGTGATTGACCCGCGCGCGGTGGAACGCACGCGGCAGCAGACGATGGACCTGGTGCGGGTGTACGTTGCCCTCAACACGCAAACGCCGGTACCTGTCGAAGAAGAGGAGCGCAAGGCCAAGTCGGGCAGAAAGCCACGCGCGGAGAGGCCGGAAGGTACGCGTGAGACGCGGCTCCTCTCCGCACTCGAAGCCGCGACGCGCGAACGCCAGATGGTCTTGCTCGGTGATCCGGGCAGCGGCAAATCTACCTTCGCCAATTATCTTGCGTTGTGCCTCGCCAGCGCGCGTCTGGAGAATTTGGGCGAGACGAGCGCCGTGCCCGGCGACAAGTGGTTGGCGCATTTGGGACCGACGTGGACACACGGCGCCTTGTTGCCTCTGCAAATCATTCTGCGGCATTTTGCCAAGAGCAATTCTTGCGATGGGACTGCCGCCGGATTGTGGGACTTTATCGTCCAAACACTGGAAGCGCAGCAGCTAGACGATTTCGCTCCATTCCTCCATCAAAAACTGCACGACGGCGGTGTGTTGGTACTGCTGGATGGATTGGACGAGGTGGCGGATCCTGCCAAGTGGAAAGCGGTGCGCGACGCAGTTGCAGCTTTCGCGGCAACCCACGTCACAAATCGCTTCCTGGTCACGTGTCGGGGCTATGCCTATCAGGACGCGCGCTGGCAGCTGGATCGTTTTCCGGTCTTTACGCTCGCGCCGTTCACTCCAGAGCAAAGCGATGCATTCATCGGTTGTTGGTACAACGAGGTCTGCCGGTTGGGCTGGAAGACGGAAGGCGAAGCCCAGGAACTGACCCGGCGCTTGCAAGAGGCGACGCGCCGCGGCGACCTCGCGCCGCTCGCCAAGAATCCGCTGCAATTGGCGATGATGGCTTCGCTGCATTTTTCTTGGGGACGCCTGCCGGATGACCGCGTCGAGCTGTACCAGGAAATGGTGCGCCTGCTGCTCGTCCGCTGGCAAGAGGCGCGCCTCGGCGAGGAGACCGGCGTCACACAACTGGTGCGCGCTGGCGAACTGGAGTCGGCGCTGGAGCGCGTCGCGTTCGTCCGGCTCAAGATCGTCCCAGATTTTTTCGCACTCGGCGCGCACGATGGAATCCGTCGTCAAATTCGCCTGGACCAGTTGATGGATCACGCGATCCTGAGGCGCATCCCGCCGCGGTGCGCCCGTGACGGCGCCGAGCACGCTGCAGACGGCCTGCGC
>Ga0163209_1000862_pt1 | contig 13248 bp, 11 predicted proteins | sample Kivu_160m_FD_113538 | JGI IMG/M metagenome (GOLD analysis project Ga0163209, IMG submission 113538) | Freshwater microbial communities from Lake Kivu, Western Province, Rwanda to study Microbial Dark Matter (Phase II) - Kivu_160m | ecosystem: Environmental > Aquatic > Freshwater > Lake ...
ACCACCCCCACCACCACCAAAGTGGCATCCAGGCGGGCCCGTACCCGATCCAGAGGATCTGGTAGCACCCGGGACCTGGTGGTAGACGAAGGACGGCTGCGGCACCATCGCCCGTGGCAGGTCGAGACCAAGGAACCACTGACGGGTCCGCGATTCCCTGCCGATAGCAGAAAATCGCCGAATCGCCGTGCCGGTCGGAGGAACGCGAGGTGCTGCTCGGTTCCGGCTGTCGGTGTGGCGCCGCAACTCACCCCGATACACAGGACCTGCGTTGGTACCGCTTGGCGCAGGATTACGGATGAGTGAGATGCTCTGGTGCGTGGCTCGCCAGGCCACGCGTGCCTTGCTTGTGAAGGGGAGGCCTGCGTGTCTCGCCTAGATTCGATTGTGGTGGCAGTTGCCCTTGTCGGTTGCAGCCTAGCGTCATGCGCCGCCGCTCAAACTAGCTACGGCACGACCGGGCTCGTGAAGATTCCCACTGCCGAGGTCGCTGAATTCGGAAGATGTGTCATCGGCGGCGGGTATGCGGCAGACTCTATAGGTCAGGTCAGGCGAAGACCGAGAGACTGGTCCTTCTTCGCAACGGCTGGTCTTGTACCTCGGCTGGAAGCAGGTCTGAGATTGGCATATGGAGAGCTCTTTCTCAAGAGCACCACGGACCGAGTGTTTTCCGTGAAATGTCTACTGACACGGGAGACTCATCTCATTCCGGCAACGGCTCTGGGCGTTCAGGACGCGATCGGGATACTGAAGAACTTCAATAGCCTGTACGTCGTCGGCAGCAAGAAGCTCGGGTTCCTGGGCATGGAGCCGGTCCGCTTGCACGTGGGGTTTGGTACCGATTGGTGGGACTACATCTCCAATAAGGCGACGGGCCATCGGTTTATCGGCCTCTTCGGCGGAATTGAAGTGAGAGCCGCTCCGTTCCTCAGCCTGCTGGCCGAGTATGACGCAGACGACGTCAACCTGGGAGCGCGGTTCTCGCTCAAGCGAATCCTGACGGTGACCTTCAACCTGGTGGCGTTGAAACAACCCGGCTGCGTCGGCAGCCTCTCTTTTTCTCTGTGAGAAGATGACGCATCAAGGCCTGAACAGGGACTATCGGGGACGCTAGCTTTGTCCTTGGCCCTTTGTTCCTGGCCCCAGGCCCCTCGCCCATTCCCCCAGCGCTCGGCGCAGGCCGTCAGCCGCGCACCGGGCTGGGGCTGTGGCCCTGCGCCAGGTCGCAGCGGAAGCAGCGCAGCGTGCCGTTGTGCTGGAACCCGGCCCGTTCGAGCTGCGCGTGGAATGGCCGGTTCTCGCAGTCGGTCTCGGCGACAACGGTCTTGAACCCCCGTTGCCGGAGCAGGGCCGTGCCCTTCGCCAGCAGGTCAAAGCCGTAGCCCGAGCCCCGCAGCTCCGGAACCACGCCGAGGTAGTCGATCGTCCCTTCTTTGTCATCGAGCCGCTTGGGTACGACGAGGCCGCAGAGTCTGCCGTCACGCAGGTAGCCGACCAGCCATTCGGTCGGTCTGAACTCGCCCTCCTTGAGAATCTGCATGTACCAGCGGGCTGTCTCGGCCACACCCGATTTCTTGATGCGGGCCCGGTCTTCGCGGTCGAGCGTACCGACCGTGACCTGTCCGACTGCCTGCTCGAACGAGTATTCGCCGGCGTCGGCCATGCTCTTAAACCGGAGTCGCATCCGCACCTTGACCGCCTCCCCGGAATCACGCCAGACGTAACGTTTCTTTTCCTGGTACTGCTTGAACCCGGCCGCCGCAACGAGGGCCTGGTAGAGCTCGGGGTCCGGGTCATAGATGTCGTAGATGGCATACTCGATTCCGGTCACACCCTTCTCACGCAGCCGGGCCAGCGCCGTGCCCAGCAGTGCCCGTCCGGTCTCGAAGAAGTTCACCGAGGAGTCGATATGCGTTCCGAACATCGCGAGTTCGGCGGATGAAGAACGGCGGTGAAAGAATACGCGCCCGACCGGTTTGCCGTCCCGCTCGGCAACGAAGCACAGGTCCGACGAACTCCCGCCCTCTTTCCAGATGCCCCTGACGACGCCGGCCAGCCACCCGGTGCCGCCCAGGGCGCAGCATGCTTCCAGTTCTTCAGGCTTGATCGCCCGCACGGTCATCACCAAGCATAAGACAAGCTCCGGTCCTGTCAACGCCGGACCTGTGCCGACCGGCCTGCGAAGAACCGGCATAGATCGCGACCCGCTCCCATTGACTTCCCGCTGTGCGCGGCGTATGCTTAGTCCTGCAATGGCCAACTTGTCCTCGTGCCCGGCTGTCTTCGGCGTTTGCCGTGGATAGAGAGAAAACCACCCGGTGACGGCCGACCGTATTCTACCCGACCTGGTAATCGGCGACCTGGTGATCAATCCGCCTATCATCCAGGGCGGGATGGGCGTGCGCGTGTCGGCGTCGCGGCTGGTTTCGGCCGTCTCGGCCGAGGGAGCGTTGGGAGTCATCGCCACGGTCGGGCTGGGTGAGGAACTACTTGACATGACGCCCGACTACCCGAAGCGCGCGGAACTCGGCCTGCGCGAGCAAATCCGGAACACCAAGATGAACACGAGCAACCCGTTCGGCGTGAACGTCATGTGCGCCCTGACCAACTATGACAACCTGGTCCAGACTTCCGTCTCCGAGGGCGTGGCCGCGATCATCTCCGGCGCCGGGCTTCCGATGCGGCTGCCAGGGCTCGTCTCCGACCCGCACGTCAAACTCATACCCATCGTATCCTCGGCCCGCGCCGCCGGCCTCATCTGCAAGACATGGCAGCGACGGTTCAGCCGCCTGCCCGACGCGATCGTCGTGGAAGGACCGCTGGCGGGCGGTCATCTCGGCTTCTCGCACGAACAGATCGAGGAACTGGAAACGCTTGAGCTGGAACGGCTCGTCTCCGATGTGCTCGAGGTTGCCAGGCAGCATGGCAACATCCCGGTCGTGGCAGCGGGCGGCGTCTACGACGGGAACGACATCGCCCGGTTCCTACGGCTGGGTGCGGCCGGCGTTCAGATGGCCACGAGATTCGTCTGCACGCACGAGTGCGACGCCGCCGACGCCTACAAGCAGGCCTACATAAACTGCCGCAGAGAGGACATCGTCGTCATCCACAGCCCGGTGGGAATGCCGGCCCGGGTCATCAAGAACGACTTCGTGGAACGCGCCCTCAGGGGCGAGAAGGTTACCTTCGGCTGCCCCTATCACTGCCTCCAGACCTGCGAGCCGTCGGTGGCCGGGTACTGCATCGCCCAGGCCCTGCTCGCAAGCTACCGTGGCCAGATGGACAAGGGCTACGCGATGTGCGGGGCCAATGCCTGGCGCTGCAACAAGATAGTCTCGGTCCACGAACTGGTGCAGGAACTCGTCCAAGAGACGGCCGCTTCCCTTCGCGACCAGCCGCTCAGCCGCAGCTAGCCCCAGTCAGTCCCTAGTCCCTAGTCCTTTGTCCCTAGTCCTTTGTCCTTAGTCCCTGGTCCCTTGTCCAGGCCCCACAGGCGTCTCACGTAATCCCCCAAAAGCACCGGCCCGGAGCCGAAGCTCCGGGCCGTCGAAAGAGCTGGGGCAGGCATTGCTGCCCGCCCCACAGTAGCTGTCAGTCGGCCAGAATCAGCTTCCTGGTCATCGAAGCCTCGCCGCTGGTCAACGTGTAGAAGTACACGCCGGCCGCAGCGTCATGAGCATTCCAGGTCGCCGTGTAGCGACCGGCCTCACGACGCCCCGACACGAGGGTCTGAACCGGACGACCCACCGCATCGTAGACGACTAGCGATACGTCGCCGTTCCGCGGCAACGCATAGGATATGAGCGTCCGGCCACCGGACGGGTTCGGGCTGGCCGCGATTTCCATCCGGACGGGCGTAACGACCTTCGGTGCCTCGACGCCACCGCCCTCGAACTTGTAGAACTTCTGAACTACAACCGGGTTGTCGGAAGGGGCACCATCGGCGCTCTGCACGAAGAACCCGGCAACCTGGTCGATGATATATGTCACCATGACCGTGTCACCGACCACCGGGTTGATGATCGAGGGGAACCGATACGTCACGTCTCCGCCGTCGGTGATCTTCAACCCGTTGGCCCAGCTCACGCCATTGTCGGTCGAGAACGAGAACCAAATGTCGGCGCGCAGGCGACCCGTCGTCGGCTCCACGTTCTCGGGGTCGAACTCCTCCCAGGCGATGAACAGGTTGCCGGACTCGTCCTGGCCCAGGCTCGGCCGCGTGCACATCACGGCATTCGACATGCTGCCGAGCAGCGATTCCGGCGATGCGACGTGGATGAAGCTCCACGTGTCGGGATTGGTCGGGCACCAGTGCCAGATCTCCGCCGGGATGATCCAGTTGGTATCGCGAACGTACGGGGTGACGCTGCCGACAATGTGCAGGTTGTCGTCCTGGTCGTAGAACGGGAACAGTGAACTGATACTGAAGGACGGGAGGCTTTCAGATCCCGGGTGGAATGCCGGTGGGAAGCCGAGGTCGACCGGTGCATCCCAGTTGTCACCGCCGTCCTGGGACAAGCGGTAGAAACCCGGTTCCTGCGCGTAGCCGGAGCCCGGGGTCGATACCCAGGTAATGCAGACCTTGTTCGAACCGGCGACCTTTGATGTCGCGATGTTGTGGTCGGGGAACAGCGGCTCAGGCTGAGGCGATGGTACGCTCACCCGGCTCTCCCACGTCGGCCACGAAGTCATCCGGCCATAGTACAGGTTGTCCTGGTTGACATTGTCGAGCATCGCCAGGTGGTAGGAACCGTTCATGCCGACACCAAGAAACGGCCAGACGTTCTGGTCGAGCGTCGGCTCGCCCGGCGCGTAGTCGAATATGCCGGCCCCTACATCGGCGTCGCGCGCGAGTATCGGCGCGATGTTGCTGCCGGTGGTCGTGTGGTGAGCTGAGATGACAGCCACGCCGGTCGTGTCAACGTCGATGGTCCCGTAGCCGGTGCGGACCGAGAAGACGTTCTGGCCCGACACCATGAAATTCGGGTCGTTCCAGTTCCAGGCACCGGTGCTGTAGTCGTAGTAGTTGTACCGCATGTTACGGTTCGGGAAAAGTGTGTCGGTGTCCGGCGCGTACATCCACAGGACGTGAACTCCCTTGTCGGGAGTCTGCGTCAACATTCTGTATGCCGGGCCGTTCGTTTGGTAGTCATAGACTGTGCCGCCGACCGTGTCGACGGTGCCGATGGCGAACCGGGCCGCGCGGCTCGGACCCAGGCCGGACGGCGGGCTCGACGGACCAGCCTTCCCGTCGCCGGCGACTACGTTCACGGGCTGCAGAGACACGCCGGGCGCGACCGCCGCGACCGGCTGGGAAATGCCTGCCGCCAGTGCCAGAATCGGCACCAGCAAGACAAGGCCCATTACATTCCGCATCAGACTCCTCCTTGGTTGGGTTTTGTCAGCACCACCGCGGGCCCGTTGCCTGACGGTTGCTGCGCTCATTACTTCGTTTCGTTTGCCTCGCCCTAGTTCATCAGCGTGAAGCGGAACGGGATGGAGACCCAAACCCGAACCGCCTTGTCACGCTGCATTGCGGGGGTAAATGTCGACTTCATTGCTGCGTCGACCGCAGCCTGGTCCAGCGACGCGTTGCCGGACGATTTCAGTATACGCGCGTCAGCCACCAAGCCGTTTTCGTCGACCAGCGCCTCGACCACGGTCTGGCCCTCAATTCCGGCGGTCCGGGCCATATCCGGGTATGTCGGCACCGGTATGTTCTTCGGCTTCGGCTTCACTTCAACCTTCCAGAACGGAACGACCGGGATGTCGGTCTCCTCGGTCCGCTTCACCACTTCAACAACGTCGGTCCGGTCAATCGTCGTCGCCGTGACTTCGGCCTCGCTCGCGGCGGCAACCGGCACCACTGCCGGCTTGGCCGGCTCGGGCGGCTTCGCGAGTTCTTCAAGCGTCGGCGGCAGCGACTCCATAATCGTCTCGACCGATCGCTTCAACTTGTAGGCCTCCACGACGAACTCCTGAGGGAGGATCAGGAATGCCAGCGTGGTCAACACCAACGCGGCAACCGTGGCCACGCGGAGCGCGAGGCCATAGTAGCGATCTTCCCACTCCAGCGCCGCGATGCTGCTGCTGGTACTCATTGCCATAGCGTTATCCTCCGCCCCCCATCTCGTAGTTCGTGGCAAACGTGACCTTCAGGGCGCGGGCTGCCTTCAGCGCCTCGAGCACGTCGGTGACGTAGCCATAGGGAACATCCTTGTCCGCCTGCAGCACCACGACGACGTCCGGGTTCTCGACGATCTTCTCGACCAGGATTGGTGTCACCGTCGGCACCGCAACCAGATTGTCGTTGACCGAGATCCTGCCGGCCTTGTCGACCCAGAGATTCTGAACGTTGCGTTTCTTCAGTATCCGTTCAGTGGATATCGCGTTAGGCAACACCACCTTCAGCCCCTGCGCCGCGCGAAAGGTCGTGCCGACGAGGAAGAAGATAATCAGCAGGAACGCAATGTCACCGGTCGAGGCGGTCGGAATCTCAGACTGCGACTGCCGTCTTGCCGCGATTCTGCTCACGGTCCGCCTCCTTCTTCAAGCAGGGGAACGTGCACGAGGCTCACGCGTTCGGCCTTCGCAAGCTTGAGCTGGTCGAAAACGTCGATCATCACCCGGTAGGGAGCGCGCCGGCTGACGCGGAACGAGATAACCAGGTCCTTGTTGGCGGCGAGCCGACCGACCAGCACCTCGCGGAGCTGTGGGACGCTGACGAATTCGGCCTTCTCGGGTTCGCTGGCGAGGCTGACTTGAACCTGCCCCTGCGGGTTGACATCCACGTTGAGCAGGTTCTGCGGCGGAATCTTCACCGCTGGTTCCGCGCCGGGGGGAGTGGGCTCAGGCAGCACTATCTTCAACCCCTTCTCCTTGGCGAACATGCTCGTGGACATGAAGAAGATCAATATGAGGAAGGCGATGTCACCGGTCGAGGCGGTGGGGATGCCGGCATTCGAACTCCCGCCGCGCCTGCCCCTCAGACTGACCGCCATTTATTTCTCCATACCGCACATGCCCTTGGCAACCAGGAAATCAAGCAGTTCGCTCGAGGCAGTTTCCATGTCGCGCAGGTAGCCGTTCACCCGTCCCTGAAACAGTATGTGCACGATTGCCAGCGGCGCCGCGACCATCAGTCCCCACTTGGTGGTGATGAGTGCCTCGGCGATACCCGATGCAACGACGGTTGCCTCGACTTCACCGACCGCCGCCACCGCTTTGAAGGCACCGATCATGCCGGTCACAGTCCCGAGGAATCCGAAAAACGGCGCCACCGTGGTGAGACCGGCGATAAGCGCCATGCCTCGGTCGAGGAACGCAAGCTCGGTTGCGCCCGACCGGACGATGGCATCCTCCATCGAGGTCTTGCCCTGCTCGGCCTTGGCGAGAGCTGCGGCCAGCACGCGGGCGGCCGGGCTCTTGGTGTTGTTGCACAGATCGATCCCGGCCTTCACGCCGTTCTTGCCGATTGTGTCCATCAACTCCTGGCCGAACTTCTTCACATTAAGGCGGAGACGTATCGTCAGCGTGAACGCCCGCTCGATTGTCAGCGCGATACCGGCAACCGCGCAGGCGAGCAGGAACCACATCATGCCGCCGCCGTCCTTGAACTCCTGAATCACTCACTGCCTCCTATGGGTTAGCATCTATCACCAGGACCTGAACCAGTCTCGTCGATTGCCGTCTCTCGTCAGACGACTATGACGTCACCCGCGAGCCCGCGGGTACCACCTAAATCATAACCGCAAAAATCCTGCTGGCAAGCCCCGCCGAAGCCGCCGCACTGAACCTGATTTCACACCGATCCCTCCACCTAGTAATATACCAAAGCGTTGGATTCCCTGGCGTGTTCCTTGCACAGCGAGGGTCAATCCGGTAAGATGGCTGCGTGATCCCGAAAGAGCCGACTCGGCCCGATTCCCGCCGGCCATGGCCGCGCTATCCGTCATCAGGGAGAACGCAGGGCTGTTGAGAAACCCTGCATTTGCCACCCTGAACAAAGTGAAGGGTCTTCTAAGTCCCGCAATGTCCACATCGCTAAGATTCTTCGCTGCGCTCAGAATGACAGAATGAGCCTTTTCCAACGGCCCCAACGCCTGCGCAAGTTCGCCCTCAGTGTCCTGTCGGCCATGGCACTGACCGTCGGTTCGACGGCAGCGGCGACGGCAAGGGACCTTGTCCTTGTCACCGGCGCTCGCGCCGACGACGTCCGCGGAATCGAGTCCACCGGGGCGCTGGTGAATTCCGTCGGCCCGGACGGCGTGGTCGCGGAAGCCGACCCGGCCGCACAGAACATGCTCGCGGGCATGGGCTTCGGGCTGAAGACCCTGACCCGGAGCATCACCTCTGTCTACGAAGCCAACGCCGCCGAAGGGCAATATCTCACCTACGCGCAGTTCCGCGATACGATGGCAACCATCGCGACCGACAATTCCGACATCTGCAGGCTGGAGACGCTCGGTCTGAGCTACAACGACAACCTGCTGCTGGCGATGAAGGTCACGGCCAATCCACTCATTCACGAGAACGAACCCGCGATTCACTTCGAGGGTGGTATCCACGGTGATGAGAGGATCGGCTGGGCGGTGGCGTTCGAGATGCTCAAGTACCTTGTATCAAACTATGGCACCGACACGCTCGTCTCCCGACTGGTGGACACGCGCGAGATCTGGCTTCTCCCGATGTACAACCCGGATGGCTACGTCGCCGGGAACCGCTACAACGGCAACAACGTTGACCTGAACCGCAACTGGGGATGGATGTGGGGCTGGGAGTACAACATGGGAAGCGCACCATTCTCCGAGCCGGAGAACCGGGCCGTGCTGGATCACATCCGGCGCCACCCGTTCGTGCTGTTTGTCTCGTTCCATGCCGGCACCGAATTCATCTCCTATCCCTGGAGTTGCGACTCCGGGGAAGCGACGCCCGAGGACGAGCTCATGGACTTCCTGTCCCAGCGGTACAGCGTTCCCAACGGCTATCCCTACGGCCAAGGCGCACTCGGCATGTACCCGATAAATGGCGCGACCAAGGACTATGACTACGGACAAGGCATGCTGGGCTGGTCAATCGAGGTCCACGACACCAAGACGCCTCCTGCGTCCGAGATCGAACCGACATTCCAGAAGAACCGGACGGCAATACTCGAGTTCTTCAGCCGCGCGGGCCAGGGCATCCGCGGAGTAGTAACCGACGTCACCGACAGCCAGCCGGTCCACGCGCAAATCTGGGTCGGCCCGGCCGACTGGCCCAGCTTCAACGACCAGACCCTGGGCGACTACCACCGATTCTACCTGCCCGGCGCCTACGATGTCACGTTCCGCGCGCCCGGCTACCGGGACACGACCGTGTTCGGCGTAGTCGTCCCGAATTCCGGCGATTCATCAGTCGCGGTTGACATGCAGATGACGCCCGACGCGCTGGCGCCGCTGTTCGGCTACCGCACGGTCTACTGCTACAGCGAACCCAGCAGCTACGACGCCGACCCGAAGGCGAATACGGTGCTCGGCCCGCACGACGGCGTCGCCTATCCCCTGACAACCAGTCGTCGGCTCTGCCTGGACATGGACTGCGCCGTGCACGACGTCAGCGGCCCCGACCTTTCCGTGTACCGTCCGACCGGTTCGGGCACGGCCACGGTCAAAGGCTCGAACTCCTGGCAAGGACCGTGGACCACAATCGGTACTGCCGACTCGACCCGGACCGACTTCGACCTCTCCTCCGTCGGCCTCGACTCGGTGCGCTGCATCGAAATCACGTCTTCGGGCACGTTCAACATCGATGCAGTCGAAGGGGTGAATGACTACGTCGGCATCGCCGAGGTCAAGCCGGCTCCCACCTGCCGGATCCCGGAACTCCGCGCGAGCAGCCCTGCGCGCGGCCGGGTCCTGTTCTCATTGGGCCTTACTCCTGTTCCGGGAACGAAGCTGGTTGTCCGCGACGCGTCCGGCCGGCTCGTTTCCTCTTTCGACGCTTGTCGTCCATCGTTCACCATCCCTGAGGCAATGCCCGCGGGGGTCTATTTCGCGAATCTCAACACTGGCAACGCTGCCCCGGTGCAGTTCGTTGTCACGAGGTAGAACATGAAACAGAAAACCCACGGCATCCAGCTTTCGGTGCTGGGCCTGGCACTACTGGCAGCTTTCGCCCTGACCCACGCCTCCGACCTGGAATCGCGGGTCCACGAGTACGACCTGAAGAACGGGCTCCACGTCATCGTCTACGTCGACTCGTCGGCGCCGGTGGTATCAACCAGCGTTTGGTACAAGGTCGGCTCCTACGACGAGCCGCTCGGAAAGACCGGTATTTCCCACATGCTGGAGCACATGACCTTCAAGCAGACCGATTTCTACAAACCGGGCGAACTCGACCGCATTATCGATTCGGCCGGCGGCATGAACAACGGCTTCACCTCGACCTACTACACGGCCTACTACGAGGACTTCGCCAGGGACCGCTACGAACTGGCCATGAAGATCGAGGCGTCACGCATGGGGACGTGCGTGTTTGACGACTCGGAATTCGCCAGCGAGCACCAGGTCGTGTCCGAGGAACGCCGCCTCCACGAGAACCGTCCGACCGGCGAGCTCTGGGAGTTGTTCAGCGCGACCGCCCAACTGGTCAACCCCGAGCGCAACCCGACCATCGGCTGGTCCGACGACGTTCGGAACTACACGGTCGAGGAGGTACACGACTGGTACAAGAAGCACTATAACCCGGCAAACGCCGTACTCGTGATCTGCGGCGACGTCCGGCCCGAGGACGCAAAAGCCAAGGCCGAGAAGCACTTCGGACGCCTCAAGGGCAGGCCGGTCGAGCGGCGGGACTGCTACGACGTCGAGCCGAAGCAGAACGGCGAGCGCCGCATCACCGTCCGCCGGCGCGTGCGCGTGCCGAGCATGCTCATCGGCTACCAGGTGCCCGGAGTCCGCGACTCAGCCTGGTACGCGGGCGAGGTCGCCGGGGGCATCCTGGGAGGCGGCGAAACGTCCCGGCTGTACAAGAAGCTCGTCAAGGAACTGGGGCTTGCCACCAGCGTCTGGGGCGGCAGCTACGTCAGCCGCGACCCCAGCCTCTTCCAGATCGGCGTGACCCCCAAAGCCGAGAGCTTGATGCCGCAGATCGAGCGAGTCGTTCAGGCCGAACTCGACCGCGCCGGTTCAGAACTGGCGTCGGAGCGCGAGATGCAGCAGGTCCGCAACCAGGTGCTGGCCGGACAGGCGTTCGCCCGCGACGACATGTTCCGCATGGCCTACTGGCTCGCGTCCAACCACATCCTCTACGGTACGTGGCGCCAGGTCATCGAATACCCGGACCACATCGACCGAGTCACGGCCGAGCAGGTACGCGACTACTGCGCCGCCTATCTCGTTCCGGACAACCGCACGACCGGCATCCTGGTTTCATCGAAGGAGGCCCAGTGAGGCATTTCAGATTTCAGATTGCAGATTGCAGATTGGGGCGATTCTGGCTTCTGGCGATTGGCGTTTGCCTTGTGACTTCTGCCGTCGGTCTTCCCCTCTATCGCGACTCCCTGGCCAACGGCCTGGTGGTGCTGACCTATGAAGACACACGGCTACCCACGGTGGCCGTCAGCCTGGTCTGCCGCTCCGGCTCAGCCTGCGACCCCGAAGGAAAGGCCGGCACCGCCGCAATGATGGCCGACCTGCTCACGCGGGGTACGACGACGATGTCCGGCGACTCGATCAAGTCCATCGTAGAATTCCTGGGCGGCCGCTTCTCGGGCGATGCCGATGACGACAACTGCGGCATCGATGTCAGGGTACTGTCCAAGGACCTTGGCACGGCGCTCGACCTGCTTGCCGACGCCGTACTCCACCCGGCCTTCGATGCGACGGAGATGGAGATTGCCCGCAGCCGGATGATCGCCGGCGCCCGCCGGATCTTCGACAATCCCGGAGCAGAAGTACGCTACGAGTTCATGAAGCTGCTCTACGGCAATCACCCGTACGGCCGGCCTGCGGGCGGCGACACGATCTCGCTCCCTCTCATCAGACGCGAGGACCTCGTAGCGTTCCACAAGACCCACTTTCGACCCAACAACTGCTTCGTAGTCGTGGTTGGGGACATAGACCGCAAAGGCCTTGTCGCCGAGATGGAGAAGCGACTGGCATCCTGGTCGCCCGACACCGTACCGGCCATCACCATCGCGCCGCTCGCCATGCCGGACCGCACCCGGGTCAAGATCATCACCCGGTCCGACATGAACCAGACCTACGTCGAGTTCGGCCACCCCGGCATCCGCGGCACAGACCCGGACATGCTCGCCACCCGCCTCATGTCCTTCATCCTCGGCGGCGGGGCAAAGTCCTCGCGCCTCGGTGTCAGCGTCCGCGAAGAGGGCGGACTCGCCTACGACGTCCGCTGCTGGTTCGACCGGAACCGGCTCCAGGGAGGTTTCCACGCCACGGTCCAGACCGCCGACCCCAAAAAGGCCATCGGGCTGATGCTCCGCGACATCAAGCTGATGTACGACTCGGGAGCGACCAGAAAGGAAGTCGAGCTGGCCCACAACTACTACACCGGCTCGTTCCCCCTGACCTACGCCGACACCTACGGCAAACTCACCCAGGTACGCACCATGGAGTTGTACGGCTACGGCATGGACTGGCTCAACACGTTCCCGGCCAAGGTCGAAGCAATCACCCTCGACCAAATCAACAAGGCTGCGCGCGACCACCTCAATCCCGGCCACTACTGGATGGTCGTCCTCGGTCCGGTGACCATGGAAGACCTGGGCCTGACCGACGTCGAGTGGATTGAGTAGTCGCGGAACCTGACCGGAAAACTGGGACTGCGCCGCACGCCCGCGCGCTCCGAGGGACTACCCCTCGTTTTCCGCACTACTGAGTGACTGGCCACAGCAGCATGCGCGTGCCAGCGATGAGCCTGCGACTTGGGCATACTGCGGCTCCGGGTCGATGGCACGATTGAGTCCGGCAAAGCACCTCACATTGCTCGCCGCGAAGCTCGGGCAAAGGCATGGCAGACTGCGTGGTCGATTGCATCGGCAAGCGCTTCGGCAACCGGACTCTGCACTCGACCTCAACCTTGACCTCAACCTGCATCGACCATCGCACCGCCAAGTGCTCGCGAAGCTGCTTGCGAAGTCGCACCAGAAGACGCTCGACTCATCGCTCGGCTCAAAGCGCAACCCGAAGCTCCGGCCATTGCTCGCCTCGATGCGTCCTGCATCGCATGGGCAGAGGCTACGGAGGAGGC
>Ga0163209_1000864_pt1 | contig 13232 bp, 10 predicted proteins | sample Kivu_160m_FD_113538 | JGI IMG/M metagenome (GOLD analysis project Ga0163209, IMG submission 113538) | Freshwater microbial communities from Lake Kivu, Western Province, Rwanda to study Microbial Dark Matter (Phase II) - Kivu_160m | ecosystem: Environmental > Aquatic > Freshwater > Lake ...
ACAGAAAAACGAATTTCTCCGATAGGGTCATGGAACTGGCGTGCGGCTTGCACAACTGGCGTGTTCGATACCGCAAGCGACGCTTGAGATGGTGACGCAAAAAGCTATTTCGCATAAAGTCTAATAGAGACGCGTCTTTGACCGCATTTTGACTTTAGCTCGTTATACTCCTTTATGGATTGGTCTCCGGCAGTGTCGTTGCTGCCTGAGGCCTGCGTTACAGAAGGTGACGATGCCTCCTGATGCGTTTTGTATTCGCATCGGAGGCATTTGCTTTTCTGGCGACGAACTCACGGGGGAGGGTAAAGGAATGTCCCGGTTTCGCAGACTCTGGGAGCGCGTCCGCTCGATCAAGCCGCGGCAGTGGGTCCTTGGCGCGCTGACGGTCGTCATTGGCTTTGCTGTGTTGATGGGCATCCTCTATGCGTGGGACTATACCAACAGTCCGCCGTTCTGCGGCACCACCTGCCACACGATGCCGCCGGAATACAACGCCTGGCAGCGGTCGCCGCACGCGCGCGTCAGTTGCGTCGAGTGTCACATCGGGCGTGACTTTATCACGACCACCTTCACCCGCAAAGCCGGCGACCTGATGCACGTCGTCCGTTATTCCAGTGGGCAATTCACCTTTCCCCTTTACGCTACCTCCATGCGCCCCGCGAGCGACTCTTGCGAGAAATGCCACTGGCCTGACAAATTTGCCAATGACCGCTCTGTGGTGGTCAAGCATTTTCAGCCAGACTCAAAGAACACCCAAGTCGATACCTATCTTCTCTTGAAAACCGGCGGCGGGACACAACGTGAAGGGCTGGGCAATGGCATTCACTGGCACATCCAGAATGATGTCGAGTTCATCGCCACGGACGAGCTGAAACAGGACATTCCGTGGATTCAGGTGACCGACGCGAGCGGCAAGACGACGACGTACACGGATGTACAAAATCCGCTGACGCCGGATCAGATTGCGAAAGCGGAAAAGCACCGCATGGACTGCATCGATTGTCACAATCGCGTTTCGCACACCTTCCGCTCGCCCGATCAAGCCGTCGATCAAGCCCTGGCGCTGAAGCAGATCGATTCGGATATTCCGTCCATCAAGAAGAATAGCGTCGACGTCCTTTCGACTTCATATCGAAATTTCGACGAGGCGGATAAAGCGATCGGCGCACTGGAATCAACCTACGCGCAGAATTATCCGGACTATTACAAGGCCAATTCCGCGCAGGTCAAAGCCGCCGTCGCCTATTTGAAATCGCTTTACAAAGACCTGGTCTTCCCGACGCAAGACCTTTCTTGGAATACCCATCCGGACAACCTGGGGCACAAGGATTGGCCCGGCTGCTTCCGCTGCCACGACGGCAAGCACTTTACGCAGGACAACAAACAGGGAATCCGTCTGGAATGCAATGTGTGCCACACGTTGCCGGAAGTTGGCACACCCGGCGGCGCGGCCCCGGTGATCTCTGTCGTCAAGGCCGATGAGCCAGACTCGCACAAGACGACCACCTGGATTGCAGAGCATCGGACGGCCTTCGATTCCTCCTGTCAAGCTTGCCACGATACGAACAATGCGGGCGGCAAAGACAACACCTCGTTCTGTTCCAACAGCGCGTGCCATGGAACCCAATGGAGATTCGTTGGGCTGGATGCGCCCGGGCTGTCCAAAATCTTCCCAGTCCCTGCGCTGCCCAAGGGGAATCCGAATGCGACCCCGCCGCAAGTGCCCCATCCGATCGGCGGATCGCCCGACTGTCAGATCTGTCATGGGCCAAACAGCAAGGTACGACCCTATCCGGCCGATCACGCCGGACGCACGAACGATGTTTGTCTCGCGTGCCACAAGCCGACGATACCTCCCCCATCCAACCCGTCGGCGACCGGCGCAGTGCAGCCCAAGCCTGCGGGCGGTCCCCCGTCGATGCCCCACGACGTCGCAGGGCGCAGCCAGTGCCTAGGTTGTCACGGCAGCGGAGCGGCGGGCGTCCCGCAGATTCCGCAATTCCATAAAGACTATGGCTTTACCAACAACAATTGCCTGACCTGCCACAAATCATCGGTAGGCAGCGCCCAGCCAGCGCCCGCGCCAACCGCAGTGCCCACCGCGGCTGCGCCGACGGCGACACCGCAGGCCCAACCGGCGATTGCGCCAACGCTCACACCGATTGCTACTCTGACAACCGCGTCACCTGCGGCCGCGACTGTAGCACCGACCGTGGCACCGACGGCAACGTCTGAAGCGAAAGCCACGGCGGCGGCCCCAGCGGCAAGCGGGCCACCCACGCTGCCGGCGAGCCACGCAGGACGCACGGCCGGCTGTACTGCGTGCCATTCAACCGGTGTGGGCGGCGCGCCCAAGTTCCCTGCGGATCACGCGGGACGCGCGGACGATACGTGCAAGGCGTGCCACCGAGGACCGTAGAGATTTCAATTGTCGTTTTCCAACCCAATGCCGCTGTCGCGCCAGATTCCAGTGCGACAGCGGCTCTCTATTGTCATCAGCCAGTGGAGAGTGTCGCAAAGGGACTGTTTGACTCACAATCGTATCCAATTGGGTCAAGGTTTCCTGAAGCTATTGACAGTGTCAAGGCGCTTGGGTATAATCAAAGAAAATCAGAAAGGGAGACACTGATGAGGGTGTCAAACGATCCAAAGGTGGAGACCGCCTACGGACTGGGCCGCTTTTTTCGCGCCCAGAGTAGGCGCTTTATTTTTTTTAGACCATTCGGAGGGAACGCATGACCGAAAACTCTGCCTTGTCCGATGTCATGTCGCGGCGCGGATTTCTGAAATGGGCGCTCGGCTTTTCCGTAGTCGCGACGATTGCTGGCGTCGTGGTGCCAGTGATCGGCTACCTGTGGCCTCCCACGCGGCAGTCTGCCGCTGGCGGTGGACGCGTCCAGGTAGGTTGGGTGAAGGATTTGCCGGTGGGTCAAGCCAAAGTCCTGCCGGTGAACGACAAGCCGGTCATCGTGGTGAACACAACCGCCGGCGGAGTCAAAGCTTTCTCGGCGATCTGCACGCATCTCGGCTGCGTCGTCGAATGGAATGCGAGCAAGCAGTTTATCCAGTGTCCCTGCCACGACGGACGCTTCAACCCGACGACCGGCGCGGTCATTTCCGGGCCACCGCCCGCGCCCCTGCCGCCCGTCCGTGTCGCGGTTGAGAATGACCAGATCTTTGTGGGAGGCGCGTGATGCAAAAGACCGCTTCGCTGTTCCCCTGGGGCTGGATCGACCGCTTGATCGATTGGATCGACGTGCGCGTCGGAATTCGACAGATCGTTTCGTACGCGCTGCACGTGACGATTCCGCGATCGGCGCATACGTTTTATCTCGGCGGCATCACGCTCTTCTTCTTCGGCGTGCAGGCGATCACCGGCATTCTACTCGCACTCTACTATCACCCCACCCCGGAAGCCGCGTACGACAGCATTCTCTTCATTATGAACGAGGTCAACTTCGGCTGGCTCATCCGCAGCATCCACGCGTGGAGCGCCAACCTGATGATCGTCTTCTGCGTGCTGCACCTCCTGCGCGTGGCCATCCAGGGCGCGTACCGCCCGCCGCGCGAAATGACGTGGCTGGTCGGCATCGCGCTCCTCCTCTTGACGCTCGGCTTTGGGTTCACCGGCTACCTGCTGCCCTGGGACGAGCGCGCGTTTTGGGCGACGACCGTCGGCACGCAGATTGCCGGCTCGGTGCCGCTCATTGGCGGCTACATCCAGGACTTTCTTCGCGGCGGACCTGACCTGAGCGCACTCACGCTCTCGCGCTTTTTCGACGTGCATGTCCTCGTGTTGCCCGTTGCGCTGGTAGGCGCGCTGTTGATTCACATCCTGTTCATTCACCAGCAAGGGCTGGCCGACCCGGAAGAACGAGAGTGATTGCAGATTTCAGATTTCGTAGTTTCAATCTGCGCTCTGCAATCTCGAATCTGAAATAGAACATGGAGCACTCCAATGAATGATAAGGAACCCAAGAAACCCAAACAACTGCTGCCCTTCTGGCCCCATTACATCCTCAGCGAATTCATCGCGTGGTACGCCATGCTCGGCGTCTTGATCGCGCTCGCTTCGCTCTTCCCAGCCGACCTGCAAGCCAAAGCCGATCCATTTCGCACGCCGCCGGATGTCAAGCCCGAATGGTACTTTTTGTTTCTCTATCAACTGCTGAAAGACGCCGCGTTCCTCAGCGTCATCAACCCCGAGCTTCCCAAGTTGGCCGGCATTACGCTCCCCGCCATCGGCTTGGTGCTGCTGGCCTTGCTGCCATTCCTCGATCGGTCGAAAAAACGTCCGGCGCGCGAGCGCCCGCTGATGCTCGCCATCGTCATCCTCCTGCTGGCGATCATCCTCTTCCTGACTGTCCGCGGCCAGCTGCTGGGCGAATCAACCTCGTGGTTGAACCCAACACCGTGGGTCGTATGAGGTCATGATGAAAAGACTCTTCATTCGGACGTCCATACTCTCTCTGATCGCGATAACGATCTTGCTCGTTTTCGCTTCGCTGGTCGCGCGGGCCGAACCGCCGGGACAAGGTGGCCCGCCACAGATTCCACATCCCAAGGAAGGGCACACCAATTGCCTCTCCTGTCATGAAAAAGGCGTGAATGGCGCGCCCAAGTTTCCACCCGATCACGCGGGCCGGACAAACGAAATGTGCCTGGGGTGCCACCAGTTCAAGCAACCGTCGACCACGACCGGCGGCGCGACCCCCGCGCCGACGACCGCGCAAGCAACGCCAACACTAGTCCCGCCCATCGTTATTCCGACGCGCATTCCATACGTGCCGGCTCCCGCGGGGCAAAACACCTGTGTCGATTGTCACCTGGCGCAAGGCGGCCAGAGCGCCGATATCGTCAAGCAGTATCAGTCGAGCATCCACGCGGCGCGCGGAGTGAGGTGTACCGACTGCCACGGCGGCGACGCGTCGAAAAAGACGAAGGAAGCAGCAATGGCTGCGTCGGCGGGTTACGTCGGCGTGCCCAAAATGCAGGATGTCCCGGCGCTGTGCGCGAGCTGCCACGCGCGCGTCGATCTGATGCGGCAGTATGACCTCACCACCGATCAGTATGCGCAGTACCAGCAAAGCGTCCACGGACTGAAACTCGCGCAAGGCGATCCGAACGTCGCCACCTGCTTCATCTGCCACGATCAACACGGAACCAAAGAGGTCAACGATCCGACCTCGAATGTCTACCCGCAGAATGTCCCCAAATTGTGCGCGAGCTGCCATTCCAATGCCACCCTGATGAAGCCGTACGGCATTCCGACCAATCAATACGACCTGTATCTAAAGAGCGTGCACGGCGTCGCACTGCTGCAACATCAAGACCCACGCGCGCCGACCTGCGCGACCTGCCACGGCACCCACGGCGCCGCGCCGCCCGGCTTCTCCGAAGTCGCGAACGTCTGCGGCAGTTGCCACAGCGCGACGCAGGACTATTACTTGCAGAGCGTCCATGCGAATAACGCGCCCGGCACGCCCAAGTGCGTAACCTGCCATGGTCGCTATGACGTGATGACGCCGAGCGAGGCGATGTTCACCGGCACCGGCACACGCGATTGCGGCAGTTGTCACCCGCCGAACTCACCCCAAGCGGCGACCATCAAGCAATTGAACGACGCGATCACTGCCAGCGCCAAGGCGTACGACGATGCCACGAACGAACTCAAGCGCGCGGCCGGGACTGGATTGATCGTTGCGCCGGAGCAAGTCCAACTCGCCGACGCCAACACCAACCTCGTCACCGCGCGCGCGGCGCAGCACACGCTCAGTCTCGACGTGGTGAAAGCGAAAACCGACAAAGCCATCAGCATCGCCAAACAAGTGCAAGCCGACGCGCAGAAAGCTGAGGCGGAGAGCGTCTTTCGCCGTGAGGCGATGGTGATCGGCCTGGCGGTGCTGGCGCTCGCGGTCGGCAGTCTCTATCTCATCCGCCGCGAGTTATACAAGCAGCTGCCGCCAAAATAAAAGTCCATCGACAACTTGGCGCGTCACACTCGATCTTCTGAAAATGGAATCGCGGGAGAGGATAGTCTCTCCCGCGATTCTTTTCTTGCGCGATCACCCTTTTACTTGTGTTTGCTGACGGCGAATTCTCTGCCCTCCCCGTGGCACACCGCACACGTCTCGACGTTGTTCGCTGTGGTCATCAAGGAGAAATGTCCCTTGGCTGGCGCGCTGTCGTGGCAGCCAGAGCAGACGGCCGTGATCGGCTGCGTCACCGATACGACGGCGCCTTTTTGCGTGACTGTCTGAGGCAGCGTCTTTTTGAGCGGCAGGAGATTCGCGCCGGTGACGTGGCACTTGACGCAGTCAGCGCGATTTCCCGGATAGCGGACCTCGGAGAAATCGTTCGCCACGTTGCCGAATCCATACACGATGAACGGCGTGGTCTGCTCTTCGCCGGTGTGGATGCGGTGAATCAGGTAGTCGAACTCGATGGATTGCGGCACGCCTTTGTCGGCGGGTCGGCGCGCTTCGTCGGTCGCATTCGCATTGTGGCAGAAGACGCAAAAGTCGGTGTTCATCCGCGAGCCGCCGTGAATGGACAAGCCGGCGGGGTTGCCCAAGTCCTGGTGACATTTGTTGCAGTCGGCGCGTTCAACCACGGCACGGCGGGCGACGGCTTTGGCATCCGTCACGCCAAAGTAAAACACCGGATTGTACCCGGCATCGCGCACCACCAGCGGCGTTTTCTTGTCCGGACCGAGCAGCGGAGTGCCATCGGCGCGCTTGAGCTGCGCGTTGAGGTAACCTTGCATGCTCACCGCATACGAGCCTTTGGCGTTGGCGGGAATGGCCGCGTCAAATGTGTACGAGTAGTTGCCGCCGCCGGCATCTTTGGCTTTGGTGGAGACTGTCGGGCTGATCACCAGCGATTCGCTCCAGACGTTGGCATAATCGGTCGTAGGTCCGGCGAGCACCAGAGACAAACTGGCCATCTCCTTTGGGTCGATGGTCTTGCCGTCTTTGTCTTTGATGTAAAAGACCACGGTTGGCTTTTGCCCCGGCTTGGTGTCGCTCACGCTCACGATGGCGAATTTCACGCCGCGCAATTGCTTGGAATCGTTCGGGATCACATGGGCGCCGACGACGGATGCATCGAACTCTTTGCCGGAATCCGGCACGTGGCATCCCTTGCAGGTATTGTCGTTGGGCTGCGGACCGCCCGGATGGTTCTCGCCCGTCTTAAAGTTCACGTTGTCGTGACAAGCGCCGCACGCCGCGGCGCTCGGCGCGGTCTTCCAGTTGTCGGCGTTCTTGGTGCCGGGCTGGTGGCAGGTCGTGCAGTTGCGGATGTCTTGCGGCCACGTGGCCTGGGAGAAATCGGCAACGCCCTGCTGGAATCCGACGAAATAGTACGGCTTGCCGGCGACGACACTCGGCAGGCTCGCCCCATTGTGCAGTTTGTGTACCATGACTTTGAAATCGACGGTGTTGCCGGTTTCAGGGTCAATTGTCTGCGGCGTATGGCACAGCACACATAACTGCGTGTCCACGCGCTGACCGCCGTGCGCGGAAAGCGGATCGTGGCAGCGATTGCAGTTCTCGGTCTGAACGACCTGGCGCGTGATGGGAGTGCCACCGGCCGGGACGAACGAAAAGACGGCATTGGCGGCGTACGCGCGGCTATTGCGCGTCACCTGTCCGCCAACGACAGTCGTCGCCGCCTTATCGAAATCGGCGGGGAGCGTGTTGGTGAAGACGTAGGTCCATCCGCTGTCTGTCTCGGTCAACTTGCCGCCGGTGTCCATCCCGCTAGATGCTTGAATTGTGGAGGCGAGCGCGGGTTGCTTCGTCTCTGCGTTGTAAGTGAACGGCGCGCCCTTGACCGTGGCAGTGATGTAGTTGTCGTAGCGCGTCAAGCTGCTGTCTTTGTCGGCTACAATCTTGGCAATGGTAAAACGTAGACTGCCGGCGTCGACATCGGCGGGTTTGACCGGATTGCCCTTGTCGTCGGTCATCTTGAAGGTTACGACCGGCTTGTTATCGGAGCCGATCTCGACTTTGGAGATCTCCATTTTCAGACCGGGGCCCGGTGGCAGCGGAGCGGGTTTGCCCGGCGCGCCGGGCAAACCGGGGGGGCCTTCGAGACCGGCCGGACCGACTGGGCCAGGAGGTCCGGCCGGACCGGGTGCAGGGCTGCAACCCGCCGCGAGGGCGGCAGACAACAGGACAATCGTGGCAACGATGAGGATGGAGGTTCGCTTCATGGAATGCTCCTTCTTCGGAGAATAGTTGACCGACGTAGTCTTCGTACGTTCCGGGGGCTGGCCATCGCCTCGCTTTCCGGAACCATCTCTATCAGGAAATGCCCAGGCGCGATAAGAGGTCCAAGACGATTACGTCTTGGCTGAAACGTGCGGCACCATCGCCAACACCGCCCATACTCTTGTGGCTACATTATACAGTAATGCGGCAGAAAACAAAAGTATCAATTCTAGTTCCAAAAGGAGCAGATTCGCGCTTGGCTGGAAAGAGTGCGACGCATCCTTTGGCTCCTCAGGATGCGTCGCTTTTTTACTGCCCGTAGCGCGTCTTGTAGAAATCGAGAATCTGCTGGATCTGCTCCTTGGTCAATCCTTTGGTAAACCAATCGTGTTCCGGCATTGTATTGATTGTGTCGTCCACGATCTTCGAATCGAGCGCGCGCGCCGCAGGGATGAACTCGGTGTAAAAGACTTTCGACACCTCATACAATCCGTGCCACCACGTGTAGTCGGGACCCGCCATCGCCGCACCGTGCCGCGCGCGGCGCCCCTCGTGGTGCCACAGCTCGTAATACGTCCACTTGATCGGCGCATCGAACGGCTGATCGGTCAATTTTTTCGACGCGGTCAGCTTGTCCATGATCGTCTTGGCGGGTGTGCCGAACTTGGCGTTGTAGAGATTGACCAACGCGTCGAACTGAGCGTAGAAATTCGCAGTATACGTCGAGCCGTGACATTGCGTGCAGACATCCTGCATGTTCGCGCGTTTTTTCTCCCAATTGTCCTGCTTCGTCGAGATCGCGGGGCGCAGCGTCCAACTGATGCGCGCGCCGACATCGTGCGTCGGCGGTTGATTCGGCGTCGCGCTGATATGGCATGAAGCGCACGTTGGACCCGCCGAATAGTCGCGGCCGGGCAACCACTGGCCCGCTGGCCGTTCGAGGTTCAGCGTTTGCCCCTGCGCGATCATCTCATAGTACCTGCCGCCGTGTTTCGATTCTTGCCACACTTCTTCCTGCGGATGGTCGGGCCCGATGTGGCATTTGCCGCACACTTCCGGCGCGCGCGCCTGCGCGATGCTGAACGCGTGGCGCGAGTGGCACGCGGTACAGGAACCTTTGCTGCCATCTAGGTTGAGGCGGCCGATGCCGGTGTTGGGCCACGTCGTCGGATCGAGCTCGCCGGGCTTGGCCTTTAGCACCGCGACGGTCGAGCCGTGACACTGCTTGCAGCCGGCATTCGCGGCCGGGCCGCCGCCGATGATCTCGCCCAGGACGTTGTCAAGACTGCCAATGAATGACGCCGCATCGGAGTGACGGCTGGCGAGAAACTCCGCGGCTTGCTGCGCGTGACATCCCTGGCAATCCTTCGGCGTGACGAGCACGACGATCTTGAATCCCATGTGATCCTTGACGTCCGGCCGATCGCCCTTGCTCGCAGCGCCATGGCAGGTGTAGCAGTCGACGCCATTCACCGAGTGTTTGCTGTCCTGCCAGTCGTGGACGATGCCAGCGGTCACGTTCTGGTGACACGCGACGCAAGTCTGTCCTTCTTTGGAAATCTGCGGCGCGGGCTTGGTCGGCACTGCCGTTGCCTGCGCCAACGGCGCGGCGGACGCCGGCTGGGGCACTGCCGTCGGGGCAGAACCTGAGAGAGATGCCGGCGGTGCGCTCGGTGCCGGCGCCGCGCACGCCGCAAAAACCAAGACCCCGAGTACCACCCCTGCCAAAATGAGGAACACTTTTCGAGACATATCTCCTCCTGAAGTATGGTCGAGGTCCAAGACGAGTTGCCTCTGGCGCATCACCTCCTCCCAACAAAAAAGCGCCCCCGCTGCCCCAACACTCGTGGGACTGACGAAGGCGCAACATGACCATCGACTGGTCAAATTATATCACAGACTGGAAAACGAGAAAAGCGACAATTGCGAATTGCTACAGCATCCCATCCGCCGTGATGATCGCTTCCGCGATCTCACCCAACTTCTTGTTCTCGTTCTGGCTGCGGCGCTGCATCCGGCGGAACGCTTCTTCCTCCGTCAGGTTCAACCGGCGCATCAGGATGCCCTTGGCGCGTTCGACCAGCTTGCGCGTCTCGAGCGCGTCGCGCAGATTGTCCACTTCGTGGTGCAGCGATTGAAACTCCTTAAAGCGCGAGACCGCCAGCGCAATCGCGGGGAGCAGATCTTGCTCAGAGACCGGCTTCATCAGATACGCCGCCACGTTCGTGCTCGCCGCGCGCTCGGCGAGTTCTTGCTCGCTGAACGCGGTGAGCAGGATGATTGGGATGGGACGCTCTTGCGTGATCGTCTGCGCGGCTTCGATCCCATCCATCTCTGGCATCTTGATGTCCAGGATGGCCAGGTCCGGTTTCAACTCGCGCGCAAGGTTCACCGCCTCTTTGCCGTTCGCGGCTTCTGCCACCACCTTGTGTCCAATCGCTTCCAATTGCCCTTTCAGACTCATCACCCGCAGACTCTCGTCATCCGCGACGAGTACCCGAAGTGAATCCATGTTCCGAACCTCCGTCTATTGGTTGGTGCCTCTGCCAAAATGTACCCACGCCATCGTGCCATCACTGCCGCTCGTCACGCCGATCTTGCCGCGCAAGTCTTTCTCGACCAGCGTGCGGGCAATCTGCAAGCCCAGCCCGGGCGAAGTCGCCAGGTCAAATCCCGGCGGCAAGCCGGCGCCCTTGTCCTGCACGCGCATCCAGACATCCTCGGCATCCCCGTCCAGCGCAATGTCGATATGCCCTTCCCGACGCGTGCGGAAGCCGTGCTCGATCGCGTTGCTCACAAGCTCATTCAGCACGAGCGCGAACGCGGTCGCCTGTTTCGACGTGAGAAAGATACTGGGACCTTCTACGTCAATGTCGATGCGCTGGTCGGGGCGCACCATGCTGCGACGCGCGGTATCGCTGACCACCCGCGCCAGCTCGGTGATGTCGGTCGCCCCGACTTGCTCGAGCGAGAGCATCTCGTGCGACGCGGCAATGCTCTTGATGCGCGTGATCGAGTCGCGCAAACTCTCCTGAACCTCGGGGCGTGGGTTGCGCGACATTTCCAGCGTCAGCAGGTCTGCGACGGTCTGCAAATTATTCTTGATGCGATGGTGCATTTCCTGCATCATCGAGTTCAGCGTGTCCGCCTTGCCTTCCGCGCGTTCGCGTTTGGCGATCTCGCCCGCGACCCAATGCAGCGTGACCCAGGTGAACGCCGGGCCGACGATGCCGAAGATGATGATCTCCGAAGCAAACAGGACCGGGTGGACCGAGTTTTCAAAGATCAGGTGCGTCGTCACTTCGTAGAACATGATGACGGCCAGGATCAGCAGCGGGATGATCTGCTGGAGCGCAAAGACGCGCTGGGAAAGCAACTGCTCCGGGCGGGACTCGTCGCCGGTTTTCGGCGCACCCAGCGCCGGCAGCTCAATGGACTCGGGCGCCGGCACCGCGGTCTCGGCCGCGGGACGCCCGCCCACCTGGACCGACTTGACGCTCATCACACTATCCTGCGTTTGGTCCCACACCTCGGGCAGAACAGATCATCTGCCCCCAACCCGTGACCGCACTGCGTGCAGAAGGCAGCCACTTGAATCGGCGGCGCGGCACGCTCTGCGTCCCGGCGCGACCGATTGCGCGGCGCGGCGCGGGTGGGCACGCTTTCGCGGGAGCGTTGCTGCAACAAGAGAAAACCGATGACCCCGACGATGCCAAGCATCACCACGGCAACGAGAACGAAAATACTGTTCCACAGACCAAAAGCCGGAGCCGCCGGTGCCGGCGCGCTGGGGGCTTGAGTAGGCGATACCGATGGATTGGGATCAGTCTTGGTGTACTTGACCTGCGCGCTGATCGTTTGACCGGCCGGGAGCGCCGGGAATTGCAGGACGGAATACGTGAAGCCATCACTGCCGTTGCGCCTCGTCTGCGTCGGAGGATTGGTCGAAAAGCTCGCCGCCTTCAGCGGCTGTTGAAATTCGAGGGTGATTTGATCCGCGGGCGCTTGCGCCTTGTAGATAAACTCCATCGTCTTGTCCGGCGCGCCGCGCAGCAAATCATCGTAGTATTCGACATGGAATTTGGACGTGGAGAGGGTGTACGTTACACGCGTGTATCCGTCCCCCAGAGCGGTCGACGTAGACGCCTGTTCCGGGGCAAGTGAGCCATCCGCATTTGCAAACGTCGTGACCAACAACTGCGCGCTCGACGGAATGAGGACTGAGACTTGGCGTGGGGAATTGGAGGGGTCGGCCAACGTGCCGTCCAACAGAACGAGTACGGTCGGCCGGTCGTATTCGGGCCAAACCGAGATTTGGAGCTGCGAAATCCGATTGGGGTCTTGAGCGAACGCGCGCGGCGTCGCCGCATACGCTGCCCATAGCGCGAACGCAACCATCGCGCCAAGAACTATTATTCGCCTCGTCATCGCGAACCTCAAATACTATGGTCAGTAGACAGTCGCCAGTCGTCAGATGGCTGCTCTTTCTGCTTTACATCGTCTACTGTTCAGCTAGAATATATCAGAATCAAGTCCAAGACGAGTCAAAGAGCGGTCAAAAACTGGTTAGTGCGACAGTTGGATAGTGCGATAGTTGCATAGATGCGCGCCTGACCGCTCCCGACCACCCAACTAGCGAACTAACGAACTATCGCACTACTCTCGTTCCACTCTCTTTTGCGCACACGCTCCGAGATGCCACGCGTCAACGCCAGCGCACGCTCCGCCGCGCCCGGAGAAGTCGGGCCAAGGCCGCACGCTGGCGTAATCAGCGCGCGCTCGTACAGCAGATCGCGGTCGATACCTTTCTTGACGAGCAAGCCTATTGCTGCGTCGAGCCGTGCGAGGAGCGAGTCTTCCGTCTCGCTCGCGATTTGCTCTTCCACCGTTGGCACGATGCCCCATGCGAGCGCGCCGCCGCGATCGAGGAATCGCCTGACATGGTCGGCGAACAGTGCCAGGTTCTCCGCATAGTTGTACGCGTCGAACGAGATCAGGTCGACCGAAGTCTCGAGA
>Ga0163209_1000865_pt1 | contig 13224 bp, 6 predicted proteins | sample Kivu_160m_FD_113538 | JGI IMG/M metagenome (GOLD analysis project Ga0163209, IMG submission 113538) | Freshwater microbial communities from Lake Kivu, Western Province, Rwanda to study Microbial Dark Matter (Phase II) - Kivu_160m | ecosystem: Environmental > Aquatic > Freshwater > Lake ...
ATTGTGAATAAGAGGAACTTCAAACCGGATAACATTGAATCATGTCGTGTTTGGTTTGCAAATTGCTTCCTCGCTACGCTCCTCGCAATGACAACGTATCATTGGCATAGGAGGAGAGAGCGGGATCGCTGCAAAATTACCATAGATTGTCTGTTATCCTTTATTAGGTTTGCAGCGATCCCACTCTCGTTCCATAATAAGATTCAGCGTTGTCATTGCGAGCGAAGCGAAGCAATTTCCCTGCATCATGCGAAATTAGTTATATAGTAGGCGCAAAGTCTCTCAATGATAAAGTTATTGGCGTCTTGGCGGCTTCGAGGTGAAAAAAACAAGAAAACGCCGTGTCCGTAAAAGAGATCCTCGTTACCTTCCTGACAGCGGTACTGATATCGGTACCTGGGGATAATTCGTGCCAGGAAGCGCCCGTAAAGCATAAAAAGATCGAGCGGGAAAGGGCAAGGAAGCAAAAGCAGGCCGTGAAGGACTATGAGCAAGCCGTCAGGCGCCATAACAGGCAGCAATCCAAATCGACCAGGGCAAGCATGAAAAAACTGAAACAGGAATCGAAAAAAATAACTCCTTCCATCCGATAGCATCTCCTTTCACCCAATGATTCAGGTGGCTTGCCGATCAAATGGGTGGCCTGGCAGATTCTTTCTCCGACTAATTTAGAATGGTTATATATTTGAATGAACATTCGGATATATTTCTGTTTGATTTTAAATAATTGTTACATTTACCGCCTTTTTATTGCAATAATTAGCTAACATAAAATCGGATGGTATGTTCAGACATTTACTGTTAACTGTTGGTTTTGCGCTTGCAACAGGCATGATGGTGTTTTCCCAGACGGGGTCGGGGACACTCAAGGGGAAGATCATAGACAAGGGGACCAAGGAACCGATCTCGTTCGCCAATGTTGTGGTGGAGGTCGGGGGTGTCCAGGTCGGTGGATCGACCTCCGATTTTGACGGGAATTTCACCATCAAACCGATCCCTCCGGGGAAGGTCGATCTGAAAGCGAGCTTTGTCGGATATAAGCCCTTCATGTACAGGGGCATTATCATTCTTGCCGACAAGATCACCTTTCAGAACCTGGAACTGGAAGCCAGCACCACGACCCTGAACGAGATCGAGGTGGTGGACTACAAGGTTCCGCTGATCTCAAAGGACCAGACAACCTCGGGAGGTACGGTCACCTCGGAAGAGATCTCGAAAATGGCCAATAAATCGGCCACCGCCGTTGCAACAACCGTGGGAGGGGTTTCGACCGACGCCAACGGTAACATCACCAGTATGCGCGGCCAGCGTTCGACGGGTACAGTGTATTTCATTGACGGGATGCGCGTAACCGGAAGCAACGCCCTTCCGCAGAGCGCCATTGAGCAGGTCGAGGTCATCCTCGGCGGAACCCCCGCAGCTTACGGGGATGCCACCGGCGGTATCATCAGCGTCACCACCAAAGGACCTTCGAGGGATTTTTCGGGCGGCATCGATCTCCAGACCTCACAGTACCTGGATGCCTTCGGCTATAGCCGTCTCGGCCTGAATTTCACGGGACCGCTGGTGTCGAAAAATGACACGGTCCGCGGAACCAAGACGCCCATCATGGGATTTTTTATCGCCGGCGACCTGATCTACCAGAAGGACGGCGCCCCGGCTGCATTCTCATTGTATAAAGTGACTGACGTGGTGAGGGATGACCTCTCGAAGAATCCGTTACGGCTTTACGGAGAGAACAATGCCGTGTTCTACAATTCCGAGTTCCTTACTTATGACCAGATGGAGCGGACAAAAAGCACGCTGAATTCCGCCGGGACCAACATCAACATTTCGGGAAAGCTCGATTTCAGGGTATCGCCGACGATCAACTTATCTGTCGGCGGAACCTTCTCGTGGTACGACAGCCGCAATTTCGCCTTCGGCAACTCCCTGTTGAACTGGCAGAACAATTCACATTCCACCGGGTACACCTGGCGCGTGAACGGCAGGTTCACACAACGCTTCCCCACGGCCTCCGAAAGCAAGAACTTCGTGAAGAACGCCTATTACTCCATCGGAGCCGACTTCACACGCAGCTTCGGAAAGACTGAAGACGCCCAACACGAGAATAATTATTTTGCATACGGATATGTGGGTAGTTTTGCCACCCATACGATCAGGGCATACACGCAGAACATGGCTTACGACACCGTGGCCAAGCTGTGGGGACACCTGCAGAACGGCACCCGCGACACCATCGTTCTTTTCAAGGGTTCCGACCTGAACCCGGAATCCTCCAACTGGACACAGCAGTATTTCGACCTGTTCGACACCCCGGAAGGTCATTACGAGAACGTCAACGAGATCATTTCGGGCAAAGGACTGATCAACGGCATGGAGCCTACCGGGCCATACAGCAATATGTTCGCAGCCGTGGGTAACCGGCCCAATGGTTATAACGAAGGTTACAGCGACCAGGTCGCCGTGAACGCCTCTTTCGCAGCCGACTTCGGCAACCATGAAATCCAGCTCGGGTTGCAGTATCAGCAGCGGAAAAGTTCCGGGTACGCCATCACGGCCACCCAGCTCTGGGAGATCATGCGCGGGCTGACCAATTTCCATCTCTCCCAGCTGGACCTTGAAAACCCCCAACCCATTTACCAGAACGGCGTGTTCATGGACACCATCAACTACAACCGCAGGTATGACCAGACGCAACAGCGCAATTTCGACATCAACCTGCGTAAAAAACTGGGTCTTCCGGTTGACGGAACCGACTGGATCGACATCAACTCCTATGATTTCACGACCAACTTCATCAGCACCTATGACGAGAATATGGGACTGGCGCCGAGATATCTTAACGGCCAACTGACGCTCGACATGTTCAGCGCCGACGAACTGCTCAACAGCGGCTCGCCGATCGTGGGATATTACGGATATGACTATACCGGGAAGAAAATGAAGGGGAACGTCAGTTTCGACGACTTCTTCACGCAGACGGATGCAAGCGGGAACTACACCCGGGCCATCGGGCCTTACCAGCCGATTTACATGGCAGGTTACATCCAGGATAAATTTGCCTTCAAGGACCTGATCTTCAACATCGGCGTGCGTGTCGACCGCTTCGACGCCAACCAGCCGGTGCTGAAAGACCCCTACTTGTTCTTCCCTGCCAAAACAGTCGGCGAACTGTCTTCTAATGATCTGAACCTGATCAATAACGGAGAATCAGCCCCTGCCGGGATGGGCAGCGACTATGTCGTTTATGTCAACGACGCCAGAAACCCGGAAAAGATCATGGGGTACCGTTCTGAAAACAACTGGTACACCGCCAACGGCACCCCGACTTCCGACCCCGAAAAAACCCTCAACGCCGGAAAAGGGGTTCAGCCCTACCTGCTGTATCCTACGATCGACACGGTTGGCGCCAGCCCCCGCGCAGTCGTGTTCCAGGATTACGAGCCGCAGACCAACTGGATGCCCCGCATCTCGTTCTCCTTCCCCATTTCGGATGATGCATTATTTTATGCACACTATGACATTCTCACCCAGCGTCCCTCCTCCGCCGAAGCTCAGATCCAGCCGATCAGCTATTACTTCATCGGCGTGATAGGATCTTCGGGGACGATCAATAACCCGAACCTGAAGCCTGAAAAGACCATTGATTATGAACTGGGCTTCCAGCAAAAGATCAACAACGCCTCTTCACTGAAACTGGCCGTCTTCTACCGTGAAATGAGGGACCAGATCCAGCAGTACCGCCTGACGGGCGCCTATCCGAAGACCTATTATTCCTATACCAACATTGACTTCGGAACGGTGAAGGGCCTTACCCTGACCTATGACCTGCGCCGCTCGGGGAATGCCCGGCTCCGGTTCAACTACACCCTGCAGTTTGCCGACGGCACCGGTTCGGATCCCGATGCAGCCCAAACGATCATCCGGTCGGATCAGCCGAACCTCCGCACACTGAACCCGCTGAACTTCGACCGCCGGCACCAGTTCAATATCAGCTTCGACTACCGCTGGGGCGGCGGAAAGGATTATAACGGACCGGTGATCAAACGTACCAAGAAAAATAAGCCACCAGTGCAGTTCCTTTCCAACCTCGGAGCTAACCTCACGCTGACGGGAGGATCGGGAACCCCCTACACCCAGACCAGCAAAGTGCTGCCATATGGCGCCATGGGCCCCATCAAGGGCAGTATCAACGGCGCCCGCCTGCCATGGCAGTTCCTTATCAATGCCCGTTTCGACAAGGATTTCAACTTTGCGCTCAGTAAAAAGAACTACGGGACGATCAATGTGTACATCGAGTTGAACAACCTGCTCAATACGCAGAACGTAACTGCCGTTTACCCGGCAACCGGCGACGCTTCCGACGATGGGTACCTCACCGCCCCGGAATGGCAGAACGCCATCAGCCAGCAGGTTGATCCCGAGGCCTACCGTGACCTGTACTCGATCCAGATGAACAATCCTTACCGTTACAGCTCCCCGCGGACCATCCGCCTGGGCGTGATGTTCAACTTCTGATCCGACTGAGCGATAATGAAATTGAGAAGAAATTCCGGAATGAAAATAAATAATGTGACTATGAAAAATATCCTCCGCTTTTTAGTGATCACACCCTGCTTTATCCTGTTTTCCATTTCGCTTCCGGCAGAGGAGGCCCACAAACCGGGTTCGACCAAGAGCAGTTCAGAGATCAAGGGGACCGCTGCGGGCTGCGCCGCGGGCACGAACTATCAGTATCTTGATATCAACAACGTCAGAACGCTCTGCTATTCATATGGCAACGGATGGTTCCTTGAGAATGCAGAATATGAGATCCCAAAAGGATCGAAAAAGACCTCGATGTTCTCCTTTTCTCTCTGGATCGGAGGCATCGATGTGAATAATAACCTGAAACTTGCAGCTTACCGTTACGGGCAGGGAGCGACCGCGGGAGCGTCACATGCCAAAAATGACTTCTGGCCCGGGCCCCTCACCGTAGACGGGACTGCATCAGTTGCCCCCGAGACCTGTGCATCCTATGACAAGCTCTTCAGGATGACACGCGCCGAAGTACAGGAATTCCTTGCGTGGCAGGATAACCCGGCTGAATATCCCAACTATGCCATCCCGAAATCAATCCTCGACTGGCCCGCCCATGGCAACAAGGCAAAGGGACAGGCCTATTACCTGGCGCCCTTCTTCGATGCCGACGGAAACGGAACCTACGAACCCCGGAACGGTGATTATCCTTACTACGACCTGAGCAATCACCTCTGTCCTAAACTCAGGCTCGATTCCACCCCGCGCATCATCAAGGCAAAGATCAAAAACGGGGACCGGAATGCCAGCGGCGTTTTAGTCGATACCCTGGGCATCCTGGTGGACCAGGTGCTTAAAGGCGACCAGACCCTCTGGAGCGTTTACAACGATAAGGGCAACTACCATTCGGAAACCCAGGGCGAACCGATCGGCATGGAGATCAGGGCACAGTACTTCGCCTTCGCGACCAATGACGAGATCAACAACATGACCTTCTATTCGTACGAACTCGTCAATCGTTCTACCTATACCCTCACCGGTACCTATTTCAGCCAGTGGGTGGACCCTGACCTGGGGTGGGCCAACGACGACTTCGTCGGATGCGATGTCAACCGTGGACTTGGATACTGCTACAACGGAACACCCAGCGACGGAACCGGCCAGAGCTATGCATACGGCGCCCATCCGCCTGCTGTTGGTGTTGACTTCTTCCAGGGACCTTATATCGATCCCGACGGATATGACAATCCCTCTTTTAATAAGACGAATATTGATGGCCCGACCTTCTCAGGCTCCACCAAATGCGACATCGTAGCCTGGGATTCTACGGTGCGTACTATGACATTCAGATACAGGGAGCCGAGCGGTATCTTGCGTGATTCCACGGCAAACTTCCTCATCGCGGCGGAAGCCATCAACGGGGTCAATTTCGGCGACGGTATCGTCGATAACGAGCGTTTCGGGATGAAACGGTTTGTTTACCACAATAACCCCGGCTCCGGCGTTTCCGACTACATGCAGGATCCCGACTATGCTCCGGAATATTACCTTTTCCTCCGCGGAATATGGAAAGACAACGCAAAAATGACATACGGAGGCAATGCCCATGCGGGGACGGGCGGGGACGGACCTCCCTGTAATTTCATGTTCCCCGACCTGTCGGACGAGTGCGACTGGGGAACCGACGGTCAGCCCGTCAGCCCGAAAAAGTGGACGGAGGTGACCGCCAACAACGCTCCCCAGGATCGCCGGTTCATGCAGTCGGCCGGACCTTTCACCCTGTATCCGGGGGCTTGCAACTACATCACAGTCGGTATCCCCTGGGCGCGCTCGGCTGGAACACCGCTGGAATCTGTTGAATTGCTGAAACAGGCAGACGACAAGGCGCAGAGCCTTTTCGACAACTGCTTCGCCGTGCTCAACGGGCCGAATGCCCCCGACGTCACCATCGAGGAGATGTCGAACACGCTCATCATCTATCTCTCCAACAGGCAGATGTACAACCTCGGGAACAACTACAAAGAGCGTTACCAGGAGGTGGATCCGACCATCCGCGGGAAGGATTCGTTGTACCGCTTCGAGGGATATCAGATTTTCCAACTGAAGGACGCTACCGTGGCCTCATCCGATATCGAAGACGCCAACAAGGCCAGACTTATCGCCCAGTGCGATGTGCAAAACGGCGTGACCAAGCTTGTGAACTGGACCTACGATGAAAATATCGGCGGCAACGTCGGTCAGGTCATGGTCAACGGCGAAGACAAAGGGGTCAGGCATTCATTCGTGATCACCAAAGACCTTTTTTCCTCCGGCGACGACCGCCTGATCAACCACAAGCAATATTACTATACCGTGATCGCATACGGGTATAACATGTATAAGAAGTACATCCCCACCGACCCGAATGCCCTCGACGGACAGAAGTCACCCTACCTCAGGGGACGTGATAACGTGAGCGTTTACACGGCCATTCCCCATCTGCCCCTCGGGGTAATCCCCCAGTCGGCTTATGGCGACGGGCCGGTCATCACTCGCATCCAGGGACAAGGCAACGGCGGGATGATCCTCGATTTCTCTGCAGCGACCATCAACGAGATCCTCTCCAAGCCGCCGATCGATTCAACGATCTACCAGGGAGACCCGAATTATCCGATCGCATACAACCCAACATACCTGGTTTCCAAAGGACCACTGCAGGTAAAGGTGATCGACCCCCTGAACGTGGTCAACGGGCAGTTCACCGTGAAGTTCGACTCCATGGTCACCGTCAGGGACAACAACCCCTTCACCAACAAGACGAAGATTCAGTTCGGGAAATGGACGCTGACAAACAACACAACCGGCATTACTTACCTTCCTTCCGACACTACGACGATTTACCAGTATGAACAAACTTTGTTCAAGTATAAGGTATTTGACGGGAGAGACACCGTTATTATGACGGATGACCTTGGATTTGCCCTGACCATCGTACAAGTGCCCAACCCGGGCGACTCCATCCGGGGCACCCTTACATCCGACAACGGGTTACTGTATGCTTCCCCGCTGATGTTCGAGGACAGCACCCGCAGGTGGCTCACCGGCGTCCCCGACACCGACGTTCCGGGTGACCCGAAGAACTGGATCCGTTCGGGAACCTATAAAGGCCCTGCCGCCGACGGTGGCGACTCCGATTATGACTGGGATATGTCGATCGGCACCAACGGAAAACCTGCCGATCCCAACAAGAATTTCCAGAAGATACAGACCGGCACCTGGTCTCCGTTCTGCCTCGTCTCGGCCAACCGCGAGGAATCATCCATGGGCCCCGCGATAGACCGCACCACAAAAAGGCTGCTCAACCTGTCGAACATTTCCAGCGTCGATATCGTGATCACCAGCGAAAAGAAACTCTGGACAAGGTGCCCGGTCATCGAAATGTGCAATGACCCGAACCTGGCTGAAAATCATGGTCAGTTGTTCGGCACCCGCGCAGCTCCATCGGTCAACGTAAACGGGGAGGCCGGTATTGTCAGCAACGACCCGATGCTGAACTCCAATTATATCAGCCCGACCGGAATGGGTTGGTTCCCGGGCTATGCCTACAATCTGGAGACTGGTGAGCGCCTCAACATCATGTTCGGAGAGAATTCCTGGCTCGTTGCCGACAACGGCCGCGACATGATCTGGAACCCGTCGTCCCGGACATACAACGAAGCCGGATCAGCAGTTTTCGGCGGACAACATTACGTGTATATCATGGGCCATTATAATTTCACACTGGAGAAATTCTATTATCCTGCATACGATGCCGGCAAATATCTGTACAAGCAACTCCAGGGCAACAATGCCGTGAAGCGTTACTCCTTTGCGACCGCCATGTATGTCAATATTCCCTTAGCGGTCGAAGGTCAGGAGTGGCTGAGCAACCCGGTGATGACCAAGATCCGTGTTTCCAAGCCATACAAGCGTTATTTTTCCACCAATCCGCTTGCGGGCGACACGCTTGAGCCGATCAACCGCAATTACCCGATGTACACCTTCAACACAGGCCCCATCGCCACAACGACCTACAGCCAGGACAAAGCCTCAACCGATCTTGACCAGATCAATGTCGTTCCGAATCCATATTTTGCCTATGACGATTATGAGCGGAACCAGCTCGACAACCGCATCAAGATCGTGAACCTGCCCGACAAGTGCACGGTGACCATCTTCGACATGAGCGGGACCATGATCCGCCAGTTCAAAGTGGATAAATCGGGCGTTACTTTACCGCGGGGTTCCACGGCTGGACTGAACACCGATGCCAAAACCTCCCTCGACTGGGATCTGAAGAATTTTGCCGGCATCCCGATCGCCGGCGGAGTTTACCTGATCCATGTCAAGGCTGACGGTCTCGGCGAGCGTGTCCTCAAATGGTTCGGGATACTGCGCCCGGTTGACTTGAACTCGTTGTAATGGGAATTGTGATTCAAATGAAAACAATAAAAAACAGGAAGAATATGAAAAATATTTATCGCTACCTGGTTGCAATTGCCCTGATGGGATTGATTCTGCTGCTTGCCGGCCAGGCGACTGCAGGAAACAAGGACCGTTCCGGTCAGGCAGGCGCCTCCGAACTGCTGATCAACCCTTGGGCCAGAAGCTCGGGCTGGGGAGGAGTGGGCACCTCATGCACCCAGGGACTGGAAGCCTTGTTCACCAACATTGCAGGAACCGGATTCACCAAGGGAACCGACATCATCTTTGTCTATACCAACTGGCTTAAAGGTTCCGACGTCAATGTGATGGCCTTCGGGATCAGCCAGAAGCTGGGTAAAAATGCAGGCGTGCTGACCGCTGCGGTGATGTCGATGACTTTCGGTGAAATCCAGGTGACTACCACTGCCCTGCCGGAAGGATCAGGAACGTTCAAACCGAGCTACATGAACATCAACCTGGGCTACGCCAAGGCCTTTTCCAACAGCATCTACGGAGGTCTGAATATAAAGCTGATCACTGAATCGATATCGAACGCCAATGCGACCGGGATTGCCCTTGACGCCGGGATCCAATACGTGACCGGAGAAAAGGAACAGATCAAGTTCGGGATAGCTTTGAAAAATGTCGGGGCTCCCATCCGGTTCAGCGGCGACGGGTTGTCATTCCGCGGCATCATCCCCACGCGCGACGATGATAACGAATTCACCGTGGAACAGCGTTCGGCCAAGTACGAGCTTCCGGCCACCCTGCGCATCGGCGCCTCGTATGACTTCTTCATCGGGGAATTGCACCGGATCACCGTGGCGGGGAATTTCAATTCCAATTCATTCACAAAGGACCAATTCATCCTCGGACTCGAATATTCCTTAAAATACTATCTCCAGCTCAGAGCAGGATATACTTACCAATCCGGGGTCTTTGAAAGCGACCTGGCAGAACGGGGAACTGTTTTCACCGGGCCGAGCGCCGGCTTCACGGTCTCTGTGCCCTTTAACAAAGAGAAAGAATCGGGTATCGCGATCGATTACTCTTTCAGGGCGACGAATCCCTTCCAGGGAACTCATAGTGTAGGTATTAAATTAAACTTTTAACAGTCCGGAAAAGACTTTTCTTTAACTTCTTCTTTTGGTAAAAGGGCCCTTTTAAAGGGTCTTTTGCCTTATTATATGATTTAATCTTACTTTGTATATGCCTGAAATTAAATATTATACACCTGAAGGTTTGGAAAAACTGAAGGAGGAGCTTAGCCAGCTGACGACCGTGGAGCGGCCTATGATCTCACACCTGATCGCCGAGGCGAGAGATAAGGGGGACCTTTCGGAAAACGCCGAATATGCGGCAGCTAAAGAATCCCAGTCGATGCTTGAAATGAAGATATCCAAACTCCAGGAAATGGTCAACAATGCCCGGTTGATCGACGAACGAAAGCTCGACAATAGCAAGATACTGATCTTCTCTACAGTCACACTGCGTAATACGCAGAACAATACCAGCGTGGTTTATACGCTGGTCCCCGAGAACGAGGCGAATATCAAGCTGGGCAAATTGTCGGTCAGCTCGCCCATTGCCAAGGGTTTGCTGGGAAAGAGCATCGGTGAGACGGTTGAGATCACCGTTCCCGCGGGAAAAATAACATTTAAGATCGTCGAAATAGCAAGGCTGAGAGGTTAATCATGGCAACGATTTTCACCAGGATCGTCAACGGGGAGATCCCGTGTTACAAAGTGGCGGAGGATGAACGGTTCCTCGCCTTTCTCGATATCAACCCGCTGCAGGAGGGCCATACGCTGATAATTCCTAAAAAGGAGATCGATTACATCTTCGATATCGAAGATGACCTGCACGCAGGTTTGTGGAATTTTGCAAAAAAAATTGCCAGTGCCATTGAAAAGGTAGTCCCCTGCAAACGTATCGGTGTAACCGTCATCGGTCTGGAAGTGCCGCATGCCCATATTCACCTGATCCCGCTGAACGGCATGTACGACATGGATTTCAGCCGGCCCAAGCGCACCTTCACGCCCGAAGAATTCAGGGCGATCGCGGGAAAGATAGCCCAGGCTGTTGAAAAATAGCAAGATGGTTAAATGGCAAGATGGCAAAATGGATCAATAGGCTCTGACGTTCCGCCCTTCAATATAATTGATAAACGCCCTGTTCACCACCTTGTTGCCGCCCGGCGTGGGATAGTCGCCTGTGAAATACCAGTCGCCCTGATGGTGCGGAATGGCTTCATGCATGTCGGCAATCGACTGGAACAGGATGATGACGCCGGCCCTGCATCCGGCAGGCGTGAGCAGCTTTGAAATTTTCTCGGAAATCTGTTCGGTAGTGAAGGGCCGGTAGATATCCTTTACGAAATTGACGATCCGTTCCTTAGGCAGCTTTTCCTGCTCTTTTGACCTGATGTAAACCTCGTTGATGATGTGCTCCTGCCTGGTTTCCTTCAGCAATTCAATGGCGGCCCGGAAGGCGATGAATTCGGTAAGCTTGGCCATGTCGATCCCATAGCAGTCGGGAAAGCGGATCTGGGGCGCTGACGAGGCGATGATGATCTTCCTTGGGCCGAGCCGGTCGAGGATGCGCAGGATGCTCTGCTTCAGCGTAGTCCCTCGCACGATAGAGTCGTCGAGGATCACCAGGTTATCGGTTCCGCGGCGGATACTGCCGTAAGTGATGTCGTAAACATGGGCTGCCAGGTCGTCCCGCTGCGAGTCGCGTGTAATAAAAGTGCGCAGTTTCACATCCTTTACCGCCACCTTTTCCGCACGCGGCCTGAGCTGAAATATCTCCTGCAACTTCTGGCGGGTGAGAGCATGACCGTTATCCAGGATCCGGTCGATTCTGACCTGGTCGCAGAAACGGTCCATCTCTTCTATCAGTCCATAGTAAGCGTCAATGGCCGTGTTGGGAATGTACGAGAAAACGGTGTTCTCTACATCATGATCGATCGCCCGAAGGATGGAAGGCGCGAGCATTTTCCCCAATTGCTTGCGCTCGCAGTAAATCTCCTTGTCGGTACCCCTGGAAAAGTAAATGCGTTCGAATGAACAGGCTTTTCTTTCCCGCGGTTTCAGGAATTCCTTTTCTGTCGTTTTCCCATCTTTCTTGATCACCAGCGCGTGTCCCGGGGTAAGCTCCTTCACGGAATCGAACGGAATGTTGAGAGCGGTCTGTATAGCCGGTCTTTCGGAGGCGACAACCACCAGCTCATCGTCCATGTAATAAAAAGCCGGCCGTATCCCCGAAGGATCACGCATGACAAATGCATCGCCATGTCCGAACATCCCGGCGATCACATACCCGCCGTCCCAGGACTTCGCGGCTTTTCGCAGGATCTTCCTGACATTCAGGTTCCGGGCTATGCGGAAGGTGATCTCTCGTTTCGGCAGACCCCTGACCTTGAATCTCTGGTAAAGCTCCTCGTTCTCTTCGTCAAGAAAATGGCCGATCTTTTCGAGGATGGTGATGGTATCACTGGTTTCGACCGGATACTGGCCCAGATCGATCAGCTTCTCGAAGAGCTCGTCCACATTGGTGAGGTTGAAGTTTCCGGCAAGGACGAGATTTTTAGTCATCCAGTTGTTCTCCCGGATAAAGGGATGGATGCTGAGCAGGTTGTTCCTCCCGTAGGTCCCGTAACGGAGATGCCCCATGCAGAGCTCGCCCAGCATTTCGACATGCTGTTTGAGCCATTGTACATCGTTCATACGCTGGGGGCATCGTTCGGTGATCTCCCTGATCACGCCGTTTAACCGGTCGAAGATATCCTGGATCGGCGAAGCGGCTGCCGAACGGTAGCGGTTAATGAAACGGTTGCCGGGTTCAAGGTCGAACTTGATGCAGGCAATCCCCGCCCCGTCCTGGCCCCTGTTGTGCTGCTTCTGCATGAGCAGGTGCAGCTTGTTCAGGCCGTAAAAGGCAGTACCATACCTGGATAGATAGAATTCGAGCGGTTTAAGAAGGCGGACCAGGGCGATGCCGCACTCATGGTGTATGAAATCGCTCATCGGAATTCAATTATGCCGCAAAGGTATAAATTAAAAGCGACCCCTTGTTTCCCATGGAAAACCGGCCTAATTTTGAAGGATCGTACAACGTACCGCATGATCCGTCATCTTGACACCGGTGGTTTTTTAAATGAAGCGGCCGGCTATCCTGTGGTCGATGTCCGGTCGCCCGGAGAATTTGCCCAGGGCCATATCCCCGGAGCCCGGAACGTTCCGCTGTTTGACGATGCCG
>Ga0163209_1000867_pt1 | contig 13220 bp, 10 predicted proteins | sample Kivu_160m_FD_113538 | JGI IMG/M metagenome (GOLD analysis project Ga0163209, IMG submission 113538) | Freshwater microbial communities from Lake Kivu, Western Province, Rwanda to study Microbial Dark Matter (Phase II) - Kivu_160m | ecosystem: Environmental > Aquatic > Freshwater > Lake ...
AGCCTGTCGGAGAACGGTTCAAAATATCCAGTGATTTCTTCTTGACCGGATTGATCTTTTGCGGAAAATGCGGAAAAGGGCTTGTCGGACGGGCGGCGCATCGCAATGGGCACCGTCATAAATATTACGCTTGCTCTAACCGCTCATATCACCGCGGCTGCGACCTGCCCTTCATCAGAGCGGACATTGTGGAAGTTCTGGTTATTAAAGAAATTCAATCCATTTTTCGCAACCCGGAACTGCTGGAAAAAGTCTGGCTGATGGTCAATCAGCGTTTGAAGGTGGAACGGCCGGAAAAAGAGAAGGAACTTTGCAAAATCGCGGAAGACATCGTCAGGACTAAAAACGCGATTGAACGGTATTTCAATGCCTTCGAGACCGGCGAACTTGATAAGGATACAATCAGCGCCAGGATTTCTGAACTTAACCTTAGGCAACAGCAGCTGGAAGAAGAGAAAGAAAAACTGGAAAGTGAAATCGAGGAGCTTGGATTGGAAGGGATCGATCAGGAAGGAATAAAGATGTTTATCGATGCGCTGGATGAGGTGATGGAGAACGGCGCTAATGAACAAAAAAAGCACCTCATCCAGGTGTTAGTGGAAAAGGTGCTGGTTTATGATAAAGACAAATATGAATGCTGGTTTCGCCTGCCGGACGGCGAAATCATCGCTCAGCCCTTAAAAGACGCTCGAAACGATGAAACTAACCCATTAAGTGTCAGCCACTTAGCGGAACAGGTTTGCAATCATATACAGGATGCTCCTCGAGAGGGACTCGAACCCCCAACCTAGTGGTTAACAGCCACCCGCTCTGCCGATTGAGCTATCGAGGAGAATATATTTAGATAATAAATGTACAAAAATTATTATATAATATCAAACTTCTCACGGCAGACTAAACCTTTCAATCCCCGCCGCTTTACCATCATTCCCCTTAATTTCCACCACTACCCCCTGCATCCGAACATCTTCCGCCGCCACATCGTACTTCTGCGGCGTCTGCATTAGAAATCGCCGGATGGAAATCTCCTTCTTCATCCCAATCACTGAATCATGAGGGCCGGTCATCCCTGCATCGGTGATATAAGCAGATCCGCCGGGCAGTATCCGTTCATCCGCCGTCTGAACATGCGTATGCGTGCCGATGAAGGCGGAGATTTTACCGTCCAGATAATGCCCCAAAGCCTGTTTCTCCGCCGTGGCTTCAGCGTGGAAATCGACGATGATATTCTTCGTTTCCGGCGTAATCCTTTCCAGTAAGTTCATGGCGCATTGGAAGGGGCAGTCGATAGTTTGCATAAAAGTCCGACCCTGCAGATTGATCACGGCAATTTTCGACCCGGTGCGTACCGTATGAACAATGGACCCTTTACCAGGCAGCATTTTGGGATAATTCGCCGGGCGCAGCACATAAGGCGTGTCCTTCAGCAAGTTAAAGATCTGGTAATTGTCCCAGGTATGATTGCCGCCGGTGATCACATCGATGCCCAGTGAATTATACTGCGCCGCCACCTGCGGGATCATACCCTTGCCTTGATACGCGTTCTCACCATTGGCGATGACAAGGTCTGCGTTGTATTTCTTAATCAGCCCGGACAGATACAGCGCAGTTATATCCAATCCCGGCTTGCCGACAATGTCGGCGATGAAAAGGACGATGAGGTTGTTGTTTTTCAACAGCTACGCCTTTAATTGTGCAATTATGTCCCCGCATTTCACTATATTGGCGAAACCAAATGCCAGATTAAGCAGGCTGGCGAGGTGCATTTCCTCGTTTATCGAACCCGTGCCATCAGCGCTAAAAAATACCCGGTAGTCCCGATAATATGCCTCCCGTGCTGTAGATTCGCAGCACATATTGGTCATTATCCCGCCGATGACTAAATCCTGCACCACCAAACACCTCAAAACAGTTTCCAAATCCGTATTATAAAAAGCGGAATACCTGTGCTTATAAATGATCTTTTCTCCGGCAGCTGGCGCCAGTTCCTCGCATACCTCGCTCTCCGCACTGCCTTCCAAACACATTCCCTCCCACCACCATTTCATTATTCCGGCATCACAGCCGGACGGGTGGTGGACATGGCAGGTATAAATTACCGGCCGGCGCTTCTTCCTGAATTCAGCGAGCAATTTCTGCAGATTGGGGATAATCGCCTTCCCCCCGCAGGTAAAAGAGGGTGATTGGGGATTTAAAAAGAATTTCTGCATATCGATGATGAGGAGGGCAGATTTAGCCGTTTCTAATTTAAAGCGATGCGTATTGAACGGAGCAATTTCCGCCAGCCAGCTTTCCGTCTTCGCTGCTAAGTCATCCTGATTTACATAGTATGACATAAATTGTAAGTTCATCCTTTATTTAATAAAGTCTGCAAGTCGAAAGCAAACAGCCATTAGCTATCCGCCATCAGCTATTTCGCATAATCCACTGCTCTAAATTCACGCATCACCGTGACTTTAATCTGACCGGGATATTCCATCTGCTCCTGAATCTTCTGAGCAATGTCGGAAGCCAGCTGTTCCGCCTGAGCGTCGCTGACTTTATCGTGCTCAACCATAATGCGGATCTCCCGCCCAGCTTGAATGGCGAAAGTCTTGCTCACGCCATGGAACGATTCCGCCAATTCCTCCAATTGATGCAAACGCTTGATATAACCTTCCAAAGTCTCCCTGCGTGCGCCGGGACGCGACCCGGAAATAGCGTCCGCCGCTTGAATTAACACGCCGATAAGCGAAGTGAATTCCACATCTTCATGATGTGAGGCGATCGCTTCCACTACATTACGCGCTTCCTTATACTTCTTCGCCAGTTCCACGCCGAGCGCAGTATGCGTCCCTTCCGTGCCTCGGTCCACCGCTTTGCCGATATCGTGCAACAGTCCCGCTCGCTTAGCCACCTTCACCTCCAGCCCCAATTCCGCCGCCATCAATCCCGCCAGATGCGCTACTTCTTTGGAATGGAGCAAAACATTCTGCCCATAGGAAGTGCGGTACTGCAGTTTGCCCAGTATCCTTATCAGTTCCGGATGCAAACCGTGCACGCCGGTCTCCATAGCCGCCTGCTCGCCCAGCTCCACTAATTTCTCCTCCATCTCCTTTTCCGATTTCTTGACCATCTCTTCGATGCGTCCGGGATGGATTCTGCCGTCGGCGATCAGTTTCTCCAGCGCTAAACGGGCTATCTCACGCCGCAGCGGATCGAAACCCGAGATGATCACCGCTTCCGGAGTATCGTCCACGATAATCTCTACCCCGGTGGCGTTTTCAAAGGAACGGATATTGCGCCCTTCCCGCCCGATGATCCTGCCCTTGATTTCATCGGAAGGGAGATTGACTACGGAAACCGTGTTTTCCACGGAATGATCAGCGGCGCTGCGCTGGATAGCGGAAACGACTATTTCCTGCGCTTCACGATTGGCTTGACGCTTAGCCTCGTCGCGGATCTCTTTAATTGTCTCCGCCGATTGCTGTTTAGCCGTATCAATTAAATTCTTTTTCAGCTGTTCCACCGCTTCTTCCGCCGTCATGCGGGCGATTTTCTCCAGATTCTCGTTCTCCTGTTTTATCAGTTTTTCCAGGCTGACTTCCTTAATTTCCAGGATTTTTCGCTTGTCCTCTAATTCATCTTTCAGCTGGGTGATTTCCTCTTCTTTCCTATCGACCAGATCGACTTTGCGATTGAGCAGATGTTCCCGTTCGCGGAATTTCTTCTCCGATTTAATCAATTCATTGCGCCGGCGATCCAATTCAGCATCGTTCCGCTGTTTTATTTTGAGAAGCTCATCTTTAGCTTCAATCAACTTTTCCCTCTTCATCGTTTCCGCGTCCCGTTCCGCATCGGCGAGGATTTTCTTCGCCAATGCTGACGCAGAAGCGACATGCGATCGGTCTATTTTAATGCGAAGGAACCACCCCGCGGCGAAAGCGGTCGGGATTGCAACTATCAATATCTCGGTCAATGTATTCATCGGGGGCTCCCATGTTTTCGGTTGTTTTGTCTATTGTCTTATTTAATTTGAATGCTGTTTATCTTTAAAATAAGTCTTCAAGTCCGCAAGTCAACAAGTCTGCAAGTCGAAAGTTAAAAGCTGTTATGTTAGGTATTTTTTCCTGACAAGTACTTATTTTCATACTAAATCACGGAGGAGTAGGTAGGAATAAAAACAGAACCCTGCAGTAGCCGCCGGTATGATATAAAGGTAAGAACCTTTATAGTCACGGTGGGTGCCCGCCTAAACGCTTTTGACTTCCACTGGAAACGCCCCGCTAAGCAAGACGAATGAGGCCTGTCATCGACGCTTAGAGCCGGACTCCCTATAAGATACTGTTGGTTCTTTTTATGACGCGGCGGCTACCGCAGGGTTCAGACAAAAAATACTGCTATGATTGCGTAAGCGCTATCTAATAATTATTAGATTTCTAGCTGATTTATCGTCCAATAAAGTCTAATTCTCCGACAAACTCCGGTCGATCTTCGCCAGCAGACGGCGGGCGCGAACCTGAACATACTCAACAAGATCTGCTTTTTCCCGCTCCAGCGAAAACAACTCATTTTCCAAGTTAAGGGCGGTGAGAACGGCGGTCTTTTCCAGCGAACGGCTCAGAAGGCTGCCGGAAAGCTCGCGCATTCGTGCATTCAAATCATCAGCAATCTTCTTTAAATGCTCCGGTTCGGAATCGGCTTTAAGCGGGTATTCCATACCCATAATATTGACAATGATGGAGTTGCCGGGAGTCATAGCAATTCAGCTTTCAATAGTTTTTCAGACGATCGGCTAATTCCTGCAGCTTCTGCTTGATCAGCTGCTCTTTTTCCGGTGAAATGGAGCGGCTTTTCGCTTCAGCTAAGTTGTCCTGCAGCTGAGCGATCTGCGCTTCACGGCGGCGGAGCAAAGTTTCCAGTTCCACTTTTTGCCTGACCGCCGTATCACGCTCCTTTTTCACCTCCTCATAACGCTGGAGAAGACGGTCGATTTTAGTTTCCAGCTGAGAAAATACTTCCAGCTCGGAATCTAATACCGGAGGTTGAATTTTGGGATTCAAGGATTTGTCTTAAAATAATATTGTAAGTGTATTCTTTCCAGCGAATTATTTGAGGCAGAAAGACCATCGCTAAATTCTCCGAAGCTGACCGCCAAGCGATTCCAATCCTTTAACGATGGCTTCAATGCAGGCGTCCACTTCTTCATCCGTAAGTGTGCACTGGTCTGATTGAAAGCGCAGGGCGAAAGAAAGACTCTTTTTGCCCGCAGGTAGCTGCCCGCCACGGTAAAGGTCGAAGAATTCGATGCCGCGCAGATATTCACCGCTTTTAGCCCGCACCTTCTGCTCGATCTGTCCGGCGGCGATGTCTTCGGGGAAAATCAGCGATAAATCCCGCTTAACCGCAGGAAAACGCGAAAATTCGTGATATTTTTTATCTGTCCGGCGGTGCCGGCGCAGAAGTTCATAATCGAAAGTGAAGAAATAGACCGGCTGATTTATATCATACTTTTCCAGTATTGCTGGCGCAATTGAACCGAAAAGCCCGATTTCTTCATCTCCAATCTTTACTGCGCTGGCCTCGGTAAAAAAACCACAGTTAAAGTACGAATAAATTCTATAATTGTCAAGCGAAATATATGAGAGGAAATTTTCTACCAATCCCTTAAGCGTAAAAAGATCATATTCACCAGCTTTGCCGCTCCAGTGTGTCTCCTCGGCTAAGCCGGTCAACAGTCCGGCAATTTGCTTGGATTCCACTACTCCGCTTCCACTCCGGCAGAAGACATTACCCAGCTCGAAAATTCGCACCGTCTCCGCTCCATAGTGCAGGTTTAAGGCGACAGTTTCCAGCAAAGGCGCTAATAAATCCGTCCTCAGGACAGCGAAATCAGCGCTTATCGGATTGCGCAGGGCGACTGGTATCTCTGAGCCTAAGCCTGTCCGCTGAGGATGACGCATACTATGGGTCAGCGCTTCCTGCAATCCTTCCGCCGTTAAAGCCGAGCGTAGGGCGGCGTCCAGTTCTTCCTTATCCAAAGGCTGGACTTCCAGCGAGACCAAAGAATGCGAGGCGCATTCAATCTTATCATAACCGTCAATGCGGGCGATCTCCTCGATTAAATCGATCTCCTTCTGTAAATCGGGCCGGAAAGTTGGTGGAGTGACTAAAATTGTATCCGCCAGTTCGGTTATATTCATCTCCAGCCGCTGCAGGCAATCTACCATCACAGTTTGGGAAATATTGCCCCCCAAAATGAAATTGACTCTTTCCGGATGCAGTTCAATGACTGAAGAGGCGGTCTTTAAGGGATAATCATCCACTATTCCCTTTAAAACTCTTCCACCTGCCGTCGCTTGAACTAAATACGCCGTCCTATCGACCACCCGGGGCACTCCTTTGGCATCGACTCCCCGTTCAAACCGATAAGAAGAATCGGTGACGATACCCAGCCTCTTGGAAGTCTTGCGGATGGAAATCGGATGAAAACAGGCGCATTCCAATAGTATATCCTTGGTATCCTCGGCAATTTCGCTGTTCAATCCGCCCATTACGCCGGCGACAGCCACGCCTTTTTTACCGTCGCAGATCAGCAGGTCTTCGTCGGTCAATTCGTGTTCCTTGCCGTCCAGGGTAGTGAATTTCTCGCCTGAAGCGGCAGTCTTCACCACAATCCGCCTTTCCGCCAGCATCCGCAGGTCGAACGCATGTAACGGATGTCCATATTCCATCATCACATAGTTGGTAACATCCACTACATTTGAAATGGGTCGGAGTCCAATCGCCTGCAGCCGCCTTTGCATCCAGCGGGGTGATGGTTTAATCTGCGCATCCAATACCAGCCTTGCCCCGTAACGGGGGCATCGTTCCGCATCTAATATTTTCACGCTGGCGATGGAAGACGCCGGCTTTTCATCTTCCCTAAGCAGGAACTTGGGATATTTTAATTCCCGGTTAAGCCCCGCCGCCAGTTCCCGCGCCATGCCGATATGCCCTAAACAATCGCCCCGGTTATGGGTGATTTCCAGATTGAACACCGCGTCAGGTGGGAAATACCGGTGGAGATCAGCTCCGATTTCAAAGAACCCGGGCTGAGGGAATTCTTCCTCTAAAATCCAAATTCCGCTGTGATCCGTGCCCAAATTCAGTTCCGCGGACGAGCAGATCATCCCCTGCGAGGTTTCCCCGGCGATGACGGTGGTTTCGATTTTATGCCCGCCAGGCAGAGAACCGCCTGGTACAACGACCGGGACTAATATACCAGCCCGGACATTGGGCGCGCCGCAGACAATGGTAAGTTTCTCCTTACTAATATCGACCAGACATTTTATATTTTTACTGCGGGGAATGGGTTCACAGGAGAGAATTTTACCCACCGCTACGCCGGTGAAATCGTCAGGATATTCCACAGACTCGACCTCGTGTCCCAGCATCGTGAGCAAGTATGAGACCGATTCCGGTGTCTGGTCCGAAAGGTCGAGGTAGTCTTTAAGCCATTCGAGGGAAACGATCATTTATGATATGTTATATATGTTGTATAGTATTATATGCATTCCTACGCTGGAGTGTGGGAATGAGGGGATAGATAGTGACAGAACAATGTCTGTTACTACAATCTGCTTTTACCTGATACTTGGCACTTGGCACTTGATACTTTATTAAATTAACTGCCGTAAAAACCGTAAATCGTTTTCATAGAACATCCGAATATCCGGCACACCGTATCTGAGCATCGCCAGCCGTTCTATCCCCAGCCCGAAGGCGTAGCCGGTGACGCTTTCCGGGTGATAAGCTTTGTCGCCCCGTAATTTGCAGACCGCTTGAAAGACATTGGGATGCACCATACCGCTGCCGCCCATTTCCATCCAGCCGGAATTCTTACAAGCCCGGCAGCCTTTGCCTGCGCACAAAAAACAGGTAACATCCACTTCAGCTGAAGGTTCGGTAAAGGGGAAATAATGCGGGCGGAAGCGGACATCGATGTTTTTTCCTAGCAGCGCGCGATAGAATTCGAGCAAGGTACCCTTCAAGTCCGCCATAGTTACACGATAATCGACATACAGCCCTTCCACTTGATTGAACATAGGCGAATGGGAAGGGTCCGGCTTATCGTTGCGGTACACTCTACCCGGGGCGATAAAGCGGATGGGCGGCGCTTTCTTCAACATCCCCCGGATTTGCGCCGGCGATGTCTCCGTGCGCAGCAGCAAGTCATCAGTGATATAAAAGGTGTCGCTTTCATCCCTGGCTGGATGCCATTCCGGCGTGTTCAATGCGTCGAAATTGAAAGCCACGCTTTCCACTTCGGGACCTCGTTCGATGTAAAAGCCCATGCGTTTGAAGATGGAGGTGATTTCGTTTTCCAAGGCGGTCAGAACATGCAGTCCGCCGACAGGCCGGCGTTTGCCGGGTAAAGTCAAGTCCAGCTGAGGACGGACAGATGCAGACGCAGTCAATTCCTCCAAACGGGCAGTGAATTTATTTTGAAAATTATCCCTTAGATCTTGCAGCGCTTTACCAACCACAGGCCTTTCACCGGCGCTTACCTGACTCATTAATTTAAATAAGGAAGCAATCTCGCCTTTGCGTGATAAATACTTGCTTTTGAATTCCTCCGCCTGCAATCGGCTGCTGACCAAAGACAGCGCGGAAGCCATCTCCGCTGAAAGTTTGGAAATTTGCTCTAAAATCGACATATTATTAAATTTAAAATCCTAGCTAAAGATATTTGAAATTTGTTCTCTGGTCTTTGGTCTTTAATCTTTTGGCTCAAGACTTAAGTGAACAGACTAAAGTCTGTTCTCCTACCAATAGGAGGCCGGACTTTAGTCCGATACCTTATAAGCATTAAAATAAATGATTATATAAGAACCGCTTACAAAAATGTAAGAAGCTAAATCGAACAAACCTTGAAATAGAAAAAATAGAATTATCCCTGACTAATTTAATATTCCTTCAAATATAATAAAATGAATGTTAAGTTGCAAGTTGCAATTGCAATATTATTTTAAGTTCATAATTAATAGCGACAAAGATAATGTACCTAATTCTCACTTTTCACTTGAACACTTGCATACTTGGACACTGCTTTTAACTTGCACACTTGCTAACTTGCGGACTTGCAGACTACTTTAGGATAAATCAATGTTAGTTCCAGAAAAGAAGATATATAAGGGCTGGCGGCTGCGGAAAGATATCGCCTATCATTTTCTTGGTATCGGCGGCATTGCTATGGGCAATGCAGCTCTCGATTTAAAAAAAGCTGGATTCCAAGTCACTGGCTCCGACGCCGGATTATACAACCCCATGAAAGAATTGCTGGCTGAAGGAGGAATTCAAGCGCTTAGCCCTTTTGCGCCGGAAAACTTGCCCAAAGCCGGATTAGTCATCGTCGGCAACGCTATTTCCCGCGGCAATGCGGAATTAGAAGAAGTTTTAAACCGGCGGCTGAATTATACTTCTTTACCCGAATTATTACGCTGGGGAATCTTAGCGGATCGAAAGAACCTTGTTATTACCGGCACTCATGGTAAAACGACCACCGCCGCTTTGACCGCGCATATATTAACCGCCGCCGGGCTGAATCCGGGTTATATGATCGGTGGAGCGCCGATGGATTTTCCCGCCGGTTTCAGTTCGCAGGGTCGGGAATGGTTCGTCATCGAAGGCGATGAATATGATACCGCTTTCTTCGATAAACGCCCCAAATTCCTCCATTACCTGCCCTGCGGTTTAATTATCAACAATATAGAATACGACCATTCCGATATTTACGACAATGTCGGACAAATTACGGAAGCCTTCCGCAAACTGATGCGCCTAATCCCTCAAAACGGAGTAATTGCGGCGAATAGTGATGATGCCGGAGTTATGGAAGTGGTACAAAACGCTCCCTGTCCGGTAGTCACTTTCAGCGCCGGAGCGTAGCGGATTTCACAGGAGAATGCCGGAAACGGAATATAACTATATTTAAAAAAGGAAACTTATGGGGAGAATGTGAGTATAATCTGCCGGGCAGGCATAATTTGCAGAACGCTTTAGCCGCCGTTGCTCTGTTGGACTTTCTGAGAATAGACCGTCGCCGTATCTTACAGGGTCTTAAGTCTTTTCAGGGCGTCCGGCGCAGATTGGAATTCAAAGGCGAATCAGGCGGAATTGCGGTTTACGACGACTTCGCGCATCATCCTACGGCGGTAAAAGCCTCTATTTCTGCCATCAAAGAAACTCATCCCGGAGGGAAAATCTGGGCGCTGTTCCAGCCCCGTTCCAATACCAGCGTTACCAACATCTTTCAAGAGGAATGGTCTGAGGCTTTCCGGCAGGCGGACACTATTGTCATCGCTGAACTACATCGTAAAGAAAAAATCCCGCTCCAGCGAAGATTGAACCGGGAACAATTAAAAATCCAATTGGAAGCGCGCAATAAAGAGGTTTTTCTCTGGAACGACGCGGAAGAAATCCTGGCCAATATCATCAACAGACTGAAACAAGACGATATTGTCTTAGTGATGAGCAATTCCGATTTCGGAGGTTTAGCCGGGAAGATATTGAACGCTTTACAATACTAAATAATGATTATACAGCTATAACTTCAGTGTCAGGCAAGGGCGCCCGACACCGTAAAAATTCTTTCGACTTGTGGACTTGCAGACTTGCGGACTTTCAAACTTTCAGATTATTGTCAAAATTATCCAATATTATCGAGGCAAATATGTCCAAAGGACTAAATATCTCCCGCTTTGGTGAAAATTATACCATCGTCAAGCAGATGCGGGGAAAATACCCGCCTAAAGAGCGGATTACCTTGGATTTGACCTATTTATTTAATTCACCCAAGGATCCAGCGCCCATTCAACGGGAGGATTTTGAGAAAATCGCGCCCGTGATAGTAAAAAATCACTGGAAATTGCAGAATAGTGAAGGCGATTGCTTGGACAATGGAATCCCTATGCTGGGATGGCTGAATTTCGCCGATGAGATTACCGATGGACATATCAATGAAATCTATCAGGCAGCGGGCGCTTTGGCGGATCAGATCGACGCCTTCGTCTCGCTGGGAATCGGCGGTTCCTATCTGGGTTTGGAAGCTACTTTCAAGGCGTTGTCGCATAATTATTGGAATCAATTGGATTTGAAGGAACGCGGCGGCTTCCCGCAAATCTACTTCCTCGGCCAGAATATGGACCCTGATTATTTCCGGGATACTTTGGATATGCTGAAAGGTAAGCGCATCGGTTTAAATGTAATTTCCAAATCTGGGACGACGACGGAGACCGCTATCGCCTTCCGCATCCTCCGGGCTTTGCTGGAAAATATGCTGGGCGATGAAGCCAAAGATTACATCGTCGCCACCACCGACGCCCATAAAGGCGCTCTGCGGAAATTAGCGGAAGAAAAAGGCTACAAAACCTTCGTCGTGCCAGACAATATCGGCGGCAGATTCTCCGTTGTCTCGGATGTCGGACTCTTCGGCTTGGCTATGACCGGCGTCGATATCGACAGCTTCCTGGAAGGATTCCGGGATATGAAACAGCGCACCGACACCGATGACTTCTGGACAAATCCCTCTATGTTATATGTGGCGGCGCGCCATATCGCCAACACCAAAGGGAAAAAGATTGAAGTGATAGCCTCGAATTCCGCCAATATTTATCAACTGGCGCGCTGGATGGAACAGCTATTCCCCGAAAGCGAAGGACATAAAGGTAAAGGCATGTGGGTCTCGCCTTCGATGTATTCGGAAAAACTGCACGCCAACGGGCAGATGGTGCAGCAGGGTGAAAGAAATATTCTGGAGACCTTCCTTAAGCTGAACAACTTCGACAACAAGTTGAAAATCCCCCGGGATGAAAGCGACGCCGACGGATTGAACTATTTGATTGACAAAGGAATGACCCTGAACGACCTCAACCGCTTGGTCATCGAAGGTCCGGCTTACGCTCATTATATGGGAGGTGTGCCCAATATGACCATCAATATTCCCGAACGGTCATCTTATCATGTGGGAAGTCTGTTTATGATGTTGGAACGGGCGGTGGCGATTTCAGGTTATCTGATGGGGCATAATCCCTTCATCCAGCCGGGCGTGGAGGATTACAAGCGCGCCATCTTCGCCTTAGCCGGCAAACCCGGTTTTGAAGCTGCAGGTGAGAATATCCGCCGGGAGATTGACCAGATGGAACGGATGATTGTATAAAGCTGGGAGCAGCTTTTCGCTGCTCCAAAAAACGGGTGAGGAAACCTCGCTCCTAATTAAGACTTAATTAGATTTACAAAAAAATGTGAGAAAAAGCGCTATTTTTTTGTGATATACTTGACATTTTTGTTGTGATTTATTATAATATATTGGATAAGAAGATTAATTTTTTTAAAGGAAGATTTCATCTTAATGCCAAGTCGCCACTTTAAGATACTGTATTTGCCGGAAGGCCGGTCGGCAAAGAAGGAATTCAGGTTCTCTCGCTTCAAAGCCATGGCTTTAATCGCCGCTTTTACGATGTTGATCCTGATTGTGGTGATTGGACTCAGTTCTTTGGTAGTAACGCTTTTCCCCCCGCACCGTATGCAGGCTTTGACCCGGGAAAACCGCGTTTTATACTTGCAGGTGGCAGAAGCCGAGAAACGCTTGATAAGTTTAGAGAAAGATTTCAAGCGTCTATCGGAGCGTGATATCGAACTGCGGCTGATGGTGGATATGCCGCTGATCGACGACGCTACCCGTCAAGCCGGTATCGGCGGTAACTTGTCTTCACCCGGCATCGATCCAGTAGAAGATATGCGTAATCTATTGCTGCGCTTGGAACAACAGGTGTCGATACAAAAGCAGAGTTATCCCGAAATATTGAATAAGATAGAGGAGAACCGGGAAATCGCGTTGAGAACGCCCGCTATTTGCCCGGTGGAAAATGTGCGCATCACGGGCAAATTCGGCTGGCGGCCGGATCCCTTTACCGGAATCCGCCGGCCGCATAAAGGACTGGATTTCGGCGCTCCACGCGGCACACCGGTGTTCGTCACTGCGGATGGCAGGGTCGCTTTGGTAAAACGCGTGCCTACTTTTGGAAAGGTGATTGTCATCGACCATGGGTACGGGTATGAAACCGTCTATGGCCATCTGCAGACTTTCGATGTTATATTAGGCGAGAAGGTAAAACGCGGTCAAGTTATCGGTTTAGTAGGCAACACTGGGCGTTCCACGGCGCCGCACCTGCATTATGAAGTCCGGGTCAATAACAAAC